>Ga0080006_1162753_pt1 | contig 16170 bp, 10 predicted proteins | sample RS3BMetagenome_FD_69209 | JGI IMG/M metagenome (GOLD analysis project Ga0080006, IMG submission 69209) | Ferric oxide microbial mat and aquatic microbial communities from Rainbow Spring, Yellowstone National Park, USA - RS3B (SPADES... ... | reverse complement strand
TCTGGGGTGGTCACGTCCATGATGACGCCCCCTTTGAGCATCTCGGCCAGGCCGCTCTTGACCCTGAACGTACCCTCCTCGGCCACGATCTGCCCCTCCTTCGTGCCCGCGTTCTGTAGGCATCGTACAGCGATCCGGCGCCCTTGCCAAATGGCGCCCTCTGAAGGGCGAAGGGGCGCGGCGGGTCCTCAGGGGGCGCGCCGGACGATCAGCCACATGGCCAACGCGAGGACGGGCAAGACCCACCATCCTGCCCCCGCAACGGGCCAAGGCGCCAGACCCGGCCGGATCGCCCGCGCCAGGAGCTCGCGGTTGGTCTGGAGCCGGACCGGCGGCCCGGTGTAGCCCGACCGGGCCAGGATCAGCTCGGTGGCCGGAGCTGTCTCCGACCCCTTGGCCCGCACGGCGATCTTGCCGTTGAGGTCCACGGTCGCCGGCGAGTTCGGCTCGTCGGCACCCGGCAGGCGGCCGAGCGCGTCGAGCAGGAACCGGGCGTCGGCCGGGTCGACCTTCCAGCGGGTCGCGGCATCACGCGGACCGGGGAAGATCCGGTCGATATCGGGGAAGCGGAGGTTTGCCTGGACTTCCAGCCAGATCGTCCAGGGTCCAACCTTGAGAACAACGTGGGCCTCGGACCGGCCGATCGAGATCACCTGATCTCGTGGCAGGTCGCGGCAGGTGAACAGCGGCGAGCGGCGGATCAGCAGATCGCCCGACCAGGGAAAAGTGAACCCGCCCTGGACCAGGACCTGGCGACCATCGGTGGCGGCGATCGAGCCGGTCGCGCCCCGGAGCGAGAGGCAGCTCAGGGCATATCGCGAATCGTCCTCGGCGGCGGTGACGGTGGCCTCGGCGAGTGCGTCGAGCAGCTCGGGCCCGGCCTCGGTCCACGACCGGGGCGGATCGGGAAACCCGGCCGGGCCGACCGGGGTGAGGGTGTATTCGCGGGACTGAGGGATGCCACGATCGGACCAGCGGGCGACGGTCCGCGTCACACCGAGCGATTCGAGGGCGACGGTGGCCTCGTCGCGGCCTTCGAGATCGGCGAGGGCCTCGATCGGCAGGGCGACCGAACCCGACGAGGGCCAGGCCGAGGGACTGGTGTGCTCGATCGCCAGGTGGGCGTACCGATGTCTCGCGCATAGCTGGCCCTCGGCGGCGGTGAAGACCAGCGGCGGGATCGGGCCCCGGTGGGTGATCCCCAGGGTCGAACGGCGGAAGATCCCGCGAAGGATGCGGGCGTGGCGACGGGTGAGCGTGATCATCGGTCGAGACTCCGGAATGGGTGAGGACGGGGAACGGCATGAGGTGAGTCATGACGAACGGTTCAGCGGGCGGGGTGAGCGCTCGCCGCGTAGACGTCGGCGAGATCGAAGTCGAAGAAGATGTCGCAGCGGGGGTCGGCGCACTCGGCCAGGGCCACCGAGCCGTCGCCGAGCACACCGGGATAGGCGACGGCCCGGCCGCAGGAGGGGCAGTCGACGACCAGGCGGAGGTCCTCGGGCTCGAGACCCTCTGGCGTGGTGGCCTGGAGGCCGAAGCCGAGGCGGCGGATGGTCCGGGGCGTTTCGCCGGTCAAACCGGCGATCGAGCGGTCGAGCTGGGCCTGGGTCATGGTCGGGATCCTTGTCAGGATGAGTGAGCGCTCACTCAGACCCGGCCGGGCATGATCGCCCGGCGGGTCGAGAGCGAGCGGGTTTCGTGAGGGTGGGGAGGGACGTCGGGACAGGAAGGCAGGATCAGCTGCGGGGCAGGAGCCAGTGCTTCTCGAGCCAGGCGACCTCGGCCGCCAGGGCCAGGCTCCGGCAGGGGAACGGTCCGAGTACCGGTCCCAGCAGGAACCGGAGGTCGGCCAGCCAGAGACCCTCGCCGTCGGGCTCGACGAGGCTGGCCCGGAAGATCGCGGGGCGGCCCAGGGCCTCCAGGTGGATCGCCTCGGCGTAGATCGTCCGGACCGTCCCCTCATGATCGACGACGAGATTCACGACCCACCCCCCGACCCGGCCGCCTGCCGGAGGATGCGCCGCCGGGGCCGCTCGACGAGCATCGCGTCGAGCGAGGTCTGGACACGGGACAGCTGGCCGGCCACCGCCTGGTGGAGCCCGCCGCCGTCGCGGAGGTCCTGGGCCCCCACGCCCCGGACCGCCCGCTGGGCCTCGGCGACCAGCGCGTCGAGCTGGTCGTTGCTCCGGACGTTCAGGGACCGGAAGCGGTCGAAGAACTCATGAAGATTGCCGACGGCCGAGTCACGGAAGACCCGGGGCTGGCCGTCGTCGCCGACGCCGGAGATCCGCTCGGTGAGATGAGCCACGAGCCGGGCGAACTCATCGAGGAACGCCTGCTCGGCGAGCCGGACCGCTTCTTCAAATCGCGCCGAGACCCGGGCCCGCTCGGCCTCGTACAGACCCGGCGAGAGCTGCACGAGGTAGTCGGGCGGCTCGACATTCGGAAAATCCCAGGCCACGCCGAAGAGGCCGACCAGGGTCTCGGGATAATCGGCCGGGTTATACAGCGATCCCAGCCGTTCGCGGGCGGCCTGCTTGAGCTCGGCATAGTGGCGGTCGAGATTGGCCACGGCGTCGTCGAGCTCGGTGCGATAGTCGGCCATCTGGGCGGCGAAGGCCTCGACGGCGTCGTGCTTGATCAGCCGGACGCCCGGCTCCGGGTAGGGCAGGCTCTGGCCCTTCCAGAAGGCGTCGACCTGGCCCCGGATCGCGGTGACCGCGCGAAAGGCCGAATGACCGGTGTCGATGAGCTTCTTGCCCGCCGAGAGGAACTGGCCCTCGGCGTCGAAGGCCTCGGCGGCCTGGGCCTTCTGCTCGCGGGTCAGGGTCTTCTGGACCCCAAACCACATGAAGGAGACCCGGGCGGCGGCCATGGTCGAGCGGAGCCGCTGAGCCGGAGTGATGGTCGCGACGTCGGTGGCGGCCGCGATCGGCCGGGAGTCGAGATGATCGAGCAAGGTGGTCATGAGTCCTCCGAAAAGAAGTTCCGGGGACGGACCACCCGGCCCGCCCCCTGGGAAGAAAAGGTGGGGGTCGGGTCGTGAGCCGGAGGGCTCAGTTCGATGACGGATCACGCCGGACGTTGCGGCCCGGCTTGATCGACGATTCGCTGGCCCGGGTGTAGAGCCCGGATCGCTCGGCCGACAGGCAACGCCCGGCGGCCCACTGGCGGAGCCGCTCGACCGATTCGCCCGCCGTCACCGCCACCGGCACCACGTTGGCGGCCGCCTCGACGAGCGGGATCTCGAGCAACGCCGCCAGCCGGCAGCAACTCCGGATCTCGGCACCGATCCAGTCGCGGTCGGTCGGCCGCCGCTGGTCCGCGTCGAGGCCGAACCGCCCCAGATACATCCGCCAGATCGGCTCCTTCTCCGCCACGCCGGGGAGGTCGAGGAAGTAGATCGCATCGAACCGCTCGGCGCGACTGAACTCGGCCGGCAGCTTCGAGATGTCGTTGCAGGTGCCGACGAAGAAGGCGTCGGATTCGTGGTCCGAGAGCCAGGACAGCAAGGCGCCGAAGAGCCGGGCCCCGACCCCCGAGTCCCCCTGGCCGCCCGACTGGACGCCGGCCAGCGCCTTCTCGATCTCGTCGCAGAAGACAACGCAGGGGGCCATCGCGTCGATCGCCCGCAGGGCCTCGCGGACCCGCTGCTCGGTCTGGCCGACCAGCGAGCCCATCAGGGCTCCGATGTCGAGCACCAACGTCGGCCGCCCGGTTTCATTCCCCAGCGCCTTGGCGAACATCGACTTGCCGGTCCCTGGAACTTCGAGCAAGAGAATGCCCCGGGCGCGGGCCCCGGTGGGCCGGCCAGGCCGGAGGGCGCGCGAACAGAACGACTTCAAGGCCCCCAGCCCGCCGAGGTCGGCGAACGCCTCACCGCCGCGATGCAGGCTCAGGAGTCCGGCTTTCTTCAGGGCCTGACCCTTCAGCTCCCAGAGGGTTTCGGGGGCGAGCTGACGGTGGCGAACCAGCGAGAGGCTGAAAGCGTTCTCAGCCTCGGCCCGCGTCAGGCCCGCCGAGGCGTCGAGGACGGCGGTCAACCCGTCGCCCTCAGGCAGCTCGCCCACCTCGGTGGCCACGCCCCGGGCGATGGCCTCGAGCTGATCGCGGCCGGGTAAGTCGTGCTCAATGACCACGAAGAGCTTTTCAAGCTCGACGGGGACCTGAACCAAAGGCGCCAGGATGACAATAAAGGTTCGGTCCTGCTTGCCGGCGGCGATCCGACTATCCAGCGCCTGGATCACCTCGGCCGAGCCCAGGAACTTGTGGAAGTTCCGGAGCACCAGGATCACGGTGCCCTCGGGCGTGGCCATCGCACTCAGCGAGCGGATCGCCGCCAGTGGGTCGGCGACGGAGCCCGGCCCCTCGGCCCGACCGGCGACGGCCAGGCCACGATCGATATCCCAGGTGGCCAGCGACCAGCCCTGGTCGCGGCAGAGTCGGGCGATCTCGGCGATCGCGTCGTCGTGCTCGTGCGACCGGACGTAGATCCCCGAGAACGCGGCGCGGATGTACTCCGACAAACGCTTGGCGAGCGTCATGGTGGGGTTTCCTTGGATAGGGGTTGGGGATGGTGATCTTCCTCGGCCTGGAGGTCAGCTTGACCAGGTCCGCCAGAGTCAAAAGTGCAGCGGACTGCACATTTCGACCGAGTTTTTCCTGGATCTCGGGCCATCTCCGGCTGGCCGACATGTATGAGGCGGCGGTCCGATAGGAAAACGGGCAATTCTCGAGGATCCAGGGCTTGAACTCGCCATGTGCGAGCCCAGCCTTGACCTTCAGGAGTTCATCGCCGGCAATCCGGGCGTGTCTGAGGAAGTCAGTGGCCGCCATGCGACATCGAAGATGCGAACGATGGATCTTCATCGCAGCGGCCGAGAGCCAGGGGGCCAGTTCCGGCTCGGGGTTCTCGACGACGACGAGCGGCTCGATGACCGGCGGCTCTCCCGACCGCAGGACCTCGGTCTCCCGGGGAGTCACGGGCGTCTTCCTCCGTCTGGTCGATCGCGCCGTCTCGTCCGACCTCGGGCCGGCGGACGCTCGCGGTCGGGCAAGTTTCACGGTCGGGGGACCGGCTCCGGGTGATTCGACAGCGGTCGGACTCTTCAGTTCTTGCGTGATGCGACTCATGGCATTTCCTCGGATTTTCGCCCGGGCCTTGGCTGCGGCAGGGTATTCGTGCGGTCGACGCCGTTCTTGGCGAGGCGGGTCCCATTTGATCAAGGCCTGGCTCTCCACCAGGCCCGAGCATCGATCCGCCGGCCACGACATGACCGCGATCGTGTCCCGACTCGGGGTCCGGGTGCGAGAGCAGGGATGGGCTCACCTGGTCGAAAACGTTGACCAGACCTTCGGGGTTCGCAAGGAACCGTTCAAGGCCAGGACGCGCCGATCGGCCGGGAGACGTCGGTGAGGGCTCGCATGACCCGCGGGCAAGCCATCGCTTCGACAACCGACCGAGGACCGGCTAATCTTTTTGATCTCCCCCCGATCAGTCGCTTCCACTCGGGATCTTCCATGGCAAAGAAATCGACGAACCCCGCCAGCCCGGATTCGAGCGGAGCGAAAACCTCTCGAAACGACGCACCATCGACGAAGCTTGAACCCCGCATCACCGAGCTGGCCACCGCGATCCGAGAAAGGGCTCACCAGGGGGGACGCTCTCGCGAGGGGTTGTTGCGTCAAATCTGGGAACTCGGGCGGCTCATCGAGGCGAAGATCGCCGGACAGACCGACCAATCTGGCTCGAAGAACCGGGCGAAATCGCTGGGCGTCGACCATTCGCGTTTCAACATGGCCCGAAAGATCTACAAGGCCTATCCCACCGAGGAAGCCATCAAGCGACTGCTGGCCAGGCGGCGAGCCGATGGCACGGCTTTACCCACCGGACTGGTCGACCACCTCTGCACGGTCTCCAAAGCGGCGGACCGCGAGACGCTGATCGACCGGGCCTGTCGCGAAAACTGGAGCGAGTACGACGTCAAGAACAATCTCAAGGCGAGCCGGCGGGGCCAGACTCAGGTCCGGACCGGGGGTCGCAAGCTGAAACCGCTCCGCCCCCTCCCCCTGACCCTGGCCCGCTGGCAACGCGAGGCCGAGCGGCTGATCCGGTCGATCGAGGCGACATCCGGGCCCGAGGTCGTCGCCGGCCTGCTGGACTCGACCGACGCCACCACGGTCACCGCGAGCCACCTCCAGGACGTTCGCCGATCCTTCGAGGGGGTCATGGCCGCCATCACCTTACGACTCAAGGTGCTGGACGAGATCTCGACCGGACTCGCCAGCCCCGGGCCACAGACCGAGCCGACGACTCCGCCGGCTCACACCGATCCCGGAGCCGGCCCGGGACACCCCAAGACCGTTCGAGCGACCAGACGATCTAAAGGCTCAGCCGGATGAGCCGGGTTTCTTCCAGGCCCACCTATCGAGGCCAACCTCGGACCGAGACAGACCGAAACGACCCCGAGGCTTGTCCGGGCTTACCGGGTCCGACCAGGACCTGAACAATCCTCATCACGAAGGCGCTCCAGACGGACACTTCCATGCCAGTCGAATTTACTGGCAAGCCATTCCATCCAGGCGGCGACGGACCCGGCGAGGACCCCGGCGACCGCTCTCGGTTTTGACCGAATCGAACGGCCACCAGAGCGACAACCCGGGAAAGCCTCGGGCCAACTTCACCCACGACGGGCGAGGCGAACATTCCGGATCTCGACCAAGGCTCCGGTCGGGTGACGACCGTCAATATGAGGCTGACTCACAGGGAGACCCAATTGGCGGGAAAACGGACCTCTCAGGGGTGAGGGGAATCCCGCCAATTCGGATTCGAGTCGTCCGCAGGCTGCGAGAGGTCACCTTCCTTGTGAGCGCTCACTCAGGATTGATGACGGACTTGGACCACAAGCACGACGATCGAGAGGGACGTGACGACAGCCCCCGCGACGACTGAAACCATATTGGCGGGAAACCTATCACCCCTGAGAGGTCCGTTTTTCCGCCAATTGCCAGTCCCCCTTGATCCTGGTTGCAAGCGGGATGATGTCTGGGGGTGGATGTCGCTCTCGATGCCGGCTGCCTGGTGTGGTTCCGCTGTCCGTCCTGGTCGAGGGGGATCGATCGTCGCCGTCCTTTCCCGGTGATCGAAACGACCACCCTTCGGCCCTTCACCTTCGATCGCTGCTGCTGTCCGCCGTGTAAAGCCCTGGCGGTCATCCGAAGTCATCCCGCCGGTCGGTGTGCTTGGCGAGGTCGGCGATCGGATCGAGCAGTCCTGGGCAGCCGTCGGCCAGCGGGGAGGTCCGACCCTGGTCGAGCCTTGTCGGCATTCGCCTCGGTTCGCTCGACCTGGTGGGTGGCGGTTGCGGCGACTATCCAGTCCGAGGTTGCGAAGACGTCCTGCACCCGGTCAGCCGTCGGGATGCACACCTCGGTCATCGATCGTCTGGATCCGAGCCTTCTCGTCTACCGGGATCGTCAACAAGCCGCTGGGGGTCGATCACCGAACGTTTGGACTCGCGACGACGCCCCGGCCTGGGACATCGGGCCAGCCGTGATTGACTGGCTCTCGGCGATTGTGGTGTCGGCGATGTTTGCCGCTGATGGAATCGTCGATGTTGCCGCCGGTCTCGGCCATGGTCGTCGAGGGGTATGGTCTGGCGGCGTCGGTGGGTTGGCCCGGTGGATCGTCTCGTCATCGCCCAGCCGCTTGACACCGGGGAAGCCATCCGGACCGATCCGAACATTGGTCGGGCTGGGCGTCGGGTGATATTTTTTGGGATCTCATCGAGGGGTCGTGGTGAACCTGCGGTCATCGACCGATCCCGAGATGGGGGTAGGTCGAGTTCGACCGACTCCAGGTCTTCGATATGTGATCGATGACGAGGTTCGCATTCGGGGCATGATCCTCGAACCGATCTGGCAAACTCCGAGAAAGCGTCGGTTTCGCGGACCGAAGCACTCGACCCGGGTCTGACGATCGCCTCCATGGACCGCCCCGGGCGGCGATCCCCGGCACCGACGGGCCGGGGGAGCCTCCCGCACCCCGGGAGCGACGACCCCCTTCCCGTGCTGCACCGTCGGCGGGCACCATCGCGTGAGGCCGGCCCGGGGTCCGCCCGAGGGCCCTGTCCCGGCCGGCTCAACCCGGGCCGGACCCCGGCCGCAACGCGTCAGGGACGTCGCCCAGCGCCTCCTCGGGCAGCGAGAAGGAGTTCTCCAGGAGCTTGGTGTCGTCGTTGATCAGGTCGGGGTAGCGCCGGCCCGGCAGCACCTGCACCGCGAACACCTCCTGCACCGCCGACTCGAATCGGAGCAAGGCCACCACGTTGCCAGATGCCAGGTCCACCGCGCAGACCCCGCAGGTCCGTTCCGACGCCTCCAGCCGCTCGGTGATCGGGATGCCGCTGAAGACGGCGCTCTCGCGGACCTGCGAGAGGCCCACGAAGGCCAGGCCGCCGGCGAAGTCCAGCCCCCGCGTGAACCCCGGCGCCGAGGCCACCGCCTCGTACTTGCCCGTCGCCGGGTCGATGATGCCGAGCGTGCCGGCCCCCGACTCGCAGACCCAGAGCTTGCCGCCGTGGAGCCTCGGGGAGTGCGGCATCGACAGGCCCGTCGCGACGAACTCCCCCGAGGGGACGTCCATCAGGACGCCCCCCCTGGCCTTGTCCGCCCGCCAGCCGGCGGGCGAATCGGTGGCGCCCAGCGCCGTGGCGTAGCGCGGGCGGCCGTCCTCCATCGCCAGGCCGTTGAGGTGGCAGCGGTCGGTCGGCTCTAGTTGCGAGACGAACGGCGGCCGCCAGCGTGGAGTGAAGCTGGCCGAGCCGTCGAGCGTGCAGAGGCAGGAGAAGCGGGTGTTGACCGCCCAGAGCTCGTCCCGGCCGGCCCCCCAGGCCATCTCGTGGACCTGGATGTTGCCGGTGACGTGGCAGGAGCGGGGCAGGAAGACCGCGTCGGGCCGCACCGGGCCGTCGACCTTGGCCGCGACGGCCGGCACGTCGCGGTACTCCCAGACCTGCAGCGAGGTGCCGATGGCCAGGCGGTCGCCGCGCAGGGCCAGGCCCATCGGGGCGGCGAAGGTGCGGAAGTGGCAGTTGAGCCGGTCTCCCTCCTCGCGGACCATCACCAGCTTGCCGGCCTGGTAGGTCGTCACCAGCAGCGAGGCGTTCAGCCGTCGCAAGAGGGCCGGGAAGTTGGGCGTGTGCACGGCGCGGAGCGGCGCCGGTAGCGGCGAGGGGCCTGCGGGACCGGCGTCGAGGCTGGCGGTCTCGGCCATCGGGGGCTCTCCGGGGTCGGGGGTGTCGGTCGATCGCGGCCCGCTCAATCTGTCTCCGGTCGGCCGGCCCTGGCCATGGCGGCGAGCGCCATGGCGCAGCCGGCGAGGGTCATCGCCATTGAAGAGGGCTCCGGGACGACCGTGGGCATCGAGGCCGCCGCGTCCAGGGTGTAGCCCTCGGGCAGGCCGGTGACGGCGACCCCGGTGGCCGTCGCCATGCCGGTCGCGGTGTTAATGAGATCGATCGCGATCGCGCCGGAGCCGGAGGCCGTCACCGCGTCGATGCCGTAGAGCGTGCCGCCGGCGGCGACCAGGGCCAGCGGGTCGTAGCCGACGCCCAGCTGGGTGCCGACCGCCGTCGCCGTCCCGGCCGTCGGGTCGAGCCGGAAGATCTGCGCCGGGCCGGGCAGCGAGCCGGTCAGAGGCAGGGCGTCGAAGTAGAGCGAGCCGTCGGGGCCGTAGGCCAGCGCCCCGCCCGAGGAGCCGAAGCCGAAGAACTTCGCCCCCAGGAAGCTCGGCGCGGAGAGGCTGTTGCCGTCCGGGGCGATCGTCACCGAGTCGGCGCCGTAGGGGTTGATGTCGGCCTGGACGCCGACGAGGCCGGCCGGGCCGGCGGAGGCGAGCCCGGAGAGGACGTACGGGTCGGAGAGAGAGCCGAACCGGGCCGTGGCCCCGTCGGGCCCGATGGTATAGAGACGGCCGTCGTTGCCTGCGGCGTAGAGCGAGCCGCCGGGGCCCGAGGTCAGCGAGATGACGTCGATCGGCAGGGTCGCGATCGCCGCGAAGCGGCCGGTGGTCAGGTCGAGCGTGCCGAGGATCGAGGCCGAGCCGGGGCCGTCGGAGGCGGTGGCGTCGACGACGAAGTCGGCCCGGGCCCGCCCGGCCGGCAGGGCGAGCATCGCGGCGAGGGCGAGGGCGAGGGCTCGGGGCGGGGTCGCTGCCATGCTCTGGTGCCTCCTCGGGGTCGAAGGGGGGGTCGGTCGTCGCGGGGATGGATCGGGTAACCTCGGGGGCCCCGAGAGGTCGGGGCCCCCGACGCGGGGGCTCAGCGCCTGATCACGTCGCCGACGATGTTGCCCCCCTTGTTCTTCACCACCCTCGTGCCCACCAGGACCGCCGGCGTCGTCGCCGAGGGGTCGACGAAGATCCCCCCGCCGCTGGCCGCCGAGTTGGAGTCCACGGTGCAGAAGAAGAGCGTGGCCGTGCCGACGTCGAAGAGCCCGCCGCCGTCGAGCCCAGCGGAATTGGCCGACAGGTCGCTCTTGCCCAGGCTGAGGAAGCCCGAGTTGAAGACGCCGCCGCCGTCGGAGGTGGCCGAGTCGCCGTCGATCGACGAGCCGAGGATCACGGCGGTGCCGGAGTTGGCCAGCCCGCCGCCGTCGGCGGCCAGGTCGCCGGAGATGGTGGTGTTCGAGGCGAAGAGGATGCCCGAGTTGGCCACGCCGCCGCCGGAGCCGGTGGCGACGTCGCCGGCGACCACGACGTTGGCCAGGGTCAGCGTGCCGGCGTTGAGCACGCCGCCGCCGTCGCCCGAGGCCGAGCCCCCGGCGACGGTCAGGTTCGAGAGCGTGGCCGTGACCCCCGGGTCGACCTGGAAGACGCGGCTCGTCCCGCCGCCGCTGACGGTCAGCAGGGCGGCCGTCGTGCCGGCGATGGAGACCGGGCCGGTGGCGTTGCTCAGCTCGAGCGGACCGCCGGTCAGGGTGATGGTCTGCTCGCCGGCGAAGGCCGCCTGGTCGAAGGTGATGGCGTCGCCGCCGTCGAGGACGTCGGCGAGGTTGACGGCCTGGCGGAGGCTGAGCTGGCCGAGGCCGGAGCCGAGGCCGTCGATGGCGGCGTCGACGACGAGCGGGCCGGGCTGGGACTGGAAGGCGCCGATGTCGGGCGGGGAGTCGAGCGGGAAGCCGCGCTGGTCGGTGGTCACGCCCGGCACGGCGACGCCGGCGTGGAGGGCGGGGCTGTCGGGCTGGAGGGCGATGGTCTCGGTGGGCCCGCCGTAGTCGCCCAGGGGGGCCAGGCCGGGGTTGGCGACGTTGAGCAAATTGTGGTTGGCCGCCGACAGGCCCCCCGAGCCGCCGGTGCCCGTGAGATTGTACGAACCGGCCACCATGCCCGAAGCCGCCCCGGCGATGTCGTTTTGCGCGTTGAGGGCCGTGTTACCGGCAACGATGGAGTCGGTCAGGGTGGTTGTCGAAGCGGCTGCGTAGAGGCCCCCTCCGCCGCCGGCCTTGGTGGAGGAATTGCCGCCGATCGTGCAGGCAACGAGGCTCGACTGGCCGTAAATCGCGACACCGCCGCCTAGGCTGGCCGAGTTGCCGCTCATCGTACAGTTGGTCAAAGTCGCCGTGCCGCCGTTGAGCAGGGCTCCCCCGGAGCCCAGCGCCGAGTTGTCGCTCAACGTGCAGCCGTCGAGGGTCGCGGTGCCCTCGTTGACGATCCCGCCCCCCCCTGTGATGTAGGCGGAGCTGGGCGTGGCGAGATCGCGGTTGCCGCTGACGGTGCAGTCGGTCATCGCGAGCGTGCCCTGGAGGTTTGACACGCCGCCGCCGCTACCGTATACGAAAGAACCATTCGTCGTGTTGCCGCTGACGGTGCAGTCGGTCAGGGTGCTATTGGAGTACGAGTATTGGTCAACCAACCCGCCACGGCCGGAGTTGTTGATGATCCGGCAGCCGGTCATGTTGAGCGTGCTACCCGCATTGATGATACCGCCATTGGGCAAGTCCTCGATCGTGCAATCGACGAGGTCGACCTTGCCGGTGTAATAAAAGGTTCTGATGCCGAAGCCGCCAACCGAACTCGAGGAATCGCCGCTAATCGTGCAATCGGCCAGTCTCATGGCGCCGCCGCCGTTGAAGATCATCTCTGCGGGGCCAGGATTGGCCCCGATCTCGGTCCCCGTCACGCTCGCCGTGACCGAGGAATAGAGGGCGCTGCCGTAGGTCGCGTAGTTGCCGGTGACCGAGCCGCCGATCATGGTCAACGAGCCCACATTATCAATCCCGCCCCCGAGACTTGCGGACTCGAAATCGCCAGCCGGGACGCCGGTGTTGCCGGCCACGACGCAGTCATTGAGCGTCGCCGTGCCCCAGTTGAACAGGCCGGCCCCGCGATTGCCGAGGTTTTCGGCGATGGTGGAATCGACGAGAGTCGCCGTCCCGAAATTGAACAGGCCGCCGCCATAACCGAAGCCATCGCGGACGGTGGCGCCGGTCAGCGTCAGCGTGCCTTGATTGAGCAGGTCCCCGCCGTGGCCGTACGTCGACCCGGCGGACCCGCCCGTAACGGTCAGCCCCGAGATCGACGCCGTGACCCCCGGGTCGATCGCGAACACGCGACTCTTCCCGCCCGCGTCGATCGTGAGGGCGTCGGCGCCCGGCCCGTCGATGGTGATCGGCACGGAGGTGTTGCTCAGCTCGAGCTGACCACTCGTCAGCTCGATCTTCTGCGCGGTGGCGAAGACGGTGCTGTCAAACGTGATGGCCTCGTCCCCCCCGTTCGAATTGGCCATGTCGATCGCCTGACGCAGATCGATCTCGCCCGTGACGGGCGTGTCGGTGGGGTTGTTCACCACGATGCCGGACAGGAGCTTGCGCTCCTCCAGCGCCAGCAGCGTCGGCCGTAGCCGCCGTCTCCGGTCCTCGGCCCTCCTGGGCTCGCCCCTCCGCCGATCCTTTGCCGCGAGTCGAAAGCTCATTTGTCGCACTCCTGGTGTTGAGAAACATCGAGGAAGGACGCCTTCGCGCCCTCATCACGGTCCCGTCCGCCGCCCGCCCGGCGGTCGCGTCCACGCCCGTTCGTCGCACTGACCCCACAGGGTTGTCGCTCGTCGGTTCGCTCCTGGGAAGAGAATCGGGGATCAAACAACGACGGGTCCGCCGACCTCGGGACGGAGGGCGCCCCGCCCGAGATCGGGCGGTTTTGACCTCGCGGCCCATCATCCGCTCATCGGCCCGGAACTACGGCCGCGACGGGCCCGACGGCGGGCCCTCCGGACCCAGCTTCTTCCTCCATTCCTCGGCTTTCTCGGGCCTTCCCCAGTCCTCGTAGAGCCGGATGACCCGCGCGGCGGCCTCGCGCTGGCGCGGCCGGTCCGGCGGCGGGATGCTCGACTCGCGCGACTTCATCCCCTCGTAGCCGGAGACGATGAGCGGCTCGGACTCGGCGAACTTCTTCTGGCCGAGCAGGCTGCCGCCGAGCAGGCTGCGGACGTGGAAGGTCGCCCAGTCGTCCGGCGCCCGCTCGGCGGAGATCTTCAGGGACTCGCGGAGCAAGGGCTCGGCCTCGGCCCACCTGGCTTGCTCCATCAGGTCGAGCCCCAGCGCGGCGAGGTCGGCGGCCACGCCCGGGCTATCGGGCGGGCCGGCCTCGCGTCGGTGGCCCAGGGACTCGCGGCGCAGGGGCTCGGCCTCGGCCCATCGGCCGGCCTGCTCGAGGAGCCCGGCCAGGCGGTTGACGCTCTTGAGCGTGTTGACGTGGCCGGGGCCGAAGACCTTCGCGACCGCCGGGACGAGCTCTCGGAGCAGGCCGATTGCCTCATCCTTGCGGCCGGCCTCCTGATAAATCGCGGCGAGGTTGTTGCGGACGGTGAGCGTCGTGGGATGGTCGGGCCCGGCCTGCGATCGGATCCGCCGGAGCGTGTCCTCCTGCATCACGACCGCCTCGGACGCCCGCCCGACCTTGCAGTACGCCAGGGCCAGGTTGCTGCGGACCATCAGGGTGTTCATGTGATCGGCCCCGTGCCGGGCCGTCTGCTGCTTCAGCGCCTCTTCCTGCATGGCGATCGCCTCGGACGCCCGACCGCCCTCGGCCCTGGCGACCGCGAGGTTGTTGCGGAGGGTGACGGTGTCGGGATGATCGGCCCCGTACCGGGCCGTCCGGAGCCGGAGCGTCTCCTCGTGCAGGGCGATCGCCTCGGGCAGCCGCCCGCCCTGCCGGTAGGCCTCGCCGAGCTCATTGCGGACGTTGAGCAGCTCGGGATCGTCCGGTGCGGACCGGGTCGCGAGCCGCCTGAGCGTCTCCTCACCCAGGGCGAAGGCCTCGGGGAATCGCCCGGCTTGCCGGTATGACTCCGCCAGGGACTTGCGGGCGTCGAACGCTGCCGGGTCCTCGGGGCCGGATCGGGGAGCGATCCGCCGGACCGTCTCCTCGTAGATGGCGATCGCCTCGGGCAGCTTCCCGGCCTGGCGATAGGCCCTGGCGAGGTTGAGCCGGCCGGTCCGGGTGTTCGGGTGATCCGGACCGAGGATCGCCGCCATGCGTTCGACTGTCTTCTCCTGCAGCGGGATCGCCTCGGACGCCCGATCTGCGAGGATGTAGGCGAGGGCGAGGTTGTTCCGGAGGACGAGCGTGTCGGGATGATCGGGCCCGGACTTCGCCGTCCGGAGCTTGAGCGTCTCCTCGTTCAAGGTAATCGCCTCGGCCAGCCGCCCGGCCAGGCGGTAGGACTCCGCGAGGTTGCCGCGGAGGATGAGCGTCTCCGGGTCGTCGGGCCCGGACTTCGCCGTTTGGAGCTTGAGCGTCTCCTCGTCGATGGCGATTGCCGGCCGCCCGGCCCGACGATAGGCCTCGGCGAGCGACACCCGGCTCTTGAGCGTGAGGGGATGATGGGGGCCGAGGCCGGCCTCGTTCCGCCTGGCCATGTCCTCGTCGAGGGCGACCTCCTCGGCGACCCGCCCGGTCAAGCGATAGTCCTCGGCGAGATTGGCGTGGCCGCCCACGATGACGTGGTCGTCGAGCGCGAGCTTCGTCCTGGCCCGCTCGAGCGTCCCCTTGTCCAGTGGGATCGCCTCGTCCACCCGGCCGGCTTGGCGGAGGGCGAAGGCGAGGTTGAGTCGGGTCGCGAACACGAGGCGGTGGTCGGGGCCCAGCTTGGCCGTCTGCCCCTTGAGGTTCTCCTCGTGCAGGGCGATCGCGTCGGCCACCCGACCGGCCTTGAGGTAGGCCGACGCGAGGTTATTGTTGGTGGCCCGCGAGCTGCTGTGGTCCGGCCCATACCTCGACCGACAGAGCCGGAGTGCCTCCTCGAGCGTCGCGATCGCCTCGGCCGTCCGACCGGTGACCGTGTAGGCGGTGCCGAGAGCGTTGCGGGCGCTCAGGGTCGTCTCGTGGTCGGGCCCGAGCCGGGCCGTGGCCAGCCTGAGCGTCTCCTCGCCGCGGGCGATCGCATCGGCCGTCCGACCGGCGTGGAGATAGGCCCCGACGAGGGTGCTGCTCGTCAGGAGCGTCTCGCGGTCCTCGGGCCCGAATCGGGCGGTGACGAGCCGGAGCGTCTCCTCGCCCTGCGCAATCGCCTCGGCGATCCGCCCGGTGTCCCTGTAGGCGACGGCGAGCGTCTGACCGCCGCCGAGCGAGTCGGGGTGTCCGGGCCCGAGCGATGCCTGCAGCAGGGGGAGCGCCCGCCCCAGGACTTCGGCCGCCCGGGCCGGCAGGCCGAGTCCGATATAGGTCTCTCCCAGGGCCTTGAGCAGGATACCGTGAATCTCCGGCGACCCGCCGAAATGCGGGCCCAGATGGGCCTCGGCCGCGTCGAGCAGGTCGACGACTTTGAGGTTGAGCCCGTCCTGGTCCGGGTCGGGCTTGCGGAAGGCCTGGACCATGAACTGGCTGACCGCCCTGGCCTGGTCCGCGGCCCGCTCCGATTCCGCCAGTCGGGCCCTGGCCAGCTTCTCGGCGGCGATCGCCCGCGCGGCCAGATAGGCGCCTCCGATCGCCGCCGCCAGCAGTAGCACGGCGAAGGAGGTCCCAACGGCCAGCGCCGCCCGGTGCCTGCGGGCGAACTTGCCGAGCCGGTAACGCCTCGACGGCGGGCACGCCTCGACCGCCTCGTCGGCCAGGTAACGCTCCACGTCGGCGGCCAGGCTCCCCGCGCTGTCGTTACGCCGCGAGCGGTC
>Ga0080006_1145729_pt1 | contig 16172 bp, 13 predicted proteins | sample RS3BMetagenome_FD_69209 | JGI IMG/M metagenome (GOLD analysis project Ga0080006, IMG submission 69209) | Ferric oxide microbial mat and aquatic microbial communities from Rainbow Spring, Yellowstone National Park, USA - RS3B (SPADES... ... | reverse complement strand
TCTTCGTCTTGAACCTGGAATCAGTCCAAAACGTAAGCAGGACACGGCGTTGCGCCCAAACCCCCAGGTCAAACACCCACTACAACGTCACAAGAGCCCGCGGGCGCCGCGTAATTCCCCGTCTTATTTTTTCCTTAATAAAATGTTGTCAGCCAGCCGCTACACCGCCTGTAGCAACGCTGAAAACCTTTTCTAAGAATGATTAAGCTCTGCACAGCTAACGCTGTGGAGAAAGTTCCCGCTGCCCGTACTTGTCACAGTATTCTCATAATCAAAGCCCGAAAGAGGGAAATATCACAAGAGCTCCGGGAGTTCCGCACGCGTGGCGGACCGCCGTCGGCGTATTAACCTGGCGACGTCGTCCGCGACCCCGCGTCTCTGGATCTGCATCGCCGTGAGATGGCCGTGGGATGGAAGTACGGCGGATGCGACGAGGTGGTACCGGCCATGACGCGGGGCACCGCGGCCATCCGCGGACACGTCCACCGAGGACGGCCGGTGGCCCGGGCAGGCGAAACCTATATTTGAGGCAAGGTTCACGAGTCCTCTTATCGTGTCCGCTGCCCTGCAACACTGGCCTCATGTCGGAGCAGAAGTTGAAACCCTATGCGGCTCCGGCCGAGCCTTGGACGCCAAATTCCGCACGTTCCGGCGCCACCCGTCTGCCGATCCTTCTGGTCCTGTTAATCGGCAGCGGATGCGCAGCGCTGATCTATGAGATTGTCTGGTTCCAGCTTTTGCAACTCGTGGTCGGATCGTCGGCGGTCTCGCTGGCCGTCCTGCTCGGTACGTACATGGGAGGCATGTGCCTGGGCAGCGTACTGCTGCCCCGCTATGTTTCCGCCCGCCTGCATCCCCTCCGGGTTTTCGCGATCGTCGAAGGCGGCATCGGCGTCTGCGGACTTCTTGTTCTGTCGATCCTGCCCCTGCTCGATCGCCTGTACGCCGCCGTCGGCGGCAGTGGCTCGTCCGGAAGTCTGATGCTCGCGGTGGTCGCGGCCATCTGTTTGATCCCCCCTACCCTGTTGATGGGCGCGTCCCTCCCCGCCATCGCACGCTATGTCGGATCGTCGCCGCGCGGCGTCTCCTGGCTGGGATATTTCTACGGCGGCAATATCGCGGGCGCGGTATTCGGATGCCTGTTCGCGGGGTTTTATCTGCTGCGCATCTACGACCTGTCGACGGCCACCTACGTCGCGGTCGCAATCAACGCAGTCGTCGCAGGGCTCAGCTACGGCCTTTCGGTGCGGACCCCCTACGAGCCGGCGCCTCTGGTCGATTCGCCCGCTCCTGAAGCGTCGCCGGCGGCTATGGCACGAAGCCCCGTTTACATTGCCATCGGCCTCTCCGGCCTCACCGCGCTCGGCGCGGAGGTCGTCTGGACGCGGCTTCTCGCGGTCATGCTGGGCGCGACCGTTTACACGTTCTCGATCATCCTCGGCGTGTTCCTGGCCGGTCTGGGCCTGGGCAGCGGCGTCGCATCGCATCTCGCGCGCGAGATCAAACGCCCGCGCGTGGCACTCGGCGTCTGTCAGATCCTGCTCGCCGCGGCCATTGCGTGGACCGCTTACACGCTCGCCGACGCACTCCCCAACTGGCCGATCAATCCTCTGCTCGCCAGGAGCGCTGTTTTCAATTTTGAGGTCGACATCATGCGTTGCATGTGGGCAATCCTCCCCGCCGCCTGCCTGTGGGGAGCGAGCTTCCCCTTCGCCCTGGCCGGCGTCGCGACGCGAAGCGGAGATTCCGGAACCCTGGTCGGTAGGGTCTACGCCGCCAACACCGTCGGCGGAATTGTCGGAGTCCTCGGCTTCAGCATCATTCTGATTCCCTGGATCGGTACCCAGAATTCGCAGCGACTGCTCATCACGCTCGCTACGGTCTCAGCCCTCGTCATTTTCGCACCCATCGCGAGATCACTCAGAAAAAGCGGAGTCGCCGCCATCGTCGCATCGGTGGTCACCATTACCTGGATGATCGCCAGCATCTCGCCCGTCCCCTGGCTCGCCGTCGCCTACGGCCGACGCATGATGCTGCAATCGAACCCCGGACGCGCTCTTTACGTCGGAGAAGGCCGCAATTACTCGGTGGTGATTTCCGAACTGTCCGACGGCGATCGTTATTTCCACGTCGCCGGAAAAGTGGAAGCGTCCACCGCGCTCTATGACATGCGCCTGCAGCGCCTGCTCGGTGACATGCCTGCGCTGTTTCATCGGGACCCTAAATCTGTTTTGGTCGTCGGTTTCGGCGCGGGCGTCACCGCAGGAAGTTTCGTGGTCCAACCGACAGTCGAAAAAATTACCATCTGCGAGCTCGAGCCTTTAGTCCCTCCCGCCGCAGCGGAATATTTTGAAAATGAGAACTACAATGTCAAGAACGATCCTCGGGTGAGGATTCGCTACGACGATGCGCGACGTTTCATCCTCACGTCGAAGGAAAACTTCGATATCGTTACTTCCGACCCCATCCATCCCTGGGTCAAAGGCATGTCGTCGATCTACTCAAAGCAATATTTCGAACTCGTCAAAAAACATCTGAGACCCGGCGGCATCGTCACCCAATGGGTTCCTCTCTACGAGAGCGATCTCGCGACTGTGAAGAGCGAGCTCGCCACGTTTTTCGACGTTTTCCCCAACGCGACCGTGTGGAGCAACGATATCAACGGCGAGGGTTACGATGTCGTCCTGCTCGGCACAGTCGAGCCTTTGCATCTCGACGTCGACGAACTCGAAGCCCGCTGGAGTAGTCCCGAATACGCGCGGGTCGCGCAATCCATAAGCTCCGTTAATCTTCACAATGTAACGGACATTCTCGCCACCTACGCCGGCCGCGCAACGGACATGAAAAGCTGGCTTGCCGGCGCTGACATTAATGAGGATATGAGCATGCGGCTGCAGTACCTGGCCGGAATGGGCCTGAATTACAACAGTCCTGCCGCAATCTACGCGGAAATGCTCGGATATCGTCGCTTCCCCCGCGAGCTCTTCACCGGCTCCGAGCAGCGCGTGCACATCCTCGAGGACCTGCTGAGCACGACGAGGCGCCAGGGCTCTTAATTCGCCTGAGTTTTCCGGGTGAGGCGCCGCTCTCGGCGGCTGCTCCTTGGTTTGGCCGCACGGGATGCGGCTGATCCCGGATTCATTTCCGAAAACAACGTGTCGAAACCGCGGCACAGCGGACGGTAGCCGCGGTGCAGGCACGTCAGCGAAGCTTGTCGCGAATTTTATAGGTCGAGGGCCACGACTTGCGGGACTCATCTCCGGTCAGCGGGGTTCCCATCCCCCCGACCTTCACGTTGTACGCCTCCTTACCAGGACCGACCTCGCGGTTGGCGTGTTCCTGGGCCAGGTAGTACAGCTCGTCGATGGTGGCTTCGTCGTAGGCGACGAACGAGGTCTCCCGGACGACGTCGTTGATACCGGCAAGCATCCGACCGGGCAGGAACCGCGACGCCAGCGCCGCCAACCCCAGCAGCGCGAACGGAATAACCCAGTAACACATGAACGACAGCGGCGTCTTGGCGTCGCGGAGCGTCGCCTCGATTCCCGCAGAGCCGGCCAGGATCGGAGGGATCGCCGACGACACCGTCATGGCAGCCAACGTCGCAATCCACATCCACGTCAGCACGGTGGCGACCCGGCCGAACAACTCGGTCTTGACCACGTCGGGGGGTTGTTCGGCGGCGGCGAACGCGCGTCCGAACGGTCGACCGATCAACGTGCCGATCACCGCCGCCAGCAAGAGCCCGGCGATGCTGAGGGGCAGTAACCATCGCTGCAGGAAGCACTCATCGAGAACGAAAGTCAGCACCGTTAGGACTGAAAACGTTGCCAGAGATCCGATTTCGAGAGTTCGATCAGGCTTGTCAACAACCCCACCGAGCGTCGATCCGCCCAGGGCCATCGCTGCGGCCATCGCCAGCGCGACCAGCACGGCGGCGATGAAGGGCACGTTACCGACAAGGACCCAATAGACGATCCACGGCGCGAGGCCGCACAGCATGCCCACAATCGGTCAGTGTAGGAGTGACGCGTCATCGCGATGTCGGCGGCAAGCCGGTCGGGCGATGGGGCGTAGGGCAACAGCGGCCGGTGCCGTGGTGGTCGGCACATCCCCGCACGGCATCGAAGTGCTCCGCGACTTCGCGGCGGCGACGCCGCGCGCGAGGTGCTGCTCGATGCCACGCAGTGTTGGGTCCAGTTCAACTTTCTGGCGGGACGATCAGGTACCTTCCACGATGGCTGTCAGGCGGAACCGGGAGGGAAACAGCCCGAACCGACCGAACGAAAGGGACAACAAGATGAGTTCGACCAGCGTGACCGTGAGGCGCGATGACGAAGGGAACGTAGTCGCTCACTGGGTCGGCTCAGTGACCTTCCATCCGAGTGTCTACGGCAATCCCGGTTCGTTTGGGTCGCTGATCGACGAGTGCGTCGAGAACTTCAAAAGGGAGTTGAAGGCAGAGATCAACCTCGACTTGACGAGGTAACGACAGTCCGGCGGGCTTCAGACTCAATGAACGCGGCCGCCTGTGCCGCCTGCCGGCGACACCGAGACCCGGCTATTTATTGGTGCCCCAGCCGGACTCGAACCGTCACCGGACGGATCACAATCCAATGGCTCTTGGCGTTTGCTTACTCAAGCTGTGCTGGACGCTTTAGAAAAGTGCTGCTCAGAGAGTTGGTTGTGTCGACCAGGGCAGGGGAATCGGCCTCGGTTTCTTCTATCAGCAGGGAAGCGGTGCCCCCAGTCGGACTCGAACCGACACTGGGCGGATTTTAAGTCCGCTGCCTCTGCCAATTGGGCTATGGGGGCCCGGCGGCCAATGTAGCGCGGCGCGGGCCGTCGAATCGCAGGAGGCGTTCTCCAAAAGCGTGCCCGCGACAGCCGGCGCGGGTGGTGCAGCCGATGGGGATGTGTTGTTTGTCAATCTCAGCCGGGAAGGCCGGAGAAAGGGGATTTGTTGGTCTTGGCGCTGGACTTCCCGAGGTAGTCGGGGCAATAAACGCTCGAGGCGATCGCCGTGAACCTGGTGGAACCAGAGAGCCCGAATCCTGGATTCAGGCTCATCACCTGCTTGATGACATCTATTTCCTTCTGGCCCGAGTCCATCATGTCGCACGCCGTTCTGGCGGCCGCGACGGCAGCAGGCCCATTGCTGTAGCTGATGCCAGCTTGGTTGAGCTGGTTCAAAAAGCTCGCATCCAGACCCGGATCCGCGCCACCCGGATCGGCCTGGGCCGGCACGGCCTGGCCGATGACCGCGGCGATACTGGCAAGCATCACAATCAGTCGCATCATTTGATCATCCCCCAGGCTGGCGTGGTTGTCCTGTCGGCTCAGATCGCATCGACGCAACCCCGAGCCGTCACCGTCGGCAGTTCCCACCACCAGGGAGTGTGGCTCCTGTCGCAGGGCCGTTGCGCGCCGTCGGGTCAGGGGCCGCTAGCGGGAAGCAGGCAGCGCGGTAGGCTAGCCGCCCGTGGGCGCGATGAGGTTCCGACGACGCGGCGGCCTGCCCGAACCGGCGAAACGCGACCCGCGTTACTCGTCGTACCAATAAAGCGGTTTTGCTGCCCAGATCCGACGCGAGATGCGGACGCGTCGCCGTATTTGGTAAATAGGGTGTATGAGATGCATCCTGGCGCTGGCAACCTTTGCCATCATGGTCGGCATGGCCATCCCGGCGTACGCCGACAGCACCGACGATCAATTCCTGGCCCAACTCGGGGAAGCCGGTATCACCTACCCTGATCCGAACAAGGCAATCGCAGCCGGCAAATCGGTGTGCCAGATGTTGGTGGACCAGAATATGATCATGGTGAATGTGATCATTGCGATCCACAATTCCAACCCTAAGCTCTCGTGGGACAAGGCCGCCAAGTTCACAGATATCGCCTCCAACACCTACTGTCCGACGCCGGGAGACAACAGCGGGAACCCGTCGTAGCCCGTTCAACGCGTCCTCCGTGCACGGCGACGTCACGCTCGGGCGGTGGCGAGCCTTGCTTAGATCTGGTCGACGGCCTTGACACGCACCAGAAGATCGGCGCTGCACGGGGCTTCCGGCCGTCGATGAATTGGTCGATCGCGGTGGCGAGGTCGCCGACACCGCGGGAACCGCCGAGTGTATGCGGCGTGGCGATTATGCACGCCCCCAGCAACCCCGTTTGTTCACGAGCTCGAATTAATGATCGAAGAAGGAACCCGGCGTTCAAAAAACCGCGATCACCATCGGGAAGCATCACTAGTGCGCGTGCCATCGACTTTTCTCGCAAAAATCAACCGGATAAATTCAGGCGCATTAGCTCAGCTGCTATATATTCATTAGCTGCCGGGAGGCCCGGAAGAACTCGTTCGGATATTGCATCGGGGTTACGGTCCGAACGCGCCATTTGAGCACAAAATATTTGCTACTCCCACGGCCCGGGCGCGCGTTGCGGGATGCCACTAATTGGGGCATATCGGCTGCCCGCCGCCTCCTCTGGGGTTTCCGGGGCCGACGCACGGGAATCGCTTTGTGGTGTGCTCGGGCGACGGAGGCGGGCTGCCGCCCGGCGTCGCCGGGCCGGGCTGGCAGGTCGGGCACGGCGGAGGCGGGTCCAGAGGGGGGATGTTAGCCAACCCCAACCCCACCGTCAGGGTTGACACGACCACGCCAGTGCCGATCGAGAGTGCGCGGAAAGTCCTCTGTAGATTCACTTCGGCGTCCGCCCTTCGACTTGATCAACCACAGCGGCTGCTAGATATCCGTGCCGACAGGCTCTTTCTTACAGAGTACGCGGTCGGCTGGGGACGTGCCTGTTCGCACGGTCCAACGACGAGCTGGCTGATCTATCCTCCGGCCATCCCCTGCAGCAAACAGTTAGATACTCTAGGCTGACCGACATCGCACCGCCGGGGGGCGAGGGTGACCGGGAGTTGACTCGCACCGTTCCCGATCCAGCCGCCCAGCCGCCGCGACACACCACTGCAACCGACTGCGACGAGTTGGAGTATGCCAGCGATGAACTACGACGACGTGGGCGAAGGGGCAAGCTCGCCGCCGCAACTTGCAGAGACGGAAGTTGTTCAGGGAGGCGGTATGACGTCACCTCCGTTGCACCACAAGGAGAGTCCGGTCTTTGCAGCCGACCGGGGCGCCTTTTGGCGGCACCTGCGCGCCCTGGGCTCTGTGGTGAAAATCGAGGCAGGCAGTCCAGTGCTGCACGGCTATTATTTCACCAGGCGGGATGATATCCGCGCGGCTTTGCTCGACCCGGTCACATTCATGTCGCCGCCGAAAACCTTCAAAGTCACCTCGTTCGGCTTGCCGCTTCCCCAGGTGCCGCTCTCGTGCGGGACCCGGTCGGAGCACGCCCGCTTCGGCCGCGTCCTACATCCGCTCTTCAGCCCCAAAAGTTTGGCGCCCTTCGTCCCGCACCTGCGCGCCCGGTCCGCGACTCTGATCGACACTGTCGCCGCCACGGGGCAATGCGATGCAACCGAAGTTGCTGACGCCTACGCCTGCCAAGCTTTGCTCACGGTGTGCGGGTTGCCGGCGGACGACGCTGAAGCGGCGCTACTGATCCGGGCCGCAGTAATCGGCGACTCCGACGGGTCAGCCGAACTTAAACTGTTCAACTGGCTGGATTCCGGGCTGGGAGCCGGGATGAGAAGTCCCCAGCGGCCGGCCGGGATTCTGTGGCCGCTGGTGGAGGGATCCGGCCGCGACAAAAATTTCCCACTCAACCGGGTCGAAGTGGCTGCGGTCGTCCTGCTGTTGTTCTCCGTTGCAGGCATCGAAATGGTTTCTGCAGCAATTTGTTTCTCGCTTCTACGCCTCGCGCAAGATCCGCATATGCAGGCCCGGCTGCGCGCAGACCAAGCACAGATTCCGGCGTTCGTCGAGGAAATGTTGCGGTTGGAGACACCAGGCCCGGCCATTCCGCGCGTCACCACGCGGGAGGTCAGTATCGGCGGCGTCACGATCCCGGCGGACAGCGTGGTGTGGCTTGCGCTGGAGTCAGCGGGAAGAGAAAACGGCGGCGACGAGATCGCGACGGCTGGCGACGGGAAGATACTGCGGCAACGCCACTGGGCGTTCGGCAGTGGCATCCACAGATGCTTAGGAATGCACCTTGCCCGGATTGAAATGGTGGAGTTTTTGACCGAGTGGTTGAGCCGCATCCCGCAAGTCGAACTTCAACCAGGCTTCACGCCGACCATCAGGCACCTACCGACGAGCGTCACCCACCTGGGCAGCCTTATCTTGCGCTGGCAGGTCCCGTGAGGGTGCCGCCAACGCGGGCCGCCACGCAGCTATGGCGACAGTACGGCCGTAGTGACAAGTGCTTCAGATAGCGGCACTAGAGTTCGGCCGTCTACCCGATGCCGGCAATAGCGACCTCCGTGACGCATCCGAGTACACGGCCCAGATTTCGGGACGGCCGGCAGGAACGGGCTCCAAAGCAGGTGCGCCGAACACGCCGCATGGCTTTCCCGGTGCCGCAGCCCGCGGCCACGTGACACCGAGATGTCGCTCGGCGGGGACTTGTTAAAACTGGCCGTATCAGCGTTAAAAAGCCGTAAACGGCTGTCAACTTGGGCTTCTCAGCAGGAATGTGGAGACGTGGGTCGTTAGCCTTACGCCAGCACACAGGGCCCATTGCGCCAACGCACAGGATTGATCCACAGCATGGGGCCTACGGATTTGACACGAGGGAGCTAAAACATGTCATTTGTGACAACGGTCCCCGAAGAGTTGGCCGCCGCGGCGGCAAAGCTCGAAGCGATCGTGAGTTCGCTGAGCGCGCAGCACGCCGGCGCTGCGGCCGCGACCACGGCCATCGCTCCGGCGGCCGCCGACCCGGTATCGCTCAAGCAGGCAGCGCTCTTCTCCGCGTACGGCACGCAATATCAGGCGACCGCGACACAAGCTTCGACCGAACAACAGCAGTACGTGAACACGCTGAGCCAGAGTTCGGGCACCTACTCAGCTACCGAGGCCAGCAACGCCGCCCAGCAGTCCTTGGACCCAGCCTCACTGATCAACCAGCTCTACAACTTTTTGAGCAACGGCAACGGGCTCTTCAACCCCTCCAGCGGCGGAACGACCATCGTCATGGACGAGATGGGCAACTTCGCCTCGGGCTACTCGGACACCATCGGGATGGGTGGCGGCGGTCTTCTGTCTGCTATCTCGGCTCCTAGCGACGCCGGCGCCGACCTGGCCGGGCTCGCCGGCGCAACGGACCTCGCGGGCACGACGGCGCCGGCGGCCGGCTCGGGCATGGCCGGCCTGGGTGCGATGCCGGTGGCCGCGGGTGTGGGCCAGGCCACCATGGTCGGCAAGTTGTCGGTCCCGCCGAGTTGGGCCGGCGCGGTCACGACGGTGTCGAGTACGACGCCGATGGGTCTACCGACTGCGGGGTGGACTGCCGCAGCACCGCAGGCGGGTCCGGGGACGATCGTCCCGGGCATGCCCGGGTTGGGCGCGGCCGCGCGCAACAGCGCCGGATTCGGTGCGCCGCGCTACGGCGTCAAGCCCATCGTCATGCCGAAACCGACGGCCGTCTAGGCGGCGGGCACCCACGCGGTCGCAGCCAGTCAACAAGTCACAGGTACTCGACAAAAGCACCACCACAAAGGAACGGGACGGAAACAAATATGGTTATGGATTTTGGGGCTATCCCGCCCGAGGTCACCTCGGCACTCATGTACTCCGGGGCGGGCTCCGGACCGCTCATGGCCGCCGCAACATCGTGGGCAAACCTGGCCGCCGAGCTCAGCACCTCAGCGGCTCAGTGGGAGTCGATCATCACGACCTTGACCACCGAGCTGTGGACGGGTGCGGGGTCGACAGCGGCGGCGGCCTCAGCCGAAACGATCGTGTCGTGGCTCACCACAGCAACGATGGCGGCCGAGCACGCCGGCGCCCAGGCGACGGCGTCGGCGGCCGCTTATGAGGCGGCCTTCGCCGGGACGGTCCCCCCGCCGGTGATCGCCGCCAACCGCGCGCAGCTCGCGGCGCTGGTCGCAACCAATTTCCTGGGCATCAACACCGCCGCGATCATGGCAACCGAGGCCCACTACGCCGAGATGTGGGTCCAGGACGCCACCACCATGTACGCCTACCAGGCCGCCGCGACGGCCGCCGGGGTGCTCGAGCCGGTCGCTCCGCAGACGCCGGCCAGCAACCCGGCCGCAGCGGGCATTCAAGCCGCAGCGACCGCCCAGAGCGCCGCGGCGACTCCTGCACAGGGGGGGTTGAGTTCTGTCATCTCGGGCGTGCAGACCGGCTTCTCCAACCTGCAAAGCACACTGAATTCGGTTCTGACGCTCGACGGCCAGATCCCGTCGATTGGGAAATTCGCCTCGATCCCGGTCGTCCAGAATGTCATCTACAACGTCGGCGTCACCGTGGCTTGGAATACCGCCATGATCACTGCGACGTTCCCGCTCCTGGGACACTTTCTTGCCAGCGCTCCGTTAGGCGTCACGCCGTTCGTCGACGACGTCAGCCCCCTCGGCGCCGGTCTGGGCATGGGAACCTCCCTGGTGGGATCGACCACCCCGGCGGGTTTGGCCGCGCCGGCGGCAACAGCGGCTCTGGGTGAGGCGTCTTCAGTCGGCGGCCTGTCCGTACCGGCGAGCTGGTCGGCGGCGGCCCCGGTGACGCTGGCGTCGTCGACCGCCCCGCTCGATGGCTCCGGCTGGACCGTCGCCTCCGAGTCGGAGCCGGTCGCGGCGATGCCCGGGATGCCGGGGATGGCCGCGGCGGCCAAAGGTGCCGGCGCCTACGGCTCCGGGCCGCGTTACGGCTTCAAGCCGATCGTCATGCCCAAACACGTCGTTGTCTGACGCGGGAAGAGTCTGCCGCAGGGAAAAGGGAGGACATTCAGGCAATCGAGACGAGAAATTAGCCGTTCGGCCGTAATCTGTCAGTGATGCGGCCCACACCGCAGGAACCAAGTCAAAAGCTTCGACGAATGAAGTCTTCAGGAGAAGGAGAAAGGCAACATGGCTACACGTTTTATGACTGACCCGCATGAGATGCGGGCGATGGCGGGTCGTTTCGAGGTGCACGCCCAGACGGTGGAGGACGAGGCCCGCAAGATGTGGGCGTCGTCGATGAACATCGCCGGTGCCGGTTGGAGCGGGCAGGCGCAGGCGACGTCGTATGACACGATGGGGCAGGTCAACCAGGCCTTCCGCAACATCGTGAACATGCTGCACGGGGTGCGTGACGGTCTGATCCGCGACGCCAACAACTACGAGCAGCAAGAGCAGGCGTCCCAGCAGATCCTCGGCAGCTAGCCCTCGGTCCCCCATTCTTGTAAGGAGTTAAGCAATGACCATTAACTACTCGTTCGGCGATGTGGACGCCCATGGCGCCACGATTCGCGCGCAGGCGGCGTCGCTGGAGGCCGAGCACCAGGCCATCGTTCGTGATGTGCTGGCTGCGGGTGACTTCTGGGGTGGCGCCGGTTCGGTGGCCTGCCAGGAGTTCATCACCCAGTTGGGTCGTAACTTCCAGGTGATTTACGAGCAGGCCAACGCCCACGGCCAGAAGGTGCAAAGCGCCGGCAGCAACATGGCCAGCACCGACAGCGCCGTCGGCTCCAGCTGGGGCTAAAAAGATCGGTCGGCGGCGCGCCGCATGCGGCGCGTCCGTCGACCAGGTGAAGCACGACCATGCCCCCGGGTATCACGTACCCGGGGGCATGGCTATGCCTGGCGCCGCCAGGCTCAGTTGCGACGGCTCAGAACCGGCCGCCGCCACCCATGAGGTCCCCATTGGACGGGCCCCCGGAAGACCCGCCATACGACGTCGGGCTCCAGCCGCCGAACCCGCCCCGCATGCCGCCGCTGAGCAGGTCGCCGATGATGATCCCGCCCATCATCGCCCCCATATCGCTGCCCTGACGGCCGGCGTATGCCTGCTGGGCCGACCGCACGTCCTCATTGGCCAGCGACTGCGCCTGAGCCGCCAGCGTCGACGCCGCGTTGGCGTGCGCGATCGCCTCGGTCACGTTCGTCGTCCCCTTGTCCCGCGCCGCCTGCAGGTGCCGGGTCGCCTCGGCGATCCTGGTGCGGGCGTCCGGGCCGATCATGCCGCGTCGCGTGTCGACGTAGTCGGAGACCCCGCGCACCCGCGACTCAGCGGTGAACAGCGCCTGCTGGTACGAGCGGCACAGCCGCTCGGCGTCGGCCTGCTCCTCGGCGATCGTCGCCAGTATCCGGTCGAGGTCCGCATCTGCTTTGGTCAGCTGCTCGAACGCCCCCAACGGATCGGCCGAGCCGCCGCCGCGGGCATACTCGACCGCCCGGCCCGCCGCGTCGCGCGCTGCGGCCAGCTCGCCGGCGTGCGTGGATTTGCTGTTATGGGTCTTGTTCAGCAGCTCGTCGGCTCGTTCGATGCCCGCCTGCGCATCGGCGATGACCGACGGCAGCTCGGCCATGGCGTGCCGGATGTCGCCGTCGGCGTTGTCGACCGCGTCCAGCAGCGCGCGCGCCTGGCCGAGCGCCGACTCCGCGGCGCGGAAGATGTCCACCAGGTCGGCTTGCTGCCCGCTCACCGCCGGGCCGGCCGCCTTGCGGGCCGCGCCGATGTTGCGGTCGGCGAATTCGAGCCGTTCCACCGCGGCCGTGACGTTGGCCGACACCGGCGCCAGCGCGGCGGGGTCGAATTCGTTGTGCAGTTCCGTCAGCCGCTGGGCGGCGGGGTCGATGCGCGCGGTCAGCTCCACGTACTGCCGGGTCAGTCCGTCGAGCCGGGACGAGGCGTTGATCACCAGGTCGCGCATGTTCTCGAACGCCTCTCGCTGCGACTCGAGTTCACGATCGGCACGCGCCGCCGACACGATCACCCGGGTGAGCAGGTCGCGGCGCTGCCCCGGTGTTTCGGGCGTGTCGTCGTCGAGTTGCTGGCGCACGGTGAAGGCTTGGGACAGCGCTGTTTTCGCAAGCTTCACCGCCTGCGTGAAGGGTTGGGTCCGCTGTTCGCCGAACTCCTCGATCGCGACGTCGAGTTCGTTGGAGCTGGTGCGCACCGCGTTGTCGACCTCGACCACCATCGAACGCGACAGGTCGTCGAGCGCCTCGAGTGGCACCGCGGCGAGCGCGGCGGCGTCGATGGGGTCGACTCGCCGCGCGGCGGCCAGGGCGGCGGCGCGTCGTCGCCGGGCGCGATACCGCAAGACACTGACCAAGATCAGCACGGCGACGACGATGACACCCAGCGCCACAAGCAACACGGCCGGGCCCGACGAATGGGTTGACGGGTCAAGCCCGTTGGCCGCCGCGACCGCCGCACCGCTCCAGTCGCCGTTGCGCAGCGCGGGCTCGATCTTGTCGCGGCGCAGCGCGTCCACCTGCGTGGCGTTGACGGTCTTCACCGCGGACGGCACCAGGAAGGCATAGGCGCGGCCGCCGGTGGACACGGCCAGCAGCGCGTCGTAGCCACCCAAGTCGCTCATGCTTCGGGTGCTTCTGGCCCAGTTCTGTGCGCTCTGCCCGGAGAAGTCGTCGACGTAGACGACCCAGAGCCGGACGTGCCGATCGGCGTACAACTTGTCGATGGCCGACCTGACCGCCGCTCGACCGGTGTCCGAGAGGGCCCCCGCGTCGTCGGTGACGTAGTTCGCGAGCTGGAGCGGCGGCTCGGCGCCGGCCGCCGGTGTCAGCAGCATGCCCGCGCCAAGGATCGTCAGGATCGAGCCAAGCAGGCGAGCGGTGCGCATAGCGTCCCAATCTAGACCCGTGGCAATCCGGGCCACTAGGGATGAGGCGGGCGCAGATTCCCTGGCAGACTGTGCTCCAGTGATGAAGGTGACCGCGAATCAGCAGGACCCCTACGACGACTTCGACCGTGAGCGGCGGGTGCGCGAAGCGCCGAAGACGGCGGGTCTGCCGGGCACGGAAGGCCAGTACCGCAGCGACTTCGCCCGGGACCGGGCGCGGGTGCTGCACAGCGCCGCGCTGCGCCGCCTGGCCGACAAGACGCAGGTCGTCGGTCCCCGCGAGGGCGACACCCCGCGCACCCGGCTGACGCACTCGCTGGAAGTGGCGCAGATCGGCCGGGGCATGGCGGTCGGGTTGGGCTGCGACCTCGACCTGGTTGAGCTGGCCGGCCTGGCCCATGACATCGGGCACCCACCCTACGGACACAACGGTGAGCGGGCGCTCGACGAGGTCGCCGCACAGTACGGCGGCTTCGAGGGCAACGCGCAGAATTTCCGGATCCTGACCAGCCTTGAGCCCAAAGTCCTTGACGCGCAAGGTAACAGCGTGGGCCTGAACTTGACCCGGGCATCCCTGGATGCGGTCACCAAGTATCCATGGAACCGGGGGCCGGGAAGCCTCCGACGCAAATACGGGTTCTACGACGAAGACCGGAAGCCCGCGGGCTGGGTGCGTTCGGGCGCACCGGACGAGCGGGTCTGCCTGGAGGCCCAGGTGATGGACTGGGCCGACGACGTCGCCTATTCCGTCCACGACGTCGAGGACGGCGTCGTCGCCCAGCGCATCGACCTGCGGGTGCTCGCCGACGACGACGAGGTGACCGCGCTGGCCAAATTGGGGGAGAGCGAGTTCCCCCGGGTGAGCGCCGATGACTTCATGGCGGCCGCGCGGCGGTTGTCGGGTCTGCCCGTGGTGGCGGCCGTGGGCAAGTACGATGCCACGCTGGCCGCCTCGGTGGCGCTCAAGCGGCTGACCAGTGAACTGGTGGGCAGGTTCGCCTCCGCCGCCATCGCGACCACGCGAGCGGCGGCCGGCCCGGGCCCGCTGGTTCGCTACCGGGCCGATTTGAAGGTGCCCGACCTGGTGCGTGCCGAGGTCGCGTTGCTGAAAATCCTGGCGCTGCAGTTCATCATGTCCGACTCGCGGCATCGAGAAACCCAGGCCCGGCAGCGCGAACGCATCCACCGGGTGGCGCAGTGGCTGTCCGCCGGGGCGCCCGGCACGCTCGACCCGATCTTTGCCGCGGCGTTCACCACCGCCGCGGACGACGGTGCCCGGTTGCGGGTCATCGTCGACCAGATTGCCTCCTACACCGAGGGCCGATTGGAGCGCACGGACGCCACTAGGGCCCGGCAGGCCGGTCCTTAACGGTTTCCGCCGCGAAATCGCCACATCGCCGGATGCGGTGTCGCCGTTGCGGGATAGGCTGCCGGTCATGAGGAAAATCAGCGGCATCGTCACCCTCGTGGTGGGGCTTCCCATCCTGGCTGTCACCGCGTGCAGTCCGGGTCAGAACCCGAGCAGCCAACCCGGCACCACACCTGCCGTCAAGAGTGGTGCACCGGCCTCGACGTCGACGGCAACCGGTGCTTCGCCCGGCGGTGATTCACTCACCGCGCACATGAAGACAGCCGACGGACGGGACGTCGCCATGGCGACGTTCGATTTCACCAGCGGGTACGTCACCGTCACGGTCAAGACTGTGGCCGGGGGCATCCTGGCGCCCGGGTTCCACGCCATGCACGTCCACGAAATCGGCAAGTGCGAACCCAATTCGGTCGCACCGACCGGCGGCCCGCCAGGTAACTTTCTGTCCGCCGGCGGTCATTACCAGGCGCCCGGGCACACCGGCAAACCCATGAGCGGCGACTTGACCTCGCTCGAGGTGCGCCAGGACGGCTCGGCCTACCTGGTCACCACCACCGATGCATTCACGCGCGACGATCTCCTGGGACCCAACAAGACCGCGTTGATGCTGCACGGCGCCGAATACACCGACGGCGCCATCGAACGGTTCGCCTGCGGCGTCATCGGCACCGGCTAACGGGTGTCGCCGACACTTTAGACTGAGCCGATGGTGCGTCCGGCGGGTTCACGAGATGCCGGCCGATCGGAGGGCCGGGGCCGGATTCCCGATCGCGACATCGCCGCCATCCGCGAGCGGGTCCGCATCGAGGAAGTCGTCGGCGACTACGTCCAATTGCGCCGCGCCGGCGCCGACTCCCTCAAGGGCCTATGCCCGTTCCACGACGAGAAGTCGCCATCGTTTCACGTCCGGCCCAACCACGGCCACTTCCATTGTTTCGGTTGCGGCGAAGGCGGTGACGTGTATGCGTTCGTCCAGAAGATCGAACACGTCAGCTTCGTCGAGGCCGTCGAACTGCTCGCCGACCGGGTCGGCCACACAATCAGCTACACCGGCCCGGCAACCAGCGTGCAGCGCGACC
>Ga0080006_1169540_pt1 | contig 16180 bp, 16 predicted proteins | sample RS3BMetagenome_FD_69209 | JGI IMG/M metagenome (GOLD analysis project Ga0080006, IMG submission 69209) | Ferric oxide microbial mat and aquatic microbial communities from Rainbow Spring, Yellowstone National Park, USA - RS3B (SPADES... ... | reverse complement strand
TGCCGTCGGGCTGCACGCCCGGCGAGGCGGCGGCCGGCAAGGCGGTGGTGGACGCCGCCGCCGAGGCCGCCGGTCGCCGGATCAGCCCCGAGCACTTCGGCGTCAGCATCGCCTACGCCACGGCACCGCTCGAACCCGCGCAGGAGCGGGCGATGGCGGCGGCGGTGCACCGGCCTGCCGAGGAGCTGGCCGCCGTCGTGCCGGTCGGCCTTCGGGCGCTGCGCGACGCTCTCGAGGCGTTCGTGGCCGTCGGCTTCTCGAAGTTCGTCGTCCGGCCGATCCAGGCACCGAGCGACCGGCGATCCGCCCTCGAGGCACTCGCCGCCGCCGTGCTCGACCTGCAACGCTGAGCCGGGTCCGACGTGGCGTCGACGCGGACCCTCCTGGCGGTCCATGCCCACCCCGACGACGAGGCGTTGTTCACCGGCGGCGCCCTGGCCCGCTACGGTGCCGAGGGCGTCCGGACGGTGGTCGTCACCTGCACCGGCGGGGAGCTCGGGTACGGCCCCGACGGGGTCGCCGGCCATTTCGCCGAGGCCGATCAGGCCGAGGTGGCGGCCGTCCGCCGCCGTGAGCTCGAGGCCAGCTGCCGCCTGCTCGGGGTGAGCGAGCTCGAGCTGCTCGGCTACCGCGACTCGGGGATGGCCGGTTGGCCGTCGAACCGGGCCCCTGGGGCCTTCGCCGCCGTGCCGGCCGAGGAGGCGGCGGGCCGGCTCGCCGAGCTGCTCGACCGCTACCGCCCACAGGTGGTCGTCACCTACGACCGGGACGGCTTCTACGGCCACCCAGACCACGTCCAGGCCCACCGGGTGACGCTGGCGGCGCTCGCCCGCACCGGCGTCGCCGACAAGACCTACTTCGTGGCCATCCCGCGCTCGCACCTGGCCACGGCCGCCGAGCTGGCGGCGGCGGCCCACCTGGCGCTGCCCGACTGGTTGGCGTCGCCGACCTTCGGCACCGACGACCAGCTCGTCACCACGACGCTCGACTGCCGGTCGTTCGCCGGCGCCAAGTTCGACGCCCTGGCGGCCCACGCCACCCAGCTCGACAACGCCTTCCTGGTCGACCTCGGACCGGACCTCTTCGCCGAGGCGCTCGGGGTCGAGTGGTACGTGCGCGGCGCCGATCGGAGCGGGGCACCGGTGCCCGAGGACGACCTCTTCGCTGGGCTCCGCTGAGTCAGGCCGCCGGCCGACGGAAGAGCTCGACGATGGCGGCGATGTCGGCGTCCCAAAGGTCGAGGGTCTCGAGCGCTTCGTAGCGCTGCTCGATCAGGTCGGCCAGCGGCAGCTCGAGCCCGGCCGAGGCGGCGAGCTCACGGGCGAGCCGGACGTCCTTGGCGCCGAGGCGGGCGGCGAACCAGCCGTCGTGGGCGCCGTCGAGCACGTCGTCGAGCCGGTTCTTGACCCCGGCCGGGACGAGGGCGCTGCCGTCGAAGAAGTCGTGCAGCGGCCCGCGCTCGAGGCCGACCCGCTGGCCGGTGGCCACCGCCTCGGCCAGCAGGGCGAGGCCGCCCATCAACAGGTAGTTGCTGAGGAGCTTGAGCGTCGTGGCCACCCCGGGGTCCTCCGCCCACCACCGGTGCTGGTCGCCGAGCGCTGACCACAGTGGTTCGAGCTCGTCGACCACCTCCTTTCGGCCGGCGAGCAGGTAGACGGCGCGCCCTGCACGGACCGCCGTCGGGCCGCCGAGCACCGGGGCGGCCACCATCCGCCCGACGGCCGCCGCCTCCTGGCGGCTGGTCGCCGGCGACACCGTGCTCATGTCGACGAGCACCCCGCCGCCGAGCCGTTCCGCCAGCGCGGAGTCGACGGCCACCTGGCGCACCGCCGCGTCGTCGGTCAGCGACAGCACCACCGCCTCTGCGCCCTCGACCGCCGCCTCGGGACGGTCGAGGGCGACCGCCCCGGCGTCGACCACCTCGCCGGCCCTGCCCGGCGTCCGGTTCCACACCCGAACCTGGTGGCCGCCCTCGAGCACCCGCAGGGCGATCGAACGCCCCATGATGCCCATGCCGAGCACTGCGACCTGCATCGGTCCTCCTCTCGCCGGGGTCGGGGTCGGTGGCGGTCGGCGCCGCCGCCACCGGCGGACCCATACCCGCTCGCCGGGGTCAGTACCGGCCGGGGTCAGTACCGGCCGGGGTCAGTACCGGCCGAGGTCAGTACCGGCCGAGGTCAGTACCGGCCGAGGTCAGTACCGGTAGGTGTCCGGCTTGTACGGTCCGTCGACCGGCACTCCGATGTAGGCGGCCTGCTCGGGCGTGAGCGTCGTCAGCTCGACCCCCAGGGCGTCGAGGTGGAGGCGGGCGACCTTCTCGTCGAGGTGCTTGGGCAGGACGTAGACCTTGGTCTCGTAGCGGGCCGACTGGGTGTAGAGCTCGAGCTGGGCCATCGTCTGGTTGGTGAACGAGTTCGACATCACGAAGCTCGGGTGGCCGGTGGCGTTGCCGAGGTTGAGCAGCCGCCCTTCGGACAGGACGATCACGGCGTGGCCGTCGGGGAACACCCACTTGTCGACCTGCGGCTTGATCTTGACCCGCTCGACCCCGTCCATCCTGGCGAGCCCGGCCATGTCGATCTCGTTGTCGAAGTGGCCGATGTTGCCGACGATCGCCTGGTGCTTCATCTGCGCCATGTGGGCGGCGGTGATGATGTCCTTGTTGCCGGTGGCGGTGACGAAGATATCGGCCTCGCCGACGACGTCGTCGAGGCGGCGGACCTCGTAGCCCTCCATCGCCGCCTGGAGGGCGCAGATCGGGTCGACCTCGGTCACGATCACCCGGGCGCCCTGCCCGCGCAGCGACTCGGCGCACCCCTTGCCGACGTCGCCGTACCCGCACACCACCGCCACCTTCCCGCCGATCAGGACGTCGGTGGCCCGGTTGATGCCGTCGATGAGCGAATGGCGGCAGCCGTACTTGTTGTCGAACTTGGACTTGGTGACCGAGTCGTTGACGTTGATGGCCGGGAAGAGCAGCTCGCCGTTGCGCTGCATCTCGTAGAGCCGGTGGACCCCGGTGGTCGTCTCTTCGGTCACCCCCTGGATGCCGTTGGCCATCGTGGAGAACCGGCGAGGGTCCCGGCGCAGGCTGCGGCCGAGCACCTCGTAGACGACGGCCATCTCCTCCGAGGCGGCGGTCGCCGGGTCCGGTGCCACCCCAGCCTTCTCGACCTCGACGCCCTTGTGGACGAGGAGCGTGGCGTCGCCGCCGTCGTCGAGGATCATCGTCGGCCCCGACTCCCCGGGCCAGGTGAGCGCCTGCTCGGTGCACCACCAGTACTCCTCGAGCGTCTCGCCCTTCCAGGCGAACACCGGCACGCCCAGGGGATGGTCGGCCGAGCCCTCCGGCCCGACGGCGACGGCGGCGGCGGCATGGTCCTGGGTGGAGAAGATGTTGCAGCTCGCCCAGCGCACGCGGGCGCCGAGGGCCACCAGGGTCTCGATCAGCACGGCCGTCTGGACGGTCATGTGCAACGACCCCGAGATGCGGGCACCGGCCAGCGGCTGGGCACCGGCCAAGTCGTGGCGCATCGCCATCAGCCCGGGCATCTCGTGCTCGGCCAGCTCGATCTCGCGGCGGCCGAATTCGGCGAGCGACAGGTCGGCCACCTTGAACGGGAGCTGATCGGGGCTGGAGGTCATGGTGCTCCTTCTCGTGGGGGTCCCGGCGCGTCCCGGTGCGGCACGGCGGCGCGGGTGGGGCGAGATCCAGGATAGGTGCAGAGGGGCCGTCGGGGCGCCGCCGCTACCATGACCGCCCGCCGGGACCGGACCGCCCGGCAGTGGAGGCGTCGATGAGCGAGAACCCCCAGCAGCCGAGCTGGCACCCGGCGGTGCGGGGTCGGGAGCACCCGCTCGGGCGGCTGACCGAGGCGGTGCGGCGGCTGGCCGAGCTGACAGTCGTCACCGGCGCGCCCGGCGACGAGCTCGACCAGGCGGCCGCCGCCCTCGAGGAGGTGGCGGCGAGGCTGGCCGCCCGGGTGCCGGCGACCCCGCCGCCGAGGTTCCCGGGGGGCCAGCAGGAGGACCCGTCGGCGGCCGACGCCAGCACACTCCAGCACGCCATGCCGTTCGACCCGGTGGTCGGGGCGTACAACCCGCTGTCCCCGCCGGTCCTGCTCGAGTCGTCGGGCACCACGGCCATCGGGCGGGCCCGCTACGGCCGGTGCTTCGAGGGGGCCCCCGGCTGGGTCCACGGGGCGGCGATCGCCGCCGCCTTCGACATGGTGCTGACGGCGGCCAACCGGATCGAGGGCGTCGCCGGGCCGACGGTCAGGCTGACGATGCACTATCGGCGGCCGACGCTGCTCGCCAAGGAGGCGGTCTATCAAGGATGGGTGGCCGAGCACCGCCATCGCCGGGTTCTCACCGCCGGCCGTCTGGTCCAGGACGGCGAGACGACGGTGGAGGCGGAGGGCGAGTTCGCCCCGTTCGACCCTTCCCGGCTGACCGGCCGCTGACGGCGCCGGCGACGGTCAGCGAGCCGACCGTGCCCGGGTGCCCCGGGCCGGCGCCGTGGCCTTCTTGGCGCTCCGACCGGTGCTCTTGGCCGGCGCCGTGGCCTTCTTGGCGCTCCGACCGGTGCCCCGGGCCGGCGCCGTGGCCTTGGCGGCCGGCGCGGTGCTCTTGGCCGGCGCCGTGGCCTTGGCGGCCCGCGAGGTGCCGTTGGTCGACACCTTCGGCGCCGGGGCCTTGCCGGCGACGATCTTCTTCAGCGAGGCGCCGGCGGCCACCCGCGGGGCCTTGGACGCCTTGACCTTGATCTCCTCGCCGGTGCGCGGGTTGCGGGCAGTGCGAGCCTTCCGGTCGACGCGCTCGAACGACACGAAGCCGGAGATGATCACCTTCTCGCCCTGCTTCACCCGGGCCGAGACCACGTCCTCCGTGCCGTTCAGCACGGTCGCCACGACCTTCGGGCTCACGGCCGTGTGGGCGGCGACGGCGCTGATCAACTCGGACTTGTTCACGTGAGGTTGCCTCCTCGGGTCTGCGGGCTGTGATCGACGGCGCTCTGTTCTACACGATCGCCGCGTCGGGGTGGGAGATGCGCGAGCCCGATGTGTCGTCTCCTGCCCCGCCGCGAGGTCCGTCATCGGGGCTACATTCGCCGGAGTCGAGCTCGGGGGCGGCGAATGTCCTATGACGTGGCAGGGAAACGGGTGCTGATCACCGGCGGGTCATCGGGGATCGGGGCCGGGCTCGCCGAGGCGATGGCCCGTGCAGGTGCCACCGTCGGGATCTGCGCCCGGCGACGCGACCGGCTGGAGTCGGTGCTCGAGCGGTGCCGGGGCTACACCCCGGAGTCGGCGATGTGGGTGGTCGATCTCGCCGGGGAGGGCGTCCCGGAGCGCCTGGCGGCCGAGGTGACCGAGGCGTTCGGTGGGGTCGACGTGCTGGTGAACAACGCCGGCATCCCCAAGCGGCGCCACGTCACCCGCCTCGACGCCGGCACCGTCGACGCGGTGATGCGGATCAACTACGCCGCCCCGGTGCACCTCACGCTCGCCCTGCTGCCTCAGATGCTCGAACGCGGCGAGGGGCGGGTGGTGAACGTCTCGTCGGTGGCCGCCCACCTGAGCTCGCCCGGCGAGGCGGCCTACAGCGCGTCGAAGGCGGCGCTGGCGGCGTTCTCCGAGACGCTGGCCCTCGACCTGTGGGACACCGGCGTCCGTAGCATGGTCGTCTACCCCGGGGTGGTCGACACCGAGCTGTTCACCCTGCCGGACAACGACCCGTCGCTCGCGGCGGTCGAGGCCCTGACCGTGGACGAGGCGGTCGCCCAGATCATGGCGGCGCTGGCCGACGACGCCGTCGAGGTCTACGTGCCGGGGTGGTTCGCCGACGTCGTCACCGGCAAGGCCAACGACCTCGGCGCCTTCCTGGCCGGCGCCGCCGCCTGGGTCCGCCAGCAGCAGCCGGGGAGCGGGCCGTCGTGAGCCAGGCCGACGCCTCTTGGAACTGGGGCCTGGTGGCCGACGGGGAGCTGGCCCGGGTGGTCGTCGTCTCTCCGCACTTCGACGACGCCGCCATGGGCGCGGGGCACGTGATCGCCAGCCACCCGGCCACGACGGTGGTCACGGTGTTCGCCGGCCGGCCACCGGCCTACCCGCCCGAGCCGAGCGAGTGGGACGCCGCCGGCGGCTTCGGTCCCGGCGACGACGTGGTCGCCGTCCGGCGCCAGGAGGACCTCGACGCCATGGCGGTCCTCGGGGCCGAGGCGCTGTGGCTCGAGTTCAGCGACCACCAGTACCTGGCCCCGGCCGACCGACCGACGCCCGAGCAGGTGGCGCCGGCCCTCGAGGCGGCGCTGCGCGAGGCTGACGCCACCGCCGTTTTCCTCCCGATGGGCCTCGGCAACCCCGACCACGTGGTGGCCCACGAGGCCGGGCTGCTCGTGCGCGAGCGCCTCGACGGGCCCGCCTGGTTCTGCTACGAGGACCAGGGTTACAAGCACATCCCCGGTCTGTTGGCCTGGCGAGTCGGCACGCTGCTGCGGTCGCTCCGCTGGCCGACGCCGGCGATCGTCCCGCACGAGGTCGACGAAGAGCGCAAGTGGAAGGCGATCTTCGCCTACCGCAGCCAGGTCCCGCCGCTCGAACGCGAGCACGTCCTGACCGAGCGGCGCCTCCACCACGTGCCCGAGCAGTTCTGGCGGCTGGCGCCGCCACCGCCGGGGTGGGAGCGGCTGGCCCGCTTCGCCGACGGTTAGCCCGCGGTTAGCCCCGCCGCCCGGGATGCCGGTGGTAGCTCCCGAGCACCTCCATGTAGTTGGCCCGCTCGAAGGCGTCGTCGGCGCCGAGGAGCCGGTGGCTCAGCAGCCCGCGGACGCTGTCGAGCGACGAGAAGCCACGGGCCGAGAGCCAGGACCGCAGCCCGCGCAACATAACCGCCATGTGCCCTGGCCCGTGGCGTAGGAGGGCCGACGTGGTCATGACGACGTCGGCACCGACGAGCAGGTACTTCACGACCTCCTCGGCGCCGGCCACCCCGGAGCTGGCGGCGAGCGAGGCCGTGGTCCGGCCGGCGAGCACGCCGATCCACAGCAGCGGCAGGCGGATCTCGGACGGCTGGCTGAGCTCGAGGTCGTTGCGGAGCGACAGGGTGAGGGTGTCGACATCGGGCTGGTAGAAGCGGTTGAACAGCACCAGTCCGTCGGCTCCGTGGGCCACCAGCTCGAGCGCCATGTGGCCGGGCGAGCTGAAGTAAGGGCCGAGCTTCACCGCGATCGGGATCGACACCGCCGCCCGCACGGCGTCGAGCACGTCGAGGTGGCGGCGCTCGACCGCCCGGCCGTCCATCGAGAGGTCGGTGGCCACCAGGTAGAGGTTGAGCTCGAGGGCGACTGCTCCGGCTGCTTCGATCCGGCGGGCGTAGTCGACCCAGCCCTGGGCGGTCGTGCCGTTCAGACTGGCGATCACCGGGATCTCGAGCGAGGCCACCGCCTCCTCGACGAAGTCGAGGTAGCGGTGGCTGCCGCCGGGCTCGGCACTCGTGCGCGGCAGGTAGGTCAAGGCCTCGGCGTAGCTCTCGGTCCCGGCCACCCCGCCGACCCCGCTCGAATGGGCCTCGGCCTCGAGCTGCTCCTCGAAGAGCGACGGCAGCACGATCGCCCCGGCGCCGGCGTCGGCCAGCGCCCGCAGGGCGTCGAGGTCGCCGCTCAGCGGCGAGGCCGAGGCGACCAGCGGGTTGGCGAGCTCGAGCCCGAGGTAACGGGTGGACAGGTCGACCATGGACGTCAGCCGGTGCCCGGTCGGTCCCGGTGCCCGGCGACGTCGGCCGGCTCCCGACCCATGGCGGCGCGGCGGGGGCGGTCCATCAGCCGCCGGGGTGGGCCAGCTCCCGCTCGACGCCGACCTCCGGCTGCCGGCGGGGGTCGGCCGGCGAGCCGGCCAGGCGCCGCTCGACCTCCAGCACCCGGCGGGTCGTCCCGATCACCGAGTCGGGGTTGAGGCTGATCGAGTCGATCCCCAGCTCGACCAGGTACTCGGCCATGTCGGGGTAGTCCGAGGGGGCCTGCCCGCAGAGCCCCGAGTGGATCCCGTTGCGCCGGCAGCCCTCGACGGCGAGGCGGATCATCTCCTTGACCCCGTCGTCCCGCTCGTCGTAGTCGAAGGCGACGATGTCGCTGTCCCGGTCGACGCCGAGGGTCAGCTGGGTGAGGTCGTTGGAGCCGATCGAGAAGCCGTCGAAGCGCTCGGCGAAACGGTCGATCAACACGACGTTGTTCGGGATCTCGCACATCGCGTAGACCTCGAGGCCGTCCTCGCCGCGAGAGAGGCCGAGGTCGGCCATGCGGGCGAGCACCTGGTCGGCCTCGTCGAGCCGGCGGACGAACGGGAGCATCAGGATGACGTTCTTGAGCCCCATGTCCTGGCGGACCCGGCGCATGGCGGCGCACTCGAGGGCGAAGCCCTCGGCGTAGGCCGGGTGGGCGTAGCGCGAGGCGCCGCGGAAGCCGAGCATCGGGTTCGCCTCGACGGGCTCGAAGTCGGCGCCGCCGAGCAGGCTCGCGTACTCGTTGGTCTTGAAGTCCGCCATCCGGACGACCACCGGCTTCGGCCAGAAGGCGGCGGCGATCGTCCCGATGCCCTCCGAGAGGCGCTCGACGAAGTAGTCGGCGCCGTCGCCGTAGCCGGCGATCGTCCGGCGAACGGCCTGGCGGACCTCGGGGTCGACGATCTGCTCGGGGTGGACCAGGGCCATCGGGTGCACGCGGACGTGCTCGCTGATGATGAACTCCATCCGGGCCAGGCCGACGCCGTCGTTCGGCAGCTGCGCCGTGCGGAAGGCCAGGTCGGGGTTCCCGAGGTTCACCATGATCCTGGTGGCCGGTCGCCCGAGGTCGGCCACCTCGGTGTGCTCGACGTGGAACGGGATTGCCCCCTCGTAGACCACGCCGGTGTCGCCCCCGGCGCAGCTGACCGTCACCGCCGCCTGGTTGGGGATGCGGCTGGTGGCGTCACCGGCACCGACCACGGCCGGGATGCCGAGCTCGCGGGCGACGATGGCGGCGTGGCAGGTGCGCCCGCCACGGTTGGTGACGACCGCCGCCGCCGTTTTCATGACCGGCTCCCAGTCGGGGGTGGTCGTGTCGGCCACCAGCACCTCGCCAGGACGGAACTCGGCCAGCGTGGCCAGGTTCTCGACCAGGTGCGCCGTACCGCTGGCGATCCGTTCGCCGACCGAGCGGCCCTCGGCCAGCAGCCGGCCGGTGCCGTCCAGGGCGTAGCGGTCGATGGTCGTCGGCTGCCGCTGGGAGGCGACGGTCTCGGGCCTCGCCTGCACCAGGTAGAGCAGCCCGTCGACGCCGTCCTTGGCCCACTCGATGTCCATCGGCCGGCCGTAGTGCTCCTCGACGCTCAGGGCGTGCCCGGCCAGCTCCAGCACCTCGTCGTCGCTCAGGCAGTACCTGCGCCGGTCCGCCTTGGGGGTCGGCACGTTGCGGGTCGTCCGGCGGGTCTCCCCCTCGACGAAGACCATCTTCACCGCCTTGTCGCCGAGCACCCGGCGCAGCACCGCCCGGGCGCCGGCCCGGTAGGTGGGCTTGTGGACGTAGAACTCGTCGGGGTCGACGGCGCCCTGGACGATGTTCTCGCCGAGCCCCCAGGCCCCGGTGACGAAGACGACGTCGCGGAAACCCGACTCGGTGTCGAGGGTGAACATCACGCCCGACGAGGCGAGGTCGGAGCGGACCATCTTCATGATCCCGACCGAGAGGGCCACCTTGAAGTGGTCGAAGCCCTCGTCGATCCGGTAGTGGACGGCCCGGTCGGTGAACATGCTGGCGAAGCAGCGCCGACAGGCGTCGAGCAGGCTCTGCTCCCCACGCACGTTGAGGAAGGTGTCCTGTGCTCCGGCGAAGCTGGCGGTCGGCAGGTCCTCGGCGGTGGCCGAGCTGCGGACGGCCAGCGAGACGTCGTCGCCGTACTCCTGGCGCAACTGTCGGTAGCCCGCCAGGACCTCGTCGGCCACGTCCGGTGGGAGCCCGGCGCCGTAGACGATCTCCCGGGCCGTCGCCGCACGCCGCGCCAACCCGGTGATGTCGGCCGGGTCGAGGTCGTCCAGCGCCTCGTGCAGCGGCTGCCAGGCACCGGCCCGATCGAGCGTCGTCCGGTAGGCCTCGGCGGTCAGGGCGAACCCGTCGGGGACCCGCACCCCCTTGGCCGAGAGCTCCCGATAGAGCTCGCCCAAGGAGGCGTTCTTCCCCCCGACCGACGGGAGGTCATCGAGCCCGATGTCCCTGAAGAAGCGGGTATAGCGCGCAGTTCTCGTCATTCCTCCATCGTGCTCACCGGGCACGCTTTGGAGGTAGGGCCGAACGTCCTCACGCCACGGGGTTGATCGGGCACCAGATCCCGCCGGGCCTCGTCAGGCGCCGCGCCGGCGCCACGGTGGCTGGCGCGGCGGCGCCGGCTCCGGCTGGTGCGGCCGGAGCGGCCGTTCGTCCTCGACCCGCCGGCCCTCTCCCAACAGGAGCTCGTGGCAGCGCCGGCACAGTCCGTCGTGGACGTGCTCGGTGGCGCCGCAGCGCTCGCAGACCTCCGGCGACTCGTCGTGGTGCCGGCCGTGTCCCATCATCGTGCCTCCTCTTGCGCTGATCCCTCCGCCTCTCCCTCCGCCTCTCCCCCCGGTGGCCTCGACGACCTCCCCTCCGTCGGCGCCGCCGGCTGGGGGCGGTTGGGGAGGAGCCAGAGCACCACCACCGCCGCCACGGCCACCACCGCGCCGCCCACCACCATCGCCAGGTCGAGCCCGTCGACGAATGCCTGGCGGGCGTAGGCGGCCAGGGCGGTCCCGAGTTGCCCGCCGACGTGCGCCGCCACGCCGAGCGCCCCGCCGAGCGAGCCGGTGATCAGCTGCTGGACCGACGTCGGCACCCGGTAGTGCGCCAGGACCGGGAGGAGGTGGTCCTGGTAGCGGGAGTTGAGCAGGCTGCCGAGCACGCCGACGCCGAGCGCCCCGCCGACCTGGAGGGCGGCGCTGTTGGTGGCCGACCCGACGCCCGACTGGTCGAGTGGCAACGAACCCATCACCGACTCGGTGCTCGGGGCGAAGGCCAGACCGGTTCCGGTGCCGAGCAGGAAGAAGCCCGGCAGTGCATCGAGGTAGGTGCCGTGCACCGTGGTCCACCCGAGGAGGAACAAGCCGACGGCGATCATGGTCATGCCGACGAACACGACCGGCTTGGAACCGAAGAGCCGGACGAGCAACGTCGACAGCGGCGCCGCCACCAGCAGCACGGCGGCGATCGGCGCCACCCGCAGGCCGGTCTGGAGCGGGCTGTACCCGAGTGAGAATTGCAGGTACTGGGTCAGGAGGAACAGCGCCCCCATCAGGGCGAAGATGACGAGGGCCATGGCGGCGATGGCCACGCTGAACCGGCGGTTCTCGAAGAACGCCAGGTTGAGCATCGGGTGGGTGGACCGGCGCTCCCAGAGCACGAAGGCCGAGAGGACGGCCAGACCGGCGGCGATCGAGCCGAGCACGAACGGCGACGTCCAGGACCGCTGCGGCGCCTCGATGATCCCCCACAGCAGCAGGCCGAGCCCGGTGATCGACCCGACGGCGCCGACCGGGTCCGGTCGGCGGGCGGCCCAGTCGCGTGAGTTCGGCACCAGCACGGCGGCGGCGATCATCCCGGCCAGGGTGATCGGCACGTTGACCAGGAAGACCGAGCCCCACCAGTAGTGGGCGAGCAACCACCCGCCGACCACCGGGCCGACGGCGACCCCGAGCCCGGTCGTTCCCGACCAGATCCCGATCGCCCGCGCCCGCTCGTCGTCGCGGGTGAAGACGTTGGTGAGGATCGACAGGGTCGACGGCATGATCGCCGCCGCCCCGATGCCCATGAACGCCCGGGCGGCGATCAGGTTGCCCGGTGAGCCAGAGAAGGCCGACGCGCTGGAACCGGCGGCGAAGACGCCCAGGCCAGCCAGGAAGATCCACTTCCGGCCGAGGCGGTCACCGAGGCTGCCGGCGACGAGCAGGAGGCCGGCGAACACCACGGCGTAGGCGTCGACCATCCACTGGAGCTGGCTCGACGTGGCGTGCAGCTCACGGACGATCGACGGCAACGCCACGTTCAGGATCGTGTTGTCGAGGCTGACGATGAGCAGGCTGATGCAGAGGACGGCCAGGATCAGCCACCGGTGGGGATGCGCCGATCCCCCGACCGTCGGCGCCGACGCGAGCGTCGTCGCCGAGGCGGCAGTCGCCGTCGACGTCGCCCCGGCGTGGTCGGCGCCAGGTCGCCGGGGCGGGCCGGTGCGGCGGCCGAGCTCGGTGGGGAGGCGATCGGTCATGGCGGTGGCAGCGTCGCTTCGCCTTCCCGAGGCGCTCCGTCGGGTCGTGCCCACGGCCTCACCTCACCGTCGCCCGTCGCCGGCCCAGTGTCACCCGGCGCAGCCTGCCGCCCACCGCCGCCTGGCTGGTCGTCACGAGCGTCGCCCACGGGGCCAGCCTGCGACCCGACGGCTGGGGGCACCAGGGCACAACGGCCCATGGCCGCCGCCATGATGCCCTCGGGTCCCTTGCTCAGCTGTCGAGCCGGAGATGGCACCACCAGCGCCGCCCGGCCCGACGCAGCGCCCCATGGCGAGGGCGGAGACCGGTCGGCGGCCGGCCCAGAAAGGTCGCGTGCGCCGACGGGACGACCTCCATGTCGCCGGCGAGCCCACCGTCGTCGGTCTCGGCCAGGTGGAACCGCACCGGTACGACCGAGAGCACGTCGATGCGCTGGAGGACCTCCTCGACGAGGTCCGCCAGGGCGTCCTCGCCGCCGTCCTCGAGCGAGGCGATCGGGAGGGTGGTCACCGCCGGTGGGTCGTCCACCTCGGCGTACCCCTCGACGAGGGCCTGGAGTGCCTCGGCCACACAGGTCGGCCGGTCCGGTGCCCAGGCGTCGATCACCCATTGGTCCTCCCGGCGGTCGAGGCGGTGTCCGATGAGACTCAGCTCCGGCGGTTCGGGCGGGGCGGGCGGTTCCGGCGGCCAGGGGTTCGGGGCGGGCGGCCACGGAGGCTCGGGCGGTGGCGGCTCGGGCACCGGCTCGGGTTCCGGCGGTAACGGCGACGGTCCCGGCGGGTACGGCACCGGCGGGTACGGCACCGGCGGGTACGGCACCGGCGGTTCCTGGCCACCCTCGGCGTGCTGGCTCATCCCGTCGCTCGCTAAAGCTTGTAGCCGAGCTGGCGTAGCAGCTGCCGCCGCGCCGCTGCGTCGTCGGGTGTCTCGAAACCGCTCGGCGGCATGCCGTCGACCACTCCGAGGATGCCGCGGCCCAGGTCGCTCTGGGCGACGACCACCTCGACCGGGTTGGCGGTGGCGCAGTGGACCGTGCAGACCTCGGAGACGTCCTTGACGGCGTTGAGCACGTTCACCGGGAAGCCGTCCTCCAAGAAGACGATGAAGGAGTGCCCACAGCCGATCGCTTCGGCGTTGCGGGCGGCCAGGGTCACGAGCGCCGGGTCGTTGCCCGAGCTGCGGATGAGGCATGGGCCGGACGCCTCAGAGAAGGCCAGCCCGAAACGGAGGTGGGAGCTCGACTCGGCCAGCCGCTCGTGCAGGTCGTCCACCGCCTTGATGAAGTGCGCCTGCCCGATGATCACGTTGAGGCCTTCGGGCTTCTCGATCGGCACGACGCTGAGCTCGACGGTCATCGTCTCATCCTCCCCGACGGGATCTTCGACCCCCGTCCATCGACTGTGGGCTCGTCGACGCCGGCCGCCCAGGGCACAAAGTCACGGCCGTCTCGTCCGGCGGGGCGCATCCGAGCGGGCCGGGGCGGTGCTCTTTGCGCCTGTGACGTTCTGCCCTGTCGGGCACCGGGTGGTCGGCGCACCGTCGCGGGATGGGCGGCACATGCCCCGAGCGACGAGCGAGGCGTGCCGAGCCGTCCATGCGCACCGGCCGGAGGAGGTGGGGCCTCCCATTCGTGCTCGCCGCCGTCGCCGTGGTGCTCGGGTCGTGCGCCGGCCCCGGCAGCCCGGTCGCCACACGGCGAAACCCGCCGCCGACTACCGTGCCGCCGACCACCGTGCCGCCGACCACCGTGCCGCCGACCACCGTGCCGCCGACGACCGTGCCGCCGACGACCGTGCCGCTGCTCTCGCTGGGGTCGGCCGGGCCGGCAGTCCTCGCCCTCCAGCAACGGCTCACCGCTCTGCACTACTGGTTGGGGACACCGAACGGCCAGTTCGGGGACAGCACCCAGCAGGCGGTCTACGCCTTCCAGAAGGTGGCGGGGCTCACGGCCGACGGCGTCGTCGGGCCGGCCACCGAGAGGGCGCTCGTGGCCGGCGCCGAACCGCGGCCTCTCAGCACGGGTGGAGCGGAGATCGAGGTCGACCTCGGGCTGGGGGTGCTCATGTTCGTCGACGGCGGGAGGTTGCAGTGGGCGCTCAACACGTCGACCGGCGGTGGGTACGCCTACGTGCAGGACGGGACGACGGCGGTCGCCGACACCCCGACCGGGCGGTTCCAGATCTTCCGCCAGGTGGACGGCATGGTGGTCGACTCACTGGGCGAGCTGTGGCGACCGAAGTTCTTCGACGCCGGCTTCGCCATCCACGGCGACTCCTACGTTCCGCCGGTGCCGGTGTCCCACGGGTGTGTCAGGGTGAGCGACGAGGCGATCGACTGGATCTGGTCCTCCGACCTCGCTCCGATCGGCACGGCCGTCTGGATCTACTGACCCACCGGCCCCTGCTGTCAGGGCGCCGACGCCTCGTGGGGGTCGTCAGCCTCCGGCCGCCTCCGCTGCGGTGTGGTCGACGGGTCGCACGATGACGACCGGGCAGTGGGCGTGGACGGCACACTGCTGGCTGACCGAACCGAGCAGGAGCCCGGCGAACCCGCCCCGCCCGCGCGAGCCGACGACCAGCAGTTCGGCTCCCCGGCTGGCCTCGATGAGCGCCGTGATCGGCGAGCCCTCGTGGGTGAAACCGATGGTGTCGACGCTGGGGGCGGCCTGGTGGACGTGCGCCACCGATTGGTCGATCAGGCGGCGCATCGCCCGTTCGGTGCTGGCTGGCGTCGTGAGCACGCCACCCGGACCGTAGGCGGTGTGGATCTCGAGCGTGGCTCCGGTGCGGGCGGCCTCGGCGGCAGCCCACTCGAGCGCCCGGGTGCTGCCGTCGGAGCCGTCGACTCCGACGACGATGCGGCGCAGCGCCCGGGCTGGCCCATGGGGAACCGGGCGTGCGGCCACCTCCATGCCGGTCACCGGCCGTCGGCTCCTGGCGGCCTGCGCTCCCTCAGAGGTCCTTCCGGACCGGCCGGGCTCTGTGGTGGGTCCGTTCATCGCCGCCTTCCCCTTCCTCTCGACTTCCTCTCGACTTCCTCTCGACTTCCTCTCGACGCCGTGCCCGGCAGTGGCAGCGTGCGCCGACCGGGCGGTCCGCCGGTAGGGCCGTTGGTCACGCGGCGTCAGGTTGGCGGGCCAAGGGACGTTGGTCCCTTCCCGACAGTAGGCCGTTGCCGCACACTTCTCTGGTGGCCCCCCCGCCGACCCCAGTGGGTGGACCGCCGGCGGCGGTCGCTCGGACCGTGGCGCCGCGGTGGCAGGAACGCCACCGATCGTCGGGCGCAGAGGCGCCCTGACCGACGACGGGGGAGAAGGAGGTTCCGAGATGGCATTGACGAGATGGGACCGCTTCGGGCTCGACTGGCCCGGGCAGTGGCGGCGTTGGATCGAGCGGGAGGCCGCCGACGACCCAGGCTGGCTCCGGGTGGAGGAAGTCCAAGAGGACGGCACGTTGGTCGTCCGTGCCGAGATGCCGGGCATCGACCCCGACAAGGACGTCGAGGTCACGGTGGCCGATGGCATGCTCCACATCGCCGCCAAGCGGGAGGAGCGCAGCGAGCACAAGGGGAAGGGCACCGTGCGGTCGGAGTTCCGCTACGGCGAGTTCACCCGTGACCTTGCGCTCCCGGCCGGCGTCGACAAGGGGGAGGTGAAGGCGGACTACAAGGACGGCATCCTCGAGGTGCGGATTCCTTGGCCGCAGGAGCCCGAGTCGACGGCCATCAAGATCCCGGTCGGCAGCCACTGAGCCGGCGGCCACCGGCCGACGGCTCCCCCGTTCCCCCCGGGGGGGAGAGGCCCCGGGGGGGACGGGGCCCCCCCGGGCGGGGGGGCCGCCCGCCCGGGGGGGCGCGGCGGGGATCGCAGGGGCCC
>Ga0080006_1123176_pt1 | contig 16186 bp, 21 predicted proteins | sample RS3BMetagenome_FD_69209 | JGI IMG/M metagenome (GOLD analysis project Ga0080006, IMG submission 69209) | Ferric oxide microbial mat and aquatic microbial communities from Rainbow Spring, Yellowstone National Park, USA - RS3B (SPADES... ... | reverse complement strand
TGAGGGGCGCCGCCGCGACCGCCCATGCCAACTACACCCGCGCGACGGCAACAAATTCGGCCATGTGGTCGTGAGCGGATGAACCCGGGCCGGAGGACCAGCCGATCAGCCCGCCGAAGCGATCACATCCCCGCAATCCTCTCGCCAGAGAGGCGTAAACCTGCTTGTCACTTGACGTCCTCCCCACTGAAGCGGGGGTTGACGCGCTCACCCCAGAGTTAAAACCCGGGGTCCGCCGCGCTACCCACTTTCGATCGACGTGCCCGAACCGGAGAACGATCACCCGCTCGGCGAAATCATCTTCATCAGCGGGCGGCTCACCGGCTGAATCACAGGCGCGAAGAGCCCAGCCACAGCGCGCTGGCGCCGCTCATCGTCTGCTCGACGTTTTCCAGAATCCCGGCTACCGTGCGGGCGAGCAGACCGCCCAGCGCGTCGGGCAGTGACGCGGCGGCCGGTTGCGACGAGGCCCGGGGCCGCACCATGTCCAGCAGCGAGGAGCCCGGATAGTGAACAAGCCGTACTTCGGTGTCCACGTCTAGGCCGGCCAGTACTTTGGCGCGGCGCATGGCGGTTCGGAACCCGCCAAGTTCGTCGACGAGGCCACGGTCGCGGGCATCCGTCCCGGTCCAGACCCGGCCTCGCGCAACGAGGTCCACGGCATCGGTGGTCATGTTGCGGCCTTCGGCGACCCGTTCCACGAAGTCTTTGTAGAGCAGGTCCGCTTCGGCCCAGCGGTGCGCCCGCTGCTCGGGCGTGAACGGCGCGTCGATTGACCAGGCGTCGGCATTGGCATTGGTGCGCACGGTGTCCGAACCGACGCCCAGCCGGTCCAACAGGTCGCGAACCACCAGCTTCCCGGTGATCACACCGATCGAACCGGTGATCGTCCCCGGATTGGCCACGATCGCGTCGGCGCCCATCGCGACGTAGTAGCCGCCCGAGGCGGCGACGCCGCCCATCGACGCCACCACCGGCTTGCCGCGTTCGCGCGCCATCTTCACCTCGCGCCAGATGGTTTCCGATGCGGTGACCACGCCTCCGGGACTGTCCACCCGGAGCACTATCGCGGACACCGCATCGTCGGCGGCGGCATCCCGTAGTGCCGCCGTGATGGTGTCGCTGCCGGCGACGGAGGGGCCGATCGGCAGCATCTGGGGTCCGCCGCGTCCGTTGACGATCGCGCCGTGAATGGTGATCACCGCGAACGTGGGCTTGGTGCGGCGGCCGGGAACCGGCGGCGCGGGCGGGGCCAGCCGCGACCGGGCCGCACCGGAATAGCGGGTCAGATAAAGCCGAGGTGGGCTGTTGTGCTCCGAATGATCCTCAACGCCAACGAGTTCGGCGATTCGTGCGTAGGCTTCGTCGCGGTAGCCAACGCGGTCGATCAGCCCGCACGCCAAGGCGTCATCGCGCAACAGCGGCGCCCGGTCGGCCAACCCATCGAGGGCGCCGGGGTCCATCTTGCGCGATTGGGCTACGCCCTGCCACACCTGTTCCTGCAGGCTTTCCAGCATCCGGGTGACGGCCTCGCGATGCGCGTCGGTGAAGCCGTGCTCAGTGAAAACGCTTGCCGCCGACTTATACTCGCCGCGGGTGACGATCTCAGGTTCAATTCCCGCCTTGTCCAGCGCGTCGCGCAGGAACGTGGCACTGCTGGCGAAGCCGATCAGCCCCACCGTTCCGGAGGGCTGCATCCATACCTCACCGAAAGCCGAGGCCAGGTAGTACGAAAGCGTTCCCGGATAGGTCTCCGCCCAGGCCAGTGACGGCTTGACGGCGCCGAAAGCCACGATGGCCTCGCGCAACTCTTGAACCGCCGCCGGCGGCGCTGCCGCCAACTGCACGTGGGCGATCATCCCGGACACCCGCGGGTCCTCGGCGGCACGGTGGATCGCGGCGACCATGTCGCCCAACGCCATCGGCCGGCCCCCGGTGATGATCGCCAGCGGGTCGAAGCCCGTCGTCTCCGGCGGGACCGAGCGCAAGTCGACCTCGAGCACACAGCCGTTGGGAACACCGTGGTGGCGCGCGGTGTCGACCCGGTTCGCCACGGCGCGAAGCTCGGCGACGCCGATGCGGACGGTGGGCAGGAAAGCGAACATATCTGCAGAGTACCGATGGGCGGCCGTACGGCGGTCTGGCGAGGCCGGCGAACCTGTGCTCGCCGGCCTGCGGCGCATCGACGCGACTATGCCCGGGGTCGAAGACGTGGGGGTGTCCGGCCTCACACACTGCCCGCCGGGCCGAGCGGCGGCATCCTCCGGCCGGGTTGGGCCGTCGACAGCGGCGCCGACCGCGTTCACCGGTGTGTGGTACGACTTCGCGGACCGTCTCCCGACATGCCCCGTCAACGGCAGCGTCTACGTCACGATGCACGCCACCAACGAGGTGTCGGCGATCACCGCCCTGCCCTCCGCTGGTGCCCCGCACACTATCCCGGTGGGGGCCTCCCCGAAACAGGTGGCGGCCAGCCCCACCGGCAGCGCCGTCTACGTCGCCAACGAGGCCGGCGGCAGCGTGTCGTTGACCAATCCGGCCGGTATGGACGCTGTGGCCGCACCCGACCGGCCGACGGCTCTGGCACGACCCGCGGCGGTGCGAGTGCGGGCCCGCTTCGGTCACCACCGGTCGGTGCCAGCGTGGCAGAGAACCACGAACAGATGGAACGGCTTGCCGCAGAAGTAATTCCGCAGCTGAGCTGACTTACAGCTCGGTGGCCGAGCCTCCGGCGGCGGTGATCTTCTCGCGCGCACTGCCGCTGAACTTGTGCGCCGACAGGTCGACCTTGACCGTCAGCTTGCCGTCGCCGAGGACCTTGACCAGGCAGTTCTTGCGTACCGCGCCTTTGGCCACCAAGTCATCGACGCCAACCGAACCGCCCTGGGGGAACAGCCGGTTGATGTCACCGACGTTGACGACGGCGTATTCGGTGCGGAACCGATTGCGGAAACCCTTCAGCTTGGGCAGCCGCATGTGAATCGGCATCTGGCCACCCTCGAAGGTGGCTGGAACCTGCTTGCGTGCCTTGGTTCCCTTGGTGCCGCGGCCGGCGGATTTGCCCTTGGAGCCCTCACCGCGACCTACTCGGGTACGCGCCTTCTTAGAGCCTGGCGCGGGTCGTAGGTCGTGCAGCTTGATCGTCATTTGTTGTCACCTCCGGCGCCCGCCTCGGCCGGCTCCACCTCGACGAGGTGGCTCACCACCGCGATCAGGCCGCGGGTCTGTGCAGTGTCCTCGCGGATTACCGAGTGGCGAATCCGCCGCAGTCCCAAGGTCCGCAAGCTCTCCCGCTGTTTCCAGCGCGCCCCGATAGTACTGCGCACCTGGGTAATTTTCAGCTGACTCATGGTTGTGCTCCTGAGACCTTTGCTTCTCTCGCCACTGAACTCTGGAGGGCCGCGCTCGCGAGCGCGTCACTTTCCCGGCGCGCCTTCAGCATCCGGGCGGGAGCGACGTCCTCGATCGGCAGACCGCGGCGAGCGGCCACCTCCTCGGGACGCTGCAACATCTTGAGCGCGGCCACCGTGGCGTGCACCACGTTGATCGCGTTGTCACTGCCCAATGACTTGGCCAGGATGTCATGCACGCCGGCACATTCCAGCACAGCACGGGCAGCACCGCCGGCGATCACACCGGTACCTGGGCTGGCGGGGCGCAACAGCACGACGCCGGCCGCTGCCTCACCCTGCACCGGGTGCGTGATGGTGCTGCCGATCAGCGGGACCCGGAAGAAGCCCTTGCGCGCCTCCTCGACGCCCTTGGCAATGGCGGCCGGGACCTCCTTGGCCTTGCCGTAGCCGACACCGACCATGCCGTTGCCGTCACCGACGATAACCAGCGCGGTGAAGCTGAACCGCCGACCACCCTTGACCACCTTGGAGACGCGGTTGATGGCGACAACACGTTCCAGGTAATTGCTCTTGTCGCCATCACGGTCGCGATCGCGCCCTCCGCGGCCGCCGTCGCGCCGGCCACGGCTGTCGCGGTCACCGCGCGAGTCGCGTCCGTCTGGGGCACCTGCCGGCTGTTCCGCCATTATGCGGTCCTTCTGTTCATCAGGCTGACGTTTTTCATCAGAATTGCAATCCGTTCTCACGTGCGGCATCGGCCAGCGCCGCGATCCGTCCGCCGTAGGTGTATCCGCCGCGGTCGAACACCGCACTGTCAACGCCGGCGGCCTTGGCCCGTTCGGCGATCAATTGGCCCACCCGAACGCTGCGGGATTTCTTGTCGCCCTGCAGTCCGCGCACGTCGGCCTCGATCGACGACGCTGCGGCCACCGTGGTGCCGTTCTCGTCGTTGACCAGTTGCACGTGGATGTGCCGTGCCGAGCGGTGCACCACCAACCGCGGGCGTTGCGGCGTGCCCGCGATCTTCTTGCGCAGTCGCGCGTGCCTGCGGAGCCGGGAAACCCGTCGAGTTGCCGATACGCTCTGCCCCACCGGCTTTCGCGCGGCGTTGTCAGCCTGTGCTTGCGCCATGACTACTTACCTGTCTTTCCGACCTTGCGGCGGATCTGCTCGCCTTCGTAGCGCACGCCCTTGCCCTTGTACGGGTCGGGACGGCGCAGACGACGGATGTTGGCCGTGATCTGACCGACCTTCTGCTTGTCGATCCCGGACACCGTGAACTTCGTCGGTGACTGGACCGCGAACGCGATGCCCTCGGGCGCTTCGATCACGACGGGATGGCTGTACCCCAGCGCGAACTCAAGGTTGGAACCCTTGAGTTGCACCCGGTAGCCGACCCCGAAGATCTCCATCTTGGTCTCGTACCCCTTGGTCACGCCGGTGACCAGATTGGCCACCAAGGTGCGCGACAGCCCGTGCAGAGAGCGGTTATGCCGCTCGTCGTCGGGACGGGTGACCACGATGGAACCGTCGTCGTTGCGCGACACGGTGATCGGCTCGGCGACGGTCAGATCCAGGGTGCCCTTGGGTCCTTTCACCAAGACCTTCTGGCCGTCGATCGTGACGTCGACTCCGGTGGGGACCGGAATCGGTTGCTTACCAATACGCGACATAGTCTTTCCGTTACCTCTCCGGACTCACCACACGTACGCGAGGACTTCGCCGCCCACGCCCTGTCTGGCCGCCTGACGGTCGGTCAGCAGGCCCGAGGATGTGGAGATGATCGCCACGCCCAGGCCGCCGAGGACGCGCGGCAGGCTGGTGGATTTGGCGTATACCCGAAGGCCCGGCTTGGACACGCGGCGCAGCCCCGCGATGCTGCGCTCCCGGCTTGGCCCGTACTTGAGCTGAACGACCAGCGATTTGCCGACCCGAGCGTCTTCGGTCCGGTAGTCGCTGATGTATCCCTCGTTCTTGAGGATCTGGGCGATGTTGGCCTTGAGCTTGGAGTGCGGCAAGGTAACTTCGTCGTGGTACGCCGAATTGGCGTTGCGCAGACGTGTCAAGAAATCTGCGATCGGATCCGTCATTGTCATCAGCGCCGCTCCTCTCCCCCGCAAGCGGGGGGTACCCCCACATCACGGCGCTCTGCATCGTCGACAGCGCATGTCATCACAGCTGTGTCACCTTCCTCGCGGCGGTTCCCTGCCACAAAATCAACGTGGTGGGCCTCCCGCGCAACTGTTTGGGGCCTGTTGTTACCAACTGCTCTTCTGCACGCCGGGCAACTCGCCCGCGTGCGCCATCTCGCGCAGGCAGATCCTGCACAACCCGAACTTGCGGTACACCGCGCGCGGGCGGCCGCACTTGCTGCAGCGGCTGTAGCCACGCACCGCGAACTTCGGCTTGCGCGCGGCCTTATTGACCAGTGCCTTCTTAGCCATCTCTCATGCTCCCCTTTGAGGTTCTTCCTTGAACGGAAAGCCGAGGGCCCTCAGCAGCGCTCGTCCCTCGTCGTCGGTCGTCGCCGAGGTGACGACGTTGATGTCCATGCCGCGCACCCGGTCGATCTTGTCCACGTCGATCTCATGGAACACCGACTGCTCGGCCAGCCCGAACGTGTAGTTGCCGACACCGTCGAACTGCTTTGGCGAAAGCCCGCGGAAGTCACGGATGCGGGGCAGCGCGATCGAGGTGAGACGGTCGAGGAACTCCCACATCCGGTCCCCGCGCAGGGTGGCCCGGACGCCGATCGGCATACCCTCACGTAACTTGAACTGCGCGATGGACTTCCGGGCGCGACGGATGTCGGGCCGCTGCCCGGTGATCAGCGCCAAGTCGTTGACCGCGCCGTTGATCAGCTTGGCGTCCCGGGCCGCTTCTCCGACGCCCATGTTGACGACGACCTTCGTCACCGTCGGGACCTGCATGACGTTGCGGTAGCCGAACTGCTTTTGCAACGAATCCCGAATCTCGTTGCGGTAGCGCTCTTTGAGGCGCGGCTGAACTTTCGCGGGGCTCTCCGTGGTCGTCATCTAGATGTCCTTGCCGTTGCGCTTGGAGATACGGACGCGCTTGCCGGTTTCCTCGTCCACCCGATAGCCGATTCGGGTGGGCTTACCGTCCGAGTCGACCACCATCACGTTGGAGACGTGGATCGGGGCTTCCTGAGTGACGATCCCGCCCGACCGGGCTCCGCGCTGGTTGGTCGAGATCGCGGTGTGCTTCTTGATCCGGTTGACACCCTCGACCAGCACCCGATCGCGCTCCGGATAGGCTTGCAAGACTTTGCCCTTGGCCCCTTTGTCTTTGCCCGCGATGACCAGGACGGTGTCGCCCTTGTGGACCTTCATCTACAACACCTCCGGGGCCAGCGAGATGATCTTCATGAATCGCTTCTCGCGCAGCTCGCGGCCGACCGGCCCGAAAATACGCGTGCCGCGCGGATCGTTGTCGGGCTTGATGATCACCGCGGCGTTCTCGTCGAACCTGATGTAGCTGCCGTCGGGACGCCTGCGCTCCTTGACGGTGCGCACCACGACGGCTTTGACGACGTCGCCGCGCTTGACGTTGCCGCCGGGAATGGCCTCCTTGACCGTGGCGACGATGACGTCACCGATGCCGGCATAGCGTCGCGACGAACCGCCGAGCACCCGGATGCACAAGATCTCCTTGGCGCCGGTATTGTCGGCGACCTTCAGCCGCGATTCCTGCTGAATCACTCGATCTCCTGACCTGGTTTCCTGTGCACGGCAGGACGAATCCACCGAACCTGACGTGCGCGGTCTTGTAAAGCGGTAGTCACCGAAGGGCACGCAGGGCCGATTACGAGTGCACGTATCAGCCGAGGTCTGCCCAAGGCAACCCCTAGAGTTTAGGCGACGACCAGCTCAGAGCCAAATTTTCCAACTACAGCCGGCGTCGTGAGGCCATGAAGCATGTGTTGCCAGAGGTTGCTGATGCGAAATGCGTTGATGAGAAGCCGCGCCGGATCAGGGACAAGGCCGGCGCCGTGTTTGGGTCAGATGTGCCTGCGCGGCGAGATCGGCGATGCCGGCGGTGAGAGCGCTCAGGGTTTCCGGGCGCAGCCGATAGTAGGTGTACCTGCCCTGCGGCTCGGCTGCGACGAAGCCTGCTTCGCGGAGGATGCGCAGGTGATGGCTGACCGTGGACTGTCGTGCTCCGGTTTCTTCCACCAGATGGCAGGTGCACATTTGCTCGCGAGTAAGCAGGCGCACGATCTCTGCGCGGAGCGGGTCACCAAAAAGTTTCACGGTGGCCTCGGCGACGTCTGGCTGCGTGTCCGCGACGCGGCCGGGAACGCGTTCATCAACTTCGGCAACAGCAGATATCAACATCTTACAATGAGACGTAGTGGGACGGCCGATGTCAAGGAGTCGCCCGGAGCGATACAAGTGCTCTGAGCTGAACGTTCATCTGCCAACCCGAAATGGTCCTACCCCTGTGACTCCCGTCGCATCGGCTGAAATTGATTTATCAATCTGGGCCGATGTAATGTGCCGGTTCAGGGTTTTCGGGAGGGGCGACAATGGCGATGACGGTGGCAGCTGTTCTGATCTTCCTTGTCACGCTCACCCTGGTGATCTGGCAACCCAGGGGTCTCGGCATCGGTTGGAGCGCGCTGGGCGGCGCGGTCGTTGCGCTGGCGACTACGGTGGTCCATTTCTCCAATGTGCCGACGGTGGTGGGCATCGTCTGGAACGCGACCCTGACCTTCGTCGCCGTGATCATCGTTTCGCTGGTGCTCGACGAGTGCGGCTTCTTCGAGTGGGCCGCCTTGCATGTGGCCCGGTGGGGACGCGGCCGCGGGCGAGCTCTGTTCATCCTGATCGTGTTGCTCGGCGCCGCGATCGCTTCGGTCTTCGCCAACGACGGCGCCGCTTTGATCCTGACCCCGATCGTCATGCAGATCATGCTGGCGCTGAAGTTCTCCCCGAAAGCGTCGCTGGGCTTTGTCATGGCCACCGGATTCATCGCCGACACCGGCAGCCTGCCCCTGGTCGTTTCCAACCTGGTGAACATCGTTTCAGCCGACTTCTTCCACGTCGGTTTCACGCGTTTTGCCGTGGTCATGGTCCCGGCGGGCCTGGTGTCTGTGTTGGCCAGCCTTTCCGTGCTGCTGCTGTACTTTCACCGCTCGATCCCGACCACCTACGATGTGACCGCGCTGCGTCGTCCGGCAGATGCCATCACCGATCAGCTGACCTTCCGCGCCGGATGGGCCGTACTCGCATTGCTGTTGGTCGGCTACTTCGGCGCCGACCCGGTGGGCGTACCGCTATCGGTTGTGGCCGGGGCCGGCGCGCTGATCCTGATCGCGGTCGCCGCGCGCCGGCCCGCGTTCGTCTTCTCCGGGCCGGCGCGACAGCCGGTTTCCGCATCGGGGGGTAAAGGCGGTGCCGGCGACAGCAGGCCGGAGCGCTCCTTCGGCGATCCGGTGAACACAGCCGACCTGGCCGATTCCATCGCGAGTCAGTCGCTGACCGAGGGCGGCCAATTGACCGCGCAGCGGCGAATTCCGGTCGGCAAGGTGATTCGTGAAGCGCCCTGGCAGATCGTGCTTTTCAGCATCGGCATGTACCTCGTTGTGTATGGCCTGCGTAACCAGGGCCTTACCAACGAACTGGCCAAGCTGTTCGGGTTTTTCGCCCATCACGGGCTGCTCACCGCCGCGCTCGGTGTCGGGGTGGCAGCAGCCGTTTTGTCGTCGGTCATGAACAATATGCCGACCGTGCTGGTCGCCGCGCTGGCCGTCGGCGCCGTCGACGCAACCGGGCTGGCCCACGAAGCCATGGTCTACGCCAACGTCATCGGCTGCGACCTCGGGCCCAAGATCACCCCCATCGGCAGCCTCGCCACCCTGCTGTGGCTGCATGTGCTCGACCGCAAGGGCCTGCACATCGGCTGGGGCCGCTACTTCCGCACCGGCATCGTGCTCACCACCCCGGTATTGCTGGTCACCCTCCTCGCCTTTGCCGGCTGGCTGACCGTCGTCGGCTCCTAGCCGCCCGCGTCCTAAGACTTCGGCCCGGCCGCGGGAACGCGGAAAGCGCCACCTGCTTCGAATCCGCTCTATGCTTCGCCACCGGCGTGTGCGCCTCATCTCGCGTCAGGAGTTCGACAGCGACCCCGCCGTTCCCGCGCGCCGTCCGGTCACCGTGCGGCTGTCGCCGGGCAACACCGCCGATCCAAACGCGCTCAACGACACCGTCGGCCAACCCCGTTCGAACCGGGATCGGCTGGTGTCAGGGCGGGTATCGTTGCAGCAGCGCGCCCGAGTCGCAACAAACGCCGTGACGATCTGGAGAACACCGATGAGCGATCCTTCAACCGAGGCCGAGTTACGCGAGCTTGCGGCCCGCGGGGCGGCGGAGCTGGACGACGCCGGCGCCACCGAATTGCTGCGCTGGACCGACGAAACCTTCGGCGATAAGTACGTGGTGGCCTGCAACATGCAGGACGCGGTACTGGTGGATTTGGCAGCGAAAGTTCGGGCAGGCGTGCATGTGCTGTACATAGACACCGGCAACGAATTCGCGGAAACCCTCGGCATGCGCGATGCAGTCGGGGCCACGTACGACATCCGGTTGCTCACGATCCGCCCCGAGCCCTCGGTGCTGGAGCTGGGCACGAGCCTGTGCTACACCGACCCCGACGAATGTTGCCGGCTGCGCAAGGTCGTCCCGCTGTCTAGAACGTTGCGCGGCTTCTCCGCGTGGGTGACCGGCCTGCGCCGCGTCGATGCGCCGACCCGCGCCCACGCGCCGCTGATCAGCTTCGACGAAAAGTTCAAGCTGGTGAAGGTCAACCCGCTGGCGGCGTGGTCCGATCAGGACATGGCCGACTACATCACCGAAAACAAGGTGCTGGTCAACCCGCTGGTCGATGAGGGTTACACGTCCATCGGCTGCGCCCCGATGACGGCCAAGCCGGCCGAGGGGGCCGACAAGCGCAGCGGGCGCTGGCCGGGATTCAACAAAACCGAGTGCGGGCTGCACATTCAGCCGTAAGCGCGCTCGCCCTGACCGGGCAGAGCAGCGCTTCAAGGCGCCTGGCGTGCTGCAGATGCATTCGGTTACGTCATGTCGATCCGCGACCGCACGCGACCAGCGAAATGTTCTAGTCCTGTCGGCCTGCGGCCGAATTCGCCGCGCAGCGAAACCCAATATGTGAGGTCGCGGTGTCCTGTGACTGGGGCGATCGGGCCGCGGGCCGGTAGCGATGGCAGTATTCCGGCGCGCACAAATGTGAGCCGCCCTTCAACGTCTGGTTGACGCTCGGGTCCGCGGGCCCGGACGGCGTGCAGCAGGCTTTCGGCGGCCGATCGAGCCGATGGTGCGTGGAAAACTCCGTCGCAGTCCATTCCCACACGTTGCCGATCATGTCGACCAGACCAAACCCATTGGGCGGGAACGCGCCGACCGGCGAAGTTCCGACCCAGCCGAGGGCACCATCATTGAGGTACGGAAACCTGCCCTGCCAGGTGTTGGCCATCAGCCGACCGTCCAGCCTCACCTCGTTTCCCCAGGAGTACGTCGTCGTTGTTCCCGCACGTGCCGCATACTCCCATTCCGCCTCGGTCGGCAGCCGCCGCCCGGCCCAACGTGCGTAGGCGACGGCGTCGGGATATGCCACCTGCACGACCGGGTGATCGGCCTTGTCGACTACGTCGCTACCCGGGTCGCTTTCGGGCCCAAGTGGATGGCGCCAGTTGGCGCCCGGCGCCCAGTCCCACCATTGCCGCCAGTCACGCAGGTCGACCGGGCCCGGCGTGGGGCGGAAAACCATAGCGCCCGGACACAGATCATCGGGATTTGCCCCCGAGTAGAACGCGGGGTCGATCGGTTGCTCGGCAACCGTCACGTACCCTGTGGCAGCGACGAATTCGGCGAACTGGGCGTTGGTGACCGGGTGCCGCTCCATCGCAAAGGCATCCACGACCACGGTATGGACCGGCGCCTCTTCGGGGTAAAAGCTCGTCGACCCCATGCGAAACGATCCACCCGGCAGTTCAACCAGTTCGGTGAGCACGCCTTCAGAATATGACGAGCGCAACGCTAGCGGGCATCAGCCGGTTTTCGGCGCCCTTCTGTCACGTTGCCGCCACCAAGCGACGATGAACAGGGACATCGCGACGACCAGCGCTATCAACACCCACAGCACGACGGCTTGGTCTATCCACGAGCCGGGCGGTGGAGAGCCCGGAAAGAAGTTGCGCAGTGGAACAACGGCGAACAGCATCGCGGCATACCACGTTGAGAACGGCGGCAAGAACGACGTCCTGCCCAATGCCATCGGAATGGCCACGATCAGGGCCAAGATCGGCAGGGCGATGAGGATCAAGCAGAGTCCCAGGTCGAAGAGCAGCGGACCCTTGGCCCGCTGCAAGGTGATGATCACGTCGTCCTGGACGTCTGGGGTGGAATCTCCGGCATCCCGCACGCGGGTGACACCAACGTCCCAGCCGTCCAACTTCCCGGCCACTTCCAGCCGGGCGGCTGTCTTCTCGCGGTTCGCACCGGAACCGGTGAAGACATCAGCCGCGATCGTTTCCGTCTTATACGAGTCGAACGGCCAGTTACCGGGATCGCCATGCGCCTCGATGGTGGTGCTGACTTGCGCCGGCGCCTTTCCCACCGGGTACTGCAGGTCGCCCAGGTCGTTCTGCGGATACAGCCGTACGACCGCATCGGTGGTCAGCACACCGAAGTTTTTGTCGTACAGCGAATCCTTCGGGTAGACAAGAACGTTGACCGTGAGACGATTCGCCACCGTTTTGAGCTCTTCGAGGCGTACCTGCACCACGCTGTCCTCGGCCTCGACCTTGCCCAGGTCCACCGCGGGCAGCGGAGGCGCTGACTTGGCCAACAGGTGCACGGCTATCAGGGACAACACGTAAACGACAATGACGGCCACGAGGATCCCGAAAGCGATCGCCATCTGCCGTCCCGGCGCCCGTGTCGGCGCCGGCGACGCCGGAGGCCCACCGGTCATCGAGGCATCACGGACCCGATGCTAACAGCACGCCGGTGATCGGGGCACGACATCTCCAAGCGCAACGGCGGCGAATGGGATCAGAAGGCGCCGGTGCGGCGTCACCCGTCAGTTTGCCATCGGCCAAGCCGACGGTTCAGTCACGCGAAAACACCAATTCCAGTTCCTTTTCCAGGTCGACATAAGGCCTGCCGGACAAGTCGACGGTCACCTGGTCGATAGTGCCGCCGATGAACGTGAACGGCGCCGCGTAGCGCCTGGACACCGGCGACCCGCCGTTGCGCCCGACGGTGATGCCAGCACCCGCCAGCCCGAACGTTCCGGGGTGGGTTTGCACGTCTGCCAGCGTGGCGACCACTTCGTCGTCGACGAACAACGCGACCTCGCCGAGCGGTGTGTGGCTGTTCGCCACGGTCCCGGTCCGCGAATAGCTGGCGCCGAGGACATGTCTGCCCAAAGGCACTGCGCCGGGGGACGAAACAATCTGCTCGCGCTCGCCCAGGAAGTTGTAGACGTAGTGCAACCGACCGTTCTGGATGAACAGCGCGTGCCCGCCATGGGCGCCGCCCTGCTTGAACAGCACGCCTTCGGCGCCGGTGGTGTCCACGGTGACGTCGGCCAGCACCCCGAACGAGCGACCCCGGATCTCGGCGGCGGCACCGACGCCGACGTCTGCGCAACCGGGATAGTAAGTGTAGGTAGTCCGTTCACCGCCGAGGTACGGCCGCGATCGGGACATCGTTTCCAAGATGTTCAGATCCGCCAGCGGGAGACCGTTGTACTTGGCGGCTTCATAAAACCACAGCGCCTTGAGTTCCTCGAGTTTGTCCGGGTGCTCGGCAGCCAGGTCGTGACATTGGCTGCGGTCGGCCTCGATGTGGAACAGTTCCCAGCGATCGATATCGAAATGCGACCAACCGGCCGGTATGGCGGCATGGACGGTGTTGGCGAACCAGCCCTGATGCCATATTCCGCGGGTGCCCAGCATGGTGTAGAACTGCGTTTTCTTGCCGGTGTCGGCGGCCGGATCTGCAAGTGCCGCTTTGAAGCTCACCCCATCCAACGGTTTTTGCGGGATGCCCTTGACGGTATCCGGTGGCGTTATGCCCAGCAGGTCGTAGACGGTGGGAGTGATATCGCAGACGTTGACGTAGTGGTCCCGCACCTCCCCGTGCGCGGCAATACCCTTCGGCCACGAGACGATTGCCGTGTCGGCGATGCCGCCCTCGTGCGAGGCGTAACGCTTGTACAGCTTGTAGGGGGTGTTGAACGCCATCGCCCAGCCGATCGGGTAATGGTTGTAGGTCTGCGGCCCGCCGAGCTGGTCGAACAGCTTCATGCTCTCCTCGACCGTGTCGATGTAGCCGTTGAAGAACTTGCCTTCGTTCACCGATCCGTTCGGGCCGCCCTCGCCGCTGGCCCCGTTGTCGGAGATCACCACGATGATGGTGTTGTCCAGCTGGCCGGACTCCTCGAGATAGTCGAGGATTCTCCCGATCTGGGCGTCGGTATAGCTCAGGAAGCCCGCGAATACCTCGGCCATCCGGCTGAACAGCCGCTTCTCCTCGTCGTTGAGCGAGTCCCAGGCCCGCACCGTGTCCTGCAGCGGCCACGGCTGGCCGTCCGGCCCCGTGACGTCCAGATACGGGTTGACGGGCGACAGTTCGGTGTCGGGGGGCACGATGCCCATCGACTTCTGCTTCTCCAGCACGATCTCGCGGTAGCGCTCGTAGCCCATGTCGAACCGGCCGGCATACTTGTCGGCCCACTCCTTGAAGACGTGATGCGGTGCATGTCCGGCGCCGGGACACACGTAGCTGAACCAGGGTTTGCCCGGCGCGATCACCTTGGCATCGCGGATGAATTCGATGGTTTTCTCGGCGAGGTCCTTCGACAGGTGGTAGCCGTCTTCGGGGGTTCCCGGAGGGTTGACAGGGTGGTTGTCGTAGACCAGGTCCGGATACCACTGGTCGGTCTCGCCACCCATGAACCCGTAGAACCGTTCGAAGCCGCGCGACGTGGGCCAGTGCCGCTTGGTCGCGGCCAGATTGGACTCCTCGAGCGGTGTCAGGTGCCACTTGCCGACACAGTAGGTGTTGTAGCCGTGTTCCACCAGCACCTCGGAGAGCAGTGCGGTGTCAGCGGGGATCCGCCCGTTGGAGTTCGGGAAACCCTCGGTGAACTCCTCGATGGTCGCCATGCCAACGGTGGTGGCGTTACGACCAGTCAGCAGGGATGCCCTGGTCGGCGAGCACAAAGCCGTGGTGTGGAACTGCGACAGCCGCACACCGCGTTCGGCGATCCGGGTCATGGTGGGCATCTCGACCAGGCCGCCGAAGCAGTCCCAAGTCGCGATGCCGGTGTCATCCCAAACCAGATAAAGGACGTTGGGCGCGTCCTTCGGAGCGGTCGGCGCGGCATATGGTCCCCAGTCGGGTTCCGAATCCCGAATATCCAGCTCGATCTTGCCGTTAAACCGCCCCGCTTCGCTTGCCCCTGCTGCCATCGCCGGCCTCACTCTCGTCCTGGACCTACCAGCCGAATATCGCGAGCAGACTACATGGGTGAGGTGACCATTGCGCCCCGGATAGCGGATTCGCCCGGAACCAACAGGTTGCCGGGCGAATTTGTCGCGTGTCCGTAGCTACTTTGCCCGCTCCAGAATTTCGACGAGCCGCCAGCGTTTGGTCGCCGACAAGGGACGCGTCTCCATCAGCGAGACGCGGTCGCCGATGCCGGCGGCACCGTTCTCGTCGTGCGCTTTGACCTTCTTGGTGGTCCGGATGATCTTGCCGTACAGCGGATGCCGCATCCGGTCTTCCAGCTCGACCACGATGGTCTTCTGCATCTTGTCACTCACCACGTAACCGATGCGCACCTTGCGGCGGCCGCGCGACCTCGGTGCGGCAGGAGTGTGCGCCGGGCCCTTATCTTTCGGTGCGGCATCCTTCGGCGCAGCCTTCTTGGGCGCGGCTTTGGCGGCTTTCGCTTCTGCCATCACGATTCCTTAATTCCGTCAGGACCCTCTGGACCCGCAGCGAGACCCAGTTCTCGTTCTCGCAGCACCGTGTAAATGCGGGCGATCTCGTGGCGCACCGTGCGAAACCGCCGGTTGTTGTTCAGCTGCCCGGTCGCCATCTGGAAACGCAGGTTGAACAGCTCCTGCTTCGACTCGCGCAGACGCTCGATCAGCTCGTCCTCGGTAAGCTCACGCAGTTCCCCGGGCGAAATTCCCACTGCCATCAGAACTGGTCCTCTCGGGTCACGATCCGTGCCTTGATCGGCAACTTGTGGATTGCTCGCGTGAGCGCGGCCCGGGCCACCGCCTCGTTGGGGTAACTCAGCTCGAACAGCACCCGCCCCGGCTTGACGTTGACCACCCACCATTCCGGCGAGCCCTTGCCCGAACCCATCCGGGTCTCGGCAGGCTTCTTGGTCAGCGGGCGGTCGGGGAAGACATTGATCCATACCTTGCCGCCGCGCTTGATGTGCCGGTTGATGGCGATACGGGCCGACTCGATCTGCCGGTTGGTGACGTAGGCATGCTCGAGGGCCTGGATGCCGTAGTCACCGAAGCTCACCGACGTGCCGCCGCTGGCGATGCCACGCTGGCGGGGATGGTGCTGCTTACGGTGTTTGACCTTGCGGGGAATCAACATGATCTAGCTCTCCGTGCTCTGCGGTTCGGGGGCGGGCGGGGCCCCACTGTCTGCGGCCGGCGCCGCGGCCGCCTCCTCGCCGGCGGGGCGGCCGGGATCGGGAACGGGGGGCGGGGTGGCCGGCCCGCCGCTCCCAAGCCGGCCGCGCGCCCGGGGGCG
>Ga0080006_1155745_pt1 | contig 16187 bp, 26 predicted proteins | sample RS3BMetagenome_FD_69209 | JGI IMG/M metagenome (GOLD analysis project Ga0080006, IMG submission 69209) | Ferric oxide microbial mat and aquatic microbial communities from Rainbow Spring, Yellowstone National Park, USA - RS3B (SPADES... ... | reverse complement strand
TTGCATCTAGTTCCCTTAGTTTGTTCTCATAGAACTGTGCTATTTCTTTTAATGAGACCTTTTTATTCCAAGACATACTTATTTCATCTTTTTCCATTTTCCCACCTCTTTTTTATCATTTCTATCATATATTATTTCAAAATGCCAAAAATAAAAATGTGGTGGATCAAATACCTTAACAAATTTCATTCCCCTACCTCCGCTTTCAATAACTTTGATTCCATTTCTTCGAGTTTCTCTAATGGAAGGCTCTTTACATATTCAATGCCCTTAAAAATAAACCATTCCATTGTTAAAGGCCCAATAATTATCTCTTTTTGTGATAAATATTCGAAAATTTGTCTCCTTTTTTCAGATATATTCTGATCCTCTATCCATGTTCCTCCATTGAAAATACTTTCAAAAACTAGCCTGTATCTCTTAAATAAATATCCTAAAATATTTTTAGCCTGAATCCATGCTATTTCAAGTGCTAAATCAGCTTCTTTATTTAATACCTCTACTTCTTGAAAATATCTATATTTATTTTTTAAATATACTGCCAAAACATAAGGATCCAATTCTAATAATTTATGATTCTTGCCAAACCACCAATCCAATAGATCTTTCTTCCCCTTTGATTTATTACAATTTTCACATAGAGGTACTTTATTATATTCAACATCTTTTCCATTTGAAGCTAGTGCTATTAAATGATCACCCATTGTTGTTTTTGGCAAAGGCCCTTTACAAATTACACATTCATTCTTTCTAAAAAGATCTACAGTATGATCTGCGGGCTTCTTTAGATATCCCTCTGCATTTTTTAGAATGTTTTTAAAATAACCTGGGCCATATATTTGTTTTCCATTTTCACAAGCTTGTAAATATTGTTGATATGTATATAAAAGTTTTAATGCTTCCCTATTGTTCAAAATCTCTCCCCCCAGCCTTTGTCTATTATCTCTTGCCCATATTTGTATTTAATATTTAATATATCATCTTTCATACAATGCAATTCTTTACCTTCGATTTTATATTCAAATTCTTTTTTAACTAAGATTGATATTAAGTCATCTTCATTTTGGTTAGGTTGGTTAGGTTTGGTTAGGTCTTTGGTTAGGTTTTCTTTATTATTATTTTCTTCGTTCTCTACTAATAATTTATTATCTTGAATATTATTCCTAACCGACCTAACCGAAGAATTGGCATTTTTTTCCAATTGATTTTGGTCTAAATTGCTATAGAAAAAATCATCATTTTTTTGGTTAGGTTGGTTAGGTTCTTCCAAAATTCCATTGTACACTAACCCGAGATCCCTAACCGAAAACCTAACCGATCCTAACCGCTGGTTAGGATCTTCAGGGGGAGGAGGCCCGTGATCATTATCAACGTAATTATCCATAGAAGGCTGGAAATCAGAATCGGCTGGAATTCTCCCAGCTTTACAAGTCCTTTTGCCTATCCATACTGCTTTTTTAGGATAGAACACTTCATTTTTTTGCCCATAAAATTCTGCTATGGCATCTGTGACCTCTGCCAATGTTCTATACGGGAAATCTTTATTTTCTTTTGCATAATCTGTTACAGCAGTTTGAGTAAAATATATCCATTTGATGTAATCATCACTATCAAATTTTATTTTTTGGTCTATTATAGAAATTGTTTCTGGAATATGGTTATATTCACTTGTTTTACTAGTATTTTCCCATAATTCCTGGCGTATAGCCCATTGTGTACGAATATAATCAATAAACCCTAAAATTTCCTGCCTTTCTTCCCCTTCTTCTTTGGACATATTTTCTGATTCTATAATAAATTCTCTAAATTTTTCATTATTTAGATATTTTTTGAGTGAAAATTCAATACCGTAATTTTCCATAATGTGGTTCCACATTGTTAAACCAAAATATATTTCAGCGTAGAAATCAGCCCTTCTAGCATCAGTGAAATTAATATTCCATTGGTTCCTTAAATTATTTATTATATCATATAGTTCATTCGAATTTTTTACGGCATCTATTATAAAGTTAAGGAATTGAATTCCCCAGCCTGTTGATTCATTTGTTATATTCAGTATTTCTTCCCTAAATCTCTTTCTTTCTTCATTATTTTTTATTTGTTTTTCTACCCCAAAATTCAATATTATGGATCTTGCCAATAATGCGGGGTCTGTTATGTCTATTTTATTGCCAACAAGGATGAGCGGGCTTCTCGCCATATAAAGATCTTTTTTCCTTTCTACAGTACCTCTTTTCCCTACCAGCTGTCTTTGAGAAGCATCCTTTAATGTATCTTCTACACCTTTCTGGAATTTATTGCCTTTGAATTTAGCATTTTCCGATTCATCTACCATCCTTGGGAAAGTGGTGCCAGTCAAGAAATCCAGAAGCCTGAAATCGCTTGTAACATCCGAAGGCCCTCCTTCCTTTATTCCATACATTGTATATGTAAAAAGCTCGGTTAATGTAGATTTCCCAGTACCTCTTGCCCCTTTTATGATCAAGAGTGGAATTAAGATATTATTCTTAGGCTTTAAACTGTATGCAAATGGATAGAATGCTGATAAGCCAAACAAAATAACTAAAGTTTTTTCACCAAAGAATTTAGGCAATTTATTATATGTTTCAAGTACTTTTTTAATATCAACCTTTTGCTTTATAGTAAATTCTTTTTCCACAAACCATGGTTCTGTGTTAGGTATTGTGTTTAATGGGTGTTCAGGCTGGCCAGGAAGAACTATTATGAATTTATCATTTTCTTCATAAACACCAATAGCACCGAATGCGGACTTAACCTCTACAGTCTTTGTAGAGATGTAATATTCAACACAGGCATTTATTACCTCTTTTATATTGGTTATGTTTATTCCTGTGACAGCCTTTTCTAATATCTCTTTTGCAATTTCATCTTTTGTACCAACGTAAGAATAGTCACCAAGTAACATTAGGAATTTTATATCAGTTTCTAAGCCATCTGTAAGTTTCCATGCATTAGCCAATATAAGTGGTTGAGAAAACACAGGGATTGTGGATATAGTTGTTTCTTGCTTATCTTTAATAGCGATCCTTTCTATCTTTACCCCTTTTTTTGTGCAGATAATTTCTTTTCTCATATCTTTATTATCTTGTAATGTAAGGCGCCAAAGCACATTTGCATCTTTTGATAATATTTTGTTTAATTCTAAAATTAATTCATCATCAAGGAATTTCTGATAATTATATTCTTTTTCAAATGCATTTTCAATTTTTCTCTTTAATTCTCCCTCTCTATACGGATCTTCATCTATTGGTCTCATTCTATTGATGCCTTGGATGAAATTGTTAATTTTTTCAATATCCCAGTTTAATTTAATTTTGAAAAATACTGTTAAACCAACAACTAAGAAATTTCTTTTTCCAGGTTGCCAAAATGGTAAGATTTTCCATAGATATTTAGCTTCCTGATCTTTTTCTTTTAAAAATTCAAGTAATTCTCCAAATTTCTCATTAAATTTTATATTCGCATCTCCTTGAAACTGATAAGTTGCCCCAGAAGGATGAATGGATGGTGGTGCAACAACATACCCTCCTTCTCCTTTAATATCGACTTTTAAATTTTCAAATCTTCTAGTTTGAGTATACTTTTCATCAACCCTAAAATAAATATGCAATCCTTTTCCAGTTCTTACTGTGATAGTTTCTTTTTGTAGAACTGAAATATCTTTTGATAGAAAAGGTAAAATATCGAGGTTGTCAAAATCAATAACATCTAAATTCCCTGATATTTTACCGCAAATAACCGCAATATTTTTCTTGCCATCATCATACCAATTATGTAATTCATCATCTTTTACCATCCTTTTTTGATATTCTTCCCAAGAGCTTAATGCTGGTATTTTCGTCCTTTCTTTTAAAGGAATTACGTTTAACCCCATATCTACCAATTTTTTTGCATCATTATAGGTTACCATTTTTAGCATCCTCCTTTAAAGATTTCCCCCTGGCAAGGAGGACAATAAAAGTAGCCAGGGGGAGTTGGGGATTTCCTTAGGGCAAAAAGCCCAATAGAAAAAGGGGCATCATCGTGAATCATGGTATCCTATCCTCCGATTTCTTTGAATTTTTTAATATTTCAAATTCTTCATCATTTAGTTTCACTAAGCGATCAAAAAATGAACGATCCCATTCTTCAATCGTTATTGAGAAGTCCTTATACTCCTCTACATAATCTTCATTTTCCAGAATTATGCTTACCTTAATTGTATAATTTTTCTTTTTGCCATTTTTTGAGAAATTCCCTTGCATCAAAGTTAATATGTCTTTAGGCTTTATAAACTCATTCATCATCTTACCCATGCCTCCTCTGGCAATTTTTCATATATATTTTCAGCATTTTTTTCAATTACAATTTGCCCTTTATTTGCCATCTCAAGAATTTTAGAATAGTTCAATACCACATTGCTTGTTACCCATTTTTGTTTTTGGAATATCTCTCTCATAACCAAATGTTCGCTGGTCTCAAACCTTACCAATTCAAACTCTTCCAGATGGTACAGGATCTGGCGATCATCATCTTCAAAATAATTTTCAATTATTACATCATCGTAACCAAAGAAATTCAGCAGGTGTTCAGCAATCTGAAGAGCATCATTAAAATCCATTTCCATTCCAGCTGAAGCAAAGGAATTCTTTATTGCCTTTGCAAATATTTCTGGTGTGACCATTTCATTCTTTTCTGTCTCAGCATCCATTATTATGTTAGCCTTGATCAATTCATCACGCAGATTTGGATCATCTTCAACAATCCAATTCCTATTGTATTTTCCTTGTTTTTCTAGTTCCCTCATTCTCTCTATTTCTCTATCTGCCCAGTATGTAGCTTTATTCAAAGGAATCATTTTAGGTATATTCGTATGATAATGCATTGAATGAATTTTAAGAGCTTGTCTTGTTCTTGCAATCGCTCCGCACATTAAGCATACATAATATATACCTTCTTCGTAATCCAAGAGTATTTTTGTTTCAGTCATTGCCTAATCCTCCATATGGATTCGCCGTTTTCGGATCCAATTTTTTCTATGCCTATTCTGTTGAGGTTTCTCTCTAAATCGCTAAAGACTCTGGAATCATTGATGTAATCAATTCTGGCCTCTGGAATATCCCAGTTGATTGTGTATCCAATTTTCAGGTCATGGACTTCTATGAAATCACTTATTATTTTGTCAGCCTTTAAAAAAACCTCATTCTTTTTGTCTTTATCTTGTTCATTGTTTTTTGCGGGTTGAAAAATTTCATTTTCAGCATAATCCTCCAAGTCTTGTGTGAAAATTCTTGATGCCCCTGTTACCATTAATACAGCCGATACTAAAGCCCTCTTTTGTGCCATCTTCATTATTGTATTGGCAATAGAAAAAATTTCACTAGGTGAGGAGGGTATTTTATATAATATCTCTCCCTTATTTATCCTCTTTTCCAGTATATTCTTATCTAAATTGCTTGGTACATTTTTTTCAGATACCCACCTGTATGCAAATTTAGTTTCCCTGGAATTTGCATTCCCCATTCCTTCTCCAAGCTTTTCCCCATTACTATTGTATATTGCTATTGTGACATTATACTGGAAATAGGGATTGTTAGGGTCAGTGTTCTCTATGCTTTGCATACTCTTTATTTCTGCTCTTAAATTGAAATATCTCAGGAGCAATTCTGCACCAGGTTTTAACAGTGTTGGTTTTGGAGTTCCAGGAATTATGTCATAGTCAGTTCCTTGTTTAAGGACATGCCTATAAAAATTACTTAGTTTATTTACAAGATTACTTACTTCTTCTGCTTCCTTATCTTTTATAGCTGGGAAAGGATTATTATCCATAAATCTCATCCTCCGCAAAAATATATTTGCCCTTTAGCCCGTAATCAAACAAAAATGCCCAGGTTGTTTTTTCTCCGTTAACTCTTATTTCTGTCTCTATTGCCTTGCCTATTTCTGTCTCGATTCTATCCTCTTTAACCAATGTATCAATGAATTTATAGAAATCATCCTTGTGCTTGGCAAGGCCCTTACACCTTTTTTTGGGCAGTTGATTATTCATTAATAAAAACTTTAGATTATCCATATTTTATTCCTTCTCCCATGTATCAAAAACTTTTATTGTTTCAATTATTTCATTAATTTCATCTTCATCCAAATATGTTTTTGCAAGAATTAATACTAGACTAAACAAAAGACTTACAACTTCTGATATTTTTCCCTTAAATTGATCTACAATTATACCATATTTTAAATCGTCTTTATATTCAGAAGATATTGTATATTCATCATCTTTTTCTATTCTTTCAAAAGTCTCCTTGTCACAATGATAAATTTGTTTTATATCTATTTCATATTTTTCATCACCTATTTTTTTAATTTCATAAGATACCTCATCTGGAATACTTATTGTATTTATTTCACCTATACTAGCTCTACTAAATTTCATTGAACTCCCTTCCTATATGTATAATATCCTAGCCACCAAAAATAAGCACTGCCAAAAATTAAAACAATTTTTGAATAAAGATTTATGTTTGTTGTTATACTTAGAAGAAGAATATATATCCCTAAAACTATATAATAAATTGTAAGAACTTCATCTATGTGATCCCTAAACCATTCCAGTATTTTTTTATTTTCATTTACTGTTTCCATTTTAGTTCCCTCCTTTTTCTTTATTTAAATCCTCTTTATATATACCATATAGTACATCTTTTATTATTTCACTTATTATTAGAGATTTTTCTTCTTTTTTTATCTCCTCAAGCCATTCATGGAAATTATCTAAAAATTTATCAACCCAACCATCTTCACTAAGATCCCCGATACAATAATAAAAATTATTGTTATCGCTAATATCTTTAAGACGGAGATTTACACTACCACAGCAAGGTTCTCCCTGGCAGTCTGGCTTTATTTGTATATAGCCATTACTGCGTATCTTTATTTTTGTGTTCTTGTATTCTTTTGCTAGTCTTATTACTTCATCAATACTTGTTTTAGTAAACTTCTCGAATTCCTCTATTTTTTTGTCATTCATATTTCCATTATCCTCATCATTATCTTTTATAACCTTATCGATTAAATTAATAATGTCCTCGTGATCACCCTCATAAAAAAGACTTACATAATTTTTTAATGTGTTTACAATGCTACCAATCGCATACGCCATGCCATTCAAAAAATGCATCTGTTCAGGATTTAACATATCTATATCTGTCCCTTTAATTTCTATTATAACCCTTTCAAAGTCATCAAGGAAATCCTCCATTTCATAAATAAGCGATTCCTTCTGCCTCTCTTTTTGCTCCTCTATTTCTTTATCATTCATCTTTAATCACCTTTTTTACTGGATAGTTCTGTAATTTGAATTATTTCTACACTCTCGCCATATTTTTTGATTAGATAATTCTTGATTTCCTCCTCATTTTTTGCATTGAAAAACCCCATCTTTTCTATGTCCTCTATATAATACTCAGCAACAAATCTTTTCATTTTTCATCATCTTCCTCATTTTTTAAATTTAATAGATCATTAAAAGTATCATTTATATTCTTATTTATTATATATAATTCCTTAAACATTCCTATTTTCCACATTACATTAAAATATTTACAATAATCATCAATTACTTCTTTAAACTTAATCCATAACTTTAATGTTAATTCATTATCTAATTTTCTTTTCCCTTCTTTTATTTCATTCAAATAATATGTAATTTCCGCAAGTTTATCAATCCATTCTCCCATTTTTTGATCCATTTCTTCTATTTTCACATTCATTTTTCTTACCCCCTTACTTTACATATTTTAATAAATCCCTATATATAACATTTATAAGTTTATCCATTCTTACCATTTCTTCATATTCTACATTATCCCATAATACCATATAATTACTATATTCCTTTAATATTTTATAAAACTTTTCCCATAAATTATTTTTTAAATCAGCATTTATCTTATGGCCCTTTTTTATTTTATCCATATAATGCTCAATTTCCATCAATCTATTTATCCATTCCTCCATTTTATTATTCCAATCATTTATTGTTTCCATTTTTTTTCCTCCTCTTTTAATGTAAATTCTCTAATAGCCTGTCTAATGACTTCCTGAACATTCCTATACCCTTCCTTTTTGTAAATTTCATATAATTTATTGTACGCTGTTTCATTTAATCTTACCATTATAGCTTTTGATTTCATCTGAAACTATATCGAATATGGAGTATTTATATTTTTCTTCTAAATTACCAAATATATGCCCTAGAAACCTTATGAAATTATGTATTATACTAATTTTAAGCTACCTGAAGGTATTTACCAAGAACTTTAAATTGAAAAAATCATGAAGAATACCTACCAGGATTATATAAGCAATGCTTTTCTTATCATGAAGAAAGAATAAAAAGAAAATAATTTATTTTTTGGAGGGAAAATTAATCAATCAACTTCCTCTATCTGTGTTATTTCTTGTGGTAAGATAGCACATTTCTTGCTATCTTTTTCTTTTATTAATACAGCTTTCCCTTGCAATATCAAGTACCCCTGTAAAATTTTTTGGTTTCTAAGAGTTATTTTTACCTTCTTGTTTTCAAATTCCTTTAAAATTTCACTATTCATTTTTCATCACCTTTATTTAGTAAGTAGGAATATGTTTTTCTATAATTCTTCCATCTGGTGTTGCTACTTCCCATATAATTACTAATCCTTCTTCACCCTCACCTTCATAATTACCAATTTTCCTGATATATACTTCTTTATTGAGCTTTTTTGCTTTTTCAATCGCTTCATTATTTTCCCGTTCTCTCTGTTTACTCAGCCTTATTCTTTCTTCTTCTTCACTTCTTTGTTTTTGCTTTATTTCTTTGATAGTATTTTGTATTATTTCATTATCTAAATTTATAATGCCCCAATAACCACCATCATATAACGTATTATATAAACCTGTTCTAATATTACTTTTTTGAATATTAAGTTTACTCATAAATTCATCCAAAGATGAAGAAGAATAGAAAATTTTTTCTAATGCTTTTTCCATTAATTTCATCCAATCGCTAAATTCTTTACTATCTTTTATTTTATCTATTTTTTTATCAATGACATTTATATATAGTTTACCTGTATCTCCTCCAATCCCGATATATATTTTTTCAGGGGGGTTTTTCTTAAATTCATTAATTAACATTTGTTGCTCTTTACTCTCATCCTCTTTTACTTTTTTAACAATTTCCTCAATTATTTGATTTTGTTCAGGTAATGGCTTTATGCCTTTAATTTTATTACCATTAAGGTTTTGCTCAAAATCCAACAAAAAGTAAAAGCCATTTTTTGAATCGTAAACCCATTCCGCATTTCCAATAGGCTTATTATCGATTTCAGCACTCCATACAAGCCTACCAACATCAAATCTGGCATTCTTAAATCTAAATTTATGCCCTGCTTTTTCAAATTCTATTACTTTTTCTTCTATTAAATTATCTGGTTTTGGTATTTTTACTTCTTTCTCTCTCATCTTGTTTCCCTCATTAATAAGAATATGCCTATTTTCTCCATTTGTCCCTTTTTTTGTTATCCATTTCTGAGACATTTTAATCTACCTCACTAAACATACATATACATATATCTATTTAAACATTACCCCTAAAATACCATATTTTTTTAATACTTTTTTCAAAATTTAAAAAATAAAAAAATTAAAAAAATTTAATATAATATTCCTATTAATTTATTTAGATCAATTTCATTAGTCCAAGAACCATCCTCCAATTTAAAAAATATAACCTTGCCATCAGTGTTATACCATATTGTTTTTAAATCAAAATAAGGAAGTTTTAGATCATTTTCATCTTTAAATACCAATATTTTTACACAACCGTTTTTTACATAAAAATCATTCCAAACCAATTCAAATTTATCTAAAAATTTATTATCTTTTTTGAATTTATAAAGTCTTTCATATTTTTTATCTTTACATTTTTTCGTTTCCACATATTTTAAATATTCAAAATTCATTTTTCATCACCTTCTTTAGGTAAAATTAAATAATTTTATTTATGGTAAAAAGGCTATTGATTTATCAGTGTCAACCCCATATCCTTTGCATATATTATAAAAATCTCCTAAAAATAAAAACCACGTAAAGTTAAAACTGGAATTCGGATCATTAGTTATTGAAGATATTAATTCTTCATCAATTTGAAATGGTGTAAGATCTTTTTTATGTTTACCTTTTAAATATTTTTCTATATTTATTGCTTCAAATTCTTCTAAGATATCTACATCTGAATAATCGGATCTACTATAATCTAAAGGCACTTTATAAATAGCAAATTTTCTCCTAGACATATCAGGATTAAATATTTCTACAACAACTTTTTGTTTTGAATTTAATTCTATAACATCATGTAATATATATCTTTTAAGCTTATATATGCTTATGCCAATCTTTGCCTTTGAGCATTCATTCAATATTTCTTCAAATTTTTTAATTCTTTCAATTAAATTATCCATTTTAGATCACCTCCAATCAAAAATAAAAAACAAAAATTTATGGAAAAATATTTAATAATTCCTTTTTAAATTTTTTCACATAACTTCTTTTTTTCATTTTCCCGTTTATTATTTCTTTATTTATTATTTTTATGTTATAATCTTCGTCATTTTCTTCCACTATGGCATATCTATGTGATATGTCATAGACATCAGAGTATCCGTTGTACCATTCTTCGTTAATGCTGTAATTTAATTCTTCACTGACATTAAATCCAGTTTGATATTTTAAATCACTTAGATAAAAGTCTTTTGGCTCTACTGAAATTAACTCGCCAGTTTTCCTATCAGTTATCCAAAGATATGCAGTAAAAATCTTTGGATTTTCCTTGCTCCAAGATTCATTCTCATTTTCAAGCTCATTTTCCATATTTTTTATTTTTTCATTTTTCATTTTTTTCATCCTCCTTATTTCTAATATACATATATACACACACCTATTTAAACATTGCTCTTAAAATACCATATTTTTTAAAAAATATTCTTTTTATGGGCCGTTTTTTTAAACTCCTTTTGCATTTAGTTATAAATTTATTATTAAAAATTTTTCAAAAAATAAAAAATTAAAAAATTAATTAATATATATTTCTATTTCAAAATTCACTTTATCAATATCAACATAATGAATTTTTTTGTTTTGATGAATATATCTATAATTTATATTATATAAATTCAAATCTAATGGAGCTTCATCATTTTTATTACTATATATTTTTATTTTAAAATCCCAATAAACACGTAAAATATCATCTAAATAATCAATAGGTATATTTACTATACTTACACGATCACAATATATTATTTCCTCTATTATTGAATATATATCTTTATATTTTTTCCAAATTATCCTTTTTTCCATTTTGGATCACCATTACATACATATATATACATCTATTTAAACATTACTTCTAAAATACCATTTTCAATTTGAACTTATTCCTAAATTTAGAACAGAACAAATCAAGAAAAAGATAAGGAAATTGATAAAGAATGAAAAAGTTTATACTTATTGTATTTGATTCATAAACTGGCTCGTGTCCATTCCTGTGACATCTGTATAAATTGATGTGATAAAGATTGATGAATGGCTTAACCATTTCTGTAGAATATTAATAGGAACTCCACTTAATATAGACTTAACCGCAAAGGTATGCCTAAATTTATGAGCATGGATCTTAAATCCCAAATCCTTTTGCATTTTCTTGAAAAATAAATCTACGCTTTGCCTAGTCATATTAAACAATCTTTCTTCAGACTTTTTATTTATGTTATATTCAAGGTAATATTGCATAATATCTGTCTTTAGGTCTGGATGCAAGGGAATAACCCTTTTTGCATCCTTTTCTTTTTTCTTTAAGGTAATTAATGTAATGGTATTTAATTCAATGTTAATATCAATAGGTCTGACCATTAAGGCTTCATCTATTCTAGCCCCTGTTCTTAGAAGGAATTTCATAATTAGATAATACTTATTGTAATAATCAATATCCCTTTTCCTCTTTGCTTCTTGCCTTTTCCTCATAACCCAATCAAACATTTTAAAAAGATCTTCCTCTGAAAAGAATTCTACTTTTAGTTTAGGCTGAGAATATAGTCTCATATCTTTGTTCACGGGAATTATTGAGTTCATAATTACTTGTCATTACTTAATAGTATATAAATATTATTACCATTTTCACCATAATATAAAAATTTTAAGGGATAATGGGTATATAAATACTCTAAAACTCACTTGACAAAATTAGCATTTTGTCAAGGAAAAAAGTTCATTAAACAAATTTTACAAAACAAAAAATAAAAAAGAAAAAATTTATTTTCTGTCTATTAAATGTTTAATATTGAATTTCATTTCCATTTCCTTGCATTAAGGGCGAACAATGCCATTTTCTTTGTATGTGCATTTCCTTCTTTCACTGCTTTTTTGAGATATTCTTCTTTTATTGTTCCTCTGGATGTAAATGCTTTTGAGCCATAGTTTTTCAACATATAGTTTCTTAAAGCACCCTTCTTAAGCTTTAGATTTAATTTTCTTTTCCTCGCCATTTCCTATCACCTCCCTTATGATCTGTTTAATTTGCCTATACCTTATTTCATCTTCCAATTCCATTTTCATTTTTTCCCTTTCTTTTCTCCTCATTTTATGCTACCTCATCCTTCAGGTACTAGCTCTGCTTCGTCTGTATCTATTATATCCTTTATACCATATTTCCTTCTTATTTCCAGTAATTGCTTGTCAGCCTCTTCTATGTGAGAAATAATCTGTTTTTCATCTTCTACTCCTTTTAAGCCCATTTCTATTTTTTCATCGCCGACTAGTTTAATCATATAAGTTGCATAATGGAAAGCCATTCTTAATGCCATTGAATGAAGTAACATTTTTGTCCAATTATGTGCTTTTGCAAGGATAAAATTCTCTTCTCTGAGATAATGGAATAATGCATGTTTATCTATAAAATTTAATTCATTATTATGAGGCCAAGCGAATGTAATTCCCACTAAATTATTTTTCTCATCAAAAGTTAATTTCTCAGCCATATATGTAGGCCCCCAGGGACTTACGACTGGAGTAGGTAAGCCTTGCAGGTTAATTTCATTCATAACCTTATCAGGTAACCCCCATACATCAAGGATAATAGGAGTATTAATATCATCATCTTTATGTCCTATCAACATTACCGCAGTGAAAGGGGGTTTGTAGATATACTTAGTATAGAAATAAGAAATAGGAGCAATAACTAAAAGAACAGCAATTGCCCAAGCTCCAATGAAATACCAAGAAATTGCGAAGAGAATAATTGCAACAATGTATCCAACAATTAGGTCTTTAAGTCTTTTCCATAAACTTTCTGGTTTAATGTTCTCAATTGCTACTTCTATGTTCTGTATCCTATCTACAATGTTTTGTTCTTCATTTTCTTTTTCCTGTGCTGGTATTTGTTCTATTCCCATTTTATTTCACCTCCTCTAAAAATTTTATTTTTTTATTTATCTTATCAGAAATTTTCTTATGCAGTATTGGTGCGTGTTTTTTCACTATTAATGAAAAATCAATTACAGGCCCTATAAATATCCCTGCTACAAATAACCCTACATCTTTGGATAATTCTTTAAAATATTCTTTATCCTGCATTTGCATCTTTTATCTTCCCTCCCTTCTTTTTCAACTTTTTCAAAGTTTCAAAACTGGCACTTTCAGAACCATGATAATTAATTATATTGTCCTTTTTCTTATCTTCTTCTGCTACTACTGCTTCTACATCAACCTTAAATTTCTTAATATCTACTCTATTATCACAATTAGGACAGATTGCTATTTTTGTCTTTTTCCCAGTGTAATACCAAGAATACCCACACTTCGGGCAAACTAAATGAATGCCCTTTTTTTCAGGTATAGGTTTAGAATCTCCATAGACTATTTTAGGCTGTTGATTATCATTAGCGTTTGTTTCAGGTGGCTTTTCAGATGCTTCTTGTTTAGTTTCTGGCAATACGGGTATTTGATCTGAATATGTTTTGCTTATTTTCTTTAGGGTTATCTCTTCTGTTTCATTTTTCAATTCTTGTTTAAAGCTTGAATATTTCTTAAACAAGTATGATTTTTTCTTTGATTCATAGGCATTTAATAAATTCTCTTCTGCAAGATTGAATGTAATATACTTTAATTTAACATTCCGATGGTTATAAGTTATTATGGGATATTTTTGTAATAATTCTCCATTCCTTTGAACCTCTTGAATAAATACCTTAAACGTTCCAGTATTCCTGTATGTATGACCTGTGTCTAAATCAATATGTTCTTTTTCTGCCTCAAAAATAAATCTTGCAACCGATCTCGTCTGTTTTTCAATGAAGTTTTGTGATGGCACTGTTAGAATAATAACATGATTTAGAAATCTCATTGATTGTGAGAGTTCACCCATTAACTTTACTTGTTCCTTTTGCCAATCCCTTGCATTTAATTCTAGTCCCGCATCATCAAATACAATTGCACTCCCACGGGGCAAGAATTTTTGTATTTTCTCGCCAGTATAAGGATCTGTTTCTTCCTTCATAAAAACATTCATGAATTCCTGTGTGGAATATACAATTCTGCTGACATTAAACCCAGGGTCTATGCTTGATGCAAGAGAAATTGCAGAATATGATTTTCCACTTCCTGGTTTTCCAACGAAAATGATTATATCGTTTTGATTATTGTATATATCATCCAATACTAAATTTACAATAAAGTTATGCAACCTCTCTGAAACCTTTTCGTTCATATTTTCTATCATTTCCTTTGTTATTTCATTGATTTGTTCTTCACTCATTATTTCCATGTCATATTCTTCAGGTAAGAGAGAATGGTATACATCACTTCTTACATAATCAGAAGTTACAGGGAATATGTCTTGATATTTCATTTGCACAAGGGCGAATAATTTCATTTCAATATGGAATATTTGTTTTAAATATTCTCCTTCATCAGTAATTTTCTCTATTTCACCTAATTGCTTATATATTTTTGCATAATCGTTTATCCATGCCACATCAAAAGGATTGTCTTCTGAAAAATAAAGATGCATTGCAGAGATCATTTCCGAAAGGTCAATTGCAATTTTTTTTGCAGTTTCCCTTGTGAATGGTTTTGCGGAAAAGGCTTCAGTGAGTTCCCACATTTTAGATTTGAAAATGTCATCAATTGGTGGAGGCCCATTTGTCATTTTTTATCCCTCCTTTTTCTATTTTTATTTTCATTATCTTCACTATCAATTTCATTGTCTTCATCAGTTTCATTATCCCTTTCAATTTGTGTTTTATCCATTTTAATGATTAACACTTCTTCTGGCTTGAGAAAATCACTCTGCGACACCCTAGAATGCCTATAATCCCTATCATTCATTTTCATAAACATTTCTAACTTATGGTTGAAATACTTGTCAGTTTTAAGCGATGGATCGAACATTATAAACTCTTTAAAAAGAGCGTGTACATCCCAGCGAGAAACATCAAGAAACATAGATGCCCCAATCTCTGTATAATTTGAGAATGAATGCCCTTCTGCACTTGGCATGTTAAATTCCTTCCAAGAATCATCCGTTATTAATATTCTCCTGTCTTTATCTTCCTCATCTTCTTCCTCGATCTCTTTACTATCATTATTCGTTTCTTCATTCTCTAAATTTTCATTGCCTTTGCTAGGTTCATTATCATTTATTTGAACCTCTTTATTATCATTATTCGTTTGTTCATTCTCTATATATTCTTCGTAAAGGTCTGCTTGTTTTTGATGCCATCTAATCATTATCGTTACAATTGCAAGAAAAACAAATATTGGAATTAATATAGCAATAACTGAATATGGCATTTTCAGTTTTTCAGGGTATATTGCAAGAATTGAGATAAGAACTATAGCTGAAAATAAAATTACTGAAATTGTAATAATATTTCTGAGCAATTTATTTAGTGGCTTTTTCTCGTGTTTTTCATTTGTCTGTTCATCTTGCTCTTCAGTTATTTCTTGTTCATTATCATTATTTTTAGCCTGGGTATTTTCCTTAATCTCTTCAGTTTCCTCATTTTCTTCATTATTACTTGATTTTCTAACTTTATTTATGACTGCTTTATTAATGAAATATATGATTACGCTCATAATTGCCAGAGCAA
>Ga0080006_1179944_pt1 | contig 16212 bp, 12 predicted proteins | sample RS3BMetagenome_FD_69209 | JGI IMG/M metagenome (GOLD analysis project Ga0080006, IMG submission 69209) | Ferric oxide microbial mat and aquatic microbial communities from Rainbow Spring, Yellowstone National Park, USA - RS3B (SPADES... ... | reverse complement strand
CCCGCCTCCGCCTGCCCCTCCTGCCTCCGTCCGCCCCTCCTGCCTCCGTCCGCCCCTCCTGCCTCCGCCTCCCCGCCCCTTCTCCGCCTGCCCCTCCCGCCTCCGCCCGCCCCTCCCGCCGCGCCCAACCCGGGGGCGCGGAGGTGGGTGTGCGCCCGGTCCGGAATGGGAGCGGCACAGGGGGGGACCGTGGTGCGCAGTCTGCTCTGGCCCGCCGGGCGGCCCGCCGGGGGATGGCGGCTGCCCGACGCCGTATTCGCCGATCTGGAACTGGACCGGATGGCCGAGTGGATCGCCGAGACCCGGCCGGACCGACGGCAGGCCGTGCGTGACGTGCTGGCGGAACTCCCGGCGGATACGGCGACCGTGCGCTGGCGCGCCGGGATCACCGCCGACCTGCTGGCTTCACCCGGCCTGTGCGACCGCCTGGCGGATGCGACCCTGGCGCTCCGCGTGCTGGTGCAGCACCGGCCGGAGCACTTCGCGGCCGACGTGCCGCGGGCGGCGCGGATCGGGGCCCGGGTGGTGGAACTCCAGGCCTACGTGGAAGCGGTTGAGATTCTCCACCGCGCCCTCGAGTCGGCGGAATTGCGCTCGGCGGGACTGTCTGCGCTCGCGGCCGACGTGGCGGCGGCCGCCGCCGGGCCGGAGGTGCGCACCCTCGCGGCGGAGATTCCGCACTGGCGGCGCACCCTGGACGAGGTGCGCAGGGTGACGGTGGCCGTCAATGTCTCTCCGGCCCTGGAGCCGGAGGGGGCCGCCATCGTCGGGTTCTCGGCGCAGCCGGTGGCGGCGGCGGACACGGCCCTGGCCCAACTGATGGGGCAGGAGGCGGGGGAGAGGGGGATCGCTCGGCTCTTCCGCCGCCGGCCCGTGGACTGGCAGGCGTCCGACGGCGTCCTGGCGCGCGAGTTGCAGGCGCTGCTCGAAACCGTGGCGGCGCCGGTGGAGCGGGCGTTGCACGCCCACCGGTTGGTGGGCGCCCAGGCCCTGGCCCCCTTGCACGACGAACTGGTCGTCCTCCTCGGCGCCGTGTCCCTGGCGCGGCGCTGGCGGGCGTCCGGGCGTCCGGTGTGCGTCGCCGCCGCGGCCGAGGCCGATGGCGGCGACGAATGGATCGCGGAGGACGCCTGGCACCCGGTGCTGGCGGCGCAACTGGCGGACGCCTCGGCCTTGGTCTGCAACCGGGTTGCCTTCGGTGGGCGCGGACGGGTGTGGGTGCTCACGGGCCCGAACCGGGGCGGGAAGACCACCTACCTCCGCGCGGTCGGGGTGGTACAGGTGCTGGCGCAATGCGGCCTGCCGGTCCCGGCGCGCGCCGCGCGCATCACGCCCTGCGACCGCATCCTGACCCACTTCCCGCTGCCGGAGGCGGGCCGGCCCGGAGAAGGGCGTCTGGACGAGGAGGCGGAGCGCACGGCCGACATCTTCCGGCAGGCCACCCCGCGGAGCCTCGTCCTGCTCAACGAGGTGCTGGCCGGAACCAGCGCCCCGGAGGGGGTCGCCCTCGCGGTGGATATCCTGCGCGGCTTCCGGGCCCTCGGCTGCCGCGTCGTCTATGCGACCCACCTGCACGAACTCGCCCTGCGTTGCGGGGAGATCAACGACTCCCTGCCCGGTCCGGGGACGGTGGCCGGGCTCACGGTGGAGGCCCAAGCCGGGCCGGAGCTCGAGGCGGCCGGCGGCGCCTCGGTCCGCCGGCCGACCTACCGCATCGTGCCCGGCCTGCCGGACGGCGCCTCGCACTTCGCCTCGGAGATCGCGCGCCAGCACGGCATCAGCCTGCCGCAGATCTTGGAACTCCTGCGGGGGCGGGACGTCCTGCCTTAGGGAGCCGAGGCGGGCGTCGTCTCTCGCCTCGCCTGCCGCCCGCCCCGGTGTGCGGCGACGGCCCAGCCCCTCCATGTCGCGGCCCTCTTGCGGAGCGGTGTGCCGAGGCGGGCGGTGTGCCGCCACGGGCGTGGGGGGCGCGGCTTTGCCCGGGTCCTCCCCCATGTCCCCGGCGACCAGGGCGCCCGCGGGCACCGTCTGCGAGGTGAAGGGGGCGCCGCCCCACGGGAGCCTCCGGCGCTCCCGCGATTCCGGGCGGGAGACCGCGCCGCAGGGGAGGGTGGGCCGCGACACCTGTCGCGGCCGATGCCGAATCGCGTCGGCCCCCACCTGCGGCGTGGGGCTTCGGGATTCGCGCCGGCCGGCGTGCCCGAGCGGGCGGCGGTTACCGGTCGTCCGCCGGAAGGACGCCAAGCTCCGGGCCCGAAGTGGCACACCAGCCTGTTCCCGGAGGAGTTGCGCACTGCAGATGGCCATCCGCGTCACCGTCTGGAACGAATACCGGCATGAGAAGAGAAACCCGCGGATCGCACAGATCTATCCGGAGGGCATGCACTCCACCATCGCCGCCGCGCTGCGGCAGGCGGGCTACGAGGTGGGCACGGCGACCCTGGACGAGCCGGAGCACGGCCTGACCGAGGAGGTGCTCGGCCGCACGGACGTCTTGGTGTGGTGGGGCCACATGGCGCACGGCGAGGTCAGGGACGAGATCGTGGCGCGCGTGCAGCGCCGCGTCGTCGACGGCGGGATGGGCTTGGTCGTCCTGCATAGCGGCCACTTCTCCAAGATCTTCACGCGCCTGATGGGCACCTCGTGCAACCTGAAGTGGCGCGAGGCCAACGAGAAGGAGCGCATCTGGGTGCTCGAGCCCGGGCATCCCATCGCGGAAGGCCTGCCGGAGTATTTCGAACTCGAGCACGAGGAGATGTACGGGGAGCGGTTCGACATCCCGGCGCCCGACACGTTGGTCTTCTGCTCCTGGTTCCAGGGCGGCGAGATCTTCCGTAGCGGCTGCTGCTACCACCGCGGCCGCGGCCGGATCTTCTACTTCCGGCCGGGCCACGAGAGCTACCCGACCTACCACAACCCGACGGTGCAGAAGGTCATCGCCAACGGGGTGGCCTGGGCGGCGCCGGTCGCCGGGCCCCAGCACAGCTTCGGGAACAAGAAGCCCCTGGAGCCGCTCAACGGCGAGTAGGCGCCCGGGGGGAGGACGGCCGCGCCGGGATGTCACGGGTACCGGCCGGGATGGACGCCAAGCGGCGCGGCGGCGGAGCAGACCCCGCGCCGTGCCGCGACCGCACATCCCTGCGAGCTACGCCTCCTGGCGCCGGCGGCGCGTCGCCGCCAGCGCCGCGGCCCAGAAGGCCAGGCCCACGGCGAAGGTCCAGGTGTGCCAGCGAAAGATGAAGTGACAGGCGATCAGGGCCGTACCCCACACCGCGAAGACGGTGCCCATGCCGCGCACGAGCCCCGCAGGGTCCGCCGGCCGTACCCCTTCCGCCTCGTCGGCCTCGTGCTCCAGAGGGGTCGCCAAATGCGCGCGCCTCCCATCCTTGGGTCTGCGCTCGACACTGTTATCGTATGGCGGCCGCCCTAGGTTTAGACCCAACGGTAACTACCGTGCGTCCAGGCAAGGTGCAATACCGCTTACTTTGGCGTTGCCGAGCGGCCGCCGCGTAAGGCGGCGGTTGGCGCCAGGGGGGGCTCGAGGGGTTCAGCGGCAACGCCTTTGGGCCGATGATGGCGACCTTCTACCGCGCCGCCGGAGACCGCCGTAGCGCCCTATCTCAGCGGTATTGAGGTAAGGTGCGTCGATCCAGCCGGTGAGAGACGCTGGCGACGGCCCGGTCGGAGCGGGAGGGATGGCCCTCAGGGAAGCGCGTGGCGGGAGGCGAACTAACCTTCGGAGCGCAGATGGCGCACGGGTCCCCCACCACGTGGCGGGGGAGGGTCCGCGGGCCCAAGCCCGGTCCCCTGGTTCGGGTCCCTCAGCCCGGCCCGATCTGGAGCGCCGCCGCGGCCGGATGGAAGTCCAGCCCGCCGAAGCCCGCCGAGATCGCCTGGCCGGGGAGGAACCCCGGACGGGTGTCGGCGCTTGCCGCGAACAGACCCACCCAACACCCGGCCATCTCCACCGTCACCGCGGGGCCGACCTGCCGCCAACCCCGGCCGTCCGCCGAGATCCGGGCCGTCCAGACGGCGCCGTCGCGGCGCAGGCGGAGCCAGACGGGACGCAGCAGGGCGTTGGCGCCGCCGGCCCCGCCGCTCCGCAACAGGGGGCTGGGGGGGCCGGATCCGGCGGCGGGTGCCACCGCCGTCCACGTCTGGGGTGGCAGGCCGGCCGCCGGCCGGACCGACAAAGCGACCACCCCCGCCCCGGTGACGCCGAGCGCGATCAGCGGGGCGTCGGAGGAGAGGTCTCCCCGCGCCATCAGCCCCGCCTGCGCCTCTGCGCTGAGCCGGGGGACGTCCACGTCGGCCAAGCGGTCGAGGCGGCAGGTGAACTCGGCGCGCCGCGCCGTGGAGCCGGTGGCCGCCAAGGTGCAGGCGTCGGCCGCGCCCCCGAGCCCGGCCCCTTCGCCGCGCAGGGTGTAGACCCCGCCGGCACCGTCCAGGAGCGCCCCCGCGCCGGCCGCCTGCGGCGGGGCTCCGGTCCCTGCGGCTGCGGGGGCGGGCAGGGCGGCCGTCTTGGCCCGCAGCGCCTGCCGGATGGCGATCGCGGCGGCGGAGGCCGTGGCGGCTTCCGCCGCCGCCTGGTCGAGGTAGGCGTTCACCGCCTTGTCGACCGCGGCGAATGCCGACTGGACGAGGGGAATCTCCCGGTTCCACAACTTGGCCACGTACCCGGCGGCGAGGGCCTCGGCACCCGCGTCGGCGTAGCGGTAGCGCGCCTGCGGCACCGCGTAGTCGCCGCGGGCCGCATGGCTGAAGTACTGCAGGGACTTCGACCGCAGGGGTGGCGCCACCGCCCCCACCCGCGCCTCCCACTCCTCCCAAAGGTCGTTGGTGCCGGGAGGCAGCAGGCCCACGCGCATCACCCAGCGCTGCCAGGTGGCGCCCGAGGAGACCCACCGCAGCAGCTCCCAGGCGGCCTCGGGATGTGCGCAGCGCGGGGAGATCGCGAAGAAGTCCGAGTTGGTGTAGGTCGTGCGCCCCTTGGGAAAGACCGGAAAGGGGTAGTAGTCCCAGGCCCCGATACCGGCGTAGGCCTGGGCCTCGCGCGCCATGTCCCAGGCCCCGGCGATACGCATGGCCGTCCGGTCGTCCCCGAGGTCGACACCGGCCCAGCACTGGTCGCGGGTGCACGCCTGCAGGGACCAGATCAGGTTGTAGATCCACTCCCCGGCGCCGACCGCCGCCGGCGTGGACAGCGTGCTGGAGGCCCCGTCCGGCCCGGTCTGCGCGCCGCCGAAGGCCGGGAAGACCCAGGACGCGTCGCCCAGCCAGGTGGAGTACCACGCGAGGCTGGTACCGTAGCGGTGCCCCGCGAGCCCGTCCCGGGTGAGGCGGGCGGCCTCCGCGGCGAACTCGGTGTGGGTCCAGGCCGGATCGGGCCGCGGCAGGTGCAGGTCGTCCCAGTCCTGCAGCCGTACGGCGTAGCACATCACGCCGTTGTAGGCCGGCAGCGCGCACTGCCCGGCGGACGTCCGCAGCATGTTCAGCTTCTGTGCCGGCCAGGCGCCGGGGGCGCCGCCGGCCAGGTAGTGGTCCAAAGGCAGCGCCGCCCCCGCGTCGGCGAACGGTGCCAGGTGTTGGCCCCAGTAGACGTCGGGCCCCGTGCCGTCCAGGATCGCGGCGGCGAGCCGCGACGGATCCGGGTCGGCCACCACGGTCGTCACCCGGACGCCGCGGACCTGCTGTTCGAACTGCGCGGCGCCTTGCGCGAGCAGGGCGCCGCCGGTGCCGGTCCAGTTATAGGTGGCGAAGACGAGCCGGACGGGGCCCGAGAGGCCCAGGGGCGCGGCGAATCCGCAACCGGCCAGCGTCGATCCGACCGCTGCCGCGCCCGCCAAGGCGCCGAGGACCCGTCGTCTGGACAGCGGGCCGCCGGGCAGACCGGAGCGCGGGCCCATGGACGCAACGGGCCCCACCCGGGCCGCCTCCCTCCCCCTTCCCTGGCGGACAAAAAGTGTTTCAGGTGTCTTTATCCATGGGGGTGCTTCGTCCGGCGTGGTGAAAGTCCTCCGCGAACATCGCCGCCGACCGACGGAATTCGGCTGGAACCGACGAAAAACGCCCGGGGAGGGGTGCGCGCCATGCGGTGTCGACGAACCGTCGTGGGTGGCGCCCTGGGGCTCCTCCTGGCGCTCGGGTGGACCGGCGCGGTCGCCGCGGCACCCGCGGCCAACGTCCCGCCGCTGCCGAATTTCGACAGTACCTGCGTCGAGTTGGCCGGCAGGATCGTTTCCGGCTACTGCGGCTATGACCCCCCCACCGGGCGGTGGCGCAGGGCCACCCCGGCGCGCGAGGCGGCCGCGCTGCAGGCCATCGACGCCGCCCGGGCGGGGGAAGGCCTGGGCCCTCTGGTGGTTCCCGACGATATGGCGGCGCTCACGCCGGATGAGCAGCAATTCGTAATCGTCGATCTGGAACGCGTGGCGCGCGGCCTGCCCCCGGTGATGGCGCTTGCGCCGGCCCTGGACGCGCTGGCCCTGGCGGGCGCGGCGGCCGGCACCGATCCACGGGCGACAGGTGTGTGGGCGGACTACCCCGGCGGGTCGAACTGGGCGGCCGACGCCCAGCCCGCCGCGGCCATGTACCGGTATATGTACCAGGACGGCTGGGGCGGCAGCGCCGCCGCCACACCAAACATCGATTGCACCGGGCCGGGTGGGGCGGGGTGCTGGGGGCACCGGCGCAACGTGCTTGTGGCTTGCTCCCCGACGTGCATCATGGGGGTGGGCACCGTGGCCCCCGCCGGCGGCGGCTTGGGCTCGTCGGCCCAGATCTTCGTCCGCTACGACGGATTCCCGGTGCCGGTGGCGTACACCTGGACCGACGCCCTGCTGGCGGGAGCGGCGGGGGGGCTGCCGCCCGCCACCGATCCCGACCCCCTCTGGCCCTTCGCCGATCTCGCCGGGGCGCCCTGGGCGGCGGGTGCCGTGGCGTTCCTGCGCGCGGAGGGGGTCGTGCGCGGAACCGGCCCGGGTGTGTTCGACCCCGCGGCGCCCGTGCAACTCCAGGATCTGGTGACACTGCTCGGCCGGATCCTCGGCTGGCCCGCCGAGCCGGGATTCGCCCCGCCGGGGAGCGCGCCCTGGGCGGCCGGCGCCATGGGTTACGCCCGGTCGCGGGACCTGCTGCCCGCGGGCGCCGCGCCGTCGGGCCCGGCGTCGCGGGCGGAGGCGGCCGCCCTGGTGGTCGGGGCCCTGCGGCTGCCGGCCGTGGCCGCACCCATGCCGTACGTGGACCTTGCGGGTCTCTCCGGGACGACCCTGACGGCCCTGACCACCGCCGTCGCCGACGGCCTACTCGAGGGGGACGCCGTGGGCCGCCTCGACCCGGCCGGCGACCTGAGCCGGGCCGAGGCCGTGGTGCTCCTGCAGCGCGCGGTGCTGGGGCTGGCGCGCGACGGGGCCCAGCCGGCCCTGGCGCTGCCCTTGAGCGCCCGCGCCGTGGCCGGCGGGGGTGTCCTGTATACGGCGGGAGGGCTGCGCATGCTGGCCCCGGCCGCGGCCGCCGATCCCGTGGTGTACTGGGAGTCCGGCTCCCTGCCGGAGGAGACGCTCCTGGAGGCCGGCGGGGCGTGGTGGTCCGGTCTCTCCACCTCGACGGCGGAGGCCCCCCCGGGCTGGGCGGCGGGGGCGACGTCCTACGGCCGGGCCTCCGCCGCCCTGTGGCCGGCCGGGGCTCAGAACGTCGGACCGGCCCTGTTTCGGCCGATTGTGCGGGTGGTCGCCTTCGGGGCGCAGACGCAGGAACTGCTGCCCGGCGCCATCGCCTGGAGCACCGCGCCGGTCGCCGCCGTCTCCGATCCGGTGCGCGCCTTGGCAAAAGCCCTGGTGCCCTGATAACGGCTGCGCAGCCCCGGTGCCGGGGGTGCGCAGCCGTTACGGGGCATGGAACCGGTGGCCGCGGCAAGAGAGGACTCTTGCAGCGGCCACCTCACGCCCCCGGCGTCCGTCCGGCGGGTGCCGCCGCCGCCGGCGGGACGAGCACCACCGCTGGCCCGCCGTGGAACACGGTCCGCCAACCCTCCAGTTCGAGCACGCGGGCCACCCGTGTCCCTGTGGGCAGGAGGGCCCAGGCGACCCCCTCCGCCAGCAGGCGGCGGCTGGGATCGACCGTCACGTCCCGCAACGCCACGTAGGTCTTCAGCACCCAGGTCGAGTCGTACATGTCGCCGCGGCTGTCGACGTAGACCTTCGGGTCCCCGCGCCAGACCCAGAGCAGGTACCCGCCCCACTCGTAGGTGTTGAAGCCCCTGCCCGCGAGGTGGGCGCGCACATAGGCCGCCGCCGCGCTCGGCGCGCCGCCGGTCGGCGGCCAGGCCGGCGGCGGGACCCGCACCAGGACCAGGGCGACCACCGCCCCGACCAGCCCCAACTGCCACCAGGGGGCGGGCCGCAACCGCTGCTGCCGTCCCCGCAGCGCGGCGGCGCTCAGGGCCCCCAGGCCCACCAGGGCGTAGGGGAGCATCCGGACCATCACCAGAGACCCGGCGAGGAGCCCCAGCGTCGCCACCAACTCCCGCGCGGGCAGCCGCCGGCGGGTGAGCATGGCCAGCGCCAGCCCGGCGAGCAGGGCTGGCAGGACCACGAAGTGCAGGAACGGCTCGTGGAAGTTCGGGCTCTGGAATTCGGCGATGTACTGCAGGTGGAAGTGGGAGAAGGCCAGGCCCAGTTCGGGCGCGTAGAGCCGCCAGCCGTATGGGTTGACCAGGGTCGCGGCGGCGCACGCCGCGAGGATCCAGGGCAGGTGCCGCCGGGTGGCGCGGCTGTACCGGGCGGTGACGCGTCCGGGCAGGAAGCGGACCTGGGAGAAGCGGACCTGGGAGAAGAGGGCGTCCAGGGCGACCAGCACCAGACCGATGTAGAACGTGCCGTGCATATTGGCCCAGACGAGGAACAGCGGCGGCAGAAGCAGGAGCCGCTGCGGCGCGCGGGCGGTGCGGGCGCCCTCCAGCACCGCCCACACGGCTGCGAATAGGGCGAAGGACGCCAGTTGGGGCAGCAGGGTGAGAAACGGCATGCAGGAGAGCAGGAGGGCCAGGGTCAGGAGGCCGGCCGCACCCCGATGCCGGCTCTCGTGGGTGTAGAGCGCCAGGGCGCAGGCGCCGAGCGCCAGGATGCAGGCGAAGGCCAGGGCGAAGGCGGCCCAGGGCCCGGTGGCGGCCGCGGCCGCCATCAGCGTATCGAAGGCCCATTCCGTCACCACCAGCGGGTGCCCGGCCGCGGTCCAGGAGTAGGTGTCGACCGCGGGCAGGGCGTGCGCCGCCAGGATGTGCCGCCCGTAGGCGGCCTGCCAGTAGGCGTCGTCTGCGGGCGAGCGCAGGGCGGCCAGGGAGAGCGCCGCGGCGGCCGCCGCGACGGTGACGGCCGCGATGTCCGGGCGGTGCGGCCGGCTCATCGGTGCGTCACCTGCAGTACGCGCAGCCCCTGGATGACGGCCGGGCCCAGGACCACGAGGAAGAGGGCAGGCAGGATCAGGAAGATCATGGGGAAGGCCATCTTGATGGGCGCCTTCATCGCGGCCTCCTCGGCACGCAGGCGACGCTGCTCGCGGAGCGTGTCCGACTGCACCCGCAGCACGGTGCCGATGCGGACCCCCAGTTCCTCCGCCTGGAGCACCGCGTGCACAAAGGTGCGCAGTTCGGGCAGGTCGACGCGTTCCGTGGCGGCGAGCATGGCCTGCCGCCGGGGGCTGCCCATGGCCTGGTCGCGCAGAATGCGGCCGAACTCCTCGCCCGCCGGACCCGGGAAGCGCGCGACCACGCGCGAGAGGGCCTGGTCGAATCCCAGGCCCGCCTCGACGCAGACCGTGAGTAGGTCCATCGCGTCCGGCAGGTCGTCGCGCATGGCGCCGGCGCGGCGCTGCGCCCGGGAGTTCAGGTAGATCCCTGGCAGGCTCCAGCCGAGGGCCGCGGCGACCAGGGCCAGGATCGGTCCCAGACGGGAGCCGTGCACCAGGAGGAGGGCGTAGCCGCCGAAGGCCAGGGCGGCCAGGGCCTGGGCGCCCAACCAGTCGGCCGGCCGGCCGCCGCGCATGCCGGCGCGGATGAGGCGGGCGGTGGCCTCCGCGACCAGGCGCTTGGGCAACAGCCGCCCGAGTAGCCCCCCGACCGTGCCGAGGGCGGGACGGAGGACGCGCTCCGAGAAGGGGCGGTCGAGGGGTTCGGTGTCCCGTTGCGCGTCCAGCCGCGCCGGGTCCGCCGCCAGGCCGCGCAGCACGCGGGCACGGCCGGCGAAGGCCCGGCCGAGGACCGCCCGGGCGCCCAGATAGACGGAGGCGGCGGCGAGGAGGGAGAACAGTAGGAGCACGGGACGGCCACCTCCCTTGGGGCCCGGCGTGGCGCGGGGCCCGACCGCGGGATCGGACGCCGGTCTGTCAGTAGCGGATCGAAACCACCTTGCGGATGGCCAGGATGCCGAACGTCTCCAGCACGACCGCCGCCACGGCGACGGCCCGGCCGGCTGGGTCGGAGGTGAGGGTGTGCTCCACCTGCGGCGCGATGAGCGTCGTCAGGCCGAAGATGGCGACCGGCAGCACGGCGACGACGATGCCCGAGAGGCGGCTCTGGGCGGTGACGACCCGCAGGTGGTTCTTGACCGCGACACGGGCGCGGATGGTCCCCGATATCTTGTCGAGAACCTCGGCCAGGTTGCCGCCGACCTCCCGCTGCACCCGGATGGCCGTCACCATCAGTTCCAGATCGGGGTTGGCCGAGCGTCCGACCAGGCGTTCAAGCGCCTCGTCCACGGGTATGCCGGCCGCGATCTCGCGCAGCAGGCGCCGCATCTCGGGGCCCAGGGGCGCCTCGGACTGGGCGGCGGCGTTGTCCAGGGCCTGCAGCAGGCTGTGGCCGGCCCGGAGCCCGTTGCCCAGGGTCATCAGGATGTCGCCGAGCTGGGTGGAGATGCGCCGGCTGCGGGCGCCGCGCGCCTGGCGGCAGAACAGGGGGGGTAGGACGGGGCACGCGACCAGCAGGAGCAGGCGCAGAAACCCCGGCAGGCGGAAGACGGTCCCGGCGGCATAGCCCACCACTGGGCCGGCCGCACAGAGGAGCAGCAGCTCCTCGGGGCGTAGGGGCAGCCCCGTGCCCTGCAGGGTGCGTTCCGCCCAGCGCTGTAGCGGTCCGAGCGACAGGGCCGCCGCGGCGCGCTTGACGGCCGCGCGCAGGGAGGATCCGGCGTGCCCGCGCCGCACGGCCGCGGCCGCGCCCGGTTCCTCGGTCCCGGCCTGCACCGCCCGCAGCGCCCCGAGGATACGCAGGCGCCCGCGCAGGGCGAATCGGCCCATGGCGAGCCCGGCGAGCGCCGCCGCGGCAGCGGCGAAGAGGACCGCCGACACCATCACGGCTGTCCACCCCCCTCGGGGACGCGGAAGAGCCCGGGCGGGAGCTTGTTGCCGCGCGCCTCCAGGACCGGGAGGAAGGACGGGACGACTCCGGTGGCGCGAAAGCGCCCCCGCACGCGCTGGTGCTCCTCCAGGCCCTGCTGCTCGAAGATGTAGATGTCCTGGAGGGTGATCGTGTCGCCCTCCAGGCCGACCACCTCGGTGATGTGCGTCACGCGGCGGCTCCCGTCCCTCAAGCGGCTCTGGTGCACGACCACGTCGATGGCCGAGGCGATCTGCTCCCGGATGGCCCGCGAGGGCAGGTCGGTGCCTGCCATCAGTACCATCGTCTCCAGCCGGTAGAGCAACTCCCGCGGCGAGTTGGCGTGCGCCGTGGTCAGCGACCCGTCGTGGCCGGTGTTCATCGCCTGCAGCATGTCCAGGGCCTCACCGCCGCGGACCTCGCCCACCACGATCCGGTCCGGGCGCATGCGCAGGGCGTTGATGACCAGATCGCGGATGGTCACGCGCCCGTGGCCCTCGGCGTTCGGCGGCCGGCTCTCCAGGGAGACGACGTGCTGCTGCTGCAGACGCAGTTCCGCGGCGTCCTCGATCGTGACGACGCGCTCGTGCCCCCCGATGAAGGAGGAGAGAACGTTTAGCGTGGTGGTCTTGCCGGAGCCGGTGCCCCCGGAGACCAGGACGTTCAGGCGGCCGGCGACGGTGGCCCGGAGCAGCAGGGCCATCTCCGGCGAGAGGGTGCCGCGGCTGACCAGGTCGTCGATGCCGAGCGGCCGGCGGCTGAACTTGCGGACGGTGACCGCCGGGCCGTGGACCGAGAGCGGCGGGATGATCGCGTTGACGCGGCTGCCGTCGGGCAACCGGGCGTCGACCATCGGCGAACTCTCGTCGATGCGCCGCCCGAGGGGGGCCACGATCTTCTGGATGGTCTGCAACAGGTGCGCCGAGTCCCGGAAGCGTGCCCGTGTGCGCACCAGCCGGCCCTCGCGCTCCACGAAGACGTCCTCCGGGCCGTTGACCATGATCTCGGTGACCGAGTCGTCGTCCAGGAGCGGCTGGAGCGGCCCGAAGCCGGCGATCTCCTGCAGGGTGTGGCGGGCGACCTCTTCGCGCTCGGTGCGCGCCAGGACCTGGCCCGTCTCTGCCAGCAGTTCGTCCAGGCCGCGCCGCACGCGCTGGCCGAGGGCCTCGCCGCTCGTGCCCGACACGTCGCCCTCGGGGTCGGAGGCGAGCCGGCGGATGAGCCGCAGGACCAGTTCCCACCGTACCGGCCGCTCCGCCTCGCCGGCGGAAGGGGGGGCGATCCCCAGGGGTTCCGTGGCCCCCTCCCCGGGTGCGATCGGCTCGGGGGGTGCCTCGGTTCCGCCGGCGTCTGACGCCGGGTCCGCGGGCGGCGAGACGTTTCCGGTCGCCGTCGGGGCCGGCCGGACCGCCGGCGTCGGGCCGCCGGTCGCCGGCTGTTGGGCGAGGCGCTTAAGAATGGACACCCCTGATCCCCCCTTCGGTGGCGCCCGGGACCCCGCCGCGCTCGCCTCGGGCGCCCGCCGCGCGGCCCGCGGCAGGGGACCGGCGGTCGCCCCCGGCCGCTGTCGCCTGTACCCGCAAGGCTCTGCGGCCCGGCGCCCCCGGACGTGCCCCGTGCCCCCGCGGAGCACCGGCGCCCCGCGCCGCCTCACCGTGCCGCCACCGTGCCCCCCTGCGCGCGGACGGCGTCGACCTTCCGCCGCCTCCCCGGCCCCTCCGGCACCAACTGCCGGGCCAGCAGGGCCAGCGCCCGGCCGAGGCGTGACGCGGGGGCGCTCTGAGCGATGGTGAGTCCCTGGTTGGCCGCACGTACGGCCACCGCGTCGTCGTGCGGCAGCGCCGCCCAGACGGGCAGGCCCAGCGTCGCCTCCACGTCGGCGCGGCGCACCCCGTGACTGCGGTTGGCGCGGTTGAGCACCACGTGGGTCTTGGCCCGGCCGATCTGCACCAGATCAAGCACCCCGAGGGCCGCGCGGGCGTTGCGCAGCGACGCCACGTCCGGGGTCGTCAGCAGCAGGATGTGGTCCGCCGTCTCCAGTGCCGGGAAGACCGTGTCCGGAAAGGCGGGGGGCGTATCGACCACCACCGCCTCGAAGCCCTCGCGGGCCGCGCGCACGATCGCCTGGACGTGGTCGGCGTGGACGAACTCCGCCATCTCGGGCTTCGGCGGCGCCGGCAGTACGTACACGCCGCTGCCGTGGCGCGCCATGAAACCCTGCAATAGGTCTGCGTCCAGCCTCCCCGCCTCCGAGAGGAGTTCGCTGAACGGCCGCGCGGGGGATCCGCGCAGCCAGACCCCCGCGGTCCCCCAGTCGAAGTGGAGGTCCAGGAGCGCCGTCCTCAGCCCGCGCGCCGCGAGCGCCGCCGCCACCCCCACCGCTACCAGCGTCCTGCCCGTGCCCCCCTTGGTGCCGAACACCGTGATCATGCGGTCGGCGGCGGCGGGCCCGGAGTCGGCCTGCCCGGCCGCGGCGACGCAGTCCGCCGCCTTGTAGATACCCTCCGCCAGTTCCGGCAGTTCGCAGTCGTGCGGCAGCACCACGCGGGCGCCCGCGAGGGCCGCACGCGGAAAGCCGGCGGGCAGCTCCCAGCCCTGTCGCAGGAGCAGCACGCAGGCCGATCCGGGGAAGAGGCGTGTCTGGGTCGCGATGGCATCCAGGGCGGCTGTGAGGTCGGCCCCCCCGTCGATCAGCACGACGGGCGGATTCGGGCTGAGGCTGAGTTCCGCGGGTCGCACCGCCGCGGTGACGACGATGTCCTCGACGGGGCCCAACTGCCGGGCATGCTCCTCCAGCCACGCGGAATCCTCCGAGGCCAGGCGGATGCGCACGCGGTCCAACGGGTCTCACCCCCCCGGGGACGGCTGCGGGACAGGGTCGACGCGACTCGTGGCGGCAGGGGCCCTGTGCGGCGGTCGCCCTGACCGCCCGGGCCGCGCCGCCACCCCCGTGGGACCCCCGGCGCGGGGGGCGTCATGCCCCGGGGAGCGTGGCACCCGTCTCCGGCGGCACGGTCGCCTGGGCGTTGTCGGTCACCGCCCGCAGCGTGAGTTGCAGCGAGCCGCGGCTGGCGGCGTAGGCCAGTCGCGCCGCGTCCGCGGGCCAGACCTCCAGCGTCACGTCGGTGTAGGACGCGGGAACGGGCGTGCTCTGACCGACGGTACGCTGGGCCACGGCCAGCACGAGCACATCCTGGAGCATGGTGTCGACCGTCGTGGCGGTCCCCTGCGTGAACACCGCCAGCACGTCCACGTGGTCCCCCGGGGCGATCATGTCGCCCACGCCGCTGGTGGCGCCGACGGCCATGGTGAAGGCCCGCATGCCCGGCGCGACCGCGTAGCTCAGGGAGAGGGGCGCCGTGGGCCGCGAGACGTCGGGGGCGACCACGGGCTGCCCGCGGTAGATCTCGGCGGTGGTGACGGCGCCCTTGACCTCCGCGACGGTCGACAGGGCCTGGGCCGGCCGGTTCCCCGGGGCGTACTGCGCCACGGTGAGCATCGCCGGGGTGAGGGACGTGTGCGCGGGGATGTCGGCGGCCGCCACCAGCACGGGCACCGTCTGGGGGAGCAGGGCACGGTGTGCCATGCCCGTCAGGTAGGCATGGACGGCCAGGGCCGCGAGCGCGGCCAGGAGTAATGCACCGAGCGCCAGGCGCCGATTGAGGCGTTCGATGCCGTCCACGGAATCCGCCGACCCCCTTCCCGCGTCACGCTTCCATCGGGTTGCCGCGGCGTGCCGCCGGCGTCTCCGGCGGAACCCATGGGTGGCCGAACCGCCCCCGGGCCGCGGACGTACGGGGGTACCGGGATATCACCGGTCCACGGCCCGCCGCGGTCACGTCGCGCGGACCGGTTCCGCCCGCCCGCGTCCCGGCCGTGCCGGTGACGGCGGGAGGAGGGCGAACGCCGTTTCCGCCCGTTCGCCCTCCCGTGTTGGATGTGCCCTCAATGACGCCAGCCGACGGCTCACAGGCCGTTGCAGGCAGTGACGTTGCTGTTGCTCAAGCAGGCGGTGACCTTAGTGAAGAGGGTGCTGATCTGTTGGCCCAGGGTCAGAACCGCCACGATGCAGACGACGGCGATCAGAGCGATGATCAGGGCGTATTCCGTCAGACCCTGGCCACGCTCCTCGCGGCGCCAGCCCGCGACGAGGCACTGCATGAAGACGTAGACGCGCAGCAAGGCAAGATTCATCGGACGTCACTCCTCCTTGAATGCGTCACCGACGACGGAGGCGGCACGGGCCCTCCTGGCCCGCAGCGGAACACGGATCCCGCGTGGTCGCCCAGATTCCTGGTGGCGCCGCCCCCCCTTCCCTATCGGCTCAGGGTGCCGATTCATCAACCCGCGGGCCGTCGTCCATGACGCCCGTTTGCCTGGCGGTGTTCAAGGGCCCCCACAACAGAAACGCTCGGGACCGAAAGGTCACGAGCGCAGTGAGCAACCTGCCTCGACACCTTCGGCAGCCCAGCCATCGTTGGGGAAGATCCCCGCGGATCTGAGGCTTTGCGTCCCCGCCTCACGACGGGTTTGCCCTTATCGGGTTGTCAGGACGGAGTATTCGCGCCGGCTTTCCGGACTCCTCCTGTCTTGGGAAAATTGTGCCGAGGAAATTTCGCGGATCCCGGGCGGCGGCCCCCCAGCCCCTAAAACCTCTTGAAATTTCGCCACACCTCGTAACTGCTCAGCAGCCCCGCCCCGGGGGTGCTGGGCAGTTACTTCTCCGGTCCGTCCGCGGCAGCCATCGGGCACTCACCTGCCCAGACGTTCGGCCCCCGGGTCGGTGTGGGGCGCCGACGGGCGCGGAGACCCGCCTGGCCGCATCGTCACGCGCACAGGCG
>Ga0080006_1165414_pt1 | contig 16223 bp, 16 predicted proteins | sample RS3BMetagenome_FD_69209 | JGI IMG/M metagenome (GOLD analysis project Ga0080006, IMG submission 69209) | Ferric oxide microbial mat and aquatic microbial communities from Rainbow Spring, Yellowstone National Park, USA - RS3B (SPADES... ... | reverse complement strand
CAAGTTGCGCCTGATCCGTTTCCTTAATGACCCCATGGCCAAGGTTGAAGATAAACCCGGGCGCTGTCACCGCTTCGTCCACGATCGCCTTCGTTGCCTGCTCCAGCGGTTCCCAAGGCCCGAGCAAAAGCTGAGGATCGAGATTGCCTTGTAAGGCCACCCGTTGACCGAGCGCCGCTCTGGCCTCAGCGATGGGGGTGTGCCAGTCCACCCCGATGACGTCGACGCCGATCTCTCGTAATTCCGGGAAAAATGGTGCCGTATGCAGGCCAAAGAAAATCACGGGCGCATCTGTTCCTCGCAGTGACTGCGCGATCGCCTGTACGTGTGGCAAGACAAAGCGGACGAACTCCGCCCTGTCGAGGGCACCCACCCAACTGTCAAAAATCTGTACAGCGGCAACTCCCGCCGCAATTTGCGCTTGCAGATACTCCACGATCATCTCGGAGAGACTCCGCATCAGGTACTCCCAAACCGGCGTCTCTTCGTGCATCATCCGTTTCGTTCGCTTGTAGTCACGAGTCAGATCCGCGCGGCCCTCGACCATGTAACTCGCCAGCGTGAAAGGTCCGCCGGCAAACCCGATCAACGGCACGGTCAAATCCGCGACCAGCAGTCGGATCGTCTCCAGCACATGCGGCAGATCGCGCGTGGGCGAGAGCGGCCGCAGTCCGCGAACCGCCTCCTGCGTCCGCAGGGGATCCGGCAACACGGGCCCCACTCCGCCTTGAATATCATAGCGAACGCCCATCGGACCAAGCGGTACCATGATGTCAGAAAATAAAATGGCGGCGTCCACCCCCAACTGCTCGACCGGCAACCGCGTCACCTGCGCGCACAACTCCGGCCTGTCCGTGATCTCAAGCAGACTGAAGCTCTTCTTGATCTCACGATACTCGGGCTGATACCGACCCGCTTGGCGCATGTACCACACGGGAAGTCGGTCTACTGGTTCGCGCCGGCAGGCACGTAAAAACAAGTCGTTGCGCAACTCTGAATGGTTCATGCCATCATCCCTCATCCCAAGCCTGTCCGCCTCATCATAGCACAGCACATCCCCGCTTAAGAACGAGGTTCCTTACAATCTGAAATCGCTCACGACTCCGTCACAAAGCTGGCCTCGAGCGGCGCCTCCCCCATGAGATCGCGGCGTTGTCTGTGAACATACAACACAGCCAGAAGCAACAGGGTACCCGTGACGATGAACACAAAGTGGATTTGCAGAGCATCCCCGAGGTACCCGCCAACAAGCGGTCCGAGCAGCGTCCCCACCTGATTGGCGCTTTGCGACAAACCAAAGGCCCGCCCTCGGTACACCGGGGCCGTGACCTTGACGGTCAGCGCATTGATCGCGGGAAAGACCGCGCAAAAGAAGATCCCGTACACAAAGCGGATGGCACCAAACGTGTAGATGTTATGGAAAAAGACTTGCGCGATGGTCCCGATTCCGCCGCCGAGCAAGCCCACGTAAAGCAGTAGACGAAAACCGTGTCGATCCCCGACGCGCCCCCAAAACGGAGTGAAAATGATACTGGCCACCCCGAGCACTGAAAACACAATCCCCGTCGCCAGAGACGCATCGGACAGGGGAATGCCCAGTTGCATCACATACAGCGGCAACAAAGGCTCGATCGTCATAATCGCAAATGCCGTCAAGGCGTTGGTCAGGAGTAACGTGCGAAATGGCCGGTTGCGAGACGCAATCGAGATATCACCCACGACGCTGATTTTTTTGACCGACGGCGTGAAATCGGGCTCACGCACCCAAAAAATCGCCAAGGCAGTCGGGATCATCACAGCGATCCCAGCTACGAGGAATGAGTTGCCGTAGCCAAACCAGTGGGAGACCACGCCGCCGAGCAGTGGACCCAGGATCCCACCGGTAGACGAGGCGGTCGAGATCATCGCCATGGCGTAACCGACAGATTCTTCCGGCGTGGTACTGCCCACCAGGGCAATAGCCGCCGGGATATAGCCGCTGAGGGCACCCATGATCAAACGCAGGATCAAAAGCTCGGCGACGTTATGTACAAAAGCGGTCAGTACATAGACCACCGCGAGCGTGATTCCGGAGCGGATCAACATGGGTTTGCGTCCGTAGCGATCCGCCACCGCCCCCCAGAAGGGTGCCACGATCGCGCCCGCGAGAAAGGCTGTGCTAAAGATCACACCAGACCATGTCGCGACGTTGGTATGGACCCCAAGTTGCACGATGAACAGGGGGAGAAACGGAACGACCATCGAGTAGCCCGCCGACGCGATCAAGGTGCCAAAACTCAGGATCCATAAATTTCGCCGCCAAGTTTCCAACGTGCCAAGCCTCCATTTGAACTCGCCCAAAGAGTTGCGATATGATGAACGTGCATGGGGATAAGGAGGCCGCACATCGATGCCCGTCCATTGGTCCGAGCAAACGCTGCAGATTTTGAGTATGGTGGTCATCGTGATCTTTGCCTCAACCGTCATCGCCGTCCGCTTGCGCGCCGCCAAAAAGCCCACGTCAATCCGAAAGATCATCATCCCGCCGCTGGGTATGACCACCGGCTACCTGATGTTCATCTTTCCGTTCATGCGCATCTCCTGGACGTACGGAATCATTGCCTTTCTCGTCGGCTGTCTGTTTTCTGTTCCCCTGATCCTGTCATCCAAGATGGAGGCTGTTGACGACAAGGTCTACTTGCGTCGATCGCCCGCGTTCATCCTTGTCCTGCTGGCTTTGCTGCTAGTCCGACTGGGACTGCACAGTTACATCGAGCAGTATGTCACGATCCCACAAACCGGCGCCATCTTCTTCATCTTGGCCTTCGGCATGCTGCTTCCTTGGCGGGTGGCCATGTACCTGCGATACAAGGCATTTCTTAACGATACGCCCCTTCTTGCACAGATTCAACCCTCGCGCGAAAGAACTTGATGCATAGGACTTCCCTCGTCGCCGAACGCTAAGGCCAAGGGTACGGAGCCACAGAACAGATTCCCTCTGCGGTCTCTGTCCGATATAGCCCACTTGTCGGCGAGGAGTGTTCTGGCATGACCCTGTACAAATCCACGCGCACTGCGTTGCTGTGCGCCTTGCTCACCCTGTCTTTGGCCGGTTGCGGAGGTGGGCCAGGCACCCCATCTGCCGCCGCACCCCTCACGAAAGAACCTCTGCATGCCGTTTCTTGGGAACGCCTCTACCATGTGACCAACGCCGCCTACATGCCGGGCACCCGCACCGTTCGCCTGTTTGCAAAACCCGCCTACTTTGGCGTTGCCACACGCAAGTCCATTCGCTCCGTCGCTGGTGAAAGCACCATCGACATGAGCGACTTTGCAGGCGTTGCCAACATGGCCACCACCCGCTTTGCGGGCAAGCCTGTGCAACACGTTCAGGTCTTCACGGAAATGTCCGGGCACCAGCATATGGTGGTGACGATCCCCACAGTCACCCCACACAGTCATTTGCCCGCCCCGTCGCAAGCTATATCGCTGGGCGCAAGCGCTGCGGGAGCCTACAACACCATCTCCGTTCCACCGCCCGGGGTACAGATGGACCTCGGTCTGACACCCCTCGCTGGCCTATCGGCCAGTACGGCCGCCAAAGCTGCTGCGGTTTTGCAGATTGCGCGGAGCAAACTGGGTACCCCGTACATCTGGGGACACAACGAAGACCGCGGCCAGTACGGATTTGACTGCAGCAACTTTACGGCTTACGTGTATCACCATGCACTCGGCTACATTTTTTCAGGATCGAGCAATGTGCAAAACGCCTCTGTGGGCGCGCCGGTTCCGCGCACGGACCTGCGCGTGGGGGACTTGCTCATCTTTGATTATGGCAAACACGTCGGCATCTACGCCGGCAACGGAAAAATGATTGAAGAAGGCGGCGGTCTTGGCAAGGTCGGGTATCTGAGCGTCGGCGCAGGTTCCTACTGGGGGTCACACATCACCTCGGTACGCCAGATGTTTTAGATTCGCCTTTCAACACGTGAGGAACAATCAAGGCAGGCCGGTCACTCTCAGGAACCCCGAGAGTGACCGGCCTGCCTTGGTGAGCGTCCTTATCCGAGAAGACCTGCCACGGCATAACCGGCCGTGGCCGCCCCCCCTGCGATCAGCGTGGTTGGCAACAAACGCCTGGTAAACGTCATCACAGGAAAGCGCATGACGGTGGACATCGCTACCGTGTTGTCGCTCAGTGGTGAGGCGAACCCACCGAGTGTCCCACTGGCAAACACGGCCCCCGCGATCAACGGCAACGAGACATGGGCGGCCGTTCCCAACGTAAAACCCAGTGGCATCAAAATCCCCCACGCGCCGAACGATGATCCTATAAAATACGACAACAACGCCCCAAACACAAACAGAGCGGGGGCGATCCACATTTTTGGAATTACTTCGCCTATGCCTCTGCCCACAAAGGCCGTAAACCCGAGATCGGTGGCGACACCAGACACGGCCCACACAAGCGTCAACAGCAAGATGACATTCATCATCTCATTGCCTCCCGAAACGATGCCATACAACACGCGGGCCAACGTTATTTTCCGGACCCTATACAGGACGCTCGACACGACGAGGGTGACGAGGATGGCTTGTAGCATCGCCTCGGAGGCATCCGCTTTGACCAATGCCTCAACGCCATGCCCGCCATGACTCACGCCACTGTACCAAGTCAAGGCAAGCGTCAAAGAGACCAACAACGCGATCGGCAAGACGAGATGCAGGGCAGACGGTTGGGCGCGTTCGCTCAGGACTTGAAGCGCCTCAGGCGGGTCCTGGTCCTGAGCGATGTGATCGTCGCCGATGGTTCCGGCCTCAACCCAGGCCACTTGCCTGCGAGCGGTGGCACGAAGTCTTGCCTGCGCTTGCGAGGCCGCGACGCCGTTCGCGTTTGTCGCTCCCTGGACCGCACCCGTTGCTGCCGCGTCCGACACGGTTCGACGAATAAAGCTCTTGTACAGCCCAATAGCCAGGATCGCAAGGGCAAAGAAATTGAACGGAATCGATTGCAAGAAGAGTGGATACGCGGAACCGGACTGACCCGCATGCCGAAGGGCAGTCGTCAACAGGCCCACCATGTACCCCACGAAGGCGGTCCCCAGCGGGACGAGGCTGATCAGCGGCGTGGAGGTCACGTTGATTGCGTAGGACATATCGTAAGGCCGGATGCGGTACCTCTCGAGCAAAGGCAGCATCACAGGTGCGACCGTGATAATGCGAAAGTCAGGGGCCATGAAGGTGAGGAGCGATGACAGCCAGGTCACAGCGAAGGCGCCCTTGGCCGAGTGAATGCGAACTCCGATCCAGCGGGCAAAACCCGCAACCCCCCCGGAGATGCGCAACAGTCCGACGAAGGATCCGAACAGGTACAGAAACACAATCAGCCGCAAGTTCCCGGGGACCTCAAGTTCCTTGAACAGGTAGACGAGCGTCGCTTGCAAACCCCCCATCAGGGTAGGATGCAATAACCAGGCTCCCACCATCAACCCCGCCAACAGCCCTGGAATCACTTGACGTGTTAGAATCGCCAGTGGGATGACCACTGCAAATGGAACCAAGGACCAAACAGTACCCACCATCAGGACACTCCCTTTCATGGACAGTGTCTCCCACGGATACTTTGGCTCATACCGAGTTCAGCATTCTTCAAGGTTCGTCATCTACAGTGACTTCATAATGGACCGCCTCGACGGTTGGGGGTTGCGAGGGTTTGAGAGGAGTTGACGCGTATCATGACATCACTTTTACTAGTTGAAGACGATCGCTCGCTCGCGTCTGCGCTATCTGACTTGCTGAAAGAAGAACAGTTTTCCGTCGACCACTGCGTGGACGGTGAGGACGCCCTCGATTACCTCGCAGGCCATCCCTACGATGTCGCGATCGTCGATGTCATGCTACCCGGCATGAACGGGTTCTCGTTACTTGCCAAGATGCGCAAAGACGGCCACACTCTCCCCGTCCTGATGCTCACGGCTCGCGACGACGTCAGTGATCGCGTACGCGGGTTAGACGCCGGCGCGGATGACTATCTCACAAAACCCTTTGCCGGCATCGAACTGCTCGCTCGCGTGCGCGCCTTGTTGCGCCGCTTGCAAGGGGAATTCGCCGATTCTGATATCCTTGTCGCCGGCTCGGTGCGATTTCACCTGCGCAGTAGGGAGTTGACAGTGGATCAAGAGAGTGAGACGCTGGCTCCCAAAGAAGCGGCCTTACTCGAGTTGTTCATGCGCCACCCTGGCCAGATCTTGACCAAGGAGCAGATTATGCGGCGCCTCTGGGGTTACGACGGGGACGTTCTGGAAAACACTTTGGAGGCCTACGTCTCGAGATTGCGCAAACGATTGGGGAGACAAGAGTGTCCGACGATTCAAACAGTGCGGAGTCTCGGCTACCGCTGGCAGACCGGCGGCTGATCCGCAACCAGCGGCTGCGTCTCACGGTGATTAACGCGATCGTCCTGGCTACCATCTGGACGCTGTTGTCCGCTGGGGTCTATGCCTTGCTTGTGCAGCGGACGACAACCGCGAGCGATTTGCAACTTCTCGCCATCCTGCATCAGTCTCAACGCTCACCCGTGCTACTTTTCCCTTATGATCACCGTCCGCGGATTCACGGAGGGCACGACGACGACATCGACACACCCTATATCGTGTGGGCCCGCGGACCCCATCTCGCCGTGATCACCTCATCGTTCATGCCAGAAGTCCTGCGCACGGCTTTGCAGTCCCGCGCCTCCCTCGCCACGCCTCGTCCACAACTTTTCACCCTCAGCGTGGACGGAATTCCCTATCGCATCGGCCAGCGCGTCGCCGCCGACGGTGATGTGGTGCAAGTCGCTCAGGATATGTCCGGCGAAGAGGACGTTCTCGACGACTTGGTGGCGCTCGCCACGATCGCCGGGCTCTTCGGCGTGGCCATCACCATCGTCGCCGGATACGCCCTCGGCACCTGGACCCTACGGCCCTTCATTGCCGCGCGTCGACGTGAACGCGAACTGTTGTCAGACGTGTCCCACGAGCTGCGCACACCGATCGCGGTGATGGGGACGAACATCGAACTGCTGCTGCGCCACACGGATGAAAGCGACGCCAATCAGTGGCGCTGGCTATCCGCCATCAGCGCGGAAACCGGGCGGGTGCGGCGCATGCTCGACGAGTTACTGCAACTCGCGCGTCTCGATGCAGGAATGGATCAACTCGAACGAAGCGAGGTGTCCATGAACGCTTTGTGTGCTGACCTCGCCTTGCTTTACGAACCGGTCGTGACGCAGCGAGGTCTCGACTTTGCCTGGTCACCCGTCGCCACTCCCTGTCTAGTGTGGGGAGATGAGGAACGGTTGCGACAGGTCCTCTATATCCTGTTGGACAACGCCTGCAAATACACGGACCAAGGCTACGTTCGCCTGTCCCTGCGTCAAGACAGCCACTGGACCACCATCGCGGTGCGGGACTCAGGGCGCGGAATGCCCGAACACTTCATCAGTCGGGCCACAGACCGCTTCGCGCGCGCGGATGATGCGCGGTCGGATCGCTCATCGAGCGGCCTTGGGCTCGCGATTGCGCAGCGGCTGATCCTCGCGCACGGAGGTCGTTTGCAGATTCAAAGCAGACAGGGGGAAGGTACAGAGGTCCGTCTCTCCCTGCGGACGCTGGCTAGCGACGAATAAAACTGAGCATCCTGACAGAGAGGGCGCCGGCGCCACGCGCACACCACTCATAGGAGGCCGGTATGGACGAACAACCGGTGCAAAAGCACCACACCATTCTTTGGACGGCTCTGGCCGTGGCGGTCGGTATACTGGCCACCGTACTGTACTTTCGGTACGAGCACGACGCCTCGGCCTTCATTCGGTCGCTTGGGCCCTGGGGCGTTCTGGCCGCCATCGTCCTGATGGCCTTACTGTGCATCGTGCCGTTTCCGGCCGAATTTCTGATGGTCGTCGATATGCAGATCTATGGCGTCTGGGCGGGCATTCTCTACGTGTGGATCGGTGCCATGGTCGGTTCCGTCGCGACCTTCTTGCTGGCGAAGTGGTTCGGGGAACGACTCGTGATTCACTTTGTGAAGGCAGAACATCTGCACAAACTGACCCGACAAGTGGAGCATGGCGGACCAGTGAACCTCCTTTTTGCCCGGCTCATCCCCTTCATTCCGTTTGTCGTATTCAATTACGCCTGCGGGTTGATTCCGCGAGTCCGGCTGTGGACCTATCTCTGGACCACGGGTCTTGGTATCATACCGTACGACCTCGGGGCGGCCCTCCTCTTTCTCGGTTTCTCTTCCCGACTTCTGGTGTGGCTGATCGCCGGAGGCGTCGCCCTAGCCGCCATCTGGGCGATCACCCTCGTCGTGCGTCATCGCCATGCGCACAGTAGCGACCAACGATCCAGCGACGACACGGCCCCGATGATCCACTCGCGGCGGCGACAGCGGTCCTCAACGTGATGGCAAGGTCGCGCCGTGGTCTCGAGCCAAGAGGACCTGCCGAGCCACGGCGATGAACCGCAACTGCTCAGGAGGGATCTCAAAAGTGGCCTCCTCTGGATCGAGCCAAGCCAAATCATCGATCTCGTCATTCACAATAAACGGGCCTGTCGCCTTGACCTCGCAGAGCACCGCGATGTCCATCGTCACCTCCGCCGGCTCCACGGCGATGACTTGGAGCGCCTGAACCGTCAGGTTGGCTTCTTCCTTCAGTTCACGACACGCGGTCACAAAAACGTCTTCATGTCGCTCCTTGAGACCACCCGGCAAGCGCCACGCCCGCTTCTTTCGGTATGTATGGTGCAGAAATAAAAACCGTCCGCGTTCATCTGCGACCACGGCCACCACGCCAATGACATACTTTCGCTTCAGCCAAAAGACAGCCCACTTCGTCAGCCCGCCCGGCAAGACGCGAAAAGCGCCGAGCACCGCACGGCGCATGAGAGACCTCATCCCCTGCCTCCCCTCAGATCGCCGCACCCGCGAGACGCTCCTGACGGGCGTACTCGACAGACATGACGGCGCAAAACCCGCGCAAAACACTGATCGCTTCGGCTCGCACACGCGCCGGATCACGGTATCCTGCATACAGGATACCGTGCAAGACGCCACGCGTCCAGAGTGGCACCAAAACGGACGACTGGCAATCCGGCAACTGCTCGAAGTCCGCCGCCGGCTCCGTTCCTTGGACCACACACTCAAGGCCCGCGCCAAGCCGCGACAGGCATGCCGCAGAGAGCGGGGGCAACTCCCGCACGCCGCGACTTTCGGAGCCGAACCGCAACGGTGGCTCTTGCCTATGCAAGGGCACCCTGAAGACTTCGACTACATCAAAATGCACGACTTGCGAGATGTACCACGGCGCCTCTTGCATAGCGGACTCAGCCGCTTCTGCGCTGCTCACCAGACGCAACACAAATTCGGCCAAGATGGGACCATACCTTGCATAGTCCACTTGTCGATGTCCGTCCGCCCCGCGCGACGGCAAATCTACGTGCGAGCCCATGAGCAACGCGGGAAGGGGACGGCCGAATATATAGCCTTGCCCATAGTGAATGCCGAGTTCCATGAGCGTCTCGTACTCGGCCCGCGTCTCGATTCCTTCGGCGATCACGCGCAGCGAACCCAACCGACTGGCAAAGGTGACGATGCTCGCGACCATGGCCGCTTTCATCGGGTTCGTGTCAATCCCTCGGACCAACCCGATATCCATCTTGATCCAGTTCGGCGCCATCTCAACGGTCCGGTTCAAGCCGGCATAGCCACTCCCCACGTCGTCGATCGCAACCTCGGCGGATAACGCTCGCAGAGGTGACAGAAGCGTCTCCCAGCGAGACTCGAGCGGATCAGCTGAACGCTCGTTCACCTCGAACACCAAGCGAGCCTTGCGACCGCAAGCCGTCACGAGCCCCGACAAAATCTCCGTAACCTCAGACGTGGCGAGGCTCTGCGGCATGATATTGACAAAAAAACGAACGTCCGGGCGGCCTTGCGACGCCACGCCTTGTAAACACCGGGTCAGCATGCGGGTATCGAGTGCCTCAACTTCCTGAACCGCTTGGGCCAAGGCAAACAACGTGGCAAGATCCACAGGCTTACCTGCTGCATCGAACGCCCGGCTGAGCACTTCATACCCCACAATGCGACCGGACGTCATCTCCACGATCGGTTGGTAGACGGGCTGAATCATTCCCTGCTCGGCAAACAGTTTCCACTCTTTGCGCAGGATGCTGTTGGTCTTGGTGCTGGCCGTCATCCACCGACCGTCCTTTCCAAGGGCTCATCGGCCGTTTCTAAGGTAATGAACGAGATTCACTCCAACACCATGTTCTACAGACCTAGGACAAGTTCCTGCTCAGCCGCCGTCCAATTCGGACGACGCGTCCTCCGCCGCGGCGTGACAGGGCATCCCCTGATACGCTCTCCTTGGCGCTCGAGGCGAGAACATCGTATACTGACAGCGTGGCACGTGGCATGGCAGCAAGATGAAGGGGTTATCAACGTGAGCAAACGCTACTATACTGTGAAAGAGGTCAACGACCTGATCCCGGATCTCGTGCGCCAGATGACGTCACTCAAAGAGACTCGTGAGGCGATCGCCATCAAGCGCATGCAAGTCGAACGGGCACGCCGAGAACAGATGAAGCCCGCCTCGCCCGATCAGTTCTTTGCTGAAGAGACCGAAATCGAGTTTCTCTTGATCACAGCCAGGCAACAGATCGAACACCTCACTCGTCAGTCAATCGAGGTCAAGGACATCGACGCGGGGTTGGTCGACTTCCTTTCCTTTCGGGATGGGCAAGAGATGTACTTGTGCTGGCGCTGTGGCGAACCCAACGTGCGCTTTTGGCACAGCACAGAGGAAGGGTTTTCTGAACGCAAGCCGATTTCGCCGGAGGCCCTCACCTGAGTCGGGACGCGATCGGAATTACCCGCCCCTGACGGTCTGCCAAGCCCCATGTCTATGTAACCGGAGGTGACCGATGGACACCCTATCCGCCGCCAGTGGTCCCGAGGCTCCGGCCCAGCCGGTGCGCCTGCGGGGACACCACCTGCTTTGCCTGCTCGGCTACAGGGGGATGGGCTACTCTGAAGAGTACGTGCGCAACATGACCGACATCTATGAGAGGCTTCGCCAGGGTCCGCAGACGGTCATCGAGATCGTGGCAGGTCGGGACGCGCTCTGCGAGGCCTTCCCTTGCACCTTGCCCAATCACTGTGAAGACGCCAACCTCTACGATCGCGACCAGACCATCCTGACAGCGCTCGCTTTGGCGCCGGGCGACACCGTGACTTGGGCCACGATCCTGTCTCGCGTCGCCGCAGATATTCACGGTTCGGACGTAGAGCGATTTTGTTCGACTTGTTCATGGCGGGCTTACGGCGTTTGCGAGGAGGGGATCGAGCGCATCAGACAGCGTCTGGACCTGCCCGCCGTGGGTGATCCTTCGCGTCGAGACAGCGCCTGACCCACAATGCCAAGAGGCGGAACACACCGCCGGATTCCGCCGTGTGTTCCGCCTCAACGCCAAACAACCGCAAGGACGTTTGGTTACATGCCCATGCCCATGCCCATGCCCATGTGCCCTTCGGCGCCCGAGAGCTCCAACCGTTCGACCGTGACGTGGCGATACTGCACCTCGCGCATCCGCGACGCCGGGGTGTGGCAGTGATGCATCCGCACATGGCGCATCATGGCCTGCGGGATCACAACCGTCGTGGCGTGGCCCGTCGCCAGTTCCATTAATCTTTGCCGCATTTCATCTGTGAGTACGAGTTCGACTCGCATGTGGCCGATCCGGGTTGTGTGCACAGGATGGTCGCTCCCTCCAAGGTCTCTTCACCCGTACCCTACGCAAAAGCCCGTGGGTATGTGCCCGCTGCTGAGCCTAATTTTTTGAAGCAGCGCTCGAACTCAGAAGCGAAAATAGGGATTGACCATCCGCTCCTCTGAGATCGTCGTGTCCTCTTCGTGCCCAGGATAGACGATCGTCGCATCGGGCAAAGGCCACAACACATCGCGCAGCGAAACCACCAGCTGCTCGTAGTCCGACCCCGGCAGATCCCAGCGTCCAACCGAACCGGCGAAGAGCGTGTCGCCAGAGAGCAGTACGCCTTCGTTCGCCTCATAGAGACAGACTCCCCCGGGGCTATGACCTGGCGTGAGCAGCACCTGAAACGAGAGATCACCAAGCGAGAGGCATTCTCCGGCATCCAGGAAGCGATCCGGGTCGCGGGTGGTGATCGTGGTCTGCAGGAACGACTGCGCACGCGCCGGAGCACCGTGCAGGTTCGGCAACTCCGCACGGTGCAACCACAGCGGGGCATCGTAATGTGCGCGGATGCTCTCGTTTCCCAGGACGTGATCGAAGTGGCAATGCGTGTTGACAATCGCGCGCACGTTCAGGCCCCGCGCGGCGACAAAATCGATCACAGGCGACATGTCCACAGCGCATGGGTCGACGATCCAGGTGTCACCGTGGCTGTCGGCCACAACATACGTGTTGGTTGCCAATGGATTAAGTGAAAATCGTTCAATTAACATCTTTTGTCATCGGTCTCCTTTATGGGTGGCATCGCCCGCTTCAGTCACAGTGAATCGGTGTCCAGCCAGAGCGTGACGGGTCCGTCGTTGGCCAGCTCAACATCCATCATCGCCCCAAAGCGGCCCGTCTGTACCCGCATGCCAGTCTCGCGCAACAGGGTGTTGAAACGCTCGTACAGGGGCTCCGCAATCTCCGGACGTGCGGCCTCCATGAAATTGGGGCGTCGCCCCTTGCGCGGATCACCGTACAAGGTAAATTGGGAGACCGACAACACCTCGCCGCCGACATCGAGCAAAGAGTCGTTCATCTTCCCCTCAGTATCTTCAAAGATGCGCAGATTCACAATCTTGTCGACCATGTACGTCAAGTCAGGCTCGGCGTCATCATGCGTGAACCCCGCAAAAACGAGCACGCCACGCTGGATCTCTCCCAAGATCACCCCACCCACGCGCACTCGCGCATACCTCACGCGTTGCAACACGGCACGCATGTGTTTCCTCCTCTCACTGCACTGACCGCCGAACTGCGTAAATATCGCGAATCCGCTTGATGCGCTCCACCACGACGCGCAGATGATCGATATTGCGAATCGAGATGCTTAGTTGAATCGTGGCCATCTTGCGTTTGTCTGCCCGTCCTGTGACAGCGGTGATGTCGGTCTTCGTCTCGAGAATCGCGTTCATGACCTCGTTGATCAACCCGCGGCGATCGAGTGCCGTGACCTCGATGTCGACGTTATAGGCGAGATTGCCTGGGTCTTCCCATTCGACTTCGATGGTCCGGCTATTGTCGTCATCCGCCATGGCCGCGACGTTCGGGCAGTCTTTCCAGTGGACTGACACGCCGCGACCGCGTGTCACAAAACCCACGATTTCATCACCAGGAACCGGATTACAACACTTCGAAAAACGGATCAGCAGATTGTCGATGCCTTTCACCCGAACCCCAAGGCTGTTTTTCGCGGCGCTTCGACGTTTCTGGTCGCGTTCGCGGTCCCGCTCCTTGAGCGGCGTCATCGGCAGTTGCAACTGGGCTACCGAATCGTAGACAGGCTCGTCTTTTTTCATGCGCTCGAGCAAGCGCGTCATCACCTGAGCGGCCGACACGGCACCATAGCCGACAGAGGCAAACAAGTCTTCTTGCTTGGAAAAATTGAACTTGGCCATCGCTTCCGGCAGGTGCGCAGCGATCACGGTGTGCGGATCCAGCTTATGCTTCGCGATCTCCTTTTCCATCAATTCGCGACCCTTTTCCACGTTCTCGTCGCGTTTTTCCTTCTTGAACCACATCCGAATCTTGGCGCGAGCCTGGGAGGTTTGTGCGATTTTCAGCCAATCCTGACTGGGTCCATAGGACAGTTTCGACGTGAGAATCTCGATGATGTCCCCCGTGTGAAGGGCCGTATCCAGGGTCACGATGCGCCCGTTGATCTTGGCCCCGACACAGCGATTGCCCACATCCGTGTGGATGCGGTAGGCAAAATCGATCGGACAGGACCCCGCCGGCAGTTCGATCACCTGTCCCTTTGGTGTGAAGACAAACACTTCATCGGAAAAGAGGTCGATTTTGAGCGTCTCCATAAACTCCTGAGCGTCGCGGAAGTCCTGTTGCCACTCGAGGACTTCGCGGAACCAAGACAGTTTTTTGGAAAACGAACTCTGCGCTGCCTGCTGACTGCTACCCGCGGAGCCGGGCGTCCCAGGGAGTGCTGGCGATCCGGCGGCGACCGTCTGGGTGCCGCCTTGCGCCTTGTCCGCATACCCCTGCTCCTTGTAGATCCAGTGCGCCGCAATCCCGTACTCGGCCGTCCGGTGCATGTCCCAAGTCCGAATCTGAATCTCGAGCGGTTCGCCCGTTGGGCCAATCACCGTTGTGTGCAGGCTCTGATACATGTTGGCTTTAGGCATCGCGATGTAGTCCTTAAACCGTCCAGGCACGGGCTTCCACATCGTGTGGACAATCCCCAAAACCGCATAACAGTCTTTGATCGAGTCGACGATCACGCGCACCGCGAACAGGTCATAGATCTCGTTGAATTCCTTGTTCAGTTCTGTCATCTTTTTATAAATACTGTAGATATGCTTGGCCCGCCCACTCAGTTCTGCGTGGACACCGAGTTCGCCGAGTTTGCCGTGCAGGTCGTCGATGACCTTTTGCACATAGCGCTCCCGTTCCCCCCGTTTTTTGGCCATCAGGTTGACGATGCGATAGTACTGCTGCGTATCCATATAACGGAGTGCGATGTCTTCGAGCTCGAACTTGATGGTGGACATACCGAGTCGATGCGCGAGTGGCGCGAAGATCTCCAGCGTCTCTTCCGCCGTCTTGCGTTGCTTCTCTGGCGGGCGATACTTCAGCGTACGCATGTTATGCAGACGATCAGCCAAGCGAATGAGGGCGACGCGAACGTCTTTGGCCATCGCCAAAAACATCTTGCGGAGATTCTCCGCTTGCTGCTCCTCGCGTGATTCAAACTTTAATCGCTTGAGCTTGGTGACCCCGTCGACTAGGCTGGCGATCTCGGCGCCAAACTGACGCGTCAACTCCTCGTCCGTGACCTTCGTGTCCTCCACCACATCGTGCAATAGCGCAGCCGCCAGCGTCCCGGGATCCAGATGCAGCCCGGCCAGAATCTCCGCAACGGCAAGCGGGTGCGTGATGTACTCGTCACCTGAGCTCCGTTTCTGACCGCTATGATGCAACTCCGCATAGTTATACGCTCGCCTCAGGAGTTCCCCGTCCGCGTCCGTCGGTTGCGGAAACTTCGCCAAAAAGCGCTCGATGCCCCTACGCGGCGACGAGGCCGGTTCGCGCCGGGGGACGGACAGCTGGGATGACGTCGTGGACCCTTCGGAGTCCTCTGACGACGCCGGCACAGTTCCCAACAAAACGGGGGACGGCAATGGCGGTGGCGCGCCCTCAACCCTCGTCAGACCAGACTCCACCTGCCCAGGCTGTTGTGGTTGTGACTTCAAGTTCATCCCTCCTCTCTTCAGTCCAGTCTGCCCGAACTGAGCCTGCATTCAGTCGTACGAAATCAGTGAGTGCAAAGCGTAACCCGCCAAATGCTCACGGCCCCTCAGGGAGGTCAACTCGATCAGGCAGACGATCCCAACGACCGTCGCGCCAAGCTGTTCGACGAGTTCCACACAGGAACGAATGGTTCCACCCGTCGCCAAGAGATCATCGACCACCAACACACGATCCCCCGGCAACAATGCGTCATCATGAACCTCGAGACCATCTTTGCCATATTCCAACTCGTACTGACGTCCGATAGTGGCCGCCGGCAACTTCCCTGGTTTTCGCACCGGCACGAAGCCCGCCTCGAGGGCATAAGCCACCGGGGCTCCCAGAACGAATCCGCGCGCCTCCGGTCCGACGACGACGGTCGCCTCACACAATCGCCCGAACTCCACCATCTGATCGACGGCGTACCGGAAACTGTCCGCATCCCGCAGCAGTGTGGTGATGTCTTTAAAGCTGATACCGGGTTCGGGGAAATTCTCCACCACTCGAATCTGATTGCGCAAATTCAACACTCTGGTCTCCTTGACCTACAAATAGATGGTTTATGCTTCATTATACGGCTCGCACCGTAGATGTGGCAATTGGACTGGGCACTTGTCCCCGCCACCGCGATGTCACGAATGGCATGACCACTTGAGCGCGGGGCACTTATACTCTAGACTGCTTGTATTGACCTGTGAG
>Ga0080006_1160911_pt1 | contig 16230 bp, 12 predicted proteins | sample RS3BMetagenome_FD_69209 | JGI IMG/M metagenome (GOLD analysis project Ga0080006, IMG submission 69209) | Ferric oxide microbial mat and aquatic microbial communities from Rainbow Spring, Yellowstone National Park, USA - RS3B (SPADES... ... | reverse complement strand
GCTATCGGCCTCAGCCATGGGTGGAGCTCCTCTCGAGTTGGGCATAGGGTTGGGTGCCAACCCCCGAGGCTCGTTGGTTCTGGCTTCACTGGCTTTGTCTGAAGCCTGAGTCGCTTGGCCTCGCTAGGTCTCTGCATTGATGTAGGCGAACAGGGCGTCACGGTCAGGGTGCTTGCCTCCCTCAAGGGTCTTGGCGTTAGCCTGGAGGCTATAGCCCAACTCTTGGAGAAGAATCCCCACTGAGGTATGACTCACCACATGTCCCATCACTTGAAGTTCTCCGGAGAGCTGGCGAAGGCTCTTGGTTGTCCAGCGCAACGGCGAGATAGGATCTCCTCGAGTTACCGGTTCCACCAGCGACTCGAGGTCACGCATGAGTGTCGGGTCACTCTCGGTGATCTTCTTACGCCCAGCTCCGGAACGACGGATTCTTCTTGGAGCCATGTCCTCTGGATGATCTTCGAGTCCTTTAGCCCAACATGGATAGCACGACGGGCAACGCCTGTAGAACGCGATACTGATGCGATGCCTCCACGACCCATCGCCTTGGCCTCACTAGCAGCAACGATCCGACGCAGTCTTTCGTCAAGAACCCAGGCAATAGAGCTGAATCGCTCCGCAACAGGATCGCTCTCCATGGTGGAAGTACACCGGGGATGATATTCCGTTACAGTTGTATTCTTACAAGCCCTTGGTGAGTGTTATTTTGCCAGAAGCCGAGTCCTCTACGGTTGCCAACCTGGCGAGCCTCGACAGATGAGGCTCGGTTGGCGGGCAGTTTTTGGATCGCTGCTTTTCCATGGGGCATGAAGTCTGCTTGATGACGTGGGCTGCTAACGATCCTTGGTGGCGCTGAGCTTCACCGTCTTCTTCGGTGTGGTGTGAATTATGGATGCGCTATGGGATGAGACGTCGAATAATTCCATATCGTCCCTCCTGAATCCACAGACTTTCGAGTTCGGTAAGCTCACCGACGGTCCGAGGTGGTGCCAGCGGATACGCACCGGTCACCGAGGTCGCGACAACGATCGAACTTGGATGTGCTAACTCGCTAGCTTCGAAGCGCCGGGTCGCGTAGTCAGGGTAGGCATCTGCTACGAGCGCCGCCTCTTCGTCGCTCTGGGGGGCGCACCTGGCCTGCATCTGGCCCGAAAGTGCGAGTGTGGCTGCCGCCGAGATCACGCCTTCGGGTGTTCCACCGATTCCCCAGAGCATTGCGGTATTCGGGTCTCCGCTGAGAACCCTCAGGCTGGCCATGACGTCACCGTCGGGGATCTCGAGCACCGGTACCCCTTGAGATCGAAGGTCCAAGATCGTTTTGGCGTGTCGAGGTTTGGCCAACACCACGACGGTGGTCTCTCTGACGCCGAGCCCTAGGCGACTAGCGACCCTCTTGACGTTTTCAAGGAGTGGGCGATCGAGGTCGATGACCCCTGCGGCTCGTTCGCCGACGATAAGCTTCTCAAGGTAGTAGCCCGGTAGTGGTCGCAGCCCTCCGGATTGGGCAGCGGCGATCACCGAGATCGCTCCCTCTCTGCCAGAGGCGGCGAAGTTGGTCCCCTCGAGCGGGTCAACGGCGAGATCGATGTCGATCGTGCCGGTACCGAGTCTCTCGCCAACAAAGAGCATGGGTGCATTGTCTTTCTCGCCCTCACCGACGACCACGGTGGCGGAGACCGGAAGGCGCCCGAGTTCTTCGCGCATCGCCGACACCGCCGCCTGATCAGCGCGGTTCTTGTTGCCAAACCCAACCTCATCAAGGGTCGCGCACGCCGCCGCCTCCGTGGCTCTCAGTAGGTCAGATACCAGATGTGAGGGATGGCCAAGCCGATACGAGTCGACGACGAGATCGAGGGCTGCCTCGGCGATCTTGTCAGGGGTGAAGCCGAGATGGACGGCCACGTCGCCGATCGGGGCGGAGGTGCCGAACTGGTCGACACAGTAGAGTCGGTCGCCGGGACTTAGGAACTCGTGCCAGCCGGTACCGACGGAGGCCTCGACGACCAGACGAGAGATTCCAGTCGGGGCAAGGAGATCGCGTGCTCTCGGGTCGATGCCTAAAAAGCGCTCACGATGGGGTACCGAGACGACTCTGGCGTCGATGTCATCCTCATCTTTGAGAATCTTGGCAGCCGCGATGGAAAGCGCTACCTCCGATCCTGAAGCCACCAAGACGACTTCTGGGTTGTTCTCAGTATCGTGGACCACCCTGGCACCCGTATCGGAGAGCCAGGTGGGCGACTGAGAGCTTGGGAGTTGTGGGAGTGGTTGGCGCGTGAGGGCCAGGATGGTAGGCCGGGAGCGTTCGCTTCGCGCAAGTTCCCAACAGGCGTAGGTCTCAAAGGCATCGGCTGGTCGCAACACTTGGGTATTTGGGATGATCCTCAGCGCCTCAAGCTGTTCGATGGGTTGATGGGTTGGCCCGTCTTCCCCGACGGCGAAGGAGTCGTGGGAGAAGAGGTAGATGACTCCAAGGCCCATGAGGGCACTGAGACGAAGCGCCGGACGCAGATAGTCGGAGAAGACCAGAAAGGTTGAGACGTATGGTGTGTAGCCCGAGAGCGCAAGCCCGTTGGCAACCGCGGCCATCGCGTGTTCGCGGATGCCAAAGTGGATCACTGACCCTGAGAAGTCATCAGGAGTGATCGCCTTGAGGCCGACGTTGAGGCCAGTTGACTCGGCGAGGTCGGCCGAGCCCCCGATGAGGGCCGGGTCGTGGACGGCGATATTCGCCAGATAGGTCGCAGATACGGCTCGAGTTGCCAGCGGGGCGGTCGGTAGGTCTGGCGCGGTGAGCTGGTCAGTATCGCTTGCGCTGTTGCGTGTATGGCCAGTTGGGTTGGCCTGCATCCAGGTGGCGTGGATCACCTGCTTGGCGGTGATCTGTTCATCAATGTAAGTCTGGACATCTGTGGGGACGAGGAACGTCGGCTCGTCGGGCCAACCATAGGCGGCCTTGGTGGCAGCGAGCTCCTCGGCACCAAGAGGTGCGCCATGGGCCTTGGAGGTGTTCTGTTTGGTGGGTGCACCACGTCCGATGATGGTTGGGGCAACGATCAGAGTTGGGCGCTCGTCGGCCATGGCCTCGCGGTAGACCCGTTCGATCTCGTCGACATCCTCGGTGTCGACGATGCTGAGCACTTGCCAACCGTAGGCCGAGAACCGCGTCATCGGGTCATCGGTGCACGACTGGTGACGTGGACCATCGATGGTGATGTCGTTCGAGTCGTAGCCGACGATGAGTCGACCGAGTCGCAGGTGGCCAGCGAGGGATGCGGCCTCGTGACTGATTCCCTCCATGAGATCGCCATCGGAGGCCAGGACGAAGGTGTAGTGATCGATTGCGGTATCGCCCATCGATCGCTGTTTTGCCTCGGCGATCGCCATCCCGACGGCGGTTGCCAGACCCTGACCGAGCGGGCCGGTGGTAGCTTCGACACCGTGCGTCACGCCATACTCGGGATGGCCGGGAGTTTTGGAGCCGAGCTGGCGAAAGCGCATAAGCTCCCCGACGGGGAGATCGTAGCCAAACAGGTGCAAGAGTGCGTAGAGGAGCGCGGACCCATGACCAGCTGAGAGGACGAACCTATCACGGTTGGGCCAGGTAGGGTCCATAGGGTCGAAGTTCATGATGCGTGAAAAGAGGGTGTAGGCAATGGGTGCGAGGCCGAGCGGCAACCCCGGATGTCCGGATTGGGCAGCCTCCACCTGATCGATGGCGAGCATGCGGATGGTAGTGATTGCGCGCTGGTCGAGTGTCTTCATGCCTGAGCTCCTTGCAATTGGGATACGCATCCCTAGTGTTGGCACCGAGATGAGCATCAACTCTGTTCCATGATGGTAGCTGATGGCGCCCGCGTGGCGGTGACCGTACCTGCATTGCCTATTCCCATGCGTCCCTCGAAATACTTGCCCACTGGGTCGAACGGTACTGCGGCGTGGCAGAATTGTGGCGGCTCGCCTGGATCTTATCAGACATAGAGTCGCTGTCCTCTACTGCTAAGGGTCTTTGCGGGCGACGTCAACGCTGGGGGATGCCGGCAACGTCTTGGACCACTCGACCACCACAGGCGAAGCATGTGCGATGGGCGACACGGCTCATCAGCAACCATCATCTATCTACAATGATCGGATCAGAGGAGATGCCTGCTAGCCGCGTCATCTGAACCGATCATCCGAAAGGGCTCATGACCTTGCCGTGATGCTGTCGCCGCACACGATCATCGACCCAGCAAGACGCCAAGAAGAATCCCTGATTCCCGATGATCCATTGTTGGCCATCAAGATGGCGACCGACCATTTGCCACGCCATGGCGTCGTCGACGTTGTGACCCTAACAGTCCAAGGACCCCTGCGACCACACCGGCGATTCCCAGATCAGTCAGCGGATCACTGCCATTGGGTGCGACCGGCGGCCCGGTGACCAGTTTAACTGGTGTGGGTTTGGCCGTCTTGGTGTTGGTGACAACGCGATGGGCGGGCAAAACTGATTGCGGGTAGATGGAGGTGGATGGGATGTGTGGTGATGTCACGGTAGTACTTGGTGTCGTTGACGTTGACGGGGCGGCACTTTGCGTGGCGACGATTTCGTAGCCGATCGTTGCTCGTTGTCCATTCCACGCGTTGCCAAAGCCTTCGCCATTGGCCAGCTCGACGGCGAGGGGGATGGTGACACGACCTTTGGCTGGAACCAGGTTGGCAATTGGAATGGTGAGACTCTCCAGCGATCCTAACGTGAGCGGTGCCGTCAGACCAAGGAGGTTATGTGCAGATGGATCGAGACTGTAGGTTGTGCCGTTGATGAGAAACTCGAGTTGACCGAGGTCGCCGATGGTCGCGAGGGTATCGGTCACTCCGGTGATTTTAAGGTCAAGGTCTTCGGTGACGGTGCCAGTGTTCGAGGCCGTAATGTTGATGGTGTTGGTTGCGACACCCGGCAGCAAATTTGTCGCCTGTAGCGTTCCTTGAGACAGGCTGATACCAACGGTTGAGCTGGCGAGCAGATTGGCAGGCAATTGACCTACTCCGACCGTAAGAGATTCCAACACCACCGCACCCCCGAGGCAGGCAGCACCAAGGAATGTGCTCCAACCTATGGTGGAGTTAGGCAGATGCGCTCGTAACCGCATCAATGCTCCTTCCTGGAGTGACGACGATGCACTCCGTCTGCCTCCGTTTGTGCCTGGTCGTCCAGTGCTTGTAGCTGTTACTGGTATCTTGGCGCTCATCGGTCGTGCTGATAACATTGCACCAGCGGTAGTGGTATCAACGGTCTCAATTCAATAACGTCTCTGTTGCGCCAGGCATGCGTCTGTCGCGCCAGGCATGCGTCTGTCCCGCCAGGCATGCGTCTGGTGCGCTCGTCAATCCAGCAGTTGGTTTACCTTCATCGAATTTCCTTGCTCTATCCCTCCGTCGGCTCTATCTATCCTCACCGATCTAGCCCGACCCGTCCGCCCTCGGGCAGCGCCACGAGGCACGGTAGAGACCGGCAACTATTCCGGTGAGGTTGTCTCCAATTGCGCAGTCTAGCGATGCTGTTTCATGCTCTCTGGGAGGGTTCGTCGGATTTTTTTGTGTTTGTCGCCATATTTAGCAATTCTGCTAGTTGGTCAAGTGATGTTGGCAGTCTCCATAGGTGTACTCATCGGCTCCAGCGGGTCCCTCCTGAAGGTGGCTCACGAATGAGTGGTCATGGGTGCTGGTCACCTGCAGCTGGGTCGCTTCCCTGGGTATTTTGCCACCGCGGGCACTGGCGATGCGTGGGTAGCAATTGCTGTAGTTGACGGAATAGTCTTGCGATTCGGATTAGCATTTTGGCCTGGTTTGCATTAGTGATGCTATGTGGATGGAGATAAAGCCAGGTGGAAGGCGGCGAATCATGCAGCTCACGTCGGGCGAGTGCAACCTCCGGTCATAACCAGACCAGCACTTGGTCGGATCCCGCGATGTCGATGATCGTCCACACCAGGAGGTTCGTGTTCATGGACGTTTTGGGGGTTGGCTGATCATGCGCTGATGTTGGCGTGTCGGTCCTTTGGACGAGAAGCGTCAGACGAAGCGTGGGTCAGGCAAATCGTGGAGGGGGTTGGTGGCGTCGAGCAGCATGCTTGGCACACTTCGCTGCTCGACAAAGCCATTCTCTCTAGTCACAATGGTCCGAGATGGCTGGCACGTTGTTGGGTGACCATTCGTTATTTCCCGGTCAGTTGTGGCGCTGTTGGCCTGCAGTATTGAGAGATGGTGATGGGCAGGCATGGGTGGCGGACATCGCTATAGCTCTGAGGACATGGTTGCCACCGTGAGATTTTCCAGTTCGCCTCGTGCGGACACCTTCGTGGCCGAGATCGGCAACCGAGAGCCAAAGGGTCAGCTCTCACCGGGCAACGCGGCTCACGGCGCTGGCCACAAGCTGCTTGGCTGACCTTGCGTGACTATGGGTTGTCGTCTGGCGAGACCTCCCTGTTCGGTGGATGCTCGCAAGGGGCCACTCGCTTACGAAGAGCTGGACTGTGACGGGTCGACTTCAGTGTGAGGCCCAGTGCCAGTGACGGCTGCAAGCGGGACCTTCGATATCGTGGCTGCCTGAGGATGAAGATGTCGGTGTACGTCATTCGCGCTCGGTCAGATCGATGTATTCTGCGATCGCACTTGGACCTACGATGTGGCCCACGCGACCCAGCTGCGTGGTGTTGGGTGTTTATCGACAACAGCTGATCGGGTGGGTGATTGGTGACCTCGGTGGAGGCGTCTGTCACAAGAGGGCCTGCGATCGAGAACTAGTCTCGCACCCAGCATGGCGACCAACGCGGCTAGGCTAATGGTTGTTAATGCAAATAGTCGCCCCGAAGATTGGCGCACCACGCCCGGGTGAGCGACGAGAAGCAATGAAATGAGATGAGTGAGGTATCGATGACAGACTATCTTGGTGGTGCATTTTCGATTGGTGGGTCGCTGCGAGTTGGCCGACTCGGGTATGGCGCAATGCAGATCACAGGCCCCGGTGTCTGGGGCCCGCCCGCTGATCCCGAAGGCGCGAAGGCGGTTCTTCGACGCGCGGTAGAACTCGGGGTTACCCTCATTGACACCGCGGACTCCTATGGCCCCTACATCAGTGAAGAACTCATCAGCGAGGCCCTATATCCGTATCCGGCTGGCTTGGCGATTGCCACCAAGGCCGGATTGGTCCGGACGGGCCCCGGTGTCTGGGTACCGGTTGGCCGCCCGGCGTACTTGCGCCAAGAGGCTGAGATGAGCCTTCGCAGGCTTCGTGTCGAGCGCCTTGACCTCTTCCAGCTCCACCGTGTCGATCCCGAGGTCCCACTGGCCGAGCAGATCGGCGTGCTCAGTGAGCTGCAAGCCGAGGGTAAGGTCGATCGTATCGGCCTCTCGGAGGTTGATGTCGAGGTCGTGCGTGAGGCTCAGTCGTATGCCACTATCGATTCGGTACAGAACCTCTATAACGTCGCCAACCGTCAATCAGAGGCGGTTCTTGACTACTGCACATCGGCCGGCATTGGCTTCATCCCCTGGTTCCCGATCCAGACGGGTGCACTCGCCACTGGCGATGGAGCCCTCGGAGAGGTTGCTCGTGAGGTTGGAGCGACGCCTGCACAGGTTGCGCTGGCATGGCTGCTGGCGAAGTCTCCGGTCATGCTCCCGATCCCAGGCACCTCCAGTGTCGCCCACGTCGAGGAGAATATCAAGGCCGCGGCCATCGTGCTCTCAGATGAACAGCTCGCCCGTTTGGACGCGCTGGCCTCGTAGGAGGTACCCGGCGCTCACACCAGCTTCCTGGCGCGGCGGGCTGGTGTGAACACCTGGAGGGTCTGATCGAACTTTTTTAGCATGGTGGCGTTCGTGGTTAGGTCGTGCGGTGGGTTAGGTGGCCCGTTGTGTGAGTAACCGGTCTCCAAGCACCACCGCGACGGCGGCCATCGCGCAGCTTACGGCCGCAAACACCCACCCTGCGCTGTAACTGAAGTGGTTGATCAACACGCCGATGATGGTCGGTCCAAGCATGCCTCCCAGTCGACCCCCGAGCTGGGTCATACCGGTCGCCCTGGCAGGGGTGGCACGGTGTTTTTCGATCACGGCAAAGTTAAAGAGTCCATTCCAACCCCAACCGATCCCCAGCGCGATGACCGCCCCCGGAAGGATCAACGCCCCCAGTTCGAGATTTTGCCCGATCGCGAGGACCGCATAGCCGGCGGCTCCGATGATCATCATGGTGGCAATCACTGAGAAGTGCGACGAGCGTCGGCGATCCGCCAGGAAGCCGCTGGCGATTCGAACGATCACCGTCGCGGCTCCCGCGCTGGCGGCAATGAGGCCAGCCGTACCCTTTGCGATGTGGGCGTGCACGGCGCCAGAGACCAGAAAGGCCGCCATTCCAGAGGCGCTGAACACGCCGAGCCCAATGCCGGTGGCAAGCAAGACGATGGGAACCTTGTCGATGCGAGGTAGCGCCTGCCCATGACCAAGTCGCCTAATCGCCCGTGACTGGGTCGGCCGCGGCACCAGGATGGCGGTTGCGATCGACAGAATCGCCGCAAGTCCAAAGGCCCAGCGCCACCCGATGGTGAGCGCGAGCGCTGGCACCGCGAGCCCTCCGAGCAGCGATGCGAACGGGACGGCAGCCTGCTTGATGCCAAAAGTAGCACCCTGTCGTCCGGGGGTGCCGCGCCGAGCGAGGAACAGATTCGAGGCCGTCGCGGTGGCAGCGCTGACCATGCCGCAGGGAAAGAGGAGCAGGGTTACCGTCCACCACGAGGAGGTTACGAGGGCGATGCCTGCGAGCAAGATGCTCCCGATGATGGGTGTCAACTTGAGGACCCGAACCCCTCCGAAGCGCTCGGCGACACGACCCGATGGCACCGCCCACGACGCCGCACCGAGGTAGTAGCTCGTGACTGCCAGGCCGAGCTCGGTGGTGGTAATCGGGAACGATTGGCGCATCTCGACGGCCAGTGCGCCGACCAGAAAGGCCGGAATCGATGCCATGCTTGTCGCCAAGACCGACACCAGGAGATCTCGATTGATGAGCTCATTGGCGAGTCGCTTGGGCCCATTGGGTTGCGGGTTGCCCGGCTGATCGGGTGGGCGCTCGCTCACACGTCGGCGGGGGGTTCCCCGAATGCGCGTGCAAGGTGGGGTCCAAGACGGCCCGTGAGCGCAAGCGAAAGCATCCGATAATCGGCTAGCAGCGATGCGACGGGGTGAGAAAAGGTCTCAGGACGGTTGCGCTCAAAGACGAGGTGTGCAAACCAGGCCGGGATGTAGCCAGCCACGGGTGTCAGGAGAAGGTCACGTAAGCGACGAGCGCGAACGATCGTGTAGATCGCCAGGAGCGATCCTAAGTAATGGAGTGTGCGTGTTGAGCGTAGTGAGTGAGCCCGTAGGTACCGTAGCCAGAATTCGTCGTCCATATCCCTACTCTAGCGTCGGCTATCGCCTGACACAAGAGACCGGGACGAACGACCGGCACAAAAGAACAGGGCTCGTTGGCGTCACGGGGCACCGGTCGCATCATCGTCCAAAGGGTGAGACGAGAAGTCTCGATCGGTCGTATCCATCGACCGAGGCCCTACGCATCATCGCTTGTTGGAGGCGTCCCGTCTACGAGGATTGCATCGGGGGGCTGGGCGTCAGCGGCGATCTCGGAGACACTCGGGGCGCCGACATCTGTCGTATTATGGGCGCGAGGAGCCGTCGAGTGCCCAGTCGTCCGGAGGGCCTCAGCCGTTCGGGGTGAATCAGTCATTCGCAGTGATTCATTGACGAGATCGAGCTCATCGAGTTCACCATCCTTGCCATCGACTCCGTGTTCCAAGAAGCGCCGGGCCGAGGGGAGGACTCGTCGTTCTAAGGACCCAACCCCGTCGTTGTAGGCCTTGACGGCGGTGGCGAGGCCGCCACCCATCTTGGCTAGGTGGTCTCGAAAGACGCCGAGCCGTTGGTAAAGCTCGTGACCGATGGCGGCGATCTGGGCGGCATTTTGCTCGAGTGCCTCCGATCGCCAGCCGAATGCCACGGCCTTGAGGAGGGGCAATAGGGTGGTTGGGGAGGCGATGATGACTGACTGTGTGAACGCCTCCTCGAGCAACGATGGTTTTGCGGCCAACGCCGCGCTCAAGAAGGCCTCGCCTGGGAGAAAGAGGACGACAAAGTCCAGGCTGTTATCCAGCCGCTCGGCGTAGCGACGGGAAGCGAGATCGCGAACCATGACCTCAACCTGGTGGGCGTGCTCGGCGCGGAGGCTAATCCGCTCCTCGTCGGTCTCGGCCTCAGTCATGCGGAGGAAGGCATCGAGGGGGGCTTTGGCATCGATGGCGATACACCGATTGCCGGGGAGGCGGACGATCACATCGGGTCGACTGCGTCCGGCATCGTCTGTGAACGTCGGCTGCTCTTCGAAGTCGCAGTATCTAGTCATCCCGGCGAGTTCGATGACTCGGCGGAGCTGAACCTCACCCCATCCTCCTCGCACCGCTGGCTGGCGTAAGGCCTTGACAAGGCTCTCGGTCTGCTGGCGCAACTGGGGAAGATGGATGGTCATGAGGTCGACAAGCGACTTGTCGAGGGCACCGAATTGCTGCCGTCGATTGTCTTGGAGGTCGCGCAACTCCAAGTTGAGGCGTTTGAGTTCTTCGTCGACCGGCTTGACGACGGTGTCAAAGGAGGTTTTAGCGGTGGCTGAAAACGCTTGTTCTGCACGAGTTGTGAGTTCGTCGGTGTAGCTTTTCATGGTGGTCGACACCTTGGCCTCCAGCAAGCCATGGGCGTGTTCGATTGCGCGATCGAGTTCCTCTTGGACGACGTGGGCGGCGTTCACGCGCTCTTCGAGGCGTGCGCGATCCTGCTGGGCTTCGGCGAGGGCGTCGGACTTGGTGTCGAGCTCCTGGCGCAGTCGGGCGCACTCGTTGCGTAGCGCCTCTGGATCGCCAACATGGCGGTGGGCGAGGACGTAGCCGAGCAAGACTCCGAGGATCAACGCTAAGGCTATGGCGAGATAGACCATGAAACCTCCTTGGTGAGTAGTGTAAGGCGCAGGCCTGACAGATTAGCAACTGCGGTGTATGAGTAAGAGCAAGTGGGTAAGGCAACGTGGGAGCAGCAAGAGGAGAGCAACGGGCGCAAAGGATTCGATTGCCCGTAGCGACGCTGGTGATCGTCGCCCTGTTGGTGGTCTCGATGACGGTCGCCCAAACGGGAGCGACTGTGTCCCATCCACTGGGGCGGTTTGGCTTGATGAGCAACCATGTCGCGCCAGCGACCATGAGGATCACCTTTGAGGTTGTGCTCAAACCTCGTGATGAAGCGGCGCTCATAGCGAGCGCATTCGCTCGCGCTGGGGCGCGCCCTGGAACGTATCTCTCGCCAGCGCAGTTTGGACTTCGCTGGGCACCTCCCCCGGCAGCGGTTGACCTCGTTACTGACTATTTTCAAGACTATGGCTTGAGCACTGCTGCGCGTTGGCCAGGCGGGTTGGTGCTGCCGGTCTCGGGCACGGTGGCCCAGGCCTCGAGTGCGCTTGGTGTCCACTTCGATGTGGCGCGACTCTCGAACGGGCGCGTGGTGGTGGTGGCTGACCGGTATCCGAAGCTTCCAAACGCATTGAGCGATGAAATCGTGGGCGTTACCGGCCTCTTTGCGAATGGCTATTTCCCGGTCACCCCAAAGGTGGTGGGGACCAATGTTCGATCATCGTGTAGCGATCTCCTGGGCGCCAATAGCCCCCATCTTGGGTATTCGCCGGCCTCCGTTGCTCGTTACTACCATCTTCCTCGCTTTGATCGAGCGCGTCCGGTGACGGTAGGGGTCGCGGAGTTTGCCGATGTTGACACCGCAAGGACAACCCCGCTTGGGCGAAGTATCGAGACCGATGCCCACTGTCTCGGCGTCGGGGTACACCTTCAGGTGCAGCGCGTCAACGGCGGATCTACCAACACCAGTCATCGACACCTCGAGGAGGCGGCACTCGATATCGAGACGCTCCTCAGCGATGCTCCAGGAGTTCATTTGATCGTGTATACCGCAAGTTCAGGTGACGCCGATGCCCTGTATCTGCGCATGGTGTCAAAAGACCAGGCGAGCGTCTTGTTGACGACCTGGGGCTCGTGTGAGGCCGATACCCCGGCCCAACAGCTGCGGATCGAGCAGATTGCCTTTGCGCAAGCTGCCTTACAGGGCCAGACGGTCATCGCCGCCAGTGGTGATGATGGCTCTTCGGACTGTCTTGCCACCGATGGGGGTGACCGTCTTGCCGTTGATGATCCAGCCTCACAACCCTTGGTGACCGCAGTCGGTGGGGAGCAGTTTGTGACCCCGCTTGGACCCGACGCTCGCCCAGCGGTATATAACAGCGCGATCTATGCGGGCGCAAGCGGCGGTGGTGTCTCTAGCTTCTTCGGCGCACCACCGTACCAGCACCAGGTCGAAGGCGAGCTTCGACGTCAAGTAGGCAGACTCTGCCCATTAAAGGGCGGCTGCCGGCTGGTACCAGATGTCGCGATGATCGCCGTGGGTGCAAGGATCGATGTACCCGAGACCGGATGGTCCTTGCTGGGTGGAACGAGTCTGGCCGCCTCGGTTTTTGCCGCTGGGGTGGCTGACGTAGAGTCTGCGGTTGGGACTCGCCTTGGTCTTCTGAACCCATGGCTCTATCGACTCGATGCCGACGGTCAAGTCTTTCACCCGGTACGCCGCGGGGGGAACGACTTTCGGCATCTGCACCCCGGTGACTTTCGGGCTACGGGCAGCTACAGCCTGGCGACTGGTTTGGGCACGCCGAATTTTGCAGACCTGTTGCGTGCCCTGGGCCAGCGCCTAGATCCGCCGCCAGCGTCGTGGGTCCGCACGCGCGATGACTTCCACCTGCGCGAGCTCACCGACGCATCCTAGCGTCTGGGTCCTAGAGTGAATGGGTGGAAATCTCGAGGGCCATCAGACTCTATGGCGTGGGGCTTGGCCCAGGGGATCCAGCGTTGGTGACGCTCGGTGCGCTCCGGGTTCTCGAGCAGGTAGAGCTCACCATCGTACCGTCGAGTCATGCTCGTCCCGTCGGTCGAGCAGAGCAGGTCGTTCGTGCGTTGGTGGGTGATGCGACGCTGCTCAGGCTCCCGATGCCGATGACCCCGGGTTTGACAGGTGTCGGCGAGCGACGCCGAGTGTTACGAGATGCGATCCGGGCCAATGGGGCGCTCCTCGCCGAAGCATCGTCATGTGCCTTTGTTACGCTCGGAGATCCAACGCTGTACTCAACGTTTTCACTCTTTGTCGAAGCCCTCGCTGAGGAGGGTGTCCAGGCCTCGGTCACCGTGATCCCAGGGATACCAGCGTTTCTCTCACTGGCGAGCCTGACGACTACCAACCTGCTCGACAACGAGGAGCGCTTGCATCTCATCCCCGCGACTGGAGAGGTCGCCGAGCTCGACGCCGCGCTTATGGACCCGGGCGCTGCAATCGTGATTTACAAGCTAGCGTCGAACTTCGAGGCGATTCGGTCATTGATCGTTGCGCGGGGTAGACAGGAGGGCACCATGGTGGGTTTGGAGTTGGGTACCGACGACATCCAGGTACTCACCCTCGAGCAGGCGCCCTCAACCGTGCCCTATTTCGCCACCATCATCGTTCCGGTGCTTCGGAGTCTCAAATGAGCGCGACCACCCTGGTGCTTGGTGGAACGCGCTCAGGCAAGTCAGCCTTTGCCGAGTCGCTGCTCGAGGATGAACCGGCAGTCCACTACATCGCCACCCTCGCCCCCTCCTCGGATCCCTCCTTTGGCGAGCGGGTGGCCCTGCATCAGCGACGGCGAGGGCCACGGTATTCGGTGCTCGAACTCGAGGAGCCGAAGGACCTCGTGCGCCTGCTCGGTTTTGACGATCATCCGGTGCTCTTGGACTCGATCGGAACCTGGATCGCTCGTATCGACGTCTGTGACACCGAGAGTATCAACCTCTTGACCCAGCAGCTGATTGCCATCCTTCGAGTACGGCGTAAGCCGCTGGTGATCGTCTCAGAAGAGGTCGGCCTCGCGGTTCACCCGATCACACCCGCTGGCCGCTGCTTTGTCGACGCGCTTGGCTCGATCAATCAGACGCTCGCTAGGGAGGCAGAGCACGTCTTCTTGGTGGTTGCTGGTATTCCGATCCCGCTGCATCAGTTTCGCCGCGCTGATGAGCGATGACCAGACGGAGTTGCCGATGATCCTTTGTCTAATCCGGTGCCTCACGCCACAGGCGAACCTAAAGGAAACGATCCGGCGCCGTGGTCGAATACAGTTCTTCACCGTCATGGACCAGCGTTGATACGTAGAGCGTTCGATGGTGGCAGAGGTGCCGTGGCTTTTATGACGATGCTGCCCTTGGGCGGCACGCTCAACGTCGTCAGTTTGGTGGTCTTGCCACTCACTGGCATCATCGTTGGGCTCGTCGTGCTGGTCGGCTTTTGGGTGGGGGATCGATCGGGTTCGCCACTGGTTGGCGCCGTCGTCGCACTCGTCTTCGATGCCGCCATCACCCGGGGCCTGCACTACGATGCGGTGGCCGACACCGCCGATGGGCTTGCGGGATTCGTCGATCGCCAGCGACGTCTCGCGATCATGGATGAGCCGACGGTTGGTGCCTTTGCGGTGCTCGCGGTCGCCATCGTGGTACTCGCCCGCGTTGCGGCCTGGTCATCACTGGGTTTTCCCACCTATCTTGTCGGATTCTTCCTCCTGGGTCGGTGCCTCATGACGGGCTCGATGCTCTGGTTTGCGCCCGCCAAGGAGCGATCGTTGACGACTGTCTTTACGAGCGAACGACAACCGTGGATCACCTGGGTGTTGGGAGCGGAGGCGGTGGTGGGCATCACCGGCGTCGTTGTGGGGTCGAACCTTTGGGTCTTGGTCCCCATCGGTGTGGGGCTTGGCTTTGGCTTTGGGCTGATCGGTCTCGCACTCCGTCGTATCGGTGGCATCACCGGCGACGTGGTGGGCGCGGCTGGACTCGTGAGTGAATCGACGATGATGCTCGTGGCCTCGATTCTCAGGATCCATGGCTAGGTTCTGGGCTCGAGTACCGGATGCGCATGTAGTGCTCGGGGCGATGGCCCTCGATGCCGTGTTTGGCGATCCAGCGAACCGTTGGCATCCCGTACGCTGGTTCGGCTTGGCTGTGAGTAAACTCGAGCGTGTTGCCTATCGCGATTCCACCGCCGGCGGCGCGGCGTTCATGGGGTTGGCTCTTGGGCCCGTCTTAGTGGCGCCAACGCTAATGGCCCCAGGCGGTCGGCTGCTCGAGGCGGTGGTGCTGTGGTTGACCCTTGGTGGGCGCACGTTGTGCGATGAGGCAGAAGCGGTGGCGACGTTGCTCGAAGCTGGCGACCTGGCGGGTGCGAGGCGACGGGTTCGAAGTCTTGTTGGCCGCGATACCGATGAGCTTGATGAAGCCGAGGTCGCCCGCGCGGTCATCGAGTCCGTGGCAGAGAATACCACCGATGCCGTTGTGGGTCCTCTTGTCTGGTACGCGATCGGTGGCCTTGAGGCAGCGATCGCCTTTCGCGCTATCAACACCCTGGATGCGATGGTAGGCCACAAGAACGATCGCTATCGCAACTTTGGTCTGTTCGCCGCCAAGGGCGACGATCTGGCCGTCACTCCAGCTGCACTGGTTGGTTTGGCCCTGACCTGGGGGATGGCGAGCGCCGATGGCCGGCGCCGCATAGCGTCCTGTCTGCGGGTGGTAGCTGGCCATCCCTCGCTAAACGCCGGGTTGATTGAGGCTGGCTTTGCCGGTGCCTTAGGGGTACAACTCGGTGGGGACAACCGCTACCAGGGTCGTTGGGTGGTAACGCCCCTCTTGGCTGGCGGCGAGATCCCTTCAGTGAGCGCCATTCGCCGAGCGTGTCAGCTGTCACGGAGGCTGGCTTGGCTCACCGGCCTCATCATGGTCGCTGGCATGTGTATGGGGGACTGACGCCGAACCGTAGGTGACACCTGGACGACATTGTGATTGTAGCGATCTCCCAAGGACCCGTCGGTCGCGTGAGATCGTTTGCTGCGCTGCCAATCGCTGGCCGCCAACGCTTGGTCGACGCCCTTTGACGTCGTCGCGACATCGGTGACGCGACAGCGGGGATAGATGTCAGCGCGTTGGCGTTGATCACCAAGCCACTACTCACCAAGCCACTACTCACCAAGCCACTACTCACCAAGCCACTACTCACCAAGCCCCTACTCACCAAGCC
>Ga0080006_1262212_pt1 | contig 16232 bp, 11 predicted proteins | sample RS3BMetagenome_FD_69209 | JGI IMG/M metagenome (GOLD analysis project Ga0080006, IMG submission 69209) | Ferric oxide microbial mat and aquatic microbial communities from Rainbow Spring, Yellowstone National Park, USA - RS3B (SPADES... ... | reverse complement strand
AAAAGCGTGTTTCCGCAAAATGACCCCGCGGGCGGGCCGCCCGCTCTCCTACCCCCCGAATGGGTTTTGCCGCCCCAAACCCCCCCCCCCCCCCCCCCCCCCGCGTTTTAGGATCGGTGCTATACGCTATACCCGCCGCCAGAAAACGTCGCAATGTCGTATTCCTGATATCAAACTTTATGGGCGTCTCAAAGGTTGGACCCGTTCACGGGCCTGATGGAAGAAGTGAGGGTGTGGGTTTTCCCGTGAAGTGATTGCTGATAGTTTGGTGAAGGAATTCAAACACGCTGCGTTGTTGTTGCGTGCAGGTGGCGATGGCGGCCTCCCGGCGCGCCGGGACTCACACCACTTCTGTCCCCACTCACTGCGAGTCCCATGCGTGGCATGGCGATCCAGCCCGACAAAGCGGATGGCTTGTTCCGCCAGATTATTGGTTGGCTCAAGGCCTGGTGCTGTGATAAACCGAAAATAGGATTCCCTGTTTTGGCGGAAACGTCCGGCCATGTTCTGGGCCGGTTTGTGTTCCGAGGCATCCAAGCCTGTGGCCACCAGATCATTACGGGCCTTCTCCACGGCTTTCTGGAATACCGGCACCTCCATCAACTCCCGCTGATGGAGGATATGGAACAGGGTCCGCAATCCTTCCAACAGTTGCCGACCGTAGGCGATCCCGATAGTCATCGGGACTTCCGGCAGCGTCGTGAGGAACTTCACGTCTCGGAGTAAATGCGCCAGACAGAACTGCATGGTTATGCCGCACTCTTTCCTGTATTTGTGGTAGGCCGAGAAGTGACCGCAACCCAGTGTGCCCGCAAAATCGTCGCCCAACACCGGCCACTTGCTGCTGCAACGCTGCAATGGTGGCGCCACGCTGGGCAAGCTGCTTGGTTAAATCGACGAGGCGAGATTCTAATCTCGCGTTTTGTGATTCCAACTCGGCGATGCTCTCTTGGTAGACTTTTTCGGTACGTGCATCCATGCTGTTTTGACCATTCCTTGGGCTGATCCATTTATCCGGTGGATGGTGTGCAACGCTCAAAATTTATCCCGAACTTTTCCGCAGGAATTTATTTGCCTTTCACCCAAGTGGGGGGCTACACTTTGTCCTGAGTCAGGCTCGTTGTGAGCCTGAGGGGCCGAAAAGGCTGTGAACGGGTACCCCGTAATAGGAGCAGATCATGGAAAACCTCCCCCCTCACGAGGCCGATACCACCGTTGCAACGCAACACCGCGCGATTGCGCGGGACGGGGCAACGCTGCAGTCCATCAGCGCCACGACGACCTATCATCGGATCAAAGTCGACGGCGTTGAGATTTTTTACCGCGAAGCCGGGCCTCGGGAAGCGCCAACGCTGGTCTTGCTGCATGGTTTTCCGACCTCGTCACGCCAGTTCGAGGGATTGATCCCGCTCCTCGCACCCCACTATCACATCATCGCGCCGGACTATCCTGGCTTCGGGCTAAGCGATGCGCCTGTGCCCTCGGCCTATAGCTATAGCTTTGATCAGCTCGCCAAAACGATGGGGCGATTTCTGGATCTCCTGGGTATCGAAAGTTACGTTCTCTACATCCACGACTATGGCGCGCCGGTAGGATTTCGCATGATGCTCGCCCGGCCCGAACGACTGCGAGCACTGATCACCCAGAACGGCAATGCGTATGACGACGGGCTTGGCCCGAAATGGGCGAAGATCGCCGAGTTCTGGGCCGAACCGGAGGCTCATCCCGAAGTGATCGATGCCTTCCTCTCCTTCGAGGGCACGGAGCAGCGCCATATTGCCGGTACCAGCCATCCTGAACGCTACAACCCCGCAAGCTGGACCGATGAATTCGCGCATTTGTCAAAAGCTGGTCAGCGCGAGATCCAGTCAGCACTGCTTTACGATTATCGCACCAATATCGCGTCCTACCCAGCTTGGCAGAGTTGGCTGCGCACGCACCAACCTCCAACGCTGGTCGTCTGGGGTGCTAACGATCCGTCATTCGTCGCGGCGGGTGCCGAGGCGTTCAAGCGCGACCTTCCAGACGCCGAGATTCATCTGCTCGATGCGGGGCATTTCGCGCTCGACGAACAGACTGATGCAATCGCAATGCTGATCTTGGGGTTCATGGCCAAGCATTTGACCTGAACATCGTACAAAGGTGCTCCATAACGGCTGTGAAAACAATCGATGCCTGGTCGGCGTTGGAGCAAGGGCATCAACAATGATCCGATTCAGGAATCCGAAAGAAAGTTTCACTGGGCGCTTGGTCCGCGCCCTGGCGACCATCCCAATCTGAGCGATCTGGATATCTAAACCGAAAAATTTCTTCCGCTCTCTTTCGCGGACATTTCGTTTACGTATTATGGCAACGCCACAGGTGCGACCAGCATTTCGTCAGCCGCAACGGAACTTGGTGTTCCCGTCTATTCTCCGCCTGCTCCGACAGCCAGTGCTCCTAATGCACAAAACCAAGTAACAGCGACAGTCAACGGTGCTTATCAGGTTTGCACTTCCGGCAGCGGTAATTATGTGACCGTCAGTCTGTATTCGGACGGCGGAGCGTTGGGATCAGATACTTTGATGGCCCAATATCAATTCAATGACATCAATCCGGCAAACACAACCGTTTATTGGGTCGGCTTGGCAATTTCATATAGTCAAAGGGTGCCTTTGATGAAGGCTTTAGGGGTGATGTGTTCCAATTTCGCCAAGGCGTACTCCCACTTTCTGATAGCGGCAAAGAGGATACCCGAAAACGGGAAATTTGCACTTCGCGGAGCGGAGGCGGAGGCGCTGCGCCCAATGAACAATGAGACGGATTTGCCTTAATGAGACGCGGTGCTCTCGCACCGCTTAAAAGTTTTGGAGCGCTGCGGCATCGGGATTTCGGCATCCAACTTCAACAGGGAGCAAATAGAGTTGGCGGCGCTGCGCTCAATGAATGATGAGTAATTGACGAGGAGTTAGAAGCAGTGGTTAGAATGCTTCGGAGGTGCCATAGGGCACGAGGTCTTGTTGGCCAGTGGTTGCGAGTGCCGCTCTTTCCGCGGTCGGTAGGCCGTGGCCTCATTGAAACTAAACCAAGGATCACGGATCATCGTCCGCAGCTTAGTGGCTGCGGCGTTGGGCGTGGCAATATTTTCGGGCAAGCGGCGAAATCCACGGCATAAATGCCGGCGATGAGAGGGAGAAGGGTTTGTCCCGGAAACTCGCACTGCCGAACGTCTGCACTGCCGGACGTCTGCCCGGATTTATTGCCACGCCCGTATAACCGCGCCCCAAGTCTATGCAAAGGGAAAAATGAAAAAAATATAAAAGTTTTTGATTGCAAGCGGCGCCAGAAAATACCCGCCGCTTAGCGATTGCGGATTTTCGGAGGCGCAGGCAATTGTAGGTGCGCCATGTGTTCCACCTGCTGCTTGCCGAGTTTTCGGTGCAGGCAGGATGCCTGCGGTACAATGGGCCCCAGCGCCTATTTGTGCTATTGCGCAGCGATCTAAGTATGGCACCAATCGGGGTCGGGACGTTTTTACGGCGTAATTCCACGGCCGGCAAAGTCGGCGGTGTTGTGACGTTCTCCGCACATCGGCGTGGAGTGGAAGCATTGCCATGTCCTACGCTATTATGTTCACCGTGCAGGTGGAAAGGCGTGTTTGTTCTGGAGGCGCATGATGGAATCGATAGCGGCTTTACCGATTGCGGTGGGATATGCAGTGCGACTGGCGGAAGGATTGCAGAACTTTTTTCCCTGGCTGACCAATATTGATTGCCGGGTTTTGTATCTGCATCCGGTGCTGGTGAACTTTGTGGCGGCGGGTGTGCCGGTGTCGCTGGTGTTTGATTTCGGCAGCCGAATATTAAAGCGGGAATCATTTCGCGTGGTGGCGGCGTGGAACATGGTGGTGGCGGCATTGTTTGTGCCGCTGGTGGTATTCTTTGGGTGGCTTTACTGGGGCAGCAATGATGATGACCGATCCATGGCCATTCACTTCTGGCTGGGAAATTCGCTGGCCATTGTCATTATTGGCTTGGCGATATGGCGATGGCGGCTGTATGCCAAATCCCGTCCGGCAAGTGCCCTATATTTGGTGGCGGCATCGATAACGCTGGTAGCATTGGCCATTCAGGGACATATTGGCGGAAGCCAGTAATTTGATTTTTGTCGCAACCGGCATCGCGCATCATGTTGTCCGTGGCAAATCAATTCATTTTCACAACCATGTATTGAAATGACACACGCACAGGCGAGCCACAGCAGCAACGATCAATATACCGCGTATGCTTCAATGGGTACTTTGCGCCACAATTCCAGTTCGGGCATTTGGGCGGCCAGCAATTCTCTTAGTTCCTGATCCTGCATCGCCCGAAAACATGAGGCACAATAATAATTACCGGAGGAATCTTTGGTCCGTAAACGACCAGCGACATTTAACCCGCATTTACAGCACTCTTTGGTTGCGGCAGCGACGCCGCCCGATGTGTTAAAGCTTACCATGATCTCTCTCCATCTTGCTCCCTAACCTGCCTGTACTATAGCTCCAACTTTAATATTTTCCAAGAAAAATCCGTTGATTTTGCAGGTATCGGACTGTGCTTAACACCCGATCACATGGTGGGCTGATAATAACGCCTGCGTTTAGCCGGGAAAAACCACGCCGTGGCCATACGAGCCGGCTCAAAACGGACCAAGGCTCAAAAAAGATGCGAGGATGACCACTGGTCGAGCATTCGCCTAAAAGTCGGTAGAATGCTGATCTTGATATCCGCGTTGGAGATTTAAATGGCGGCAAAACGAAATCTACTGGTTACATCGGCACTACCGTACGCCAATGGGGCTATTCATATCGGACATCTGGTGGAATACATCCAGACGGACATCTGGGTGCGCTTTCAGCGGCTGATGGGGAATCGTGTGGTGTATCTATGCGGTGATGATGCCCATGGCACGCCCATTATGTTACGCGCCCGCAGCGAAGGCTTGGCACCGGAACAGTTTATCGCCCGGATGAATCAGGAGCACCGCGATGATTTTGCCCGATTTGGCGTAAAATTTGATTGCTACTATTCAACACATTCGCCGGAGAATGAAGCGCTTTGTTATATGTTTTATGAACGGCTGAAGGCGGGCGGCCATATTGTGCATCGGGATGTGGAGCAGTTTTTTGACCCGGTGGAAAATATTTTTTTACCGGACCGCTTTATCCGCGGGCAATGTCCGAATTGCCAAGCGCCGGATCAATATGGCGATTCCTGCGAAGTCTGCGGTAAGCATTACAATCCCACGGATTTGCTTAATCCCAAAAGTGCCGTCAGCGGTGCGGTGCCGGAACGCCGTTCCAGCCGCCACTTTTTTTTACGCCTGGAAGATTTTCGCGACCAACTCCTGGAATTGATTCGCGGCGGGATGGTGGATTCGGCGGTAGCCAATAAACTTGAAGAATGGTTCGGCAAGGAATTGAAGGATTGGGATATTTCCCGCGATGCGCCATTCTTCGGCTTTCCCATTCCCGGTGAGGCGAATAAATATTTTTATAACTGGCTTGATGCGCCGATTGGGTATCTGGCGGCTCTGGCGAAAAATATGGCAGGTTCCGCCGCGGATGCGGAGGAATACTGGAAGATGGATGATTTGGAAGTGTACCATTTCATCGGCAAGGATATTATCTACTTTCACGCATTGTTCTGGCCCGCCATGCTGATCGGTGCCGGACTCAAGCCGCCAAAGAAATTATGCGTACACGGACATCTGACCATTAATGGCGAAAAAATGTCCAAGAGCCGGGGAACATTTATAAATGCCGCCCAATACGCGCGGCATCTTGATGCGCAATGGCTGCGGTATTACTTTGCCACCCGGCTGTCCGCATCACCGGCGGATATTGATTTAAGCTTTGAGGATTTCTGCAACCGAGTCAACAGTGAATTGGTCGGAAAACTGGCCAATCTCATCAGCCGGGCGGCACCGATATTAACCCGGTTGCTTGGTGGCCGCACCGGCGTAGTGACCATGGACGCGCTGGGCGTGCTCAATGAATTCCGTGCAGCCGAGTCCGAGATTGCGGCAGATTATGACCAGCGGAATTTTGCGGCTGCGACCCGGCGGATTTGCGCTCTGGCGGACAAGGCAAATAAATTTGTGGAAGAGCAGGCACCATGGTCGCTGGTGAAAACCGATGAAGAAGCGGCGCGCGGCGTATTGACCGCAGCTCTGGAATGCGGGCGCATTTTGATGATTTATCTTAAACCCATCATTCCGGATATTGCCGCAGGCGTGGAGAAATGCCTGAATATCCGGCCACAAACATGGGGTGACGTGCAGAATTCCATGGAATCACATGTTATTAACCCATTTGAACATTTAACCGGACGTGTTGAAGAAAGGAAAATTCAGGACATGCTTGAGGAAAATAAAACCGTGACAACCAACCCGACCACCGCGCCGGCGGCAACGGCACCGGCGATCAGTGAGGAACCGCTGGCACCGGAATGCACCATTGAGCAATTTTCCGCAGTGGATATGCGGGTTGGCCGCGTCATTAGTGCCGAAGCCCTTGAGGCTACCGATAAACTCATGAAAGTGGAAATTGATGCCGGGCCATTGGGTAAGCGTACCGTTCTGGCGGGGATAAAAAAAGCCTGCACCCCGGAACAGCTTACCGGACGATTGGTCATTTTCTGTGCGAATCTGGCTCCGCGAAAAATGAAATTCGGAACCAGTGAAGGAATGATTCTGGCCAGCGGGCCGGGCGGCAAGGACGTATTTTTATTATCGGTTGATGAACGTGCCACGCCGGGGCAGCGCGTCCATTAAAACCTTCCGTATTTCTGAACAAATTCAGCCCGATGGCCGACTACAACATATAATCCCTTGAGGCGGGATTGGTGGAGTCGCTCCGGGCGTTACCGGCAGTTGGCCGGGCGTGGACGGTGGCGAGGTGATTTGACTGGCGGGGTATTTGTGGCCGTAGCATGTGCGATTGTTGGTCTTGATCCGATACAAAAGGATTGGATTGAGGCATTAAAGCAAGCCCACGGAACCGATTGGTTTAAGATTGCGGTGGTAGGTGAACGTAATTTGTCGCTGGCGCGGGAAGTGGGACAGATTTTTGATGTCCCTTTTTACGGTGATCTGCGGAGAATGTTGCTGGAAACAACTCCGCAAATGGTGCTTCTGGACCGCCCCGCCGATATGTCGCTGGATTTTGTTGAAGCCTGCGTGCAGCAGAATATAGCCATATTAAGCTTGGGACCACCGGTGCAAACGCTGGAAGAGGCCCACCGGCTGAGCATTCATCTGGAACCCAAAACGCATTTGTTATATACCGCGCCGCAATTTTCCAGATCATGGGGGTTTGGACAGGCCCATCAAACCGAGAATTTTTTCCAGGGGGTGCAGTTTCTCAGCGGCCATTGGTCCGCGGCCAATCATGCCGTGGCACGGGTGCGGGGCGTTCAGGAGGGTGCGGTGCGATCATTATCGGTTCTGGCGTGGGACGCGTTCCGCACCACCATTGAAGTCGTCGGCCTGCCGGCGGCGCTTTATGCATCCATTGACGGCAGCAGCGGCCAACAGGACAACTTTACGGATGTGACCGGTGATGTCGGCGTGGTGATGAAAACATTGGAAGGCGCTACCGCGGTGATTCAGCTTTCTGACCAGGAAGGATCATTAAAACGGGAGATCAGCGTGGCGAATCGGGAGGGCCGGGTAAAACTTTCTGAATTTAACTACCGATGGACGTCCGCCCGGGACCAAGTCACTGAGGACGATTCGACCGCACCAACTTCCTACGTCGCGCAAGCACTGCGGGAACTGGAAAATTTTTGCCGCCATTTCACCGCTGCTGCATCCCCCCACCGAGGCTGGCCGCACCTGCTGCCGGAAACCGCCGCGATGATGACGGCGATGATTGTATCGCACCGCACGGGTATGGCCGAATCTCCGCAACACTTCCGGGGCTTGAACAGGTAGGGCGGCGTAGCCCCGCAGATATATCAGAACGGCAAAGTGCGCAGGCGCGGCCAAGTCGAGCAAGTTAATGGAAGCGTTGATTCTAGAGGGTTTAGTTCAAGTTGACCGAGGCGCTTTTGCCCCGCCACGAGGCGAGCAGGAGAGAGTTGAATAGTAGAGCCAATAAGGTTGGGGCGGGCTTATTGATGATCACAGATCAATATTGACAACCAACGACGAGCAACGGGAGCCACAGAGGGAGGCGGTTTCGGAATTGGGCGGTAATTGCGGTATTGAGCAACTGATTCAGCAATTGGCGAGGATTTAATTTAGCCATCTCCCTGGTACAAACCGGCGTTAATTACAATCAGACGGATCGTTCTTGCCGGGTGCAATTATTATGACTATAATAGTCACAATGGTTTAATATGGAGCATTGGACGATGAATCAAACATACCAGTGGCCTGTGTCGAAGGCCAAGGCACGATTCAGCGAGTTGCTGGAACAGGCCCAGTTGAACGGGCCGCAGACCGTCACACGCCATGGCCGACCGGCGATTGTGGTTGTCTCGGTGCGGGATTGGGAGGAAAAAGCCCGTCGCGGCAAAAGCCTGGTGGAGTTTCTTATGGATTCACCGCTGAAGGGCGCGAATCTCAAAACCAACGGGCTTAAAATTAAATGGCGGGAATCCGGACTGTGAACGTTCTGCTGGATACCAATGTCATCTCCGAGTTATCCCGGCCTGCGCCAGATCACGGCGTCATTGCGTGGCTCGACGGCACGCCTGAAGATGCTCTGTATATCAGTGTCGCCACGCTGGCTGAGCTGCACCACGGGGTCGAAAACTTGCCGCAGGGGGCAAAGCGATCCCGGCTGCACGCCTGGCTGGCCGAAGTGCTGCCGGTCCGTTTTGAAGGCCGCATTCTGCCCGTGGATATGGCCGTAGCCCAGCGATGGGGAATCCTCGTTGCCCAATGCGAAAAGCGTGGCCTGCCGATGGAATCAATGGATGCCCTGCTGGCCGCCACATCTGTGGTGTACGGTCTGACACTGGCTACACGCAATACTCGGCATTTTTCAATTCTCGGGAAATCCGTATTCAACCCATGGGACATGAAGTGATACGAATACCGTTAAGTTTTTGGCGGTGACGGGGTGCACCGCGGATATTTCGAGTGACGCGGATACGATGGACGGGGCTACCGCAAAGATCACGGGTCGATGTGGCAGCGAACAACGATCAACGAGCAACACGATTAGCGGAGATGATTTACCATCGCGATCACGAGTATTTGAGCCGAGGTCATCGGGATAAACTGCGATACAACGACACAACGAAAATTCACACAGAAGCAGGGATTATAAAGACCAATGATCAAAGCGGAATGAACAGTTATGAGCTATATCTATCGAGTTTTTGATCCGTGATCGGAGTTTACCCCGTGCGCGCCGGGGTGATTATCGACCGTCAACCGTCCCTCCCCCTACCTCCGCCACCTCACTGTGGATATCCCGTATCACTCCGCCACCCCCCGAAAACCGCAAGCGTTCTGAATACTAAATGCTAACGGCCGCCGCCCCCCGAAAACTGAAAAACTACCTGTCACCTGTCACCTGTAACCTAAAACCTAAAACCTCAGCGGCGGCAGCCGCTACTTGCCGATGCAGAAGCTGCCGAAAATGCGGCCTAATATTTCATCGCTGCTGATGGTACCGGAGATGGCACCCAGATCATCCAACGCCGCCCGCAAATCCGCGGCCAGCAATTCCGGAAATTGCCCGGAAGCTTTCAGGATGTCTTCGGCGCGTCGCAGCGCTAATTGCGCCTGCCGCAACAATTGTTGATGCCGGCCATTAAGCGTCAGACAATCTTCCGCCACCGGAGCCTGCCGATGCGCATAATCAAAAATAAGCTCACGCAGCGCGGGCAGGCACTGTCCGGTTTTCGCGGCAACATTTATCCACGGCAACGATATTGCCGGCGGAGCAGAACGCAGCCCCCCGGATAAATCCGATTTGTTACGCACCATGATTTTCCATACATGCGTCTCTTGAACCTCGGCCAGCATCGCCTGCAACGAACTATCCGTATCCGTATTGTCAGCGACCAGGAGAATAACGTCCGCCCGCAACACTGTTTGCCGCCGCGCGTCATTCATCCGCACCGCCATGGGCGAAGTGTCACTTTCTACGCCGGCGGCATCCACCAGTCGTACTGATCGCGACCCATCAGATAATTCCACAGAGAGCGCATCACGAGTTGTGCCGGCAACTGGTGATACGATGGCACGCTCCTGCCCGGACAGCGCATTAAGCAACGAACTTTTTCCCACATTGGGGCGTCCCAGCAGAATCACAGTCGGCATGGCCGCCAGAGCTTCCCAACTTACGGATCGCAATTCCAGAGCCTGCATCGTTTGGCTTAACGTATCCAGACGCTGTTGTAATTGATCCAATGCAATAAAGCTTACGCCCGGTTCATCGCTGAAATCAATGCCCGCTTCCACCAGTGCAAGAATATCCGCCAATGTATCGGCCTGCTGTTGCACCCACCGGTGCAGATTGCCCTGACGCAAACTCGCCGCAGCACGCAACTGATGATGCGTGCGCGCGGAGATTGTCGCGGCAATTCCCTCCGCTTCGGTAAGGTCTAATTTGCCATGAAGAAATGCCCGCGCTGAAAATTCGCCGCGCTCGGCATGTCGGGCACCATTGGTCAGCAGCTTTTCCATGGTCATGGCCAGCAATGCCGGTGAACCCGGAATATGTAACTCTGCAATATCCTGCCCGGTGAAGCTGCGCGGTGCTTTGAAAACCATAAGCCCGGCTGGCAAAGCAATCTCCAAAAGCCAGGCATCCATCCAGCAGTATGGACGCATAGCCGCCAAAGGCCGCAATACACTTTGGGCAATCGCCCAACTCTGCGGCCCGGAAAGCCTGAGGATGCCGCGCCGGGCGGAACCTGCCGGTGAACTGATTGCCACGATGGTGTCATTGCTCTGCATACTGCGGATTTTAGTCGCAACGGCGCGTTTGAAACAATCAAGTCACATCATTTGCGGCATTGCCCTGCGGGATTGCCGATTAAATCATGCTGGAACAATGGCGACCGGGGATGGACGTTTCATTCGCAAGATGGGGCGTTTAAGGAGGTTTGCCCTGCGTTGATAATCCATTCTGCCGCTTTAAGCGCAGGCCTTTCTGGTTGCGCTTAAATTATTTTGATCTGTCGATGACAATTGCTTTTCAACCGGCTATAAAGTCCGTAGAGTATACTCCGCGTGGCAGGCTCCACTTTGTAAGCCCTGCTGTTTTTATTCAGGTAATTTCATAGCGGAGAAACACAAATGCGTCAAAATTCTATCCGGCGGTATCAACGGCGTGATGTTGTAAGATTAGCGGCGTCAACGGCGGTCATGGCGGCGGCAGGAACGGTATTGACCAGTTCAACGGTTCGGGCGGCACAAGGCGGTAAAGTTGTTCGCGTTGAAGACCTGGACATCAGCATGATGCAACAGGGTTGGGGCAATCCCACCAAAGATAAGAGTGTGGCAGGACACACGTTAAGCGTAGGCGGAAAAGCTTATCAGCGCGGAATCGGCACTCATGCCGAAAGCGTCTTTCGTATTAATTTGAAAAAATCAGCAGAGCGTTTTTCCGCCAAAGTCGGGGTGGATGATGAAGCAACGAAACAAGCCGCGGTGATTTTTGAGCTCATGGTCGATGGTAAAGTCAAAGCCCGCACGCCCGTCATGCGGGTGGGTGACCCGGCCCGCGAGATCAGCGCAAAGCTGCGCGGGGCCAAGGAGTTGACGCTGCTGGTGTTGCCGGGTGTTAATGGAATTAACTACGATCATGCGGATTGGCTTAATCCGGTTATCACGCTGGCGGCGGACGCGACCACCCGCCCCGTGGCGCTGCCGCCGTATCCGGGAGCCAACGATTATCCTAAAATCGCCAGTGGCGATCCGGAAACGCCGGAATTTCACGGCCCGCGTGTCTTCGGTGCCACGCCCGGCCACGATTTTCTCTTCCGCGTTCCCTTCACCGGCAAAGCTCCCGTGAGCATCCGTGCCACCGGATTGCCGGATGGATTAATGATGGATGAAAAAGGCATCATCACCGGAAAAATTAATCAAGCCGGTGAATACAAAGTCAAGCTGACCGCGAAAAATTCTCTGGGGACCGCGCATCGCACACTGCGGCTGGTAGCCGGGGAACATAAACTGGCCCTGACGCCGCAAATGGGCTGGAATTCATGGAATGCTTATGGAATGGACAATGACGCGAAACGCACCCGCGCCGCGGCGGACGCCATGGTAAAAAGCGGTTTGGCCGCCAAGGGCTTTATGTATATCAATATTGATGACGGCTGGCAGAATGGCCGCACGGCCGACGGCGAAATAAAAACCACTGAAAAGTTTGGTGATATGAAAGCCATTGCTGATTATGTTCACAGCCACGGTTTGCGCTTCGGGGTTTATTCGTCACCTGGCCCTAAAACCTGCGGCGGACATACCGGCAGCTTTGGCCATGAAGTGCAGGACGCCAACACCTACGCCCGCTGGGGAGTGGATTATCTGAAATATGACTGGTGCAGCTATGGTCAGGAAGTGCCCAAGCATCCTGATCTGGAGCAATTCATCAAGCCCTATCGGGTCATGGGCGAAGCGCTGCGCAAATCCGGACGCGATATATTCTTCAGTCTGTGCCAATATGGGATGGGACACGTATGGACATGGGCGGGCAAATCTCCGGTATGGGGCAACAGCTATCGCATCAGCGGCGATATCAACGACTCCTGGGGATCCATGATCAGCAATGGTTTTAACAGCGACGGAATGCTGTTTCCATTTGCCGGACCCGGGTATTGGAATGATCCGGATATGCTGGTAGTGGGCTGGGGATATTTTGAAGACGGCCCGCTCCACTGGACCAAGCTTACGCCGCATGAACAGCTTACGCATATTACGCTCTGGTGCATGCTCTCGGCACCGCTGCTTTTGGGCTGTGATCTGGAAAAACTCAATAAATTCACAACTGATCTGATGACCAACACGGAAGTTCTGGCCGTCAATCAGGATGAATTGGGCATGCAGGCCCAGAGAGTGTATCGGCAGGGATCGCTGGAAGTGTGGGCACGTCCGTTGTGGGATGGCACGGCGGCGGTGGCCATATTTAATCTCGGGCCAGTGCCGAAAGCCATCACCATACCATCTTGGGACATGCTTGACCCGGTTTTGCGGCGTGGTGAAAAATCCATGCGTGGCATGCAGCCGATACGGGATTTGTGGCAACGCAAAAACCTCGGAAGCAAGGCGTCATTCAATGCCACAATTCCATTGCACGGCGCAATGATGCTGAAGGTTGGCACGCCCAACGTAACTGACGAGGGATAAGTGTTAAATTCAGTAATTCGCAGCCACTCATACAGTGGGTGGGGCTTGCGATTTTCCGGAAAAGAAATAATGGCGCGTTAATTTAGAGGACGGTCTATGATGCAGCGTAGAGATTTAATTAAGGCGGGTCTTGCGGTTGCCGCATCCACAGCTGTGGCCAATGTAATCGAGTCTGTCAAAGGGCAATCCGCGGCTCTGGCCGGGGCGATTGCGGCCGCAGGGCCGCGCCGCCATGAACTACTGGACGCCAATTGGCGGTTTCAAGCGTTGGCCGGTAAACCGGTTGAACATCCCGGCCAAATCGCGGCGGCAACGCACACGCAGGCGGCAGCGGATTTTGATGATGGCGCATGGCGCATAGTGCAATTACCGCATGATTATATTGTGGAAGGAAAATATGATCCGAAGGCCAACAAGGGCCACGGGTTTCTGCCGGTTTATCCTGCCTGGTATCGTCGGCATTTTTCTCTGGCGGCATCGGATAGTGGCAAAGCCGTGTGGCTGGATTTTGAGGGCGTATACCGCGATGCGCATGTTTACCTCAACGGGAAGCTGCTTGGGCGACATCAGGGTGGTTACACCCCATTCCGGTTCGATATTTCCAAATCCGCAAATTTCGGCGGCGATAATGTCCTGGCAGTCTATGTGGATCCCACCAAGTTTGAAGGCTGGTGGTATGAGGGCGGCGGCATTTATCGCCACGTCTGGTTGAATGTTGCCGATCCGGTGCATGTTCTGCCTTGGGGCGTATACGTGGTCAGCGATGTGCGTCATGTACAAAGTAATCCAACCGCCGATTTAACCATTCAAACCAGTGTGGTCAATGAATCCGCGCAGGGGCACACCTGCAACATTGTATCAACTGTAACTGATCCGCAGGGGCAAAGCGTCGCACGGATTTCCAATGAACTGATCCTTTCCGCCGGGGAATCTGGTGCCATAACACAAGTTGCCGCTTTGAACAAAGTGGCCCTGTGGTCGCTGGAAAATCGCAATCTATACACGCTTGCCACGGAAGTTTATCGCGGCGGCACGCTGGTGGATTCACAGGTACAAAAATTCGGCATTCGTACCCTGCGGTATGACGCAAATAGCGGATTTTTCCTCAATGAACAGCATGTGGAGCTCAAAGGTACGTGCAATCATCAGGATTTTGTGGGTGTGGGCATTGGTGCACCGGACAGTCTGTGGTATTGGCGCGTGCGTAAACTCAAGGAAATCGGATGCAACGCCATCCGTTGTTCACACAATATCATGGCTCCAGCCTTTTATGATGCATGTGATGAGTTGGGCATGTTGGTGATGGATGAAAACCGCCGCCTTGGCGATGATTATGGCCCCAAGACTGCGGTGGGCGATCCTTATAAGAATATGTGGCATGTCGATGAGATGGTCCTGCGCGACCGCAACCATCCCAGTATTATCATGTGGTCTTTATGTAACGAAGAATACATGGTGCAGAACACCGCGTATGGCAAAAAGGTATTTGCCGCACTGATGCGGTCGGTTCACAAATATGATCGCACTCGGCCGATAACCTGTGCCATGAGCGGTAACTGGAGTAAAGCCCGCACTCACGGTTGGGATGCGGACGCAGATTTCCAACGGCTCCATGGCTTTGAGACTGTGGAGAATTTACAGGGCTGCAATTACGACCCCTTTAATTATGACCGCTTCCACAAGGCCTATCCAAAACTGAAAATGTTCGGCAGTGAAATCGGCAGCAATACCAGCGATCGTGGTATTTACAAAACGGATATCCCACTGGGTTTCGTCAGTGCGTACCATGGTGATCCGGAAAAGTCCTGGCAGCCCGTGGCCATACGGCCATTTATCGCGGGTGGGTTTGTCTGGACCGGATTTGATTATCGCGGTGAACCGACACCATGCGGGTGGCCAAGTATTAACTCGCATTTTGGTCTGCTGGATATGTGCGGCTTCCCCAAAGATGCTGCCATGTATTACAAAGCATGGTGGGATAATAAGCCCTTGGTTCACATTTTCCCGCATTGGAATTGGCACGGGCATGAAGGCAAAACCATTCGGGTATGGTGTTACAGCAACTGCAATGAAATCGAACTACGGGTCAACGGCGTCAGTTATGGCCGCAAGAAAATGCCGCGACTCAAGCATGTTCAATGGGATATCCCGTATCATCCCGGACATATTGAAGCCTATGGCTATAACAACGGCACGCTGACCGCAACACACCGCATTGAAACTACTGGCCAGCCAGCGGCTTTGCTGCTGACGCCGGACCGATATGTGCTGCGCGCCGATGGTCAGGATACGGTTCCCATTGCGGTTTCTGTCTTAGATGCCGCAGGCCGCATCGTGCCGACAGCCGACAACAAAGTTCGTTTCAGCGTTACCGGGGCCGGCGTAAATGCGGGCGTCGGCAACGGCGATCCGGCGTGCCTGCAACCCAATCAGGCAAACTATCGCAGCGCGTTTAACGGTTTGTGCATGGTACTGGCGCGTGCGGACTATACCGGGGGCATTATCCGCGTACGTGCCACGGCTGATGGCCTGAAGGCCGCAGGCGTGCAGTTATTGGCAAAAACACAATAGCGCTCCGCACTCCCGGTTATCAACTGGGTGCGTGACACTTTAATACTACAGCGCGACTTCGGCGATTGAGGGCCAAAAACGCCCTTCCGAATCCTGATTGTCTGCGATTAACCCGGAGTTTAGCCCAACCTTCGCACTTTGCGCCTTTTTCGGTGAATTTCAGAAAATAATATGGCCGTGGCGCTATCGCCAGTGCGTTTTTTGCCGAAAAAACGGCTCTGGTACAGACCTACTTGGGAGGATTTCCCTGTCTTTTTGGGGCGTGGTTTGCGATATTAATACCCATGTTCATGAGTGCCAGTGATCGCAAGAAGAATGGCAAATCA
>Ga0080006_1157395_pt1 | contig 16236 bp, 17 predicted proteins | sample RS3BMetagenome_FD_69209 | JGI IMG/M metagenome (GOLD analysis project Ga0080006, IMG submission 69209) | Ferric oxide microbial mat and aquatic microbial communities from Rainbow Spring, Yellowstone National Park, USA - RS3B (SPADES... ... | reverse complement strand
GAACTGACGCCACCGCCACCACCCACAGGAAATACATTCTTGTCGTACAGCCCGTACTCACCGTAGTTGATGTTGGTATAATTCTCAAGATAGTCCCAGCCCCAGGCGCGCGTTTGCGCTACGTCCACGTACCCGTCTTTAAGGTGAATGGGACCGGCGAGCGTCGTCCCTCCAGTTGCGGTAACATACGGGTCCGAGGACGGCGCGTCGACGGACACGACGCGTGAGATAAAGGGATAAGGCACCGCAGCGTTGACATCGTACGCTCCTGAATCCCCCGCCGCCGCAAAGATCGTCATTCCCTCCGCCGCGCCTTCCATGAACGCCTGGTGCAGAGCAAGCAACTGTCCTTGTTGCTGGTTGGCCAAGTAGAACAACTCCGGGGAACCCCAACTGACGGAGAGTGAACTGACCGCGTCATCCGATACCGCCTCGTAAAACACGTCGTTAAAGCCTTGATCCGTGTTGGCCGCATCGTAGACGATGATGTTCGCGTCTGGTGCCAGCCCACCTGACTGCTCCACATCGAGGGACGTCTCTCCCGAACCTGCGGATTGCCCAATCTGCCCCCCGCCATCAACCATAACCTGCGAGATTCGACCTGGCTTCGTCTTCAAATGAATGGCATCCCAATAGTGGTAGGCATCAGCCGGACGAAAATCGGCAAACGTGGCAATCCCCATCGTTTCGCCAGCGCCCGTCATCCCCATCTTGTACAGACCGTTGACCCCATAGAGGTTGGCGACGTCGCCTGACGTGTACTGTCCTGGCACCCCCGTCGCCGTTCCGTGCTTCGGAAGTGTGATGCCCTTGTCACCAGCCACCGCAAACGCGCCGTGCTTCGTCAAGACCATGAGTTGAGGTGTCAAGGCGGCAAGGTTGTCGAGTCCGATGGTCGTCAGTACAAACGGTTGCAGGGTGGCCGGGAAGGTCAGCGCGTGCGTCACCGCGTAAAAAGGCTGCCCCTGTGAGCTGAAGTTTTCAATCGAGACGTTAAACAGACGCTCAAATGAATTTGCGGGACCATATGCCTTGACGAGCAATCCGTCCGGGTAGACATAGCTCTGAATGTGATGATCGGCCAGATAATTGACGAACTGTGCCCCCACTGAAGCGGCTGGGGCGTAAGCGGCACGAAACTCGACCGGATTCAGGAATTTGTGAAAGTCGGGGTTTCCCGGTGTCACGGTATTCTGAATATAAGTGGCAAGAGTGGATTCGCTGCGCAGCTTCAGGACAATGGATAGTGAGACGATCTGATTCGCATCTGCGGGACCTAAATCCGTGACGGGTTGAATCAGTGCCAGATCAGGATGGACCGTGTCACTCGTGTACAGTGAACCCGGTGAATAGGAGAAAGCGGCAGAAGACATCCCGAAGAGCACGCCTCCGGCCATCAGTGAAGAAAGCAACCAAGTCTTGCGTGTCGTCTTCGTCAAAAGCACCTCCCGCTTGTAGAGAACCGCCCCCCCATGCGACTACTGGATCAGGGGTTTATCAAATGATAGATCATAGCCTGTGTGCTTGCAAGCCGCGTCGAGTCGAGGGCAGAAGAGAAGTAGGCGAAGCTTCCTCTGGAAAGAAAAAAACCGGGTCTGACGGCCGCCGCAAGCGACCCGTTCCCGGCATGTTGCATCCTTTTGACGGTGCCGTCAGACCATGCGAAGAAAGGAGGGGGGAATCGGCGTCTCGAATTCGAGCATCTCTTGGCTCACCGGATGGCGAAAGGACAGGACGCGCGCATGCAAACCAAGGCGTCCGATCGGGTTCGCGGTCGCCCCGTAGCGCTTGTCGCCCACCACGGGATGCCCGATGTCTTGCATATGCACGCGAATTTGGTTCTTTCGACCTGTCTCGAGGCGGGCCTCAAGCAAGCTGAACTCAGGGCCGGACTGGAGCACCTGATAATGGGTAATGGCCAGATCACCGTCACCGGGGCGCTGACTCGAATACACCTGCAAGGTCTTCGTTTCACGCAACCATGAGGTGACCGTTCCTTGAAGTTGGCTTGGGCTTCCCTCGACAAGCACCGTGTAAACGCGCTGGGACACGTAGTCTTTCCAGTGGTCTTGCATCTCCTGCTTGACCTTCTCTGATTTGGCGAAGAGCATCAGGCCTGACGTATCACGGTCCAAACGGTGGACGATGAAGAGTCGCTCGGGTACGTCACCTTGATCCAGATACTCCTGAATCTGACGGTAGGCCGTCTCGTGCTTCTCCTTGTCGGTGGCGATGGACAACAGCCCGGCCGCTTTGTCGACGACAAGTAAGTGAACATCTTCATACACGAGTCGCACACCGCGCAGGGGTTGCATGTCTTTCGGCTTAAAGAGGTTGACGCGCACTGTGTCACCCACGCGAAGGGGATGGTCATGACGCGTAATGGCCTTGCCATCGACGAGCACCTGACTGCGTTGCAACATGGCCTTGACCTTGTTCCGCCCTCGCCCTTGTAGGTGCTTGAGCAAAAAAGGGAGGATTTCGTCTGCCTCGACGACGGTAAAGCTGATCTCCGGATTTCCTTTTGGCGCCAGTGAGTGCGATGGTCTGGATGTGCTCTGACGTATACTGCCTCTCATGTCGATGACCCCTTACTGTGTATCCGCTTTTCCTTTTTGGCTCTGTAGACCTGCCGCGGTATTGGCTAACCCCATCAAGGACCCTACGCCTAACGAATCGGCTACCGAACTCGGCACGACGACCATGTGGGTTCCCTGCTTGAGTCCCTCGTACAAGATGTTCATGGCCCTCAGTTGCAGCGCCGCCGGATTATCCAGGTACATCTCCGAGGCCTGCTTGAATGAGTGAGCGACCTCCTCTTCTGCCCGCCCCAAGATGACGCGCGCACGCCGTTCCCGCTCGGCCTGAGCCTCGGCTGACATCGCATCTTGCAGCCCTCGGGGAATCGTGACATCCCGAATCTCAACCGAACGCACTGAGATGCCCCATGACGCTGTCCTCTCATCGATGGTGTCTCGCAGCGTCTGGTCGATCACATCGCGACCCGACAAGAGGTCAGCCAACGGCGTGCGCCCGATCAGGTCGCGCAGGGCGGTTTGGGCAGCCCAACTGACGGCCTCATGATAGCTGGTCACTTCCAGAGCCGCCTTCTCGGCGTCAAACACCATCCAAAACATGACGGCATCAACGTCGACGGGAACGGTGTCTTTACTGAGCGTTTGCTCCGCTTGAAAAGGCGACACCTGAACTCGCTGATCCACCCGATAGGCCACGACGTCCATGTAGGGAACGATGAGGATGATGCCAGGCTGGGCCAGTCTGCGGAACCGACCGAAGCGCAGGACGACGACCTTCTCCCATTGTGCCACAATTCGAACCGCAAAGAAAAAGTACAATCCAATCAGAAAGACGATGACAAACCAAAAGCCGGCGTCGGCTGGATGTTTCAAGAGCGTGATCGCACCGATGATGGCGATCACAGTACCTACGATGAGAATAAATGCCCGGAGCGAACCTTCATTTCCCTTGGCAGCGCGGTTCATACTGTACCCCTCCCCTGTCTTAAACCCTGTAACGCGTCCATCAATTCGTCAAGGCCCACGCCTTGCGCCAACGCCATGCTGACGACAGTCTTGGCGAGATCCTCCGCCACCGCCGAACGGTCCTTGACTTGTTCACTGAACAGGTCTGGCTTGCGGACAAATGTGCCGCGCCCTTGTTGGGAGGATACATACCCCTCCCGTTCGAGTTCGCCGTATACTCGGGCCACTGTATTGGCGTTGATGCGCAGGTCAACGGCCAACTGTCGCACAGTGGGCAACTGCTGTCCAACCTCCCATTCTTGCCGCAAGATGCGTTCGATGATTTGCTGCTTCAACTGAACATACAGCGGGATTCCGCCTTCCTGATCCAATGCAAAGTGTTCTCCCATCGTGAGTCTCACCTCGCTCTGAACTTCCATCGGTGATTGCATTATTGTTATAGTCCTTTAGTACAATAATGTCAAGTCCCCGTCACCGCTGACTGCCGAAGAGCGCATCTTGATAGAATCGGCAACAATGGGTGATCCTACAGCGGAAAGACTGGGCAAACGAAGCAGGGGCGGGGTTGAAGACATGAGTGTCCTGACCATCATCAAGAATTGTACGGTCTACAATCCGAAACCGCTGGGCGTGATGGATGTCCTCATTGGCGGCGCCAAGGTCCTCGCGCTAGGGCCGGACATCAGCGTGCACGGCACCGTGCCTGACGTGGAGGTGGTTGACGCGCGGGGATTGATGCTGTTCCCGGGGCTGATCGACCAGCACGTTCACATGGCCGGTGGTGGCGGTGAAGGAGGTTTCCATTACCGCACGCCGGAGATTGCGCTCTCGCACATCACGACGGCCGGCGTCACGTCCGTTGTCGGCGTTCTCGGCACGGACGGTGTAACCCGCACCACCCGCGAATTACTCGCCAAGGCCATGGCGCTTGATTTCGAAGGCGTGAGCACGTGGATTTACTGCGGAGCCTATCAGGTACCCACGCGCACCATTACGGGGATGCCGCGATCAGACATCGTGCTGATTGACAAGGTCATTGGCGTGGGCGAAATCGCCATCTCAGACTCGCGGTCGAGTCACCCGACGACCGCCGACTTGGCTGAACTCGCCAGTGAGGCACGTGTCGGTGGGCTGCTGGCGGGAAAGGCGGGCGTCTTACACCTGCATGTGGGCGACGACGACTCAAAACTCGATATTTTATTTGACCTCTTGCGGACCACCGAGCTGCCAAAGGCCAATTTTACCCCCACACATCTCAACCGCAACCCTGATTTGCTTAAAGAGGCGGTCCGATACGGCAAGGAGGGAGGATTTGTCGACGTCACGTCTGGCATTCGACCGGACGAACACGACCACGTCTCGGTCAAACCAGCCAAGGCGATTCGGCAGCTCTTGGACCACGGGGTGATCCCCTCGCGGATCACCATGAGTTCGGACAGCAATGGCAGTTCCCCGATCTTCGATGACCAAGGGAAGCTCGTGGCCATGGGTATTGGATCGATCGCCACGCTTTGGGAGGAGACCCGTGATGCGATGGTGCAAGAAAAGGTCCCCATCGAAGTGGCCGTCGCGATCGTTACGAAAAACGTTGCGCGCGTGCTAAAGCTGGGGGACAAGGGTCAAGTCAAGCCAGGGCTCGACGCCGATTTGCTGCTGACAGACAGCGAGTACCGAATCCGCCATGTCTATGCCAAGGGCCAGTGCATGGTGCAAAATGGTGAACCCGTCGTATTTGGTACCTTTGAAGACGCCCCGCGAGTACCAGGCGCCCCGACGTCGAAAGACCACGCTGGCGGCAAGAATGATGGACGCGGACGGCCCATGCTGGCCCCAGACGAAGACGATCCTGATGACTTCCCAGATGAGAAAGAGCGAAAGGAACGCAGTCGACGGCGGCATTACTGTTGCTGAAAAAGAAGGGGTGACGCAGTCCGCTTTTGCGGCCTGCGTCCCCCCTTCTTGACCCTACTATACCCACCCATCTTGCGACGCAGTGTCCACCAACCCTAAAATGGCGGTTTTTGGACGTAGTGTCCGTGCAGATACTCCCCCTGCGGAAAATAGTGTTCTTGGGATGCGCCGAAGACGTGGAACTTATCGAGGGGCCAGATCACGAGGTCGACGCGTCCCGTGAGCGTGGATAGCGAGATGGGGCCGATGTAGCGGCTGTCATAGCTGACGACGCGGTTGTCCCCCATCACGAACAGGTGTCCTGGTGGTACCTTGGTCGGTCCGTAGTTGTACTTGGGGTCAAGCGGCCCGTCTTCGATGAACGGTTCGGGAATGTACTGTCCGTTCAAGTACAAATGCCCTTTGATGAGTTGCACCGTATCCCCTGGTAACCCGATCACGCGCTTGACCCACTGTTCGTGGTCGGGGCCCTCAAAGACGATGATGTCGCCGCGTTTTGGCAGGCCGAAGTCGTAGACGATGCGATCCACAACCATCCGATCGCCGTTGGCCAGCGTCACGTCCATCGAATGTCCGTCGACAATTCGCTGCGTAAAGAGAAAGTGCTTGATGGCAAACGCGATCAAAATCGCGATCAAAAATGCAGTGATCCAGTCCCACGCCACTTTCCAGTTGCTCGAGGGTCGCCGCGTCTTATCGGCCGGACTGACGTCTACCTTGTCGTTCATCAGAAACGGTACCCTCCCTGGACGGATCGCTCTTTCGTTGTCCCGCGTCCCGCTGGTTGCTGAACCGCCAGCACCGAGATCGATCTTCCGGTTGGCCACTTTGGGATCAACGCGCCGCGTCAACGTCTACGCGACTTGTTCGCGTGAGACATCGTAAAATCCTTCCGGGACTGCACTTGATCACACTCTGTTCAACTTTGCGGTTTTCCTGAGAGTGGAATGATTTCGGCTGAGGCCACGCCGCGATCGATGTTCAGTCGGGCGCATGTGTAGAACGGTTGCGATCTTTTATCGGTTGGAGAGCCCGGGTTGACGCACAGGATGGCCCCACTACGCTCGATCTTCGGGATGTGGCTGTGACCGAACACCACGCAGTCCACGGCCTCATCGCAAAAAGCCTGAAGAGCCCGTCCTTGTGTCGTCCCGCTGGAGCCGTCGCCGTGGACCAATCCGATTCGACAGCCCGCCACGATCAGAAGTCGGCGGCGGCCGAGTCGCAAGTGAACGGGATCAGCGTCCGTGTTGCCCGCGACGGCCACCACAGGGGCCAAGGACGCTAACGTATCGAGCACACTCAGCGCGTTGAGGTCGCCGGCGTGAACGATAAGATCGGACCCTTTGAGTGCCGATAGCAGCGCCGCAGGCAGTGACCGTGCGCGACCGGGGATGTGCGTGTCGGATACCACCCCGATGCGCACAGTGACTGCGTCCGCAAAATAGATCTCAGGTTCCACTGTCAGAGAGCGCGCGACGCTCGCCGTTTAGCACCAACACGGCGTGGAGCGCGGCGCTGAGGGAATGCGAAACAGAGCAATACGTCTCTTGAGACAGGCGAACAGCGCGTTCAACCTTATCCCAGGAAGCCCCTGCCGCATCGATGTGATACGTCACCGTGATGTCTGTGAACTTTTCCGGCGGCGTTTTGGCACGCTGACCCTCGACCGCGATCTCCACGCGATCATAGGCGATCCTCATCTTCTCGAGAATCATGGTGACATCGATGCCCGTACATCCGCCGAGGCCCATGAGAACCAACTCCATAGGTCGCGGGCCAAGATTCTCTCCGCCTACGTCCGGTTTCGCATCCACCATCACCGTATGACCAGAGTCACCGATGGCACTGAACCGGCGGTTGCCCTGCCACTGGACTGCAACTTGCATACGTCGATTCCCCCGATTCTCTTAAAATACATCCATGCTCAGATAGCGCTCGCCCGTGTCGGGGCACAGTGCGGCGATGCGCTTGCCCGGTCCGAGTTGCAGCGCCACCTGTGTTGCGGCCCACACCACGGCACCACAGGAGATGCCGAGCAGCAGTGCCTCGTCGCGCGCAAGCCGTCGGGTCATCTCGATGGCATCGGCATCGGACGCCTGGTAAATGGCGTCGTAGATCCCTGTGTTCAAGATCGTCGGGATAAACCCTGGGCTCGTGCCGACAATCTTATGTGGTCCGGGCGACCCGCCTGATAACACGGGCGAGCCCTCCGGCTCGACGACGTAGATGGCGATCCCGGGAATCTCCGCCTTGAGCGTCTCTCCGACCCCGGTAATCGTCCCTCCTGTCCCGGCGGACGAGACGAAGGCATCGATGCGACCCTCCATCTGATCAATGATCTCGATCGCGGTGGTTCGGCGATGGGCATCCGGATTATGCGGGTTGTCAAACTGTCCGAGAATCAAGGCATCGTCGCCAAGCGCCCGTTGCATCTCACGGGCGCGATCCACTGCGCCCCCCATCCGCAGATGGCCGGGAGTCAAGACGACTTCGGCCCCATACGCCTTGAGAATGGCGATCCGTTCGCGCGTCATGGTATCCGGCATGACCAGAATCGCCTTGTACCCTCGTGCTGCAGCGACCATGGCGATGCCAATGCCGGTGTTCCCACTGGTCGGCTCGATCAGGGTCATCCCGGGGCGCAACAATCCCTCCGCCTCGGCGGCGCGGATCATGTTGTTCGCAGGCCGGTCCTTGACGCTACCACCCGGGTTGAAACGTTCCAGTTTGACAAAGATATCGGCCGCATGAGGGGATACGACGCGCGTGAGTTGAACCATGGGCGTGTGACCGATCAGTTCTGTGACGTTGTCTACAACTCGCACAGCAAGCGCCCCCTTTCTCCACGATTCAAAACGGTGCCTGAAGAGTGTGTCACCACACCTGCAACGCTGCTGGAGCACGATCTTTCCTTGTCCCGGTCTCTCATTCTCAAAGGTGCCTGAACGGGTCGAGTGTTCCTTACAAGGACCGGAGGGCTTCGCGCTGAGCCTCAAATCCAGGTTTTCCGAGCAAGGCAAACATGTTCGTCTTGTACGCCTCTACACCTGGTTGATCAAACGGGTTGATGGCGAGCATATAGGCGCTGATCGCGCATGCCTTTTCAAAGAAGTAGAACAGATAGCCGAGCGTATGCGCGCTCATGTCGGGTAGCTCGAGAAGGAGGTTCGGCACACCCCCCGCAGTGTGCGCGAGCCGCGTCGCCGTCATGGCCGTGTCGTTGACCTCACGCCACTCCTTGCCAGCCAGGTAGTTCAGACCGTCGACGTTTCCTGCAATCTCCCCTACTACGAGCGTACGACGCGGCTTGGCGACCTTGAGGACCGTCTCGAACATGATGCGTGCGCCTTCCTGGATGTATTGCCCGAGCGAGTGCAAGTCTGTCGAGAAGTCTGCCGATGAGGGGAACAGGGCCTTGTTGTCTTTCCCTTCGCTCTCGCCAAAAAGTTGCTTCCACCACTCCGCCACGTAATGAAGTCCGGGTTCGAAGCTCACGAGCATCTCGATCGTCTTGCCCTTCTGATGCAAGATGCTGCGAAGTGCCGCATAGGCGTAGGCCGGGTTCGCGTCGAGATCGCACACCGCGAGGTCTCGCTCCGCGGCGGCGGCACCGGCGATCATGGCGTCGATGTCCACGCCGGCGGCCGCGAGCGGCAACAAGCCGACGGGAGTCAGCACCGAGTAGCGCCCGCCAATGTCGTCTGGAATCACGAAGGTATCGTAGTGTCGCTCGTTGGCCAGGGACAGCAGTGCCCCCCGCGCCTTGTCTGTGGTCGCGACAATCCGCGAGGCGGCGCCATCACTCCCGTAACGCTGGATCATGTAGGCTTCCAGCGTGCGAAACGCAAGCGCCGGTTCCGTCGTGGTGCCGGACTTGGAAATCACGTTGACAGCGACCTCATACTGATCGAGAACGTCCAGCAGTTCCGCGAGGTACGTGGAACTCATCTGGTTTCCTGCAAACACGACTTGCATCCCCGCGTCCTGCTTGTACTCCGAAAATGAGTGGCGCAGGAACTGAAGCGCGGCACGGGCACCGAGATAAGACCCTCCGATGCCGATCACCACCAGCATGTTGGCCGAGCCAGCGAGCCGCCGAGCTGTCTCTTTGAGACGGTCGAGTTCAGTCCGATCGAGGGTCGACGGGAGGTTGAGCCACCCCAGATAGTCGCTGCCTTGCCCTTTTTGTCCGTGCAAAATCTCGTGTGCTGTGCGCACGAGAGGCTCTTGATAGGCAATCTCATGTTCTGCCACAAATGGTTGGGCCTTATGTACTAACTTGATCAAATCGTTCACGCTCCCTTGTGCAAGTGTGGTGCTTGTTTTCGTCTGCCCAGGTCTGCGAACGCGTTCGCGCGTCACTTACTGCAGAGGGTGTGCTTCCAACACCGCCGCCATCTGACGCATGGCGAAATCGTGCGCCGCAGCTGTCAGATCGGCCATCAGTGAGGGATCATACCGCACCTTGTAACGTCGAAAATAAGCGCCGGTCGCAGTGGAATAGCAGCAGATTGATGTACAGACTCCGGTGATGACCACTTCATCAACCCCGGCGGCCAAGAGCCAATCGTCCAACTCCGTCTCAAAAAAGGCGTCGTAGCGAGTCTTTGGCAGATAGCGAACGCGAGTGCCGCGATGCGTCTCGTAGAACGCGCGCAAGCGACCAAACAGTGCCGCACCGGGCGTGCCGGCAACGCAGTGGACGGGCCAAAGGGCGAATTCCGGGTCGTCGGGAGAATGGGCATCGCAGGCAAACACGATGAGTTCATCACGACGGACGGCGGCTTCGAGTTGGGTCACTAGTCTAGGTACCATGTCTTGGGCCGCTTTCCCGCAGGTCAGGGCCCCGTCTGCAGCAACGAAGTCTTCCGTCATGTCGACGACAAGCCAAGCTCTGGCCAATCCAGGTTCCCTCCCTTACACACCCTAGTATACCACGTAAAAGGACGGGTAAGCGGGGACTATGACCAAAGTGACCGGGACATTCTAAAGGGGGGAATGCGGTACACACGCATTCGTGTGCACCGTCACATGACTGGAAGGAGTGACCGTAAGGTGGGGATTCGCTTCAGAGCCTTGCTGTCGATTATAGCGTCTATGGCGCTTTTGCAAGGATGCTCCGGGGGCCCTGCGCAGATGGCGACGCTGGCTCCCCATGTGGTGTGGAAGCCCGGCGCGGCGCGCGAAACGGGGGATCGCGCAGTGCCATTGACCGGATTCGCGGCATTTCCCCGAGATCGAGTCTATGGATTCGGCTATACGTCAGACACCGGCCGTTTCCATCTCATGATGGCAACGCCCGGAACTGGCATTCGGTGGGTGACGCTCACGCCCGCAAGCGCCGACGCCCCGGCGACGTCTGGCATCGGCTCCACTGCCCCGTATGCCGTGCTGTTTCCATCAGCGCGCAAAGGCTTCGTCGGCTGGGTGAGTCAAACGCATCACCAAGTGTACATCTCACGAACGCGAGACGGAGGGAAACGCTGGTCCACGGAACGAATCGGATCGACTCCAGGCCTTGCGTTCGCGCGTGTGGAGGCGCTCTCCTATACAGAGCCTTTGACGGTGTTTGCGTTAGTGTCCGGGGATTTCGCTGCCGGACACGAGAGCCGGGACCTCTATCGGTCGCAGGACGATGGCGCAAGCTGGAGACTGGTGTTGCGAGATCGTACGGATTCGTATCTGGCGTCCACGGGCATGGCGTTTGCCACGGCCACCGAGGGTGTAATCGCGGTCGACAGTCAAGACAACATCCCCAAGGTCGACGAGACCAATGACGGCGGCATGACGTGGAGGACCGAATCCCTGGCGCTCACCGATATCCCGTCGCCCAGCATTGCGCAGACCTACCCACCACACTTTTTCGGGCCGGACGGGTTGGTCGGCATCCTGCCCGCCATCTATACAGGCGGAGGCTTGGCGCTCTATGAGACGTTTGACGCTGGTCGCAGCTTTGTGCCTCTGCACACCCCCGCAGGGTTGCAGGCCGTTTCGTTCGCTACGCCAAAACGTGGACTGGCCATAGGCCAGGGACACGTTTTGCGAACTGCGGATGGCGCACAGGTCTGGCAATCGCTGTTTCCGGATCCCGTACTGCGTTCAGCGCTCGCGAGTGCGCCAGATATACGTCAACTTCAGTACGAACCGGATGGTCAGGCCTGGCTGCTCCTGCAAAGGAAAGGTGCGGCGTTGAGCGGGGCGAGTGCGCTCTTACACTCAGTCGATCAGGGCGCCACGTGGAGACAAGTGGACTGAGTGGAATGAGTAGATTCTTAGACACCGCCGCGAATGTAGAGCACCTGTCCGGTGATGAAAGAGGCCTCTTCCGACGCGAAAAAGGCAACCGCATGGGCCACGTCCGCTGGCGTCCCGATGCGTCCGACTGCGGTCTCACGCGCGGCCATTTCTTTAAATGCGTCAAACTCCACGCCGATCCGCGCCGCGGTTTCCTTGGTCATGTCGCTCTCGATGAAGCCGGGCGCAACGGCATTGCACGTGATGCCAAAGCGGCCGAGTTCGATCGCGAGCGTCTTGGTCATCCCCTGAATCCCCGCCTTGGCGGCAGCGTAGTTTGCCTGTCCACGATTGCCGAGCGCGGAGGTGGAAGAAAAATTGATAATTCGCCCGTAGCGATTGGCGACCATGTGTCGCTGCGCAGCCTGACTGCACAGCCAAGTCCCTTTGAGGTGAACGCCGATCACTTGGTCAAAGTCGTCTTCCGTCATTTTGTGGATCAAATTGTCCCTGATGATCCCGGCGTTGTTGACGAGGATATCGAGCCTTCCGTAGACCTCCATGCAATGATTCATGAGGGCTTCGACGTCCGTACGTAAAGATACGTCGCAGGCGACGGCCACGGCTTGCCCGCCAGCGGCCACGATGGCCTCGGCCGTTCGCTGAGCGCCCTCTGGCAACACGTCACTGACGACGATCTGAGCCCCGGCCAGCGCCAGGGACTTTGCACAGGCAGCGCCGATCCCCCGCCCGGCACCGGTCACCACTGCAACACGCTTTGCATCGATCATCGCTCTACCTCCTCTGGTGGCAACTGAATTCGAAGACGACTCAACACGGCCTGTCCTTTGATGACGGTGTCGCCTTTGTCCGTCTTGGCCGTGAATTGCACTTTGGCAACCAGTCGGTCGCCTTCCTCCACCAATTCTGTGATGGTGCCTTGACATTCGATCACGTCGCCCGGACGGACCATGGCGCGAAACCGCACGCCAAATTCGCTCAAATCCGCCATTGCACCGGCAAACTCGGTCAACATCGTGCCAAGGTAGGCCATCGACAGCATGCCATGGGCGATCACCCCGCCGAGACCGGCGCCTTGCGCGAATTCCTCGATCGTGTGAATCGGGTTAAAATCCCCCGAAGCGCCCGCATAGCGAACGAGGTCCAGACGGGTGATCGGACCCCGGCGAACCGTAGGAAGGGCCTGTCCCTTCAGCCAGGCCTCAGGCATTTTCTTCGCCTCCTCTGACGATGAGTGTCATCCGGGCCGACTGCACCGTGTGCCCGTCCGCATCTTGACATCGCGATTCAAACACGAGAAACGTCATGCTACCGGACGCCCCCCGTCGCGTGGAGACATCGCACAGCCGCCTTGAACAGAACACCCGCTCCCCGACAAACAAGGGCCGTTCATAATAAAAGGTCTGCTCTCCGTGAATCAATCCTTCTTGAGGGAAATGCAGTCCAGGAATATCGCCATAGTCCAACGTCATGGCAAATGTCGGGGGCGCGATGATGCGGCCAAACCGCGATGTGCGCGCTACCGCCTCGTCTACGTAAAGCGGGTTCGTGTCGCCGATCGCCTCTGCAAACTTGCGCACGGCGCCGCGCTCGATATCGCCCGGGACGGGATCGGACCACGTCATTAAACAGGCAGGATCTATCACTGCAGGCCCCTCCTTGCCATATGTACTGTACTACCCCTGCATGATAGCATACAGCTGGACTTCACGGCAGTGCACGGGGGCTCGCAACTCATCCGGACCAAGCTGTGGTAAACTACAGCCACAGTACAGTGAGAGCAAGGAGTAAAACAGCGATGCAATGGACACTGCTGGCAACGGCTCCGCTGGGCCTCGAGGCCCTGGTGGAACGGGAAGTCAAGGAACTGGGCTATACGGTCGTATCTGTCGACAACGGCCGCGTGTTGTTTTTGGCCGATGGTCTTGGAATTGCACGGTGTAACCTGTGGTTGCGCACGGCCGATCGCGTGTTATTGGTCGTCGGGCGCTTTCGGGCCGAGACGTTTGATGAGTTGTTTGAAGGGACCAAAGCCCTGCCGTGGCCCGATCTGATTCCGCGGACGGCCCGTTTCCCGGTTGACGGACGCTCGCAAAAGTCGCGACTCAGTAGTGTGCCTGCTTGCCAGGCGATCGTGAAAAAGGCCATCGTGGCGAGTCTCCAGACCCGTTACAAAGAGTCTTGGTTCGAGGAGAGCGGACCTGACTATCGGATCGAGATCGTGTTGCAAAAGGACGAAGCGATGTTGACTTTGGACACAAGCGGCGCCGGGCTGCACAAGCGCGGCTACCGAACGTCCACAGGCATCGCCCCGATCAAGGAGACGATGGCCGCAGCCCTCGTTTTGCTGTCTCGCTGGGGCGGTCATCGTCCCTTCGCAGACCCGCTGTGTGGAACGGGGACCATCGTGATCGAGGCGGCTATGATCGCGGCGAACATGGCCCCGGGAATGCAACGGGAATTCGCTAGCGAGGCATTTGACTGGGTCGGTCCCAAGGCGTTTCAGATAGCTCGGCAAGAGGCGGAGGACTGTGAGGATCGCGCTGCTGCGCCCGCCTTCGCGTTGGCCGCCAGTGACATTGACAGTCGCGCCCTCCGTATGGCGGAGGAGCACGCACGCTTGGCCGGCGTCACCCGTTTGATTGAGTTTCGCACTCAGGACGTGCAGTCCTTTGTTCCAATCGCGGAGTACGGCTGCATCGTCACGAATCCCCCCTACGGCGAACGCATCGGCGATCACGAACAGGTCCGCATCGTCGAGACCGCCCTTGGGCGGATCTTGGAGGACTCGCCGACGTGGTCGTTGTTCGTCTTGACGGCAAGCAAGGGTTTTGCACGCCACGTCGCCAGGCGGGAGGACCGCGTCCGCAAGCTCTACAACGGTCGCATCGAGTGCAAGTTCTATCAGTATCTCGGACCTTTGCCGCCACGCATGATCACCCAAACGGGGGGGCTCGGTCGTCCATGAGTGCAACGTCTGTGCGTTTTTTCTGGATCATTCTGATCACGGTTATGGTAGCCGTGGTCTCCTATATGGCCGGTCTCGAAGGTGACCCTCTGTTTGTTCGGGTCGGAGCCCACACCTACTTCGCGCTGCCCTATCAGTTTTCCGCTGACCAAACTGAGACGATCTTTTCAAACCATCCGGTCATCGTTGGGCATGTCGGTCCGCGTCCCTTGAAGCAGCGCGGCTCAGACGGGAGCCAAGTGTTCCTGCTCGACGCCACGGGCGGTGACGGAAAGCCAGCCTGGCGGCTCTATCGGCCGCTGTAAGGTCAGGGTGACGAGAGCGGGCGCATGTGCTTTACGGCCCCCTCCCGATGCGGTGCGAGAACCGCACACACAGCCTTATGCCAGGGCACGGGCACCTTTGCTGCCTCAGCCATCTCGACCAGGGCCCCTTGCAGACTGTCGAGTTCAAGTGGCGACCCTTTTTCAAGGTCGCGATGAAGCGATGACGTCATCAACGGATCCAAGGTCAAGGCGCGCTCCAGCAGCGCCTCGCGCATCCGGTCTGCGAGGCCGATGCCATGGGCACGAGCGACCGCCAACAGCTCCTCGACCAAGCCGACGTAGAGTGCCGCCGACTCTTGATTGTCAAGTGCCACGCCAATGGCTGAGCGCGTGGCCGCCGTGACGCCGCTAAACGCGCATAAGAACACGTATTTCTTCCACATCTCGCGCAAGATCGGCTCGCGGCAAAAGGCCGGGATTCCGGCGGCTGTGAACGCATCCTGTAGCCTGGAAAGCACCTGATTGAACCCTTGGCCCCTTTGCTCGGGGTCAAGCAGCGGACCGTAGACGATGTCCCGCACCTCGCTCGTTTGCAGGATGTGTCCGTTGGCATCCAACGTGGTTTCGATGTAGCAGGACCCGCCAAGGACGTGTTCCGCGCCAAACGCCGCCCTGAAGCGATCGATGTGCACGACGCCGTTTTGCAGGGGCAGTGCCATCGCACCCTTGGCCATGGCCTTGACGATATCTTTCCAAGCCGCGTCGAGGTGGTAGTTCTTTAGAGTGATCAAGATCACCTCACAGCCGTCAAGGTCCCGTGCCTCCGTCGTTACCTGTGGCTGCACCCGCACATCGCCGTACACGCTTTTGATGACAAGTCCGTCGCGGTGTAGAGACTCCGCTCGCAAAGGGCGCGCCAAAAACGTCACATCCTGTCCAGCTTGCGCTAAAAGACCTCCAAAGTAACCTCCGACAGCCCCCGGCCCGATGACTCCGATGCGCATGACGATCCCCTCATTCCACAGTAAAATATCTGGCTTCCGGATGGGCAAACACCATGGCCGACACGGACGCTTCTGGATCCATCATAAACCCTTCCGTCAGTTCAACGCCAATGTCGTGAGGCCCCAAGAGTCGAAAAAGTTGCGCCTGATCGTCGAGGTTCGGGCAGGCTGGGTAGCCAAAGGAGACGCGGATCCCTTGATAGCGAGCAATGAACCGTTCGCGCATGGTCATATCGGTTGGATCCGGAAATCCCCAGGAGTCGCGCATGACATGATGGACGCGTTCCGCGAACGACTCAGCCAACTCGAGTGCCAGCGCCTGCAGA
>Ga0080006_1123033_pt1 | contig 16249 bp, 16 predicted proteins | sample RS3BMetagenome_FD_69209 | JGI IMG/M metagenome (GOLD analysis project Ga0080006, IMG submission 69209) | Ferric oxide microbial mat and aquatic microbial communities from Rainbow Spring, Yellowstone National Park, USA - RS3B (SPADES... ... | reverse complement strand
GCGCGTGACGGCCCTCGAGGCGGGCCTGCCGGTGGAGGTGCCGGCGCTCACCGTGGACCGACAGTGCGGCTCGGGGCTCCAGGCGATCTGTCTCGCGGACCAGGCGGTGCGGGCAGGCACGTGCGAGATCGTGCTGGCCGGCGGCAGCGAGTCGATGACCCGGGCGCCCTACCTGATGGAGCGGCCGCAGGGGGCCTACCAGCGCGTGCCGCCGCCGTTCGTGCGCCCGCGCCTGGCGCCCGACGCCGTCGGCAACCCGCCGATGGGCCTGACGGCGGAGAACGTCGCGCAGATCTACCGCGTGAGCCGCGAGGACCAGGACGCGTTCGCGGCGCGTTCGCACCTGCTGGCGCTGCGGGCGATCGCCGAGGGCCGCTTCCAGGAGCAGATCGTGGCGGTGCAGGCGCCGCGCGGCAAGGGCGAGCCTGCCCCATTCGCCCTCGACGAGCACCCGCGGCCGGACACCACCCTCGAGCGGCTTGGGCGGCTGGCCCCGGCGTTCCAGAAGGGCGGGACCGTCACGGCGGGCAACTCCTCGGGCATCAACGACGGCGCCGGGGCGGCGGTCGTGATGTCGGAGCGAAAGGCCGCGCAGCGCGGCCTCCCGCCGCTGGGGCGGGTGGTCGCGTGGGCCGTGGCGGGGGTGGACCCGAACATCATGGGCATGGGCCCGGTGCCGGCGGTGCGCAAGGTGCTGGCGAAGGCGGGCATGTCGCTCGGGCAGATCGACCTCGTCGAGCTGAACGAGGCGTTCGCGAGCCAGGCCCTGGCCAGCATCCGCGAGCTCGGCCTCGACATGGAGAAGGTGAACGTGAACGGCGGCGCGATCGCGCTCGGCCACCCGATCGCCGGCACGGGGGCCATCCTGACGGCGAAGCTCCTGTACGAGCTGCGGCGCACGGGCGGCCGCTACGGCATCGTCACGGCCTGCATCGGCGGCGGGCAGGGGATCGCGGCGATCTTCGAGCGGCTCTGAGCCGGCGGCCGGACCGACCCTCACGCACTGCAGGGCAGATGAGCAGCGCCGCCCCCAGGGGGCGGCGCTGAGCGTTCGGCGGAGCCGGGGCGACCGTTCAGCGCATCCAGCGCTTCAGGTAGGAGAGGACGAAGAGCACGAGCACGGTGCCGACGACCACCGCGGCCAGGGCGACCATCAGGTGCACGACGAAGCTCAGCAGGAATAGCGCGACCACCGCGGCTCCGACCAGCATCAGGACGGAAGCGCAGCCGCCGCCCCTGGGGGGCCGTCCCGCCATGGCGCCACCTCCCTCCCTGGTGGACTATGCGCGAAGAAGCGATCTCGCGCCGGGTCGCGGGCGAGAGCGGCCGGCGCGCCTTATCTCGGCCTGCCGCCGTCGAGGACCATGCCGAAGAGCGCCTGCGCCATCGCCGCGGGTGGCAGCGGCCCGTCGGGCCTGTACCAGCGGAAGGCCCAGTTGAACACGCCGAGCACCGCCAGACTGTAGATCCTGGCATCGAGATCCGCCCTCAGCATCCCACGGTCGATGCCCTCCTGCACCAGGCCGCGCACGGCCGCCTCGTAGCGGTCGCGCTTGACCTGGACGAGACGGAACTTCTCGTGGGTGAGGAAGCGCGCCTCGTTGTGGAAGACCGCCATGTGGTCATGGAAGGTCGACATGCTCTCGAGGTGGTGGCGCAGGATGGCGAGGAGCCTCTGCAGCGGGTCGCCCGGCTCCCGGGCCGTGCGCTCGGCGAACTCGAGCAGGTGGTCGATGAAGGTGTCGTGGAACAGGAGCAGGAGGTCTTCCTTCGAGTCGAAGTAGTGGTAGAAGGCACCCTTGGAGCAGCCCGCTGCGTCGATCACGTCCTGGAGCGACGTCGCGTGGTAGCCGCGCTCGCCGAAGAGGCGCAGGGCGGCCTGCAGGAGGTTCTGCCGTGTGTCGTCGGAGGGACTCCTCGCTTGCCTGGACATCGCCGATCACGTCCTCCGGTGGGTCGGTAGGTGCCAGGCTGCCGATGCGGCCCGGCCAGGCCCATCATAGCGTACCGGGCGGCCGGGGAGGCGGCGCCAGGGGCGGTCAGCCGTCCCGGCCCTTGAAGACGTAGTCGAAGTAGCGCTCGGTGACGCCGCCTGCCTGCCAGCGGGCCCTGAGTCGCGTCTTCTTGACCGCCCGGCGCAGGTACGAGAGCAGTTCCCGGTTGAGCTCCTTGGCCGACGGGCCCTGCAGGACGCAGGAGACGCGCAGGCCCCCGGGCACCTGCGCGATCTCGTCCGGCCGCAACCTTGCCGCGAGCACGGCGCCGAGCGCCTGCGCATCGTCAGTGCTGATCTCGGCCTCCAGGGTGAAGAACGGTTCGGCCACTCCTGCACACCTCGCCGTATGGGACATCCGCCTCGAGCGTAGCACCTGGCTCCTGGCCGTGCGAGACGGGAACCTGCGCGCCTGCCCCCTAAGGACGCCTTCAACCTTGACTTCTCCTGCTGCATATCCTAGTTTGTTGGTCATGATTAGCGGCCATCGCGCCGCCCTGGGAGGAGACCTCTTGGCTCGTCCCGCCCTGCGCCTCTCACGTGCAGCCGTGTGGCTGCTTGGTCTCATCGTGCTCGCGGTCCTCGTCTGGCAGGCGGTGACGGCGCAGGGCGCGCCGAATCCCGCGTCGCCGCATCTCGGCGGTTTCGCGGCCGTCGTCGACACGGGCGTCCTCGTATTCCGCGAGGGGCTCGAGGCCATCCTCGTGCTCGCCGCGGTGACGGCGAGCCTCGTCAAGCGGCATCAGGGCTTCTGGACGCCGGTGGCGTTCGGCGCCGGCGTGGGCTTCCTGGCCTCGGTCGCCACCTGGTTCATCGTCGTGGCCGTCCTGTCCTCGATCAGCCTGCCCGAGCTCGACATCCAGGCCGGCACGGGCCTGCTGGCCATTCTCGTGCTGCTGCTGGTGATGAACTGGTTCTTCCACCGCGTCTACTGGACGGGATGGATCTCGCTCCACACCCAGAAGCGCAACGCGATCATGGCGGGCGAGCCCGGCGGCGCGAAGGCGGTCTGGGGCCTTGCGCTGCTCGGCTTCACGTCGGTCTACCGCGAAGGCTTCGAAGTGGTGCTCTTCCTGCAGAGCCTGCGCATGCAGGTCGGCGAAGGCACCGTCCTGACCGGCAGCGCGATCGGCGTCGTCCTCGCCCTGATGGTCGCGTTCCTCACCTTCCGCCTGCACTGGCGCCTCCCGTACAAGCGCATGCTCGTGCTGACCGGCGTGATGCTGGGCGCGGTGCTTTTGGTGATGGTCGGGGAGAGCGTGCAGGAGATGCAGCTCGCGGGCTGGCTGCCCGCGACGTGGATCGCGGGCTGGCGCTGGCCCGGCTGGCTGAACGTCTGGTTCGCGCTCTTCCCCACGGTGCAGAGCCTGGTCGCCCAGGGCGCCGCCGCGGCGGCCGTGCTCGGCTCGTACGTCGTGTCGGAGTACGCGCAGGTCTGGCGGCCGCGCCGCCTCGCGTCACGGCACCAGCGCAGCGCGACGTGAAGGCCCCGCCTGGGGTCAGGCGCCGCCCGGCTGGCGCAGCCACGGCGTCACGGTGAGGCCGACGAGCAGGCCCTCGGGGCCCAGGAGTCGTGTCACGCCCTGGCCCCAGGGCTCCTCGCGGTTCGCGGCGAGCAGGCGGTAGCCCTTCGCCTGCAGCTCGGCGGTCGCCGCGGCGAGGTCGTCCACGTCGAACTCGATCCAGGCCTGCGGCCGCGGGACGCCGTCTGGCCAGGCGCGCTGGCCGAAACAGGACTGCGCCGCGTCGGCGAGCGGCCAGACGGCGAAGTGCTTGGCGCCTGCGAGGTCGCCCGTGTGCAGGTAGTCGCCATCCGCATGGAGCGCAAGGCCGAGGCCTTCCACGTAGAAAGCCCGCGCCGCCGCGGGGTCGGCGGCGATCGGGCCGAAGCCGGCGATCAGGAGAACACGCATCGGGGCACCTCCCAGTCGGGTCTGCTCTGGTGCGAGCAGCCAGGTTCCCGGCATCCGGCGGAGAGCCGGGACAAGGAAAACCGAACAGAAGTTCGCTGTCGCCAGGCGAACTCCTGTCGGCGGAGGAAGAAGGTCAGTCGCTGGCGACCTCCTCGAGCAGGAGGCAGAAGGCCCGTTGCCCCTTCGCGAAGTTCCCGAGGCGCAGGAACTCGTTTGGCGCGTGCATCCCCTCGTCAAACATCGAGAAGCCGAACGCCACCGTCTGCATGCCGAGGATCTCCTGGAGGAGGGCGGTCACCGGCACCGACGCCCCGAGGCGGTAGCGGTACGGCGCCTTGCCGTAGACCGTCCGCAAGGCCCGCTCGGCGGCCAGCTGGCCCGGGTGGTCGTCCGGGATGCGGTAGGGGAAGCCCTGGCCCGGCAGAGGGCGCACCGACACCTCCACCTCTTGCGGGGCGTGGCGGTGGACGTGACGTTCCAGGAGCTCGAGGACCCGCGCTGGCGCCTGGTCCGGCACGAGGCGGCAGGTGATCTTCGCGTGGGCCTCGCACGGGATGACGGTCTTGACGCCGTCCCCCTGATAGCCGCCCCAGATGCCGTTCACCTCGAGCGTCGGGCGGGCCCAGTTGCGCTCGCGCGGCGTGTACCCCGGCTCGCCATGGGCGGCCCGGATGCCGGCGTGGCGCAGCATGGCCGGGGTGTCGTCGGGGATGCGCGCCATCTCCTGCCTCTCCTCGGGGCCGAGCGGCCGCACGTCGTCGTGGAACCCGTCGACCAGGATCGCCCCGTCCGGGCCGCGCAAGGACGCGAGGATCTCGACGAGGGCGTGGATCGCGTTGGGCGCGATGCCGCCCATGATGCCGGAGTGCAGGTCGCTCGAGGCGCTGCGCACGTCGATCTGCAGGCCGGCGAGGCCGCGCAAGGCCGTGAGCAGCATCGGCTGCTCTTCTCCCGCCTGCCCCGAGTCGGCGCTGACGGCGAGGTCCGCCGCGAGAAGCTCCTTATGCTCCCTCAGGAAGGCGGGCAGGGACGGGCTCCCGACCTCCTCCTCGCCCTCGAGGAGGAACTTGACGTTCAGGGGCAGCCGGCCCGACGTGTGCAGGAAGGCCTCGCAGGCCGCGACGGCGATCATCAGGTTGCCCTTCATGTCGCTCGCGCCGCGGGCGTAGATGCGCCCGTCGCGCACGGCGGGCTCGAACGGGGGGGCCTGCCAGAGCTCAATGGGATCCGGCGGCTGCACGTCGAAGTGGCCGTAGATCAGTACCGTGGGCCGCCCCGGCGCGCCGAGCCATTCGCCGTAGACGAGCGGGTGCCCGCCGCTCTCGCAGACCCTGGCCTCCGAAAAGCCTGCCGCGGCCAGCCGCGCCGCGCACCACTGCGCCGCACGGCGCACGTCTCCCTGGTGCTCTGGGGAGGTCGAGACGCTGGGGATGCGGAGCAGCTCCGCGAACTCGTCCAGGAACCGCGCCGCATGCGCATCCAGGTAACCTTGCCATGCCGTCAAGGGGAAACCTCCCATCTGTTCGTGCCTGCATGCCGTCGCCAGGGAGGACACCTTCCGCGTGCGGCACCTCAGATCGACTGCCGGCCCCCGGACATCGCCGCCGAGAGCAGCTGCGATGGGGGGTCGCCCTGCAGGCGCAGTCCCTCGCGGACGCCCGCCTGGGAGGCCTCGCTGCGGTTCTGGCTCAGCTTTCGCTTGCCCTCCAGGGATGCGATCTCGATGCGGAACGGGACGACGGCCGACGCCTGCGCGCGCACCTGCGGCTCCTCGAGCAACGCGGCGAACCGGGCATCGGTCTCGTGACGCCGCACGAGGTCGACGAGGTCCTGCCAGGCGTCGGCAGGGCCGCTCACCCGGAAGATGCCGTGGGCGTGCACCGTCACGTAGTTCCAGGTGGGGACGTCCAGCGTCTCGTACCATCGCGGCGAGATGTAGCCGTCGGGACCGGCGAAGAGGACGAGCACCGGCTCGCCGTCGAGGCCCGCCGCCATCGGATTCGCTTTCGCGAGGTGCCCGCAGAGGTAGCGCCTGCCGGCCTCCTCCCGCCAGAGCAGCGGCACCTCGGTCGCTTCGAGGCTGCGCGTGACGACGGTGCCGAAGCCGCGCCGCCGCACGAACTGCGCGATCTCCTGCGCATCGTCCCAGGCGTACGCCGTTGGAATGTACATGTCGGCCTCCTCGGGAGTCTGGCTGCGGGAGGGTTCCACAGCCCCCCTGCGCTTTCCCGCCGTGCCTTGCGACTGGTCGCGCCTTCCTTGCTCCCGCGGCTGCGACGTGCCATCTTGGACTGGACTCGGCGTCGCTTGTCCCATGCCATGCGAAGGACGGTGGCGGTGTGCCGCTCACGGCGAGACATCCCTGGCTCACCCTCGCGCTCTGGCTCCTCCTGCTCGCCGGTGCGGTCCCGCTGCTCGGACAGGTCACGAACCATCTCGGCTCAGGCGGCTTCTCGGCGCCGCACAGCGCGGCCGCCCGCGCGGATGCCACCGTCAGCCGCCTCGTGCAGCCTGCGTCGGTGCCGACGACGCTCGTGACCGGGCTGCCGACCGCGACGCTGCGCAGCCTGGCGTCGTCCCTGGGCATGCCCGCGGGCTGGCTCCACCGCCTGGGCGCGCGCTCCGCGGTGCTGGTGCCGGGCGCACAGCAGAAGCTCGCCCAGCGCTTCCTCGACCGCGTGCGCCGCCAGGGTGCACAGCTGACCGCCGTCAACGCGGGCAGCCTCAGCCAGGCGGTGAGCCAGCAGGCGATCAAGGCCTTCAGCGCGAGCACGGTCGTGGCCGTGCCGGCGCTGCTCATCCTCCTGCTCCTGGTCTTCGGCGCGGTGCTGCCTGCCTTGCTGCCGCTCATCACGGCCGGCGCCGGCACCGTGCTGACCCTCGCCGTCGTGGCCGTCGTGGAGCGCTACGTGCCGCTCTCCGTCTACCTTCTGCAGATCGTGAGCTTCCTCGCGCTCGGCGTCGGCGTGGACTACGCCCTCTTCGTCGCGACCCGCTTTCGCACGCAGCTCGAGGCGGGCACGGGCGTCGAGGAGGCGGTCGCGCTCGCCATGCGCACGTCGGGACGCTCCGTGCTCTTTTCGGGGCTCGCGGTGGCGCTGGCGCTCGCCGCGCTCGTCCTCGGCGGCACGGCGTACTGGCGCGGCATGGCGCTCGGAGGCGCGGTGGCCGTGGCGTCCGTGCTCCTCGTGACCCACACGATGCTGCCCGCCCTGCTGCGCCTGATGGGCCGCAGGGCGACCGTCGGCCGCATCAGGTTCGCGATGCCCGAGTGGCGGCTGTGGCGCGTCCTGGCGCACTGGGCCACATCGCGCCCGTACCTCGCCCTCGTGCTGGGCCTGCTGGCGCTGGCGCTGCCGGCCGTGGCGGCGCCCGCCCTGCAGGCGAGCATCCCGGCCGACGTGGCGGCGATGCTGCCGCGCAGCGCGCTCTTGGCCAGGGCCCAGGCGGTGGAACAGCAGGTGCGGGGAGCGGGTGAGATCGCCCCCTTCGTCGTCGCCCTGTCGCTGCAGCACGCCGTGACGTCCCCTGCGGCGTGGGACACGGTGGGGCAGGTGACGGCGCGGCTTCGCGCCTTGGGCGATGTCGCGAGCGTCTCGTCGCCGAGCGGCGCGCTGAGCCCGGGGAGTCTCGCGGCGAGGGCGCGAGAGCCCGCGAGCCCCCTGCGCGCGTTCGTCAGCGGCCCCCATACCGTCGACCTCTTCGTGACGCCGGCCTCCGGGCCGGACAGCCGGGCGACGCAGGCGCTCCTTGCGCGGATGCGGACGCGGCTTAGGCGGGTGCCGGGAGCGCAGGTGACGATCGGCGGCCAGGTGGCGGCCGTCCAGGAGTTCAACAGCTATCTCGCGACGCGGCTGCCGGCGATGGCCGCCGCGGTGGTGCTGGTGGCGCTCGCCGTACTCTGGTTCGCGACGGGTTCGCTCCTCCAGGCCCTGATCGGCGTGCTGCTGAACGCGCTCGTCACCATGTCGACGGCCGGCATCCTCGTCACCGTCATCGAGCGCGGCGCCTTCGGCGTGACGCCGCAGCCGCTGAACCTGGCGGTGGCGCCGCTCGTGTTCGTGATGCTGTTCGGCCTCTCGATGGACTACGAGGTGATCCTGCTGCACCGCATCCAGGAGCGCCTCGGCCACGGCGACGCGCCGCGCCACGCCGCGCGCCACGCCGTCGCCACGACGGGGGGCATGATCACAGGCGCCGGGCTCATCATGGTGGCGGTGGTGGCGGCCCTGCTCGTGAGTCCCTTCGAGATCCTGCAGACGCTGGCGATCGGCCTCGTCAGCGCGGTGTTGCTCGACACCCTGATCGTACGCACGTTCCTCGTGCCGGCCGCCGTGACGCTGCTTGGCCGCCACGCCTTCTGGCCGCGCCGCCACCGCCCGGTGCCCCAGGCGGACTAGGGCGGGCCCGCGGGACGCGGAGCGGCCAGGCTCTGGGCCGCATCGGCTCGCTGAACGGGCGCGAGACGGCCGGGAGGACGCGCGCCCAGCCGACGATGTTCACGAGCTTCGCGCGTTCGGGTCACGTGGGGAAGAGGCGGGGTCCAGCGAGATGGGCTTTAGGGCGCCGTATGCCCCTGGCCACCGCGGGACGGTGCCTTGCTCCGCCCGCCTGCTGGCTTCGCGGGCAAGAGGTCAACAGGATATGCAGGTAGCCAGGCAGGCACAGCCGGGGAAGCCTTCTTGCGGCGATGTCCAAAGACGTGCACGCAGGAAGCGCGCCCCTGGACTCGAAATATGAGTAGACAGATGATATTTGTCGGATCCATGCGGTCCGATCACGGTACCAGGGGGGAGTCACCGTGGCGGATGCGTCCCGACCCGGCGCGGGCGGGCCGAGCGCCCCGATCCGCGTGTTCGGCGTCGACGACCACGCTGGCGTGCTCGAGGGTCTCAGGCAGATCGTCGCCGACCAGCCTGACCTCGCGTGGGCCGGCGAGGCGAGCTCCATCGGCGAGGCGCAGACGAAGCTCATGGCCCTGATGCCGGACATCCTGCTGCTCGACAGCCGGCTCAGGGGCGAGTCCGGCCTGGATCTCTGCGCCTGGGCGCATCGCGAGCTGCCCGGGGTGCGGGTGCTGATGCTGACCGGTTCCACCAACGCCGCCCTGCTGCTGCAGGCGCTTGCGGCCGGTGCCGCGGGGTTCCTCGTCAAGCAGGCGCGCGGCCGGGACATCGTCGACGCGGTGCGCAGGGTCTACCAGGGCGGCGTCGTGTGGGACCCGCGCATGGGCCAGGCGGTGCTCGAACACTTCCGCCAGGTCGGGGGCCAGGGCCTCGGCAACGACCGGCTGGACCGCTACCGCCTGCGCATGCAGCGGCTCTATCGCGGCATGACGGCGATCGCCGGCATCCGCGGCGTCGAGGAGATGCTGCAGCGGGTCGTCGCCCTGGCACGCGAGGTGACCGAAGGGCGCTACGCCGCTCTCGCCGTGCTGATGCCCGACGAGTCGATCGCGAAGTTCGTGACCGAGGGGCTGACGCCCGAGCAGATGCGCATGGTGGGTGAGCTGCCGCGCGGCCGGGGACTTCTCGGCGAGGTGATCCACACGCGCCGGCCGCTGCGCGTCGACGACATCGCAAGCCATCCCAGAGCCTACGGCTTGCCGCCCGGCCCCCCGCCGATGCGCACCTTTCTCGGCATGCCGATGCTGGTGCAGGGCGAGGTGGTCGGACACCTCTACTTGACCGACAAGCACGGCGGCGAGGCGTTCACCGACGAGGACGAGGAGATCGTGGGGCTGCTCGCGAGCCTGGCCGCGGTGCTGATCAAGAACGCGCGCCTCAACGAGGATCTCGGCAAGCTGGCGGTGGTCGAGGAGCGCCAGCGCATCGGCATGAACCTGCACGACGGCACGCTGCAGACCATCTACTCGGTACTGCTCGGGCTCGACGCCATGCTGGACGACATTCCGGAGGGCAGTCGCACCCACGAGACGGTGAACCGGCTCGCCGAGCGCCTGCGCGAAGTGACCGACGAGATCAGGCGCTACGTCCTCGACCTGAAGTCCGACACGCGGCCGCTGATGGCGACGGTCGAGGAGATCGCGCAGGAACTCGGGCTCGGCGACAAGGTGCGCATCCACTCGTCCGACACGTCCTACACGCAGCTGCCGGAGGAGACGGTGGAGCACCTGGCCCGCTTCACGCAGGAGGCGCTCAGCAACGTCGCCCGCCACGCGCACGCAAGCCGCGTCGACATCACCTGGCGCAGGGTGGGCGACGAGTTCCAGCTGCTGATCGACGACGACGGGGTCGGCTTCGACACGAGCCAGCCCTCCCCGCCGGGACATCACGGCCGGCGCCACCTGGAGGAGCGGGCCAGGCTCGCGGGCGGGCGGCTCGATGTGCAGAGCCGTCCGCACGAGGGGTCGCGCATCCTTCTGACCGGGCCGATGCCGTCCCAGTAGACGTCGCCGGGGGCGAGAGCCAGGCGGCCGTCCGGCGTGGGCGAGGCATCTCCCGCGGCGGCCGAGGGCCGCACATCGCGTCGGCGCCTGCCCCGTGACCGGGGCAGGCCGCTTGCATCTGGTGCCCTAGAGGTTGAGGAGGCTGCGGATGAAGGCCCAGATCCTGTTCGGCCTGCGTTCCGGCGGCACCGCGTCCGTATCGTAGACCATGTTGCGCTGGGCGTCCTGCAGGGCCTGGTCGAGATGGCTGTCGGCCGCTTGACTGCGCTGGATCACCTCATATGGCTCCATCGCTGTCCTCCTTCGGGACGTGGCGGCGGGCACCGCGGTGAACGGCACCGGCTGCCCGCGTTGTGGCGACGATCTCCCTGCTGGCATATTGCGCCAGGATTGCCGGCCTGGCAACTGTTCTCGGGCCGCGGCGGCAGGCTCCGTGCCGCATCTGGCGAAGGATCAGGCCATGGGATCGTCAGGCTGCCGATGAAGGAGATGCGGCGGAATTGGCGCGGCTCACTCTGGGACTCGTTCAGATGAACCTCTCGATCGGAGTCTCCGAAAACCTCCGGAAGACAGAGCGCCTCCTGCGGGAAGTGCGCGAGAAGGGCGCGACCCTCGCGCTGCTGCCGGAGCTGTTCCCGCTGCCATGGGTCGCCTCGGGGGAGGACAGCCGGGCGTTCGCCTATGCGGAACCCGAGGACGGCCCCACACTGACGTACATCCGCAAGACGGCGCAGAGGCTGGGCATGGCCGTCGCGGTGCCGCTCTACGAGCGGTGCGGCGACCGGCGCTTCAACACGACCTTCGTCGTCTCGGAGCACGGCGACATCCTCATGCGCTACCGCAAGAACCACATTCCCTACCACCCCGGCTGGTTCGAGAAGTTCTACTACGAGGCCGGCGACCTCGGCTTCCCCGTCTTCCACCACCAGGGGGTGACGATGGGCGTCCAGACCTGCTGGGACAACCTGTTTCCGGAGGGCAGCCGCATCCTGGCCCTCAAGGGGGCCGAGGTGATCCTCGCGCCGCGCGGCTCGGGCGACTACTCGCGACGGCGCTGGCGCACGGCGCTCGCGGCGAACGCGATGGCCAACAACTGCTTCGTCGCCACCGTGAACCGGATCGGCCAGGAGAGCGGCGGCTACCTCTTCGGCGGCGACAGCCTCGTCGTCGGCCCGGACGGCGAGATCGTGGCCGCGGCCGAGGGGGAGGACGTCGCCCTCGCGGTCGAGGTGGATCTCGAGATGGTGCAGCAGAGCCGCCGCGAGTGGCCGTTCTTGGGCGACCGCAGGCCTCAGCTCTACCGCGAGATCTGCGAGGGACCCCGCTGATGCGCGTCCAGGGCGACCGCTGGCTGCCCGATCCCGCCACCTTCGAGGAGGACCGCGAGCGCCTCTGGGGCGACTTCTACGTCGACTCGGAGGTGGGGCGGCTCCGCTCGGTGCTGATGCACCGCCCGGGGCAGGAGCTGGACCTCGTGTCGGGGGAGGGTTGCCACGAGCACCTCTACGACGCGCCAATCGACCCTGTGCGCTTTCGCCGCCAGTTCGACGGGCTATGCGAGACCTACCGCAGCCTGGGGGTCGAGGTGCGGTTCATCGAGGGGCAGCTCGAGGATCGCCCGAACGCCGTCTACATGCGCGACCTCTACACCATGACGCCGGAGGGCGCGATCCTGGCGAGGCCCGCCACCCGCCAGCGCAGGGGCGAGGAGCGCGCCGTCGCCCGGACCCTCGCCGCGCTCGGCGTGCCGATCCTCAAGACGGTGAACGGCGCCGGAACCTACGAAGGCTCGAACGTCGTCTGGCTCGATCGGCGGACCTGCCTCCTCGGCACCAGCAGCCGCACGAACGACGAGGGCGCGCTGCAGGTGGAGCGCGAGCTCCAAGGGCTGAGCGTCGCGGACGTCCTGCGCGTCCCGGTGCCGTACGGCCAGATCCACGTCGACGGGTTCATCTCGCCGGTCGATCGCCGGCGCCTCGTCGTGGCCCCCTGGCTGCTCACCTGGGACCTCCGCCAGCAGCTCCTCGCGCGCGGCTTCGAGCTGATCGTGGCGGAAGAGCTGGAGGAGGTTGGCAGGCTCGGCACGAACTTCGTCGCGGTCGGGCCGGGCGAGGTCGTGATGGCGGAGGGGTTCCCGCAGACGCTGGCTCTCCTGCGCAGCCATGGCATCGAGGTGCACCTCGTGCCGGTGGACGAGATCCTGCGCGGCGGCGGATCGGTGCACTGCCTGACGGGGTTTCTGCGGCGCGACCCGGTCTAGAAGGCCGGTGCAAACCGTATGGCAGGCGATGGAACAGCATGGCGTAAGGCCGGCGGCCGAAGGTGCAGGCCGGGATGGGATAGTGCTTTCGAAGTCGGATGGGCTGGGGCAGATGCTCCTGAGGTTCGGAGGATGGAGGCGGCGGGCTTGCGGAACCCTAGGGGGCAGGGTATGAGCTCGCGTGTAGGATCGCGCACCACACGACTTGATTCCTGACGACAGAGACGGCAGTGGAGTTGCCGCACGCGTGGAGCCACCCAAGCAGCGCCGGTTGATCGGCTATGCCATCGATTTCAGCTTGCCCTGGCCGGCGAGCCGGCCGCCTTGGCGCGCTGCCGCTTGCGGGGGTACGCGTTGCGGCCGGGATCGTTGGGAAGCCCGTCCGGTCGCAGATCAGCCCAGGTGACGCCCCTGGGCGAAGCGGTCCGGGGCGAAGGCAGCGGCGTCCACGTCCCCGCCACCCTTGAGCGCAAGATCGGCCAGAAGCTCGCCTGAGGCTGGCGCCATGAAGATGCCGTTCGTCCCGTGGCCGGTCGAGACGAAGACGTTCTCGAAGGGAGAGAGTTGCCCGATCGCAGGCAGGCCGTCTGGTGTCATCGGCCGCATGCCGGTCCAGGCGGTCTCCGCTGCCCCGCCGAGATCCGCGCGCAGATGGCGGCGGACCGCTGCGCGCAGCCCGCGCAGCCGCGCAGGATCGAGACGCGTGTTGAGACCCGAGAACTCCATGGTGCCGGCGATGCGCACGGCGTCGGCGTACGGACTCAGCACCGCCTTGGTACCGGCGAAGTAGAGCGCGTGGCGGAAAGCAAGGCTCGGCTGCGTGAAGGTGATGCTGTAGCCCTTGCCCGCCTGGATCGGCAGCCGGGCACCGAGGAGCGATGCGAGGCCCGCTGTCCAGGCACCGGCGGCCAGGACGAAGATGTCTCCCGCGAAGCGCTCGCCGCAGGCCCGCACCGCACGGACGGCGTTGCCCTCCCGCTGAAAGGCCTGTACGGGAGCGTGCTCGTGCACCTCGACGCCCATCTCCTTCAGGCGGCCGAGGAGGCCCTGGCTCAGGCTGTGCGGCTCGACGTGCCGCTCGACCGGCAGGAGGATGCCGCCGACCACTCGGTCGGAGAGGCTCGGCTCGGCAGCGAGCGCCGCCTCGCGGGAGAGGATCTCCGGCGCGGGAAAGCCGAACGCCTCCACCTTGCGGAGCTCCCTGAGCTCGGTCTTGAGGGCGTCTTCATCCAGGAATGCGAACATGAGTCCGTGCAAGTGCATCTCGAAAGCGACCCCGTCGGCCGCGAGCGCGTCGTAGAGGGCGAGAGTGCGGCGGTTCAGGGCCAGCATCGCCTCGAGCCCGCGCTCATGGTCCCTTGCATTGCAGTGCCCCCAGAAGGAGAGAAGCCAGCCCAAAGTCTGCGGCAGGGCGCCCGGCCTGATGTAGAGAGGGCTCTCCCGCTGGAGCATCCAGCCGAGCGAGCGCCGGACGAGACCCGGTGCCGGCAGGGGATCGGACAGTGAAGGGCAGATGAAGCCGGCGTTTCCAAAGGAGCAGGCCATGCCGGCCTCGCCCTTCTCGACGATGATCACGTCGAGTCCTCTCCTGCGCAGGGCGTAGGCAGCCAGGAGGCCCACCATGCCTGCTCCGACCACGATCGCGCGATCCGCCATCTGAAACCCCTCCCGCCGGGGCCGCTGCGATGCACGTTCCAGGTTAGGGGGATCTTCCTGCCGGGGTGCCCCGAGCGGAACCCTGGGAAGAGCTCAGATGAACCTTTCGATCGGGTTGTCCGAAAACCTCCGGAAGACGGAGCGGCTCCTGCAGGGGCGGCAAGCTGAACTCTCAGAGGCACAGGGGGAGGGTCTGAGCCCTCCCCCTGTGCCTCTGAGCATGGACTATTGCAGAAACAGCTCCAGACCTTCACGCAGGAACTTGTATTGGTCCACTTCGACGTTGCGCACTAGTTCCATCAATGGTGTCGTAAGCTTAACCATCATCTGGCACTCGCTGTCGATCGGAGGAGGTTGCTTGTGGACGCCCTGGAGGCTGCGGATCCGACCTATGTCGGCACCCTGTACCCGCGGGACACCGACCATATGGGACACGTCAACGTCGCGAGCTACACTCAGATGTTTGACTCGGCTACCTGGGTCTTCTTCGATCGCCACGGCTTGGGCCGCCGCTATTTTGACGGCAACGAGTGCGGCATGGCAGCGCTCCAGCAACTGATGATGTACAACAAGGAACTCTTCGCAGGCGACACGGTGATGGTGCACACGGACATCCTCGAGGTGCAGGAGAAGACGATACGTTTCCGCCACACCCTCCGGCTCGCAGTGAGCGGGGAGATTGTTGCGACGTCGGAGTTGGTCGGCGCTCACCTCGACCGAAAGCGCCACCGCGCAGTGCCCTTTCCACCGGAAATCGCGCAAAGCCTTCGCCAGCACGTGACCAACCTTTGATGTGAGCGCCCACGGCACGTGCGACGTGCCAGAGGGGAACCGCCCACGGTCTTTGAGACTGAAGTACAGACAGACAAGACGCCTGCCGTGAGGAGCGGCAGGCGTCTTGATGCAGGAGGGCTGAGGGGGGCAGGGTAATCCAACCGGCGACGGGTAGCGCCGCAAGGAGAGTTCGGGGCGGACCTGCTACCAACAGGTCCGCCCCATCCGCAACCATACATCATTATCGTAGATGGGACTCGCCCTGCCGTAAAGGTGGGCGAGCAGATTCCTGACGTAGACAGCCATGCGGTTCTGCTCTGGCTGGGGCGGCATTGGCCCGAATGCCGTGCGGCAGGGCTGATCGGGCACGGGCGGCCGTATCAGGAGCAACCGGCCGGCGGACGGCAGAAACGGGCCCGGGTGCGCGCGGTGCGCTTACGCTGCACGGTCTGCGGGGCGACGCACACGGTGCTGCCGCCGGAACTCGGGCCGCACAAGCGCTACCGGCTGGAGGTGCTGGAACGGGTCTGTGCCGCCGCGGGTGCGGCCAAGGCCGGGATCTCGGCGCAACTGGACGGCATCAGCGTCGAGCGCATCGGTGCGTGGCTTGCACTGTGGCAGGCCGTGGCGGGTGATGTGATCCGCTTCGTCGAGCTCCTCCTGCTTGCAGATCCGCTAGTGCGGCGGCCCGTGCTCACGCCGGGCATGTCGGACATCGCCTGCCTGCGCCAGTTGCTGGGTCTCTCCCGGGATCTCTGCGTGCTCACGGAGCTGAACCGGCTGCTGTACGCAGCGGCTGGTGCGGCCAATCCCCGGCTGACGCCAGGTAGGCCTTGCGCCGCATCCTGCGCCACAAGGCCTACCAGACCGGCATCATCCATTCCCCGGGCGCCTTCCTCCGCGGCGTTCTTCGCCGCGTGCGCGACGACCGGGAAACCGAATCGCGCCGTCCGCCTTCGCCGCCGCCGCCAGCAAAACAAGACGCACAGCCCGCGTCGCCGCTCGGCCGTGCCTATCTGCGGGTGCAGGGGATGATCCGCACTGAGTGCACGGATTCAACCGAAACCCCTGTTCGGCTTCGCTGAAATCAGCATCGTGGGCCTCGACCCGGACGTGCCCGCTGCGGCGCGCGCGCGTTGGGGGGGGGGGGGCGGGGCCGAGGGGACCGCTTTGACCGACAAGGTTTTTGAGAAGCCCCCCCGCTTATAGGGGGGGAGGATTCTGCGCGGAGAACGCCGCCGGGC
>Ga0080006_1179110_pt1 | contig 16253 bp, 18 predicted proteins | sample RS3BMetagenome_FD_69209 | JGI IMG/M metagenome (GOLD analysis project Ga0080006, IMG submission 69209) | Ferric oxide microbial mat and aquatic microbial communities from Rainbow Spring, Yellowstone National Park, USA - RS3B (SPADES... ... | reverse complement strand
CCTGTTGTTATGGCGGGAGACGTGCCCACAGAGCATTCCAGCAACGTTGCGAGTGAGCGATGAAGCGCTCGTGAACCGAATCGCTGAAGTTTCAGGTATAACAGAGGGTGTTGTGAAGACGGTTGCGAGTCGAATTCGGCAGTACCGGGATCGGGGTCTGCTGCCCCCGGACTGGGTCCGTCGCTTCCCGTCGAGGCTTGAGCCAGAGCTTCCGACGTCTTCGTCTGAGCGACAAGATCCCACGGGGAACGAGCTAATTCATGAACAGTCGGCACCAACGGTGTCATCGAAACGTCCACGTCAGGGAAGCCGCTGATTCTGTGCGGAAACGCACCAGGTCATCGGAGGTCCGTCGAGCATCTCACGATCGACTGCGTTGCTTCGTGGTACTGGATGCAACCCCGATTCAGCGCGAAGCGTGCTTTTCTGCGAGTCTATGGCACTATGAACTGGTCTTTGTTCGCGCCTGACTCGAATGGTTTTATGTGCAGAGCGTTGCGTGATTCGAGGGAATCCACGGATGCGGAGACTGTCTGCTTGGACCCGGTGATCGAGGCGGATCAGCCTCGCACGCTCGGAACAAAACCTATGCAGCTGCAAAAGGTCGCGATTCCGTTTCCAAACCTATTTGGGACCAGTGAATCTTTTGGGAACAGGAACTTGGAGCCAAACCGCTCCGACCACGAAGCAATTGGTCCGCATGTATCCGTATGGAATACAACGGAAACATTGATTCGAAATTCACGTGGATTTTCCTGGCGCGGCTACGGCGGCGAGCACAAGGTACCAGCGCTGGCGATGACACAGCCGAGTTTTGAATCGAGATCTGTCTCGATCATATAGAGCGTATGTTCCTGGGACTAGAACTACAGCTTGAGACCAAGCGGGGCTTTTTTCTGCGTTGCTGATGCGCCCTTCAACGTTTGTTTTCGATTGACAAGAGCGGTGGTGGAGGGATTGATGCAGGGCAGCCTCGGGCACGACCATGAAGCTCAGATTTTGCAACCGCCAAAATATGCGATGGTTTCCCTCTCTATGCATTGAGGTCGTCTGCAACGCCGCTTAGTACCTGATGCTATGGAGGATGTGGATAATGAAGCGATGATCAGTAGCAGCTACTGCTTTGGAATCATTTCCCTGAGTGGGCGAAACAATGTAGCTTCTTTGAACATCAAGCAGCAGATATAGAGAGCATTTTTTGTTCTCTGCAACTATACGTCCTAAACGACGTGCATACCGAATGCGCACAACGATGTCTTGCCAAGCGAGGTAAGCTTTGCTGCGTGCATCTCGAAAGACGATCTGACATTGCTCCGTCCGGAAAGTTCACCGGAGCGTTCGCGCGAGTCGCTCCCGTCCTCCAGCATGCTATTGTGCGCATCCAAGACTCGCAATAAAAACGATCCAACACAAACTGCTGAATAAGCAGGCATCCGTTTTCATCCTGAGCATGGCCGAGAAACAACACGGATCTGTAGTCACGCCGCGGAGGCCGAGCATGCCACGAGTTCGTCTCCAGCGAGGAGCAAACACACAATGCTCGGCGATATCAACGCTTCGCATGTGACAATTCCTTCAAACAAAATTGCCATATAACAGCACCATACCCTGTAGAGCAGACCGCTGTACTCCGTATTTCGCCACGTCAGCCGACAAAGCTGTCTACCCCAAAGAGCAGGGCAAGAGTTCCGTACTGGTGCGAGCCATATGTTCCGACACACAGAGCCGACCTTGGTCAGGGGAGCGCAGCGTCCGAACACGTACGTTATCTGGTCCAGTTTTGAACAAGCTGGGAAGCGAGGTTCTTGGCTGCTCAGGAGCAACTATGTCGCTGTGACTTGTTTACACCCAGAGACGCGTTCGCCCCTATGACGGGCAGCCTAGGTGGCGTCAACACTCATGAGCGTCCCGACGTCAAGGCAGACGAGGCCAGCAACCGCAACACGACCCCGACTCGAAGTCTGCAAAAGATCTTGGATTGTATCCCCGGATGATATACCCCCGAAGCTCGTTTTCTGGTCACTAGCATGTCCGGCAATACCCGGAGCTGTGAGTCCCGAACAAGTGCACCAACACGCCTTTTTTGCTTTCCGTATATTTCTCTCGTCAGTACTCGATAACAGGAATGTTTTCTGTAGACTGGAGAAAGCTTGGGGAAAGGCTTTGTGCCGGCACCTGTATCTGGCAAAATGAACTATCTTCCAAGTACAGCGCAATCTCATTCGACAGTGAGCGAGCGGGGATGAACTAGCGTTCTCCCAGTCCGTCTGACGACCGTCGTGCACTAAGAACTGAACTTCATCAAACGCCATCCGCTCAACCGTCTGCTTGTCAATGCATTGCACTGCATATTATCTCGAAGAAATGCTGTCGTGGGATGCATAGGATGAAAAGTCTTCGTACTGTTGATATCAGCGGCAGTGAAGCGAGACGCACGGACAAAGAAACCGGTATGCACGTATGGAGAACCGACTCGGATTGAACTCCTTACAATCGATTTCGTACAGAAACGCGAATGCCTACTTCAAAAGCGACGGGTGTTCTTCGCACTCGATGAGACCGAATTCGGGCGGCATGGTCGACCTGAATACTGGTCATCAAGAGTAGGCAAGATTCTGTCTAGAAAGAAGAGAAACATGCCCGAATCACGAGTACATCAGCGCTGGCGGCGGCGCAATCTCGTGGTCGCCCAAACATCGCCAAAAAAGTACGGGATCCTTCAACAACCCATGCTTCATCAAACCACTTCAAGTGACCCCCTTCTCCTACTCCTGTCTCCTGCTCTTACATAACATCACTTTCCATCGCTCGACAGAGGTCAAGGAGCACGAAGCTGCGACTGAAGCTGAGCAGCTCTTCGGACGAACCCATTCTGCCATGTTCATTCCAGTCTCAGGCGTCTTCTCTGTTGTCAAACACCATGTTTACGCTCACAAATCCATAGACGAGTCATTCGCATCCGTGCCACCGAAACATGCGAAACACCATGAGGGATCATGAAGCTTCTCTCTGGAAACAAAAGTCTCGACCAGCCTCTCCCGCGATGTCGCACCTCGTCCAGCAACTGTTCGTAAGACGTCCATAGGAACGCTGTCAGCTGTCAAGATTTTTCGTGAATTTTTGTCAAGCAAACGGTCATACGATAACACAGCCGACGCTCGGGACAGAAGATGCGATACGGCCGGATTACTGGATCCGAGACTTGCACATACGCTTCCCAGCGTATTTTGACACGTCGCCTCGCCACTTCAGCGATCGGATGATATCCAGCACAGGTGCCAGAACGCATGAAACGAACCGCAGAACCCGAGTTCCTGTGCAGGTCAATGTCGAACACGTCAATGAATGCATGCTGTTGGCGTTGCGCCCTAATCTCACTGGCCCAGAAAAGTGGGGTCTGCTCGTGGCGATTCTCGGGGCGTCCATGGAGGTAAACGACGACGACCTGTCTGCAGAAGACATCGAGGCGGCAGCGAGTTCGGAGGCGCGTTAGCCGCCACGAAAGCAGGACGGCACTTCAGATCATCCGAGCACAGGGTGTTGCCGGCAACCGAGGAACTCTGAGCACTGCATCCAGAGGATGGTGGAAATCTGATGCCTGCCTTGCTTGCATGTTGTATCCATGCGGTTACCCAGAACAGTGCCTTCCAGGGCAAAGCAGACACCCTCGTTGAATCTGAGCGCCGCGAGCCTCGTCAGCGGCCTAGGCAATGTGATCTCCATATCATGCCTCAAGGCCTGGTTTATCACGATAGACACGTCTGTACTGCACTGAACCGCTTCCTAAATGATACACGGCTGGTCTCTGCGAGCAATTGTGGACCATTCGAAGAACTCTGCACAGAGCATTGGCGGCGCTTTTTCAAGCTTTCTCGCTTCCAGAGGAAAATTGAAAGCAGGTTAGAGCAGTCATGGAGACGGGCGCTATATCCATCGGCATACACCTCGTGAAACCTCGCTCTGAGTCGAGCAATGAGACTCATTGTGAACCGTGCAAGGTAGATGACGAAAAGGACAGCGTGGCGGTCCGTCGATCCTGGGCTGAAGAATATCGCGACCGTCGCCGTGCCCAGAGAGCAAGTGGACTCTATCAAAAGGCCTGAACCGAACGCGGATGAAGATGTTCAGCTTTTCCCAGCGCTCGAGTATCATGGATAGACGAGCGTGATAAACGCCCGGAGGCATGCTAGCAACGAAAATTCTGGTGTCATGACCCATTTCGACGCTCTGAGAAACGTATCGACCAGAGGGAATGCAATGTACGCTTTATTCCGAGCGCACATGTGCGTCCAAATGGCTCATGCAGACGATCCTTGGCACAAGTACATGAGACAGCGCTGGCGCTTCCGATGCTTTCCACTGCACCGAAGCAAGAAGCATGCTTTCGCCATCTTCAATGCGTTTTGGAAAGAAATGACTGACAAGCGGCGTTATTTGGCGGCGGTTCGTGGTGCTGACCGATATTTAGGGCGCCGAGGCCGCATTTCTGCTTCCTAGACGAGAGCGTGGAACGACTGCGGGAATCGATTCTGCCAGATTCCTATCGATGCGTTCAGCACGACATGAACGCAACACCAGCACGGGTGCACACTGAAACTGGTAGAGGAGAAGCCGGTGAAACCGACCTGCATGCACAAGATGGTGTACAAGAAGCTGAATGAACGTACGATCGCGAGGCAATGAAACCTGGGATTCTCCGCACGGTGCGATGCCACCTGCAATACCGCGAGCAAGCACTTCCTACAAAAGAGACCTGAACACCTTGACGAAGATTTGGAAGTAGCTCGTACTTCAGAAGCATCCAGTGGTTTTCTACCGAGCGAAATTTCGAAGGAATGTCTTGTACTAAGTGTGAGCACTGTGGTGAAATGCTGAAGACTTTCGCTGAAAGAAACGCCGTGGCCTGGAGACGTGGGATCGGATTCTCGACTCGAGCAAGGAACTCATATGGTGCAGTGCAGCAACCATGAAAAGCTGGATTACCGTGAATATCCCCCGGGAATGTTTCTCCTGCGCAATACGTGGACAATAACTATGTTCGATTATTCCATCATTCCGAGTATGCATTGGAAGCGTTTCTGACAAGTAGAGGCGGCGCTGCAGCGCAGCAGATCGCTGCATGTGTTGCGCTCAGTGCAATGCGATGCTACAACACCGCAGCGTATCCGGCACCCGTGAAACGCGGTGGTGCATAGACGGGATCACTTGCTTAAATTCACTCACGAACGAAAGCAAAGTCTTTTTTGTTTGTAGAGAAGGCTTCCCTGCACATAACGATGCCGGGCTCCGATTCAGTGTCAGCCACTTTGTACGGCTTGGGCGGCAGCTCGACGATCCAGCTGTCGAAAGGTCACCCGAACCCGCGCCTTTTGCCACTGAGCGCTGTATACGAGGCGTTTGGTCAGTCTCGCGTACGGCCAGACGCTGAAGTGAGCCATCTTCAGTACGGTGCCCCGCAGGGTCCGCTCGCACTGCGTGAGCAGATCGCTCTCCTGCTGCACAGCGAGACAGGCTCGAGCACCGCTACCCCGGAGAACCTGATGATCACCAACGGCAGCGGACAGGCTCTCGATATGGTCTGCTCCGTGCTTTTATCACCGGGAGATTTGGTCGTTGTCGAAGACCCGTCCTACTTTTTGGCGTTCTATACGTTCCGGGACTACCGTCTGAACGTTGTCGGCATTCCGGTGGATGCATTCGGCATGCAAGTCGCTTTACTGGAGCAGCGACTGTCGGAAGATCCCACGTTTCGACCAGCGCTCGTATACACGATACCTATCTGTCAGAATCCCACCGGCATGACCATGTCCAGAGACCGAATGCGGCGCCTGGTGGAGCTCTCGCGTCAGTATTGCTTCAAGATCGCTAGCGATGAAGTGTATCTGCTCCTCAGCTTTAATAGCGACGAACAGCCGCTATCTCTGCGCGCTTTTGACGATCCAAACCAACCCACTGTGATCGCCATGAACTCGTTCAGCAAAATACTGGGACCTGGCGTGCGCCTTGGATGGATCGACGCTCATCCACGGTATATAGAGCGGTTTCTGCAAACCGGTCTGTTGCTGAGCGGTGGTGGACTCAACCCCTTCATGTCTGCGATCGCCACGGAGTTGTTACGATCGGGGTTCCAACGAGAGCACATCCATCGTCTGCGAGCAGCTTATGCTGCAGCGTGCAAACAGCTCTGCGACAGTCTTGATGATCATCTGGCAAAGCATCCGAAGTTGAGAATCAAGTACCAGCGACCCAGGGGTGGTTTCTTTGTCTGGATAGAGCTGCCATCCGAAATTGACGCAGCTGCGTTCCTCGAGTATTGTGTTCATGAGCACGGCGTGAGTTTCTTTGAGGGCATACGTTTCACCACGGACACGAGCCATCATCGCAGTGCCTTACGCCTGAGCTTCTCCTGGCTGGAGCCACATGAGTTGGCCGAGGGTGCAAAACGCCTCGTAGAGGCACTCGCTGCGTATTCGCAAAGACGCCACGGTCCAGCGATCTGAACAGTAATGCGTCAAGCAACAGAGTCGTTGGCATGTGCGGCGCCAGGGCAACTTTTCAGGAAGAATGGAGGTTGCTCGAGGCGTCTGATGCTTTGGTCATGGGTCATCGGCATGGATGTAGGGGACTTGCGGAGTTGATGTATGCTCCAGTATGTCACAGAGATATCGTGCCTGAGCTGCTGTATCGAGGCGTTTTGTTTGGGGGCCTGGCGGACGCCATCACCGAATCTCGTCGATCAGGCGCTGCTCTGACGGGGAGTCCTTGAGCAAAAGACGCTGGGGTTCCCCGCAAAGCCCCGATCCAAATCCATGTGGTTTCGCTTGGATTGGCGCACGGACCGGAGCTTCACGCTTGCATCGGAAAAGGACACTAGCTGAGGTATCGGATACACTGGCCTTGGTTCCGGCTGATGACCAATATGTGAATGCGTTTGATGGATCCAGTCGTTGCTGTGCGTGATCGTCGCACCGGACTGGGTGCTGGACGGCTCAAATTTGGAACAGTGGACGCGGTAACGCCGAGCGCCCTCAGTGGCGGCTTGTACCAGGTGCATCGTACGCAAAAGAACGGTCACAGTCGCACATGGGTACATTGCCGACGGCAGCGTCGTGAGATGTACACTGGGTCGGACGCTGCACCGACAACCGAGCGTCGAGTGCTTGCGACTAGCGTCGCGAACAAGCCACTAGGGCCGAACCATAGACGAATGAAAGTACAGCACTTGTCCCGCAAGCGACGCATCTTGTTCGGAGTGTAGAAATGCTGGACCAAGGAGGACTGGCAGGACTGAACGGGTATCCGTTCTGGGCCATAGATATCGCGCCGTCGCGCACTAGCTTGGATGCGGGGAACAATAAAGATGTCGTTGTTCTAATACTCTACGCATTGAGCGGGACTTGAGTGCATGTGCGGATTTGATTTTTTGCCATAGTATCAAATTGCATACAAGGGTAGTCTCGGAGGCAACACCGAGTCGTCAGACAATCGCGTCCGATGCAAGAAACACATGAGCTTGTTTGCATCCGCGTTCAGGATTGAGCAAGAATCCTTCGGAAATGCCAGCGATGCGGTGTTTTCTCTGCCGGTTCTTGCCCATGCGTCGGAGAGCAAAGCATGCGTCGTATCCGTCAATGCCGATGGGTATCCTCACTGAAGCTCGGCTCTGACCAAGCGCACACCTTGAGCATTCGTCCGCGTGCATCGAAGAGACCTCATCCCTGACATGGTTCTACGATACTCGTTTCTATGCCCGTGTGTGGGCTCGTTCACGTTACGGTATACTTGATACGCACAACGCGCAATCGTAACGCGAGTTGCATCCTCAGACCAGCACAGAGACCATGCGTTTTCTCCAGTTTGCGTTTTTCTGCGAAGAATGCAGACAGAGCGTAGGCTTAGCTTCCCGCAATCGAACGTACCGTGTCAGACGCAGCCATTATGGGTATATATCCGAGTACCTGCGAGCTGGCACACATCCCATCCCGCATTCCAGAGCACGTGGTCAACGCTGTGGCGGGCGTTTTTTTTCAAACGCTAATCTCGCAATGGAGCCTTGCTGAAGCGTCGCCCTGGACGCACCGCACCCCAGGGGTTGCGTGATGTCGCCATAGGGCCTGCGAATGGACCATGAACTCCGTGGAAAGGGTGGGCGTTGTTGGTTTGCTCGGAACTGAACGTGATCATGCAATACGACGGATGCTCGCTTCAGTGCCGATCTGCATCACGCAACCGGGTATCGCTGGTCAGTGCTGATGATGCGTCGATCGGAAAAACGGCTGGATAACTTTTTGCACACGCACATGCGCTTTAGCACCGCGCTGCGACTGACGTGAACCAGGTCGTTATATACGCTGGCTACAGAGTGTACGTTTCTGTGCGTTTGCCCGGCACCATGACTGGCCGGGAAAATCCTCAACTGCTCTCGAGGACGCATCGCATGCGCCCTTACGGTTTCGCACTCACTTCGACATGCCGCGCAGAACTGCATCTTCTGGAGCAAGTCAAGCTCGAGTAGATACCTCACATGCGCATTCGTATCATCGGGAAAGCGCGATGCTCGCACCGCCTCCCTGACTAGCGAAGGCGCACGAGCACCGACTCCCTGCGACATCGTCCGCCGTACCACAGACGTGATGCGAACGATGAAGCGAAGCATATATCCAGCAGTCAGCTATTGCTCGAGCCGACGCCCTCCGCTGTATCGCAAAGCTCATGCGTCTCGGAACTGCGTCAGCACCAACGCAACAGGTGCTATCGCAGACGCTCACAGCAGGTACAGTGCACGACAGAGCACGGGCAATGGCCTGTATCTCCGATGGAAAATATGGATAGTGGAACTTGGACGTAACGCCTGCAACGATGGACGCTTTCCCGAATGCCGATATCCATCGCACAAAAAACAAGAGTATGCCTATCAGGCGAAACGTTCTGTCAAGCGAAAAAAGAAACAGCCAGCTGTGGCGCGCAATCTCGCGACCTGCGTGCGCGTGCGCGACTCCGAGATGTGCACGGGAGGGTGCGGTGTATGCTTCAGCGCACCCGCCTGTGGTCAACGTTTCCGGGCGACGCACTGGATGAGCTGCTTCACTACGAATCGGCAGCTCTCAAGCTGAACGGAATAGCACACCGTCGATACAGCAGCGCGTGCTGGTCAAGCGACGTATACGGCTGCCTGAGAGCGGTGCTTGGAGTTTTGCACGCCTGCATCCTCCTCTAGCACAATAGACTTGAACCTTGAGCGTATCCAGCACCAGTCCGGCACTAGACACGGCCGTTGCCAGCTATGCTTCGGGTATTTAGACTGAGACTTTTCGGGTGGGGGCATTTTCAGCGGAGACTGGACCGAAGCGTGCCGCGTTACTCTGTGGAAGTCTACGGGCAAACTCGCTCGCTTGCGACGCCTGCCGGAGTCGCGGGGGCTCAAACCGCGGCGCACTTGTCTGTGCTCCAGGCGACAGTCGCGCGGTTTGCCCGAGAGCAAATCGCACCGGCGATTTTCTCTCGAGAGCAGCAGGGGTGCATTGAACCTAGTCTTTGGCGAGCTCTTTTTGAGCAAGGGCTCATGGGCATGGAAATTCCGTCCGACTTTGGCGGTAGTGGACTCAGCTTTGTCGAAACCTGCGCCTCCATCGAGCAGCTATCGAAGGTCGATCCCGCTGTTGCGCTCGTTGTCGATATCCAGAACACGTTGCTGAATCGTGCCGTGCTGCACTTTGGCACCCGCGAACAGCAGGCACTGTGGTTGCCGCGTCTCGCACGAGATACAGTGGGTTCGTTCGCACTGAGTGAACCAGAAGCAGGCTCCGACGCGTTTTCTTTGCGCACACATGCCGACCTAGAGCAAGCTACATCAACAACATCCAGACGGTACGTTATCAGCGGCTCAAAATTGTGGATCAGCAGCGCAGCAGAAGCACAATGGATGCTGGTTTTCGCCACAGTAGATCCAGCTCAGAAGCACCGAGGCATCACTGCGTTTGTGATCGACAACGTAGACGAAGCCAAGGCTCTGGGCCAGCTCCAGATCGGCCCCAAAGAAGACAAACTCGGTATCCGCGCGACCTCCTGTTGTCCGGTGCACTTTCACCGGTGCGTCATCGATGCCGATCGCCAAGTCCTCGGTGGACTAGGCCAAGGCTATCGGGTCGCAATGCGAGCGCTCAACGAAGGACGCATCGGCATCGCGGCCCAGATGATCGGCCTCGCCCAAGGTGCTCTGGACGCTACGCTTCCGTATCTGGAGACACGTTGCCAGTTTGGCCGTCCGCTGATCGATAATCAGGGCCTGCAGTTCCAGATCGCACAGGCGGCAGCAGAGCTTGAAGCCGTTCGCGCCCTAACATTTCAGGCTGCTCGACTCGTTGATGAGCACCAGGGTACATCGGCAGCTGCACATCTCGCTGAGATAGCTCGTCAGGCGGCATCGGCAAAACTCCTGGCTGCGCAGACTGCCTGCCGGTTGACGCGGCGTTGTATCGAGTGGATGGGCGGCATGGGTTTTATTCGGCAAACGCTTCCTGAAAAGTTCTATCGGGATGCAGTCATCGGCAAAATTTACGAAGGAACGGAAAACATGCAATTAGCAACGATTTTCCGATTCCTTTCCGCAACGCACCACACCCGTCATGATTCATAGCAATCGACGATGCAAGAGACCTCGAGCGTCTGCGACCAAAGTTGCATGGCCGCAGTTCTTCTACGATGAACGAACTTCTGCAGATCATGCCGGAGGCACACGAGGTTTGCATCGAGAAAATACGCATACGAGGGAACCATTTCATCAAGAACTACGCGCACGACGGTCTAGTTATGCCGCTTGGGCCAATCGAAACATCGGTTGTGCGCTGGTCAAAGCGTCCGATGTTGACCAGTTCCTCTGGTCAATGCTAACGCAAACACAACGTCCTCGTCCGGCAGTCGCACAGCAACCGTGAGTAAACCTGTTTATAGCCTTTCTCTGCAAAATAACCAAAGTCGACTTCTTTCGATGCTTCGCCAGAGTCGCGCAGCGAGTCGCCAGCCCGGTGTGCCTTTTCAGCGAGAGCCGCCAACAGCGTCTGCGTGGGTACCTCGACGAGCACCTAAGCGCTCACTCGCCGTCTCGTGGCTCGGGTTCCACATACTCCAAATCAAAACGATTGGACTATGAACAACGGGAACCTCGCCACTGGGAGCGATATCCGCTTCCGTTGAGGCAACCGGCACTGCAACGCCTTCGTGCAACGCGCGCTCTCTCGAACGCGCGCTTCCGTAGCCACCGTTTCCAGGCAAGCGTTTCTCCAACGTTTTCGCTAGGGTGGTATTTTACGTTGCGTTTTCCGCTCCGCTGGTGACGTCACTTGCAAGTGCGCGCATCCACGACCAGCAGTGGTCACTCACGGGGTAGTGCAAAGTCGCAGACGCTCCTGGGCAGGCAAGGTGTCGTTTCGCGTCACGAGCACCCTGCCGTTGGACGTGCAGCGCGGAAACGGAACCTTCAGGGTCTGGCGGCTTCGAGCGCGACACAGGCACACCGCTAGTGTTGCTTGTGCGCCTGACTCGAGTCCGAGCGGTGGATGCACCAGGAGACTCTTCCGAGCTGGCCATCTTGAATGAGCGCGTTCGCGAGTGAGCCCAGGTGCACGTCACCGTCGCAGACACTTCCAGAAGTTGCGCTCTACGCTGATGGGCAAGGCTCAGCTCCGCTCTCGGAACAGGAACTCGTCCACGGAGCAGAAGACTGGGCGCATATTGCTGCTTTTTATAGGCTTTTAGAAGAGAGACGACGTCGCAACAAGTACCTTTTGCAGCGCTCTGTACTCGCGGGTCTGCACCGCTGGGCACGACACCTGGTGGCTCCTCAAGAGCGGTCCCGAAAACGGACGCAAAAACGACGGGATGAACCTGGTCATCCAGGTCGCCTGCTAGAGCGGATTCTGCGCGGAAAATTACTATGCTCCTTGGGATTGTGGAGACCGGATTCTACTCGAGACCGACAACTCACCGGAGCAGATCGTACCTGTTGGCCGAACCTCACCGAGGATGCGTTCATTGAGCGTCTGAAACTGGCTTTTCGAAGTGAGTCTGAGGAGCTCGTACTCCACCTAGGGCCAGTATTCGTTGATCCCAGTGCGAACAAGTTCTCAGCGCTGACAACGAACGGCATCGCAGCGCGTATGCCCAGAAGCGCCCTGATGCGAGTTACCGTGGGTATGGGCATGATCGCACTCAATCAGGAAACTATGCTCGATTTTGAAACTTCGGTTCCTCCAGCGGACTTGAAATCACACAAGGGTATCACAACCGAGATGGCTCGGATGCGAACGATCGTGCAGCGATCGTTTCGTGTGCCCGTGGAGCCCAGAGCTCCGCTACATCCGGAACACTGGCCCGCTGCAATTAGCATACCGGAGTGCTCGTTTGTAACACTCTGTTTCGACTTACGGAGCGAGCTTCTAGGCCTTTTGGGAGCGATAACTCCCACGGAATATCCGATTTTAGAAATACGGGCGGAATTGCCGCTTCTAATTCCGGAGCGAGATGCTTATTCAACGAATGGGTTACCCGACGGGTTGGCAGCTACGTCGTCGGATGTGCCCTGTGGGCAGGTGTGGCGAAAAGCACTAAAACTGTGTGATCCTGCAACAGGGCATTGGATGCCGAACCAAATATACTTGCTGGAGCTCCAGGCCGATGCCTCTGGTGCAGTATGGGTTCCAGGGCACGCGCCTCAACTCGCGTTGGGAATCGAGTGGCGGCCCCATCGAGAACAGCATCCCGGGTATGGAGCGGCGTGGAGCACGGGCACGAACCAGCGCCTTAAGATACCAAAACGCGCCGAGATGCTGCAAGCACCCGCCGTTCGCGAGCTCCCCATGCGTCCCTGGGAATCCGACAAGGTCCAGGCGAAGTACAATGGATGGCAGTCGAACTCCGCTGACACGAACGGGCTCGTGGAGCCAGCAAAGGCGGCTCCTCTGCTGCGCTACCGTATTTGGCGCTCGCCACCCGCGCACTGTACAGGAGTCTCGATGCGGAACGGCTACAAAGGCGCACGATCCCATCAGGCATTGATCACAGTTGACCGCTCCACCCTGACGTGCATTTGGTGCGGGATTCGAGTCCGGCACCTGCTGGCACTTATGCTACACCTGGAAGCGTCACATGACTTGGCGATATACTGGCCGTCGTTCGAAGATCTGGTACCTCCGCTCTCAGCAGAGAATGACGAGGCATCAGAATCCCGTCACCCAGGGATCAATCTAACGCTATTCACGGGTGGCTCAGAATCGAGCGATACCCAGTATCCCGCATCCATCATCCATGTGGCTCCAGCGCCTGCTCCAGATCGCCAAACGCAGCACGCAATGCGCTGCCTCGCAGACGCCGTGCAAACAATGGCGCGCAGGTGCCCGCGACGCGCGCCCACGCACGTATGGATGCGTGCGATGCGCGTGCACTGCGCATCAGACGCGCTGCGAGTCGAGGACAGCAGCGCTGCCGTCGCCGTACGGCATCCAGGGGTAGATCGCGCACACCGCAAGGTGCGCGGTGGTCGCGTCTGCAAGCGCACGGATGCCGCGGATGCACTCGCATGGACGCCGCCGGAGCGAGCACCCGCCGTAGGTTTGCGTGCGCGGGAAAGCGGCGCGTGCACGCATCGCGATCCGCACCGGCACGCCGCTGCACGGACCAGCGATGATGCCCATGCCTCCGCCCGGCCAGCGCTGCAGAGCGATCTGCGCGAAGGTGCGCAGCAGTTGCCCGGCGACGGTGGACGGCGATGCTACCTGCGCGCACTCTCTACGTTATGGGATCGGGAGTATTCATCGGATGTGCGTCGCCAGTGCTGGCTGTTTCTCAGCGAACAACTCACTCGCGCGAGCGGAAACCTGCTGCGTAGAGACCAGCCGGTGCGGGCGGCTCGCGGACAGCGCAGCACGAGTGGTCGCTTGACGGCGTCGGAGGAGCACGTGGCGAGCTCGGGGGGATTCGATGCAGGCGGGACAAACTTGGACAAGCATCAAACGGACGTTCCTGCAGGCCCTGCAACGAGGAAACGGCGTGCGGCAAGAGCAGCACCTGAAACGAAAGCGAATCGAGAGACGCTTCGGACGACGCGCATCCTGGCCTCCACGGATCGCTATGCTGGCAGTGTAAGCGTTCAACGTCAGCAACGCCCGCTCCTGGACACGTATGGAACGAAGCGCGAACGACCGATGAGGGGCTCTTCACGAGCATCCAGAGCTAGCGGACGTTCTGCGCATGATTTCGCTGGGGCGACAACCACCGCCGCTGGCACCGGCGCAAAGCTTATTTCCAGGTCGAGAATATCCGTTGTGGCTGCTTCGCCTGGCCAAGGCGCCGTATATGCGAACGTGCCGGACGTGCAGCCATGTGATCGATCGACGCGAGGCCGGCGTCAAGGCAACGCGACAGACAGGCGCCAGAAGAGAACGCGGTCGGCGCCAGCTCTGCGCCAAGCGCGAACGCTCCACTCCGGACGCCTGCGACAACGATACGCCTGGAGAACGTCGACAAGCGAGACAGTACCGATGACCGCCGCTGCGAACGGTGCCACAGCGCCTGCTTCCAGAGAAACGCCAAGAGAGCGGCCCGGAAAAGCTGCAGCAAGTAGCGATTCGCGTCTGTTTGATCGTACGTACTACCATTCGTTCACGTTTGCGCCAATGAGTCCGGATGAGGTGCTCGCCGCCTACGACTCTGAGCTGGAAGAAGTCGACGACGCGTGGCTTGTTCAGCTCTCGGATCACCGCATTGACCAGTTTCTTGATGTGCTACCCGTCGAAAAGGTGTTGATGAAAGCCTGGAATGCATTTTTGAAAGAGGTATACCCAATCTTAGGTGACCGTTCCGTGCGGGACGCTGTCAGGCGTTTCGCACCGTGGTTTGTAGCGCGGCTGCGGGTGAACGCCTCCAGCTCGGCTTGTCATCCGTACGAGGCGCTTCGCACCGCGTTTCTCATGCATTTACGCGCTCTCTGGCAATTTCATTTACTCGGTTCTGAACAGGTTGCGGAAGCGATGATTGCGTTCGATCGTGCGTGGCTGAACGGTCAAGGGCCGGTCTTCGCAGCTGCGGCTGATTTGCAGCCGCGCCTTGGTGAAGGCTCCACCAATCACACCCATGCAGGCCTATCTCCAAACTCCCTGCCCAGGTCTGATCACGCAAGCGGAATAGATGGTGATGCGGAGCTGGATCCAGAGAATCCTTTATGCGCTTGTGCGTCCGTGCAGGCTTGTTAGCATCCGTTCGGAACCAGGGTCGATTTGTCCCAGGTTTCAGACCGGAATGCACGAGCGAGACAAGATGCGGATGATACTTAGTTGCGTCGCCAACGATGTTATTAGCGGAAATGACCTTCAGGCACCATAGCCAGTGCGCCAGCTAACCCGTTGCCATTTCTTGTTCCACGCAGTGATGAACGAGCCCCTGAAAGCGCACAGAACCTCGGTCTCTGGCAAGGTATGATGAGCGCTGTGGTAACGCTGCTGCTCCATCGCGTGCGTCCTGTCGCTGCTGCCTGCTGCTTTTCTTAACGTTGTCGGGGAACAGGAATGCACGGCGGTACAGGGAACGGGTTGTGCAAAGCCCCGGAACGCTCGTGGCGTTTCGTACACGCCTCTCGTGCCGACTCGAGCGCTAGACTCGTAGCAGTAAACAAGATAACGTAACATCTTGTGAACATGTTGGCAGATGTCACGCAGGTTGGGAGCAGTCACGTTTGTTATCTCTGCGCGTTTCGAGATAACGCGCCCGTGGACGACCCTGTGCTCAGCACGGGGCGTGCTACTTGACACCATCTATACTTGCATCCACAGGTCGAGAACGTCGCACGCAGTCACTGCGTCTACATCAGTCGGTTTCCAGTCAGCGTACCCGAACCCGGCCCATGTGCTCCGTTTCGGAAGCGTGGCATTCCCATAAACGCTGCACGGTGCGCTGCACTGGGCAGAACGCTGAACAAGCGTGCACGCAAAAAGACGATCACGATGACTTGTTCCTCGTAAGTGCAGTCTGCGTACCTGCATTCCCGTCAACAAACCGCCACAAACGAAACAGGGTGCCTCAGGTGCAGAGGCTGGAGCGTCGCGGCAGTACGCATCCGTCTCCCCGACTAGTCGCATGCAGGTACTGGAGCGCATCGCCCATGACGCATCCATTCCGAATGCTAGGATCTATGGTCTATCTACACGTCTCGTGCTCTGAAAAAGAATCGCCCATGACGCATCCATTCCGAATGCTAGGATCTA
>Ga0080006_1203744_pt1 | contig 16288 bp, 12 predicted proteins | sample RS3BMetagenome_FD_69209 | JGI IMG/M metagenome (GOLD analysis project Ga0080006, IMG submission 69209) | Ferric oxide microbial mat and aquatic microbial communities from Rainbow Spring, Yellowstone National Park, USA - RS3B (SPADES... ... | reverse complement strand
GCACTTGGGCGTCCATATCGCCGACGGTGGGCATTTCGTACCGCCGGGCGGTCCGCTCGACCGCGAGGCTCGGCGCCGCGGCACCAGTGTTTATCTGCCCCAGCGTGTGTTGCCGATGTTCCCGGAGATCATCTCCAACAGCCTGGCCAGCCTCCAGCAAGGCCGGCTCCGCTATGTCAAAAGCGTCCTCATCGACTTTACGCCCCAGGGTCAAAAAACCACGGTGCGTTTCGCCAGCGGCGCCATCCGCGTCCGCCGTCGCTTCACCTATGAACAGGTGTCCGAATTGCTCGATTCGGACGGATCGACGAATCGCGAAATCGAGCCGGAAATCCATGAAATGCTCCTGCGCATGCGTGAATTAGCCCTAATCCTCCGCAAACGGCGTTTGCGTCGCGGCGCGCTGGAACTGAACGTGCCCGAAGTAGAGTTGGAATACGACGAACAAGGGCGTGTCGCCGGCGCCCATTTCCGCACGCACGACATCAGCCATCAGATCATCGAAGAGTTCATGCTGGCCGCCAACGAAGCGGTCGCCGAACATTTGTCGCGTCTGAATGTCGCTTTTCTGCGCCGCGTCCACCCCGATCCAGATCCGCAAAAACTTTCCGCTTTCGCCGATTTCGCCCGCAGTCTCGGCTACAAGATGCCGACGGATTTCGACCGCTTCGCTTTGCAACGCATCCTTGCCAAGTCGGCGGAACGTCCTGAAGTCTATGCCGTCCATTACGCTCTTTTGCGATCTCTCAAACAGGCTGTATACAGCCCGGAAGAAGAGGGACATTACGCGCTGGCCAGCGCGAATTATTGTCATTTCACCTCGCCGATCCGCCGTTATCCCGATCTGACGGTGCATCGTTTACTCGATCAATGGTTACGGCGTGGCAAATGCAGCAGCGATGAGATGGAGTTGGTCGGATTGGGAGAACATTGCAGTAAGATGGAGCGCCGGGCAGAGATGGCCGAACGCGAGCTAATCAAGCTGAAATTGTTGACTTACCTCCAAGAGCGGCTGGGACTGGAGTTGGAAGCGATCATCACGGGCGTGGCAGACTACGGCTTCTACGCCCAGGCGGAACAATGGCCGGTCGAAGGCTTGGTCCATATCAGTACGCTAACCGACGATTATTATTATTTTTAGGAAGCGCATCACAGTTTAATCGGCCGCCGCACCAAAAAACGTTATCGCCTCGGCGACAAGGTGCGCGTCCGCGTCGTCCGCGTCGATGTGCAGCGGCGGCAGCTGGATTTCCGCGTCCACAAATAAGCAGCGTAGTCCCCCCAAGGAGAAAAGGAAAGCAAACGGCCCTCTCTTAGCCGTGCAGACGACAACAGAATTATGCGCTGAGGCGATGGGGACCGGCAAGAACGCGCTCGATGCACTCGATCACCATTCCGGGGGTCACGTCACGCATGCAGGCATGATCGTGCGGGCAATCGCTCAGTTGCCGGAAATAACAGGGAGCACATTCTTTTGGCACACGCACCACGGCTTGCGGTCGGCCATAGGGGCCGATCCACAACTCATCGGTCGGTCCGAATACGCTGACTACCGGACGATTCAGTGCTACTGTCAGATGCATCGAACCAGAATCGTTCGTGACGCATAGTTCGGCGCGGCGGATGAGGGCGGCCAACTCGGAGAGCGTTGTTTGCCCGGAAAAATCCAGAACACCCGGGGCGCGGTCGGCCACGGCCCGACAACGTTCGCGTTCGCTCGCCGAGCCGGCCAGTACAACGCCGCGCCCCGTGCCGTGTAGATAGCGGGCCACGGCGGCGAAACCGTCGATGTGCCAATGTTTGGTCGGCCAAATCGTGCCCGGTACTACCACTGCAAATGCTTGGCTGCGCAGACCATAATGACTCAACAGAGTATTAATATAGTTTTCTGAATGCGGTGGGATCGGTACGTGAAATTCAGGCGGTCCTTCGTCCAGTCCCAGCATCGGCGTCAGCCACAGATAACGATCGACCGCGTGAATGTCGGAGCGCGGCAGCGGGATGCGATGCGTATACGCCAGCCAGGCGCCTTCGCGCGCGCCCGTCCAACCGTGGCGGTAAGCGTTTGCCACAAGTTGACGATCCAACGGCGAACGCGGGCCGAAGTAAGGGCGATCGAAACCGATGCGCACAGGAGCATGCGTGGCCATCGTCAGAATGGCAGAGCGGAATTGACCGTGTAGATCGATGACTAGATCATAGCGCGTCCGCCACAGGTCGGCCAACATCTGTCCCATGTCTGCGAGCCAATCACACCAGGGGCGAGAAGAGGCCGTAATGCCTCTGGGAGCGCTGCGGTCGAAGTAAACCACGTTGGACAAGCCAGGATGATGGCCGATCAACTCCGCGATGGCCGGTGTCAGCACCCAATCGATCCGCGCTTCTGGATAGCGGCGGCGCAATTTAGCCAATACCGGCAACGTGTGAATGACATCGCCCACCGCCGACGGCTTGATGAGCAAAATACGCTGAAATTGTCGGCGACGGAGCGTTGACGGACTCATGAAATCTCCGAACTTTGCCGCAGCGGGCGCTCAAAGCCCCCGAACAGTCGTATGTAGGCCTGAGTGGTTCACGCGGAACGGCGAAATAATCCCAACGTCTTCTTCATCCACGCCGACATGCGATGGCGAAATATCTCACGCCGTTTAATACCCGCCGTCGTCACCCAATTGAACTGAATGACCCGACGCGGACCGACGAACAATTTGTGTCCATGCCACGAATTGTCCGTGCGACGGAAGGCCAAAAGCGTGCCCTCGATCGGCGGGACTTCAACGATGACATCTTCGAGGTCGTGTGGCGAGCGCAAGAGGCGCAGGCAGCCGCCGGTTTGCTCCCAGGTGGGATTCATGTAAATGAGGACCGTGATAATCTTGGTAACGGCGTCGGTGTGGATGTTGCCGTCGCGCGTACCACAACGACCACGTACAGTAATCATGGAAGCGCGACCGGCCAGGTCGATGCCGAATTTTTCCTCGCAGGCAGCTCGAAATTCCGCACTGCGCAACTCGTCCAGCAATTTCTGGAAGCCGGGGCCATATGTCAGCTCAGAGACGGGGAAACTGCCGGGGCTGTCGATAATTGGATAATCGGCGTTGACGACCGCTCGTGCCGCCGGCTTGACAAACTGGGGAACGATGAGAAAAGGAAACGGTTCGCGGGTCAACGGCGTGGCCCGGAACGCCGCTAAATCGAAGATATCCATGGGCGGTGCCTCCATCTTGTCCCAGAACAGGCACGAATGCCCCTGCAATGGGAACATCCCTGTTCGCTGCGGCTCTATATCGACCTTGGCGGCGAGATACTAGAGAGGATTTTCTCACGCCCACGGACGGTCCTCTGTGGGCTTCACTGCATCTCATAGGTTCGGCTGCGGGCGTTGCTGTTGCGCTGGCGCAGCGAGAGTTGATAAAGCCGTCCGCCTGTCTCGGTGGGATATTGGCCAGTCAGACAGCCGCGGCAAAGACGATTGGCCTCCAAACCAATGCAGCGCGCCACTGCTTCCAGCGGCAAATAATATAACGTGTCCGCCCCCAGTTCCGCAGCCATGGCATTTTGCTCCGCCTCAGTTAGACGGCTGCCTTTCATAAAGCGCGGCGCAAACAGCTCGCGCATGGTTGACATGTCGATGCCGTAAAAGCACGGGGCCATGATGGGCGGGCAAGCTACACGCACGTGAATCTCTCGGGCGCCGCCGCGCTGACGAAGATCGTGCAGCAACGTTTTCATGGTCGTACTGCGGACGATGGTATCTTCGATGAGCAGCACGCGCTTACCGGCCAGCACTTCGCGGAGCGGCGTGTATTTCAACTGCACGCGCTCGGCCCGATTCTGGCCCTCGATAAAGGTTCGGCCGATGTAGCGATTGCGAATCAAACCTTCGACTGCCGGCACCCCCAAGGCCGCAGCCATCGCGTCGGCAGCTGCTTTACCTGTGTCCGGCACTGGCACGATGATGGTGTCGCCGTCCAGCGACAGCCGATTCAGCTGTCGCTCTTGCCGAGCTAATTCCTCGCCCAAAGCTCGCCGCGTCAGATAGACGCTACGATCATCGAGTGTACTGGCCACGTTGGCGAAGTAGATCCACTCGAAAAAGCAATGCGACGGTGTTCGCTCGGCGGCAAAACGCGCATGGTGGACTTCGCCGTCCTGAATGACAATCATCTCGCCGGGGGCAAGAGAACGGATGTTCTGGAAGCCGAGATTGAACAGCGGCACGCTTTCACTGGCGGCGGCGAACAACAAGCCGTCGTCGTCCCAGGCGTAACACAACGGGCGGAAACCATTGGGATCACGCAGCACCACCATGTCACCCATTGCATTGAGGAATACCAGATTGTACGCGCCATCGAACTTGCTGCACAGATTGCGAAACACTTCGATCAAATCCGGCCGTTCATCGACGTATTGGCTCAACTCCTTGCTGAGGTAGTGCATGATGATTTCGGTATCGATGTTACGGGTGAGGTGGTAATCGGTCTGGGTAAGGAGTTGATCGCGCAGTTCGGCGAAATTGGCGAGTTGGCCGTTGAACGCGAAGGCGAACCATTTCCATTTGCAGCCGTGGTGCCGTTCAAACGGTTGAGCGTAATTGCGATCGGAGGCGCCGCAGGTGGCGTAGCGGACGTGGCCGATGGCGGCGCGGCCGGCGTGCTCGCGCATGATGCTCTCGGCCTTGGCTTGATGATTGAGACGGAATGCCTCGATCACCGTGCCGATCTGCCTGTAGGTGTCGAGTAATTTTTCGCGGCGTGGATTGAAGGTCGAGAAACCGGCGGCCAACTGGCCGCGATTTTGCAGATCCAAAAGCAAGCGCGGCATAAGCCGCGATACTTGTTCCGCCCCTGCAAGCGGGGCCAGCGGCGAAGCCTGTAAACCGGGCAGATGATAGATTGCTGCTATACCACACTCGTGATGCAATTCGTCCATGCAGGGGTTCCCCGCGAGGGATGAAAGTCCTCTCCAGCAAATGGGCACAATCCATTAACTGCTGGGACAAAGAGATTATAGGAAATTCATCCCGCCTTCACAAGGAAATTACATCTACCCAGTGATCCAGTCGGTTTGCAGCATGGCATACGGTTTGCTAACTTTTATAGTTGAGCGGCAGAATTACAGCCACGAGAATATCGAAGGAGAAAGACATGACCACCACGGTTGCAAACTTCTTTGAAGCATGGCAAGCTGATCGGCAGATGATGAAGGAGCAGACGCCGGACATCGTGCGGGCGTTTGGCGGATTCTACCAGACCATGATGAAAGAGGGCGCCCTTTCTGTTCGCGAGAAGGAGTTGATCGCATTGGCCATCGGCCTGGCAATGCGGTGCAGTCCCTGCATCCGTCTCCATGTGCAAGGGTGTCTCAAGGCCGGGGCGACGCGTGAGCAAGTCCTGGAGGCGGCCGGTGTGGCGGTAATGATGCAGGGAGGCCCGACCTTCACCCACGTTCCGGAGGTCCTGAATACGTTGGACCACCTTCTCAAGGAATCCGGTTCCTGACGAACCTGGGCCGAGGTGGAAATCACGCGAAAAAACAAAGGCAGGCATCATGGCTTCCGGTGAATCGACGCTACCAGCGAACGGCCCCGCCCTGAGTTCACGTGCCTCCTCTGCCGGGGAATCGAAGAAGCCCGGAAAGAGGATGGCCCGTGTCGGGGCCGTTTTGCTGGTCGTCGGTCTAGCTGCCGCCGGGGTAGGCGTCTGGCTATGGCGATTCTTCCCGTACCAAGAACCTACTAAGGAACTCCTCCTTTATGGGAACATAGACATCCGCCAAGTACAGTTGGCGTTCAACGGTACAGATCGCATTGCGGCCGTGCTGGTCAAAGAAGGCGATCGCGTGCAGGGCGGTCAATTGCTGGCCAAGCTGGACACGCGCCGCCTCGAGGCAGCGGTCGCGCGTGCTCAAGCTCAGGTAGAGGCCCAGAGACAAGTGGTCGCTCGTCTGGAGGCGGGGACGCGGATCGAAGAGATTCGCAAGGCTCGCGCCGACCTTGAATTAGCCGAAGCCGACGTGAAAAATGCTCAGCGAACCTATGAGCGCCGCAGTTCGCTGGCGCGCTTGAATGCCGCTTCGCAACAAGAAGCCGATGATGCCGAAGCAGCCGCCGAGGTCGCCGTCGCACGGCGGAACGCCAACAAGGCGTTGCTCGACCTGGCCATCGCCGGGCCCCGGAAAGAAGACATTGCCGAGGCCAAAGCGATGTTGAAGAATTATCAGGCGCAGTTGGCCCTGGCTCAGACCGAGTTGGCCGACGCCGTTCTGTACGCTCCTAATAACGGGGTCATTCAGGATCGCATTCTGGAGCCGGGAGACATGGCTTCTCCTCAAAAGAGCGTCTTCACTCTGGCGCTCACCGACCCCGTTTGGGTTCGGGCCTACGTGGCGGAACCTGACCTGGGGAAGATCACCTTGGGGATGGCTGCCGAGGTTGAAACCGACAGCTATCCAGGCAAGCGCTATCCGGCCTGGCTCGGTTTCATCTCGCCCACAGCGGAGTTTACACCCAAGTCCGTGGAAGTTCGCCAACTCCGTACGCGCCTGGTCTATCAGGTACGGGTGTTCGTCAAGAATCCGCAAGATGAGCTTCGCCTCGGCATGCCCGTGACGGTGCATGTTCCTTTGGATCAGTTTCGCCGCCACGAAAACACCTATGAGAAAGAGTAGTTACGGGAGCTGTGCTCAATGGTTGCCCTCCCTTTCCCCTGTGAACAATCCGCTAGGGTTGGCGAGCCAGACGTTGCGATCCTGGAATTTCGCCAGGTGTGCAAAGATTTTGTTTCTAGGAGAAAACGCACCCACGCTCTCCGCAATGTCAGTTTTCGCGTCCGCCGCGGCACCGTCACCGGCTTGATTGGTCCGGATGGTGCTGGCAAGACCACTCTGATGCGGTTGGCGGCGGGTTTGCTGCTCGCCGATGCAGGGGAAATTCGCGTTTTGGGCCGAGATGCCGCCGCGGATTCTCTGGCCGTGCAGGCCACGATTGGCTATATGCCGCAACATTTCGGCCTGTACGAGGAACTCACGGTGGAGGAGAACTTGGATCTGTATGCGGACCTCCAAGGCGTCCCTGAGGAACAACGATCGCAGCGTTACTCCGAGTTGATGGCCATGACGGGATTGGCCCCCTTTACCCGGCGTTTGGCCGGCCGATTGTCCGGAGGCATGAAACAGAAATTGGGCCTGGCCTGCACCTTGGTGCGCTCACCGCCCTTGTTGCTCCTGGACGAACCTACGGTAGGAGTAGATCCGGTGTCGCGGCGGGAATTATGGTCCATTGTCTACCGCCTCGTCCAACAACAAAAGATGAGCGTCCTCCTCAGTACGCTGTATCTGGATGAAGCGGAACATTGCGACGAAGTAGTGATTCTCCATGAGGGAGCGGTGTTGGGGCAGGGGCCGCCAGCCAGTTTCCGCTCGCCGCTGCACGGCCGCACCTGGGCGGTGTCCATCCCCGCGGGGAAGAAGCGGGATATTCAAGGAAAACTGTCTGGTGCTCCCGGCGTAGTGGATGCGGTCATCCAAGGCGAACGGGTGCGGCTGGTCCTGGACGCTGAGCCTTCTCCAGAGGTAAGCCGGTCTTTGGCGGAGTTGGCGGGTGCTCCGCTAGAACCTGTGCCGCCACGTTTTGAGGACAGTTTTATCGCCATGCTCCGATCACGCCGTTCGGGAAACGGGGAAGCAAAAGCGGCAAACAGGATTTCTTCGCTCCCCAATGTGTCCACGGACGGCGCGGAGGAAACCGTGATCGAGGTGCGTGACGTACAGCGGCGATTTGGCGATTTCCTGGCGGTCAACCGAGTGACTTTTGAGGTGAAACGAGGCGAAGTCTTTGGCTTATTGGGAGCGAACGGTGCCGGCAAAACCACGACGTTTCGTATGCTTTGTGGGCTGCTGCCTCCCAGCACCGGGCTGCTGCGCGTGGCCGGAATAGACGTTCGCCGCGCGGCAGCTGCGGCACGGGCACGGCTGGGATACATGTCGCAAAAGTTCTCCCTGTACGGTAATCTGAGCGTCTGGCAGAACCTGCAATTTTTCAGCAAGGTCTACGGATTATCCGGCCGCCGTCGCGCAGAACGATTGGCCTGGGCCCTGGAACAATTTCAATTGACCTCTCTGGTAGACGCCGTCAGCGCTGACTTGCCTCTCGGCTACAAACAACGGCTCGCTCTGGCTTGTGCCCTCATGCACGAACCAGACATTCTGTTCCTGGATGAACCGACCTCCGGCGTGGACCCGCTGGCGCGACGCGAGTTCTGGCATTGGATCAATCATCTCGCCCGGCAGGGGGTCACGGTGCTGGTGACAACCCATTTCCTGGAGGAGGCCGAATATTGCGATCGGCTCGCCATTATGGCGAGCGGCGCAATTCTGGCCCTGGGAACTCCAGAAGAGATCAAATCCTTAGCCCGCTCGCCCCGTCTTCCTCACCCGACGATGGAAGAGGCGTTCATCTACCTGATCGAAGGGGCAAATAAGGGAGCAGCAGGACCATGAAGAGGCAAGAAGGGTCAAAGGGAACGCTTGGAGAACCGTCCCGCGGCGGCCGGCTCATGCGCTTGCGGGGTTTGGTTCGCAAAGAGTTTTTGCAGATTCTGCGGGATCCCAGCAGTATTGCAATTGCCTTCGTGATGCCGGTGGTGTTGCTGTTGCTCTTCGGCTACGGCTTGTCGCTCGACGCCGAGCACGTCCCGTTGGCCGTGGTGGTCGAAGAACCGAGCGCGGAAACCGCCAGCTTTATCGGCTCGTTCCAGCACTCCCGATACTTTGAACCGGTGCCTTTGTCTAACATGCGCCAAGCGGAGCAGGCGCTGCGCGAACATCGGGTGAAAGGAATCATCTATCTTCGCGAAAACTTTGCCCACCAACGGAGGAGCATAGGTGCCGCGCCGGTGCAGATCCTCCTCAATGGCGTCGATGCCAACACGGCGCGCTTGGTTCAAGGCTACGTGAATGGAGCATGGGAAAAATGGTTGGAATTGGAAGCCCGAAGCAATGGCGTGCCCTTGACGATACCGGTGCAAGTGAGCGAGCGAGTCTGGTTTAACAGCGAACTGCGCAGTCAAGACTACCTCGTGCCCGGCCTGATTGCTGTCATTATGACGCTCATTGGTGCATTGTTGACGGCAATGGTAATGGCGCGCGAATGGGAACGCGGTACGATGGAGGCGCTGCTGGTGACGCCGGTCGCTATCCAAGAAGTCTTACTCGGCAAGCTGGTCCCTTACTTTGTTCTGGGCATGGGCGGTCTAATCCTTTCGGTGGGCACTGCTGTAGGGTTGTTTGCCATTCCTTTGCGCGGTTCTGTGGTCGTGTTGTTTGCGGCATCTTCTCTGTTTCTGTTGGCCGCCCTGGGGATGGGGTTGCTGATTTCGATTGTGGCCAAAAATCAGTTCGTGGCAGGTCAAATCGCCATTATCGTTACTTTTCTGCCTGCCTTCATTCTTTCGGGCTTCATTTTCGACATCGGCAGTATGCCCTGGCCGATCCAGATGATTACCCACTTGATTCCCGCCCGTTATCTTGTGGCCATCTTGCAAACTGTCTTCTTGGCGGGGAATGTACCTAGCGTCATCTGGCCCAACGGCGCAGCCTTGTTGTTGATGGCGATTTTGTTCCTTAGTTTGGGCCGCTGGAAGTCCCACAAACGCTTAGAGTGAGTATGACCCATGTGGCAACGAGTAGCGGCCTTGATCGTCAAGGAATTCCTGGCCTTGCTCAAGGATCCGAAAAGCCGCTTCGTGATTGTCATCCCACCGATGATCCAGCTGCTCGTGTTCGGCTATGCAGCCACCTTCGACCTGAACGACATTCCCTATGCCGTGTACAACGAAGATCCGGGGGCAGAAGGACGGGAATTGTTGGCCGGCTTCCGGCTGTCTCCTCATTTTCGGGAAATCGCCCACCTGTCACACGATGCAGACATCGCCCCGCTGATCGACAAGCGGGAAGTATTACTGGTGGTGCATATCGGGCCGCGGTTCAGCCGCGATCTGGCGACAGCCCAATCCGCTTCGGTGCAAGTGATAGTAGATGGCCGCAATTCCAACACTGCCCTCTTGGCACTGGGATACGTCCGAAGCATCGTCCATCGGTTTAACGACCAATGGGCAGCGCGTCACGGCCAACCGAAGCCGCCTGCTCAACTGGAGATGCGTGCCTGGTTCAACCCGAACTTGGAAAGTCGTTGGTTCATCGTTCCGGGCATCGTCGCCCTTCTCACGTTGGTGGTGACGATGTTGGTGACGGCCCTTTCCGTGGCACGGGAGCGCGAGCAAGGCACCTTCGATCAGCTGCTAGTCACCCCGTTTCGTCCAGCCGAAATTCTTCTGGGCAAAGCGCTTCCGGGTTTTATCATTGGCATAGGAGAAGCCACGGTCATCGTTCTGTTGGCCATATTTTGGTTCAAAGTCCCCCTGTGGGGCAGTCTGTTGACCCTCTATACTGGCATCACCTTGTTCCTGGTCTCGGCCATCGGCGTAGGGCTGATGATCTCGTCATTGGCCGTGACTCAACAACAAGGGCTGCTCGGCGCCTTTTTCTTCTTGGTGCCTGCTATTATTCTATCCGGCTTTGCCACTCCTATCGCCAACATGCCTTCCTTCATTCAGAAGATCACCTTGGTGAATCCCATGCGTTATTTCATGGAGATCCTGCGCGGCGTATTCCTGGAAGGCATGCCCTTTCTGATGTTGGTCGACCAGTTTTGGCCAATGGCGGTAATTGGGGGAGTGAACCTCACTTTGGCAGGCTGGTTGTTTCGCCGTCGCCTTTACTAAATCCCACGATAAATTCTCAGAACTACTCCACTCCTATCCGATATAACGATCATGCGGCCCATCAGAGGTATTGGCACTTCCTTAGCCTTGTGCTTTGGAATAACCCTGGCTTTGCTTGGCGGCGGTTGCACGAGTTTGCAGCAATGGTGGCACAACGGCTTCAAAGTGGGGCCGAATTATCAGCGTCCCCCCGCTCCTGTGGCCGCCCAGTGGATCGACACGGATGAGCGTGTGACAGCGAAACCGGAAGAAGTGGGCAAGTGGTGGGAACGGCTCGGTGATCCGATCCTCAATGCGCTCATCGAAAACGCTGTTCGTCAGAATCTGGATTTGCGGACGGCAGGCGCGCGAATTCTCGAATCCCGTGCTAAACGAAATATTGCGGCCGGCAATCTTTTCCCTCAATCGCAGCAAGCGTTGGCAGCTAATCCCCTCGCCCAAATCAGTAAGAACCTGCCCCTGCCATTGCCTCACACCCTACACCTCTGGGCAACAGGGTTCAACGCCTCTTGGGAGTTGGATTTTTGGGGCCGCTTTCGCCGCGCCGTCGAAGCCGCCGATGCCGATCTGAGTGCCTCAGTGGACAACTACAACGATGTCTTGGTGCTCCTTCTGTCCGAAGTGGCCACGAATTACGTTCAAGCACGCATCTTTCAGCAACGCTTGGCCTTTGCACGCCGAAATGTCGAGATCCAACAAGGTTCTCTCGAAATTGCCGAACTTCGCTTCAAAAAAGGCGTAGCTAGCGAATTAGACGTACAGCAAGCCCGCTCGGTCCTCGCCCAAACCAAGGCTACGATCCCCCCTCTGCGTACCGGATTGCGTCAAGCCAACAATCGCCTCTGCATCTTGCTCGGTGTGCCGCCTTACGATCTGATCGATCAACTTGAGCCGAAACCAATCCCTACTGTGCCGCCGTCCATCGCCATCGGCATACCCGCCGAGTTGTTGCGGCGACGGCCGGACATTCGGCGCGCCGAACGGGAGGTGGCTGCACAAAGCGCCCAAATCGGTATTGCCACATCTGATCTTTACCCACGGCTCGCTCTTTTCGGTTTCATCGGCTACGCTTCGGAGGATCTCAAGAACCTGTTCTCAGCAAATAGTTTTACAGGCCTTCTCTTGCCTACGTTTCAGTGGCAAATTCTCAACTATGGCCGGATTCTAAACAACATCCGTGCTCAGGACGCACATTTTCAAGCGAAGGTACTCGAATACCAACAAGCCGTCTTGCGGGCCGATCAAGAAGTTGAGGACGGCATCGTCGCTTTTTTACAGGCTCAGGAACAATTGCAAACTCTTCAAGAAAGTGTTCAAGCGGCTGAACGATCCGTTGAGTTAGTGGTGGCCCAATACCGGCGTGGAGCGGCCGATTTCAATCGCGTCTATAATGCTCAAGCATTGCTAGTTACTCAGCAGGATCAATTAGCCATAACTCGTGGAAATATCACGTTGAGTCTGATTGCCATCTACAAGGCGATTGGGGGAGGATGGGACTGGTTTTCACACCAATGTCCCCCTGACGGTTGCCCAGATCGTCCTTCTCCCTAGAGGGCCATCGCCCCCTTGTTTCCCGAACGTCTCCCTACGCATCGTGCAGAGCATCGGCAAAGTCATCGCCAATCGTTTGCGCCAGCTCAATGCGGAAACTCCCTACTCGACAGCTGATGTGTTTGAACGGTTGATCTACCATAAGGCGCTGCGGCCAACGACAACACGAACCTAGCCGCTCCGAGTTTATCGCATGGCAGAGTGGAAAACCAAAAGAAAAGGGACGCGGATAAGTCCCTTACTGTGTCCGCAGAGGCCGGCTGGGGACGCGGGCAACGAAGGTAACTCGAAACAAAAAACTTGACCCGGCGACGCCAGAGCATTACAAACTCGTTCAGGACCATCCCCTATCGCTGAGACAACTATGTGGAGTCCACTGCATGAAACCGCGATTGCTGGTGCAGCTTTGCTGCTTGTCGCTGGGAATGGGAGCGATGCCTACTCTTGCTCCCGCAGCCGACCCCTCACGCCGGCCCAACATTGTGTTGATTTTTGCCGACGATCACGGCTGGCAGGCCATCAGCGCCTATGGCGATGCCCGCAAGCTCCTGGACACGCCCAACATCGATCGCTTGGCTCGCGAAGGCATACGCTTCGATCGCTGCTTGGTGCCCAACTCCATCTGCGGCCCCAGCCGCGCCACCCTCTTGACCGGCAAGTACAGCCATGCCAACGGCTTTTACAACAACTACAACAGTAAATTCGACGGCACGCAGACCACCTTCCCCAAGCTGTTGCAAAAGGCCGGCTACCAAACGGCCCTCTTCGGCAAGTGGCACCTGGTCACCAATCCCACGGGCTTCGATCACTGGCACATCCTGCCCGGCCAGGGCGTTTATTACAATCCGCCCATGATTTGCAACGGCCAAAGAGTCAAACACGATGGCTACGTCACGGACATCCTCACCGAATTGTCCTTGGATTGGCTCAAAAAGCGCGACAAGACCAAGCCGTTTTTGCTCATGCTCCATCACAAGGCGCCGCATCGCGGATGGGAACCGGCTTTGCGCCATCTCGGCCACGACAAAGACCGCAAATATCCTGAACCTGATACGCTGTTCGACGATTACGCCGGCCGCGGCAAAGCCGAACGCGAGCAGGACATGACTATCGCCAAGACGCTGAACGACCACGATCTCAAGCTGACGCCGCCGAAACAATTAAACCCCGAGCAGCGCAAAGCCTGGGACGCTTATTACCAGCCGCGCAACCAGGCGTTTCGCCAAGCGAACCTCAAGGGCAAAGAATTGGTGCGCTGGAAATACAACCGCTACCTGCATGACTATCTCGGCTGCATCAAGGCGGTGGACGAAAGCGTCGGCCGGGTGCTGAAATATCTCGACGACGAGGGGTTGGGCGACAACACGCTGGTGGTTTATTCGTCCGATCAAGGTTTTTATCTTGGCGAGCACGGCTGGTTCGATAAGCGCTGGATTTTCGAGGAGTCGCTGCGGACGCCGCTCTTGGTCCGCTGGCCCGGCGTGGTCAAACCCGGCAGCGTCAACAAAGACATGGTCAGCAATCTCGATTTCGCCGAGACAATTCTGGAAGCGGCCGGAGTTGCTGTCCCCGCCGAGATGCAGGGCCGCAGCCTTGTGCCGCTCTTAAAAGGGCAAACGCCCGCCGACTGGCGCAAAAGCTTCTATTATCACTATTATGAGCATCCCGCCGTTCACAACGTTTATCGCCATTACGGCGTGGTGACGCCCCGCTACAAATTGGTTTATTTCTATGAACCAGAAGCCAATTATTGGGAGCTTTTCGATCTTCAAAAGGATCCAAAAGAACTACGCAGCGTTTATGGCCGACCCGAATACGCCGCCATACAAAAAGAATTACACGAGGAGTTGGCGCGGTTGCGCAAGGAGTTGAAAGTGCCGGACCCTGACCCGAAAGAGACGGAAATCCGACCGCGCAAAGAGAAACGTCCCTGAGAGAAATCCTCTCCTGCGGGAGGAATGTCATCGTGGAATGGGTGAATGAGGAGCCGGCGAGGCTCTTCGCCGTGTTGCCGTGGACATTGTGGTGTGTGTGGTGGCTCTTCGCCGTCGATTGGCGCAAGGCGTGGCCGATGCTGGCTGCGGGCGGCTGGGTACCAGCCGTGCTGCTGCTGGTCATGGCCAGCATGGCCTGGGCGATGATCGATGCGCGACCGTACAATTGCCTTGGCGTTCTGATTGTACCCAACGGCTGGTGGCAGCTCGGCTGCCTCAGCATGCTGGCGGCGCTGGCGCTGATATGCGGTTGGTTGCAGGACCATTTCGCCTGGGCGCCGCCAGAAATCTGCATCGAACCGCCCCCGGAGGCGCATGAACGGGAACATAATGCTCATCTCCATGATGCTCATCTCTGAGGGCATTAGGTATACGGGAGGCGCGGATGCATGCACATACGTCCTCACCTGCGCTGGTTCGCAACTGGGACCGGCGTTCCTGGTTACGTTGGGGCATGGCTGCTTTGCTCAGCAATTCGTTAATTGGAGGATGCAGCCGGCGGACAGAAGAGCCTGCCGTCATTGAGACGTCTTCTGATTTCCTGATGCGCTTTCCCGAAAAAGCACCCTTGCGCGTCGTCAATGATCGCCCGCCATGCCTGGAAACGCCCTGGAGCTATTTCGACCGCGACCTGACGCCGAATGAGGTTTTTTACGTCCGCTGGCACCTCCAAGGGATCCCGACCACAATCGATTTGCGAACCTGGCGTTTGAAAGTCCAGGGCCATGTGGAGAGGCCGTTGGAGTTGTCCATGGCGGAGCTTCGGCGCATGGAAACCGTCTCGGTGGTCGCCGTCAATCAGTGTTCGGGGAATTCGCGGAGTTTAATCACTCCTCATGTTCCTGGCGCACAATGGCGGAACGGTGCGATGGGCAATGCGCGCTGGACTGGAGTACCGTTGCGTGCTTTGCTTGAGCGCGCCGGCGTGAAAGCGAAAGCCGTCCAAGTGACTTTCGACGGACTCGACGAACCTCCGCTGCCGTCGGTGCCGGATTTCCTCAAGGCGCTCGACATCGAACACGCCCTGCAAGCGGAAGCGGAAGTCCTTGTCGCCTACGAGATGAACGGCGCGCCGCTGCCGATGCTCAACGGTTTCCCCGTTCGCTTGGTAGTGCCTGGTTGGTACGCCACCTACTGGGTCAAAGCGTTGGCGGCAATCACTGTATTGCCTCATCGCTTTGACGGCTATTGGATGGCCAAGGCGTATCGCATTCCCGCGACGCCCGGCGCCAACGAGACGCCGGACCAACTTGTCGCCCAAACTCAGCCGATCGGCCGCATGAACATTCGCTCTTTTTTCGTGCGCCCGCTCGAAGCGCAACGTTTGCCGGTGGGACGCCCCTGCGAACTAAACGGGATCGCTTTTAATGGCGGAAGCGGGATCAAGAAAGTCCAGTATTCGACGGATGGCGGCCGGACCTGGAACGATGCCCCGCTGGGCAAGGATCTAGGGCGTTATTCGTTCCGTCGCTGGCAAGCGGAGTGGACACCGTCTGCCGTCGGAGATTATCGCCTTCAAGTGCGCGCGCTCGGCAAAGATGGGGAAACGCAACCGGCGGCGCCAACGTGGAACCGAGGCGGCTACATGCGGAATGTGATCGAAGAAATAAGAGTTACGGTTGTTTGAAAAAGGGCGCTTCTGGCAGGTTTCTTAACTTAAAATGAACAGAGTCCCTTCCCATTCCTTGCCGCGGACACGCGGGATCGCCCTCGCCTTGACGCTCTTCGTGGGCGCCGTTACGACCGCAGTTGCTTATTGGGGCATGTGGGACGCCGTAGTTGCTTACTGGAGTATGCGGAACACGGGTGGGTTTGAGGAGCCGACCACACCTCCAGCGCGCGTGGAGGACGCTTCGTCGCCTGTTCGCTCTATTGTCCTGCCGCACGACGAGCCTGAATTCGTCCCCGGACCGCACTGGGAGACGTTTCACGTTTCTTGTACAACCTGTCATTCCTCACGCC
>Ga0080006_1202704_pt1 | contig 16293 bp, 14 predicted proteins | sample RS3BMetagenome_FD_69209 | JGI IMG/M metagenome (GOLD analysis project Ga0080006, IMG submission 69209) | Ferric oxide microbial mat and aquatic microbial communities from Rainbow Spring, Yellowstone National Park, USA - RS3B (SPADES... ... | reverse complement strand
GCCCAAGAAGCCCTTAACGCCCAGAGCTGAAAGCCGAGTGTGAAAAGAGGCTAAACCCTCCTCGTATAGCCGAGCCGAGTAGGCGTCGTCCCTTTGATGCCAAAACACGTAAGCAAACACATCATGATAATGAATCAGCCAAAATAACCCTTTCTAAGGTAATTTTATAGATAGCATCCAAAATAGTGGCCCTACACGTATGATAGCAAAGCATGGTGAGTTGTTATCTGTACATAAACATGAATGATTAGGCTATACTCGATAAAGCTTATCTCACGTGTTGTGTTGGTCTAGGTGTGTATGATGCGATAGTTGTGGGTGGGGGTCATAATGGGCTTGTGGCGGCGTGTTATCTAGCGAAGGCTGGGCTCAAGGTGTGCGTGCTCGAGAGGAGGCCTATTCTCGGGGGCGCGTGTGTCACAGAGGAGCTCTGGCCGGGTGTCAGGGTCTCAACCGGCGCATACGTGTTGAGCCTACTGCGTGAAAGGATCATCGAGGATCTACGTCTCAGGGATTTCGGTTTAAAGGTGTACACTAAGGACCCCGGCGTGTTTGTACCGTTTGGAAACGGTAAACAACTGCGGGTGTGGGTGGATACACGGAGAACCCAGAAGGAGATTGAGAGGTTTTCAAAGAAGGACGCGGATGCCTATGCCAGGTGGGTTGGATTCTGGGATAAGTTCTCCGAGATCGTAGACCCACTTATGCTTACGCCTCCACCCCGAGTAAGTGATGTTAGAGAGCTGTTGAAGCTCGCTGACTCATTAGAGTTAGATGAGGAGTTCGCTTTGGATTTTGCGCGGGTTTTCCTAACCGATGCTAAACGCTTCGTAGAGGAGTACTTCGAGGCTGAGGAGGTCAGGGCGGCCATGGTGGGTGACGGTGTGGTTGGCACATTCGCCGGGCCCTCAACACCCGGCACGGCCTATGTGCTCGCACACCACGTGATTGGCTCGGTGAACGGAGTTAAGGGTGCATGGGGGTATGTTGAGGGGGGAATGGGTGGTGTTACGGCGGCGCTTGCTAGGTGCGCTACGAGCCTAGGCGTGGATATCTACACATCTTCACCTGTAGATGAGGTACTCGTGCGCGGTGGGAATGTGGTGGGTGTGAGGCTTTGGGATGGGAGGACGATTGAGTCCAAGTGTGTGGTATCCAACGCGGATCCCAAAACCACCTTTATGCAATTATTGAGAAACGCAGACATCGACAAACAGTTACTTAGACGTGTTAGTTCGCTTAAGACTACAGGTGTGAGCTTTAAAGTCGTAGGCTATCTATCCGAGCTACCAGACTATGGGATGGGTGTAAAACTCGGCCCAGAGCACATCGCATCCGAATACATTATGCCAAGCGTGGACTACGTGGAGAGAGCCTACAGGGACGCACTCAGTACGGGCTTCTCGAAGGAGCCATGGCTATCGGTTAATATTCAATCCTCGGTCGACCCCACAGTAGCCCCCAGGGGTTACTACTCATTCTCAGTGTTCGGCCAGTATCTGGTGTATTCGGATAGACTCGACGACTTAAAACCTGAAGTGGGAAGAGTGGTGGTCGATAAGGTAAGGGAGTATGCCCCCAACTTTAAACCCATCAAGTATGAGGTACTCACACCTCTCGACATTGAGAGGAGATTCGGTATCAGAGGGGGAAACATCTTCCACCTGGATATGACACCAGACCAGCTATACGTTTTCAGACCCCTACCCGAACTCTCACGTTACCACACAACCATTAAAGGGCTGTTTATGTGTGGTTCAGGAACACACCCCGGTGGGGGAGTAACTGGAGCCCCAGGTTACAACGCAGCCCAAGAGGTAATAAAATGGCTCAAGCAAACCACGCACGGTGAATAGCAGTATCATTGCTGGGTGGATGGTATCTTAAAGGAGTTGTAAGGCAAGAGGGCTCTAGACACACCCCAAATAGCCCACGCGTAACCGACTCGCCTAAATATAGCTATAGAAGACAGTCGCCCACCGCCGGTGTGGTCGCATTAACATTACCTACTAAAGACCATCTGAGTGTGTGTAGAACATCTTAGTGAATCAAAATTTAAATGAATTATCATGTTTCGGAGTCCACAGGGGTGATTTGGGTTATAGTGGTGGTATAAGTATATTTTATAAACCTATGGGTATATTTTTATATGATGGATAGTTCAAATATTGAGGGACGGCTCATACTTGAGATTAAGCGCCGTGGTGGTATAACGATGCAGGAAGTGGCTGAAGTCTTAGGTATGAGCAAGATGGGGGCCTATAAGCATCTTCTCAAGCTTGAGGGCTCGGGGCTTATTGGTAGAAGAATAGTTAAGAAGAGTGTGGGTAGACCCATACACTTATTTTACCTGACGGATAAGGGTAAGCAGTACTTTGGCTCCGCTGACTCGGTGGTGCTCGGAAACCTCTTAGAGTTTCTCAAAAGCAGGGGTGCGGGGGGACTTGTGAGTGAGTTTCTTAGAGAACGCTACGCCAAGTTGGCGCAGGAGTATGCCGAGCTCTTTGCGGGTAAAACTCTTGAAGAGAAGGTTAGTCTGCTTTCAGAGCTGAGAAGTAGGGAGGGGTATATGGCCGAGCTTAGGAGGTCCGGTAGGGGGTTTGAGCTCTTAGAGTACAGCTGCCCAATCTTTAAGGTGGCTTCAGTGTTCGGAGAAGCCTGTCACCTAGAGGCCAAGCTGTTTTCTAGGGTGCTGGGTGTGGACGTTGAAAACACACACAGGCAGGTTGATGAATGCAGTGTTTGCAGGTTTCTGTTGAAGCCAAAGACAGCTTAGCCACATTTTATAAACTTTATAAACGAATATATTTATTAAATTATCAGGTTTATAAAGTTTTATGTGCGAATTAAGAGATAAGAAGTTTGTTGTAACGGGCGCAAGCAGAGGCTTAGGATTAGCTGTAGCCCGCGCACTACTATCAGAGGGCGCGCTCGTTGCGGTGTGCTCACGAAACATTGAGGATTTAAAGAGACTCTACACCAATTATGGTGAGCGAGCGATATACGCGGAGGTGGATCTGAAGGATCAAAGGTCGATTGAGGCATTCGGCTCTCTTGTGCTCGATAGGTGGTTTTGGGTTGACGGCTTGGTGAATAATGCTTCGACATTAGGTGTTAAGAGGTTGAAAAACCTGCTGGACACGGGCTATGAGGAGTTGGAGGAGGCTCTGAAAGTCAACTACCTAGGAGCATTCAAACTAATATCCGTATTCGTCCCTTCGATGGTTGTTAGAAGGCAGGGTGTGGTGGTCAACGTGACAAGCGATGTGGTGGTCAAACCCTCAGCCAGCTGGGGTGCCTACGCCGCCTCGAAGGGGGCGCTTGAGTGTATGAGCTATATTCTAGCCGAGGAGCTGGCGCAGTTCGGCGTGAGAGTCCACCTCTACGACCCAGGTGACATGGACACCGAACTTCACAAACTCGCTCTACCAGAGGACAACCCGGAAGAGCTGCTGAAACCAGAGCAGAGCGCTAAACCCATTCTACAACTTCTCTCTGATAAAGGCATGGGACTCAGTGGTAGGAGACTCAGTGTTTACGACCTCCAAGAGGAGAGCGGCGACGTGTGATCTACAAATAGCAGACTTGCCCCCAGAGTTAAGGGAAGGGTGCAGAAGCTCGGTTAGGATGATGTTGTCAAACAGGTTTAACCAAACACTCTACGACTACGGGTTCGAGTCAATTCACACCCACATGTATCCGGGTGATGTGCTCGTGTTCAACCTTAGCGCGACGCTACCAGTCGAAGTGGAGTATGGGGGTATTAGTGTGAGATATTGCGACTTTCACGACGAGTGGTGCAGGATATCCGCTACGATGAGCCCGCCTGAAAAAATACTCCAAGCTTACGGCCTCAGATTATTGGAGGATGGGGTCACGTTGGGCTATGAAACCAAGAAGGCGTTGCTTCGCTACCTATTCACGATGGGTCACATGATCCATGACACCCAGCAAGCCTACCCACCCGAGTATTATCGTTCGATTTTCAGCGTGATTCCCGGCTCAGCGGAGTTTCCGAGCGCTGCGAGACCATTTAGCTTGGAGCTTGTTCGCCGGCTTATGCGAAGGGGAGTGGTCTTCGGATACGTCGTCCTCCACACCGCTACACAGCTTGATGGTGAGAGGCCGCTACCAGAATACTTTAGGGTGCCGTACAGAACAATCAGCCTAATAGAGAGGGCTCGTAAGATGGGGCGAAGAGTTTTTGCTGTGGGGACAACTTGCGTAAGGGCGCTGGAATCGGTCGACTTAGGAAGTCACACACCACGAGGTGTTGAGGGGTATACCCAGCTAATAATAGATGAAAACCATAGACTGAAGAACGTTGACGGCTTAATCACGGGGTTCCACGACTCAGAATCATCCCACTACGATCTACTCAAGTCGTTCCAACCTCCTAAGCTGCTTGAAAAACTATACCGCGAAGCCTGCAGACTAGGATACAGAAAGGGAGCCTTCGGCGATCTATGCCTACTTCTTTAAGTAGCAAAGTAATTCACGATTATACTTCGACGCTTACTCCTGAAATGTCATTATATAAAGAAAGAACGCGCATCCAGAGCTCGAAACCTTCCAGTCATGCTAAAAATCTCTACGCTACCCCCGCATTACAGCCGCATCGTCAGGCTAACACTGCTGTAAGCCGAGCGATATCCTAGCACACTTAAAGGCTGCGGAAACTGGTAACACTCCGGCGATTTGGTGTTTGGAGGCACCGTGGAAGTAATGTTTAATCCTAATGTGTAAACGGTGCGTTGGTGTTGATACGGAGTCGACACGAATTTTAGGCCCCACCTTAGCACGGAGACGACGTGTCTCTTAGTGGCTATACTACTAGTTCGGCCTAGCTAGGGTGGTGAATCCACTGAAGACTTATATTCGCCGCATTCTTGGATGGCGGTGATATCAATGGGTGAGCCGACTAGGTGCGATTGGAATTCTATCGATGACCCACTCTATAGAACCTATCATGATACGGAGTGGGGAGTCCCCGTGCATGATGATAGAAGGATTTTCGAATACCTTATCCTCGAAGGGTTTCAGGCTGGGCTCAGCTGGTACACTGTGCTGAAAAAGAGGAGCAATTTTAGGAAAGCCTTCGACGATTTCAACCCGGAAACCATTGCGGGGTATGATTCTGAGAAGATCAGTCAAATCTTGTCTGATCCAAGTATCATAAGGAACCGGCTGAAAGTTGAGTCTGCAGTGAATAATGCGAAGGCATTTCTGAAGGTTCAGAAGGAGTTTGGTAGCTTCGATAGGTACATTTGGGGCTTCGTGGACTACAGGCCCATCTTAAACCGGTGGAGGTCGACCAAAGAGGTTCCATCCACATCCCCAATCTCTGACAAGCTTAGCAGAGACCTTGTTTCAAGGGGATTCCGCTTCGTTGGCTCCACTATATGCTACGCACACATGCAAGCCACCGGTATGGTGAACGACCACTTAATAAGCTGCTTCAGATACAGAGAAATAATCGACTCCCTAGGCCTAAAAGGGTACACAAAATATCCATAACCCGCCGAGCGTTCAACCAGAGCGCTAATTGAGTTCATACAAGTGTTCCTTAGGTTGTCAGGCGCTCTTTGCTGTTTACTCACTATTCAAGGGGCCCCGCGGGCTTAGCTGAAAGCCTATTAGGATGGATGCGTATCCTTTCGTGATCGACTTGGCTTTAATCCGTGATGACTATCCCTTCGAGAGGTTCGCCGCGTTTAGACGAATATCTTCGGTCTCATTCCTCCCGGAGGGTGACTGGGTTGGATATGTGAGTGATGCGAGCGGCCAATTTAACCTCTGGAGGAAGAGGGCGCGCGTTTCTCCGGATGGTGAGACGTATAGTGAAGAGCAGCTCACGGCTTTCGTAGATGAGAGTGTGCGCCACTTCTGTGTTACCCCAAGCGGGGATGAGCTGGTGGCCTTCTTCGCGGATAGGCATGGAGATGAGAATTTCCAGATCTACGTCATGGATATTCCGCACGGCTGGCCTAGACGAGTGAGCGGCAACCTCAAGTCCCGCTATGAGCCCTCTGCGGGGGGATTCAGCTGGGATGGCAGATACTTGGCTTACTCAACGAACGAGAAGAATCCGTCAAGCATGAACCTACAGTTATTCGACGTCAAAAGCGAGGAGCATATCCCAGTGGTGAAGAGAGATGGGTGGTTTATTGGAGGCTACTGGAGTCCGGACAATCGCCTACTGAGCTTTATTGAGGTCGTCGACCTTCAGACTACGGCTATCCGGCTGGTTGACCCTCAGAGCGGTAAAGAGGAGCAGGTCACGCCGCCCATGGACAAGGTGAGGTTCAGCCCCGGCCCATGGAAGAGTGATGGCTCGGGTTTCTATGTTCTGAGCGACAGTGGTGGAGAGTTCGTGAACGTGTACTTCTACTCGCTTGATACACGCAAAATGGAGGGCGTTATCACTCCTAAATGTGATGTGGAGGGGGTTGTTTTGAGCCGTGACGGCAAGTGGCTAATTTGGAGCCAGAACGAGGATGGGTACAGCCGGGTTTTCGCGGCTGACACCCAAAATGATACGCGGCTTGAGCTCGGGTTTCCAAGGGCTGTGGTATACTCCCTCGATGCCTCACAGGACGGAGGAAAGGTTGCTGCACTTGTGGACAGCGCGATCCACCCTCCTGAGGTGTACGTGTGTGAGCTGGCAACCAACACGGTACACAGACTCACACACAGCAGTCTTGGGAGGATACCCACCCACAGGCTGGTTGAGCCAGAAAACGTGAGGTACGAAAGCTTTGATGAACGCGAGGTACCATCATACCTTTACAGACCGCTACCCATCCAAGGCCAACAGAGGTACCCTGTAGTGGTATCCATCCACGGTGGGCCCACGAGCCAGGAGCGCCCACTCTACGCGTACTGGGGACTCTACCAGTATCTAGTGAATCATGGAGTGGGTGTTTTCGCGCCCAATTTCCGCGGCAGCACGGGGTATGGTAAGAGCTATGAGAGGCTCATCTACCGTGACTGGGGTGGGGGTGAACTCAAGGACTTTGAGTGGGCAGCCAAATACCTTTTAAGCCAACCGTGGGTGGATCCCGACAGGCTTGGGGTTTTCGGTGGGAGCTTCGGTGGGTTCGCCACTCTGAGCTGTGTGACAAGAATCGCTGACTACTGGAGGGCTGCGGTTGACATAGTTGGTCCAAGCAACCTTCTCACATTTGTGAGAAGCGTACCACCTCACTGGCGTAGGTTCATGGGGGAATGGGTGGGAGACCCTGAAAGAGACGGAGAGTTACTAAGGGAGCGTTCACCCATAAACTACGTGGACAAAATCCGAGCAGACCTACTCATAATTCAGGGAGCCAACGACCCAAGGGTTGTTAAGGCCGAATCAGACCAGATGGTTGAGAAGCTTAGGAGCCTAGGGAAGAAGGTTGAATACATTGTGTTCGAGGATGAGGGCCACGGTTTCACCAAGCACACCAACGCTTTAAAAGCCATGCGTACAGCGGGCCAATTCCTAGTCGAAAAACTGGTCGGCCGAGATGACACGTAGGCGGCCCCTTCCCATATGTGGGCGGGAGATGGTTGGCTCACACCCTCAGATGTATCCCCTCAGAGGTCGTGACCGTGCCCCTGTATAGGAAGTCCACTTGGCGCAGAGTCGAGTAGTAGTCGAACTCGGTGATGGCCGAAACACAATCTTTGGGGACCACCACCCTGTACCACCTTAAGGCGGCGCTTCCCGCTGTGTGCAGCACGCAGATGTTGGCGACCGTTCCCGTCACCACCAAGTTGGTGATGCGTTTTACGCGTAGTATATAGTCGAGAGGCGTGCCGTAGAATGCATCATATCTATATTTTCTTATCACGAAGTCCTTCTCAGTTGGCTTGAGCTCATCTACGATTTCGGCACCCCAGCTACCCGCTAGGGCGTGTTCGCCCCAAATTGCGAATTCTGGGTCATCCTTCATATGCCAATCCTGGGTGTAGACAACTGTAGCTCCAGCATTTCTAAACTTTTCCAGTAGAGAACGTATTGGTGGAATCGTTGCCTCCGCGGTGTTCACTCTGAGCTTACCTCCCTCTTTCACGAAATCGTTCTGCATGTCCACGACCACTAGAGCGGTCGCGGAGGGGTCTAATACTATGTTCGACTCTTCTGAAACACGTGGAACATCAATATCCATAGCCGTAACTATTAACGCGGCAGAAACTATTAAAGCCAATCAACAATGTCTCGATAAGACTTGAGAAGCACAACTCCATCCTCCATCATACTTAGCCATCTAGATTTACTTGTTGCTTGGGCTTTGAATGGAGTCGAGTTGATATTCGAAGTAAAACAGCATAGGTTTAATAAGAATTATGGAAATGCTTATATGGGTAGGCCAGTAACCTAGATTGGAAACGATTTGACAAAGTACTGCACAAAATGTGGGGCCGCCAACACCGATGACGCCAGATTCTGCTCGGCGTGTGGGAACCCGCTAACACTCACATCACAACAGGGTGGCTCATGGGGTGGTCAACCCCAGGGCCAGGCTCCAAGTCAGCCGCAGCCAGCTCAGCCAACACAGTATCAGCCCCCTCCCCAAGCTTACCAGCAGAGCAGAGCGGAGAGGGCTCTGAACATCTTTACTAAGAACTTAGGCTTAATCTTACCTGTACTAATCCTGTTTATCGCGGATTTAATAGTCGGCGCCATAGTGGGCGCAATAGTGCTTATCACAGTGTTACACGGGGTGCTAACAGCTGGGTCGGTGGTTTATACACCAATATTCTTCGGTGGCGCATTCGCGTTTGTCTTCGGCCCAGTTTTCTGGTTACTCACAGGTATATTTCTTTCGATCGTGGTGGTTGAGGCTAGGAACGCGGCCTCATCCCAGGGTTACAGCCTGAGCCAAGCGTGGGGGGAGGTGAGGTCGAGGCTTTCAGATGCGATCATAATGGCGGTGGTCTTGGGTGTGGTGAACACGCTTCTAGGCATCATACCATTCATCGGATGGCTCCTCGAATCACTATTCTTCGCATATATAGTGGTGGCTGAAACACTAATGTTTACACAGAACTCTTCAGCCCCCACAGCGTTAAGTCGCGCGGTCGAGTGGGTGCGATCAATGGCCAACAGCGACGCACTAACACTGGTTGTTCTCATCGTGGCATCAATACTCTCCGAGATACCAATACTAAACTTCTTCACCATACCCTACGCCGCGCTGATAACACTCGTCTACCTCTTCGATAACGGGGTTCAGAGATTCACACCCTCAACCACCCCAATGACCCAGCCAACACCGCCACCGCCCCCAACAATGTAAGCTGAGTCTGCCCCACACAAGTACCAGAGGTTTACAAGAGTATGTCCCCCCAGAGCGGTGGGTTTTTAAAAGACCGTGGGATAATGTGTACATTAGGTTCATGTCTAAACCATTCTTAGTTGTGTTTTTTAATCCGGAAGTCGCCCTTCGTAACACCAATATATGTTAAGTGTATTTTTTGGTTGTGGAAGATCTACTGGAGCTGGAGCGGATAAGGTCTGATTTCCCGATACTGTCAAGGTTGATTCATGGTAGACGACTCGTTTACCTCGATAATGCGGCCACAACACAGAAGCCAAGACAGGTGATTGAGGCTATATCGAACTACTATTCTTATTTTAACTCGAACGTTCACAGGTCGCCTCACACCTTGGGGGAGGAGGCTACTCAAGCATATGAGGAGGCTAGGGCGAAGCTGGCTAGGTTTGTTCATGCTCCACAAAGCGATACACTAATATTTACAAAGAATACCACGGAGGCCTTAAACCTCTTAGCCTACTCTTTAGGCTATCATCTGTTAAGACGCGGAGACAAGGTCGTTGTGACCGAGATGGAGCACCACAGCAACTTTGTGCCTTGGCAGCAGGTTGCTAGGAGGATTGGAGCGGTTTTCGAGGTGGTTAACGTGACCGATGATGGGGACATCGATGAGGATGATTTGGATAGAAAGCTTGAAGGGGCTAAGATTTTCTCATTCACACACGTCTCGAATGTGCTCGGCACAGTAACCAACGTGAAAAGGCTCACAGATATCGCCCACCAGAAGGGGTGTGTAGTCGTTGTGGACGGGGCGCAGAGTGTACCACACATGCCCGTTGATGTTCAGAGTATAGGGTGTGATTTTTACGCATTCTCAGGCCACAAGATGCTTGGACCAATGGGTATAGGCTGCCTCTATGGTAACCGAGAATTACTCGAGGAAATACCCCCCTTCCTCTATGGGGGAGAGATGATCTCGCAAGTAACCAAGGAGGAAACAACGTGGAATGAGCTTCCATGGAAGTTTGAAGCTGGGACGCCGAACGTTGAAGGCGCGGTGGGACTCGCAGCGGCCGTCGACTATCTGGATCGCGTAGGCATGGAGAGGGTTAGGAGCCACGAGGTTCAGCTCGTGAAGGCAGCACACGAAGAACTCTCAAAGATAAGGAATATCAGGATATACGGGCCCGAAAGCGCTGAACGCAAAGGCGGTGTTGTCTCATTCAACATCGAAGGCGTGCCTCCAAACGCACTCACAGAGGTCTTAGCCGAAGAAGGTGTAACCATGGGATCCGTGAAGATTCACCCGCATGATGTCGCAACAATACTCGACACTGAAGGCGTCGCGATAAGGGCTGGCCACCACTGCGCCATGCCACTAATGATGAGGCTAGGCGTCCCAGCCACAAGCAGGGCTAGCTTCTACATTTATAATGGGCTGGATGATATAGAACAGTTAACAAGGGCCGTAAAAAGGGCGTGCGAGGTATTTCACTTGGAGGCCTAGGCCCATGCATGCTAAATACTTCATAGCGAATAGTGAGTCACCTGTATAAAATCACACTCCCCATCAGTGCGTGCTACGTAGGCCATATATCTAATTCGAGTATAGTTCAAGTGTACAAATGAGTCACACAAACCACACGGACAGAGACGAATTGGAGTTGGCCACCCTCGGTGGAGGGTGCTTCTGGTGCACCGAGGCGGTTTTCTCAAGGCTGAGAGGCGTAGTGAGCGTTGAACCCGGCTACTCGGGTGGACATGTGCCGAACCCCAGCTATGAAGATGTGTGCACTGGGCTCACGGGTCACGCGGAGGTCATCCAAATAAGGTTTGACCCGAAACAGATCACCTACGAAAAGATCCTCGAGGTTTTCTTCGCAACCCATGACCCCACCACGCCGGACAGGCAGGGATACGACGTTGGGACCCAGTATAGGTCAGTGATATTCTACCACACTGAGACCCAGAGAAGAAAGGCTATAGAATTCATTGAGAAGCTTTCCCAAGAGGGTGTATTCGAAGCACCAATAGTCACAGAAGTGGAGCCATTCAAGGCTTTCTGTAGGGCTGAGGACTACCATTTAAAATACTACGAGCGAAACCCCCACAAGCCGTATTGTCTAGTGGTAATATCCCCCAAACTCTCAAAGCTAAAAAAGAGGTTCCCAGAACTCTTGAAGGTGGAGCCATAAGTCGGCTCCACCGATGCTAAGCCCCGCGCTAAAGCATTCTCTGAAAGGGTATCCACCGGGTCGCTTCAACTTCACGTGAGAAGATGCGCTAGCTCAACCACCAAGTAACCAACATTGGGAGAGCCAAGACCTGTCGGTGGATCGTAGCCCGGTGTTGACAAGAAGCCCTGGCCTGGTCTCAGCGTGTTAGAGCCTTGGGTAACATCGTGGAAGGCTGGCGTGCCCATCAGTTGATAGAGGTACGGGTTTATCAAACCTGGCGCGATGTGTGAATATTGATAGGCTATGGCTAGAGCGGCTGACCACTGGGGTGCGCCAGCGCTCGTACCACCGACAATGTAGAAGCCAGCCTGCGTGGGTATCGCGCTCCAATAGACAAACACCCCACCATCCAAATCGGCATCATACGAAACGTCTGAGGTCACACGCGTGGTTGCAGTAAATGGTGCGCCTACCGTGCAGCTTGTGATGCTGCTCTGAGCGCAGTCAAAGGGCGTGATACTCAAACCCTCCTGATAGGAGGGAGAGGCGAAGAAAATGCTTGGAGCCCCTCCAGTGGCATACGGAAAACTTACGCCCTGTTCTAGTAAGAATTGATCTTCCTCGTCGTTCCACGCCGTCTCACTAACGTATTGCCCATTTGGGCCAACATTCAAGTGTGTTCCGCCAACCGCAAGCACTAAGGGATTGGATGAGGGATAGAGTGGGCTAGGGAAGGGGCAACCCTCCTGAGCGCCAGAGTCACCCGCTGAGGCTACAAGCGTCACACCTTGAGAAACGGCTTCAGAGAAAATACGCTGCGACTGGAGAAACTGGGAGTTGTCACCACGGAAACCACACTCTGGGGCGCCGAAACTCATAGACCAAATCACACCCAAATGGTTATCGAGCGCGAACTGCTCGGCGTTGTTGATGGCATCCCCGAAGTTTGTGCTCGCAATGACCAAGTCAATTTTGGCGCCAGGAGCCATCGCGTGGCTATATTCAACGTCAAGGGTTGTCTCAAACAACCATCCCACCTCGTTGGACGATTTGGGATTAAAGGTTGGGCATCCCTGAGGACATATCACACTCAGGTTTATGGGAGGAAGGCCGAATATCTTATCAAACACCGCCACATCATGTCTTATCGTAGGGCTACCGTAGGCGTCTATTATTACTATGGTCTCACCCTTACCAGCATTGGATTCTCCGCCCACCAATCCGTAGGCACTAGAAAAGTTATATGCCTCTTGAAGCACTTCTGGTGTATAACAGTGTAGAAAATATGAACCAACAACTTTACAAACATTGTTCGACGGCATTTGAGCAAGGCTCTCAGAAAAGAAGACACGCGGGGGATTCGCCTGATACACTAGGTTTGCTGATGCGGCGCCAACCAATACAGTCGATGAAATCATAGTAAACATGAGAATCAATAATATAGATACTAATGTAAAATACGATTTCAAGTTATATCTACCTATAAAATCTTGATAAAAAAACTTTTCGACGCTGAAAAGAGTGTCCAGATAAAGACGTAATGCATGTCACCTACACTCTGTGTGCCACTCGAAGGGTTTAGGAAGCCTAGGAGTGGTAGGAGAAGTGGTTCTGGGTTGGTGTTGTGAATATCCTTGTGCGATCCTTGAGGTGGCCGAAGAGGCTTCTCACCACCAATAGCGAAGCTTGGTAGCCCGAGGGTTTGGGTGGTCGTGGTTTTGTCGCTCACCCGTATCCCATACACAGCCCCAGAATACTAAGACCCCAAGTCGACGGGGATCACTGGGCTATCCACGAAGTTCCTCCTCCACAGTCCCCTCAGGCTGAGAGCGTTACCCGCCCTCGTCGTAGGGGAGTGATGCACCAAACCAGACCGACTTTTTCGTCTCGGCGTCAACCGCAGCGCAGACGTGAACGGTCGACCGCACCCACCACGCTTAGCCACCCCACCATCCATCCACCCACCCATAAACAGCCGAGGGTAATCCCCCGCACTTCACCTTACCCACTTCACTCGGGTTCGCCCCCGAAAACCCCTCCCCAACCCCCACACCTCCGAACCCACACCACTTCTTGACGGGTTCTGAGCGTGGTCTGAAGAGTTGCGTGGCTTTTATGAGGCTTAAACCATAGACGTTGAGCAATACCACCACCCTTAAAGTTTGAAATCGGGGCAAACCATGCCGCTACGACATTTTGACTTGACACTTAAGCATATCCGAAAGATTGTGTGGGAGGGCTACTGGCTCCTTTTTTGCTGTAGCCCGTCGCGTAGAGCCTTCTTATCCACCTTACCCGTCGATGTGAGAGGCAACGCTTCCACAAAGATGAATTTGTCGGGTATCCACCACTTCTGTATTTTTCCCTGACCCACGAGCCCCATCAGGAAGTCTCTTAGTTCTTCTTCACCTATCTTCTCCTTGGGCACGATAAACGCCACGGGTCGCTCACCCCACTTCTCGTTGCGTTCTCCCACAACAGCCACCTGGCCAACCTTGGGGTACAGGGAGATCGCATTCTCGAGTAGAAGTGAAGGTATGAATTCACCCCCACTCTTTATGGCGTCCTTATCCCTATCCACTATGTGCAGGTAGCCCAACTCGTCAAAGTAAGCCAGGTCCCCAGTGTGCAGCCACCCACCCCTCCAAAGCTCCTTAGTTTTATCGGGATCCATATAGTACTCCCTCGTAAGCCACGGAGCGCGGGCCACTACTTCGCCTATACTACCAGTGGGCACATCTCTACCAGCCTCATCCACAACCCTTAGCTTTACAAGCGGTATTGGCGCCCCCGCGGATATCTGCTCCATAAGCCTCGTCTGCTCCTCCTTGTCCTCGAGGAGAGAGTTGTAGTAGCCCACACTGAGAACGGGGCAGGTCTCAGACAGGCCGTACCCCCCAATCACCGTTATACCGAAGCTTCTCGCCATCCTCGCAAGACCCTCCGGAAGCGCTGAGCCCCCCACAATCACCTTCCACCTCCTTAGATGCTCCGAATAGTTGGTCACATCTGGCTGGCTGAGGATCAAGTGGAGGATTGTTGGCACCATAGCGGAGTAAGTCACACCCTCCTTAGCCATTAGTCTTAACGCCAGCGAATAATCATATTTTCCAGGCAACACGTATTTTGCGCCGCTAAGCATAAATATGTAGGGGTAACCCCACGCGTGAACATGGAACATGGGTACGAATATCATGTACACGTCTTTGGTTGTAAGGTTTAACGGGGGGGCCGAACCCACCAGGGATGTGGACATGGCGTGAAGGAATAGGTCGCGGTGAGTGAACCACACACCCTTGGGGTTACCCGTCGTACCAGATGTGAAGAATATAGTGGCAACGCTGTTCTCATCCGCATCCTCCTCCTGCAGGGGCTCATTCTGAAGTAGATCCCAGAACTGCACAGCCTCGAGTGAGGTCTTTACAGGCTCTTTTGAGTCGCTGTACACTATAAACCTGATGCCTCTAAAGAAATCCTTGGCCCTCTCAATTATGGGTAGAAACTCATCCCTCACCAATAGCCACTTATCTTCCGCCTGCAGAATCGTTCTAAGAATCACCTCTGGAGGGTACCTAATATTCACAGTGTGTAGGGTTGCTCCGATCATGGGCACAGCGTAATACATATGCAGGTAGACGTCGGTGTCCCAGTCAATAACGCCCACCCTCTGGCCCCGAGTCACACCGAGCTTCTTCAAACCACCCGCCAGCCTCATCACAGAATCTGAGAACTCGCGCCTCGTATACTTCCGAACATCCCTATAAACGATTTCACGTGTGGGGAAGCTCTGCGCGCCCGATTCAAGTATCTTATTCACCGTGAGCTCATACCTATAGTAGCCATTCTGAGAAGCCAAACATACCATCTCCATCACTTTAACCTCAGACTGGCAAATAAAACTTATTGATTAGGTCTAACACAATACGGGACTAGCTAAATGCACACCTAAGCCCATAACCACGTTCGACACGTGTCGAAGGTGACAGCTGATCACATCAGATAAATCGTGGACTATACAGCGAGAGTCGAAGACGAAATTTGTTGGATATCCAGTCCACGGATTTATTGGTAGACTATGCACTTAAGTATGTGTTAGCTACACACTGGATGGGCTATGAGGCTCATCACACACTATGTATTCAGCTTTGCCTCGCTACTACCCTTCATTTGGATCCCGCCAATATTGAAGGGTATGGGAACCCAAACCTACACCGAGGCCTTTACCCTTGTTGGTAATACGGTGCAGCTTCGAACAGTGTTTGTTGGTTTGTGCATCTGGTTTTCACTGTGCGTGAACTTCGTTTTGGACAGAGCTGGGCACAACAGGCTTATGCTCCGCGGCGGCTGGGATATACCAGTAAGGGCGTGGAGAACCCACTCAGTGTATACCGCCCCTATTTGGGGTGGATTCATAGGTATCCTAACAGCGCTTGTAAGCTTACTCACACAGACCAACTTTCACCTATTACAAACATCTGGCCTACCCGAGATACTAGAGGAAAAGTTGCCGCTGGAGCTAACACTAGTACTCCTAGGCGTTTACACCTCCTATACACACCTACTCCTTGATTCATTGACGGGCAACGGGGTCTACACATACAGGCATAGAAGGGTGGCTCTCGCCCACTTCAAATACAATAATGCATCACTAAACGTCAGCGTCATACTACTCTCACTTTTAGTGGCCTACTACATATTGGTGCACACTCTCTTTTAAAAATCTAATTATACTTAGCGATAATAATTAATCATCCGCTCTCCAGAGGGCTCTATGCAACCTCGGTTATCTGGGGGGAGAGGGGGTCGCGGTTCACATACTCTAACACGTGGAGGGGAGTGTAGGGCTTCTC
>Ga0080006_1250322_pt1 | contig 16304 bp, 11 predicted proteins | sample RS3BMetagenome_FD_69209 | JGI IMG/M metagenome (GOLD analysis project Ga0080006, IMG submission 69209) | Ferric oxide microbial mat and aquatic microbial communities from Rainbow Spring, Yellowstone National Park, USA - RS3B (SPADES... ... | reverse complement strand
ATAAGCTCCTGGTTCCTTAAAGGTATCGAGATGGTTAAAAGTATGTTATAGCCTTGGGGAAGAGTTCCCACTTCCTTATAACCTGGCAAAGAAAATTGTGAAACAGAATACACCGAAGAACGTGTCGCATTTATCACGTTCAACGTTGGAAATATAAAAGAACCCATAGGAAGCGTTGCTATTAATAAAATCAATAATATCTTTTTTATCACAATCTGAAAGGTTATTTTTAACAGATATTTATACTTTTAACGAGGCTAGGCTTAGTCTCATAATTGGGACTTTAGTCCGATTTAGTCTTGCTCATTTGTAGGAGCTTTGGCGAGGGCTTGTAGAGGACCTTTGGCCTGCCCACCCTCCCCTGGACCAGCTCCTCCTTCTCCACAAGGCCGTTTACCTTCATATGTTTGAGGTGGGCCATCACCGTCGACCTTGCCAGGCCTGATTTCTCTACCATCTTGGCGAGGGTTCGCTGCATTGATATGCCTCCTTGACAGAGCAGGCCTGCCAGCCTCTTGCAGCACGAATCCAAGGACATGATGGACTAATTCGGACTTAATTAAGAGTTATGGGACTAAGCCAAGGTTATAGATAGATTTATATAATAACGGATATGCTTTTATAAAATAGTTACTATTTGACAGAAGCGTATGCCATGTTAGATAAGACAGGAGGAAAAAGGCCAAACCACAATTCTGTTTCAAGGCAGATATGCAGATTGTCACAACCGAAAAGGATGATTAACTTTTTCGGCTCAAAGAAGCGGAAAAGGCGGCTGCATATAGGGCTAAGAGGGAGGTTGAGCAATAACGATGCAACAGTTGATCGATGAAATCCTGAATAAACCATACAAATTATCAAAAGAACAAGAAAAGGCGGTTTTATCAACGTCTAGGTACAACAGGATTATTGCTGGTGCTGGTGCTGGGAAAACTGAAACTTTGACGAGAAGGATTGTCTATCTTCTGTTGGCTAAAGATGTAGTGCCTTCTTCTGTTGTTGCTTTTACCTTTACCGAGCGGGCCGCCCAAGCCATGAAAAGTCGGATTTACCAGAGAGTGGGTGAGCTTGGTCCAGATAAGTTGGGAAAATTAGGTGAGATGTATGTTGGGACAATCCATGCCTATTCTAAGAGAATTCTTGATGATTATTTCAGATTTGGGAACTATACTGTTTTGGATGAAAATCAAGAGATTGCTTTTTTGATGAAACATGGCTGGGATATTGGGATTAATGATCATGGCAGAAATTATTCAGAACGTTGTCGGGTTTTTCTTCGAACGGTTAACATGGTTTGGGACGAGATGCTTGATAGGAAGATGCTTGAGGCTAAAGCTCCTGATTTTTGTGAAAAGCTAACACATTATGAGTACTTGCTGGATAAGTATAAATTGTTGACTTTTGGGCGAATGATTCTTCTTGCAGTTCAAAATCTACGTGAGAATCCTGACACCCTCAGCAGCATCAAGCATCTAATTGTTGATGAGTATCAAGATATTAATCGCGCTCAAGAAGAGTTAATTCGCCTTATCGGTAAGAATAGTGAGATTTTTGTTGTTGGTGACCCGAGACAGAATATTTATCAGTGGCGAGGGTCTAATAGTAAATTTTTTGACTCTTTTGGTGAGACTTTTGATGGAACTGTAACGATTATGATTAGGGAGAATCGTAGAAGTGGCAAAAGGATCGTGGACAATGCTAACAAGTTTGCTGGAATCTTCGAAAGGGCTCATTATGAGCCGATGGAGGCAACTCGCACGGAAAACGGCTTTGTCGGCTTATCGGAGCATGAGTCGCCTGAAGACGAGGCGGTTTGGATAACCGAACAGATACAGGCCTTGGTGAAGGAGCGGGGCTTGAAGTATTCCGACATCGGTGTGCTTACTCGGAGTGTAAGCGTGGCTGCAGGACCTTTAATTAATATTTTGAAGCAGCGTAGGATTCCTTACATAGTTGGTGGCAAGATTGGTTTGTTTAAGAGGGACGAAGCCCAGGCGCTGGGGCGTATTTTTGCGTGGTTCCACGATGATGGGTTTTGGATAGAGGATCCTTGGCGATGGGGTGAGCAAATAACTGGTGAAGACCTTCTTCGGACGGCTCTTGATTGTTGGCGTTCCGCGTACCAGTATGGGGTGCCGCTTGACGCGGAGTCGAGGTTGAGGAGGATAAAGGCTGATATCAACTCTAAGAAGCCATCATATGATAATTTTACGAGCGTATATCAAGATGTGTTGATTTCATTGGGTTTTGGGGATTTTCTCCATACGGACCCTAACGATGCGACAATCATGGCTAACTTGGGTCGTTTTAATAATCTGTTAACTGATTATGAAACTGCTAATCGTGTTGGCGGGAGAACTCTTCATTGGAAAGAGGATTTGAAGGGACTTTGCTGGTTTATGAATAGTTATGCTGCTTCGGCATATGAGGAGCAGCCGGCTGAGGATATCCGTGGCGTGGATGCAGTTCAGATCATGACCGTGCATCAAGCGAAGGGGTTAGAGTGGCCTGTGGTGTTTTTGTTTTCAACTGTCGAAGGGCGTTTTCCTCCTAGAGCGGTTGGGCGTGAGCTTGATTGGTGTGGTATTCCGCGCGATTTATTTGACGCACGTAGGTATGAAGGCGATTTGGAGGACGAGCGTAGGTTATTTTATGTAGCCATTACTCGTGCTCGGGATGCACTGATTATTAGCTATTTTAGACGATTGAAGAAAAATATGAGCAAAAGCCCTTTCATTGATGATTTGAACCATACTTTGGTTACGCTCCTTGGGAGAAAGAGGCTCCCAGGTTTTTCCGTTATTCAATCTGAGGCTTTGGACAGTATGTTAACTTTTTCTGCAAGCGAAATTACTGCATATTTGAGGTGTCCTTACATGTTCCTGTTGAGGAATGTTTATGGGTATCAACCTGGGCTGGAGGAGGCTGTTGGTTTCGGTAAAGGTATCCATTATTGTTTGAGAAGGACCGTTGAACTTCTTAAGAGGAACGAAGAGCTTGGCCCTATTACTGCTGCGGCGCAAGCTGTGGACAATGAGTTTTTCATGCTATTTGCGGGTGGTGATGTTTTCGAAAATTACAAGAAAAGCGCGCGTAAGATTGTTTTGAATTATGCTAAGAGTTTTGGCGATGACCTTCGGCAAAGCAGCGAGGTCGAATATAGGATTGAATTTCCTATTCACAATGCTACGATTACGGGGAGAATAGATGTGTTGGGTGATAGAGAGGTTAGGGATTATAAGACGCTGGATTATAATGAGCTTGAAGGGCCAATTACCATGCAAGAAGCAGAGTTGCAGATTAGGTTGTATGCAGCTGGTTTGAAGAGTGTCGGAAGAAAAGTGAGTATTGGTTCCATTGCATTCCTGAGCGGTGAGACGCCTAAAATTGTGCCTGTTGACGTTGGTGAACCACATGTGGAAAAAGCAGTAAAGAATGCTGAGAGTGTTGTTGCGAGTATACGGAATAAGCAGTTTAAGGCAAATCCCGGAGAACATTGTGGGGAGTGTGATATGAGAAATATTTGTAGGTGGAGGCGGTAAGTTTAGTGACCGGTGATATGGAGAGGAGTCGTGACAAAGTTAAGCGTTTGTTGAGGGAGTTATTTCAGTTTGACGCACAAGATTTGGATTTTGGGATTTATCGCATTTTGAATTTTAGGCGGAATGAGATAGAGAAATTTATCGAGAAGGATTTGATTGAGGCTGTTGAGGCAGAGTTTAAGGAATATGCTAAGGCTGGTCTGGTGGAGTTACAGACAGATATTGAAAGGCTTAAGGCTGAGATTATTCGGGATTTTGGTGAAGGGACAATTGATGACTGGGGGCGCATTGTGAGGCATGAGGATGCACCAAAGATTAAGATATATTTACAGAAAGTTGAGGAGTTGAAGAGTGCTGAGGTTTCTGAGGCTCAGATGAATGAGGTTTTCAATCATGTTTACGAGTTCTTCTCGAGGTATTACGACAAGGGAGATTTTATTTCGAAGCGTAGGTATGGTGGCAAAGAAAAGTATTATGTTCCTTACAATGGTGAGGAAGTGATTCTTCATTGGGCGAATAAGGATCAGTACTATGTGAAGACTGCTGAGTATTTCAGAAATTATCATTTTAGGGCTGGCGGTTACCGAGTTAACTTTTTGCTCAGAAAGGCTGAAGTAGAAGTGAACAATATTGTTGGAGAGAACAAGTATTTTGTTTTGTGTGATTCGGATTTTGTTAAGGTTGATGAGGAGAAGAGGGTTGTTGACATATATTTTGAGTGGAGAGCACTTACGGATGAGGAGGAGAGGAAGTTTGGAAAGCGGAATGTTCAGGATGCACTTGTGGTAGATGCCATTGATAGGATTATCTCTGAAACCAGCGGCAGTAATGTTGGTAATGTGCTTCGGGTTAAGGAGAATGGCGAGAAAACAGTTCTTGAGAAGCATGTAGAAAACTATGTGCGGAGGAATACTACTGATTATTTCATTCATAAGAATTTGAAGTCATTTCTTGAGCGGGAGTTGGAGTTTTACATAAAGAATGAGGTTGTGGACCTTGATGAGTTGGAGAGTTTGAATGAGAGGAGTTTGCGTATTGTTAGGGCGAAGGTTAAGGCGGTCCGCGAGATAAGTAAGAAGATTATTGAGTTTTTGGCCCAGATTGAAGGTTTTCAGAAGATGCTTTTTGAGAAAAAGAAGTTCATTGTTGGCACAGAATACGTAATAACTTTAGATAAGATCGAGGAGTACGCCGGGGAAGAATTTCTTGAAAACATTCTAGAAGAGACTTTGAAAAACGCAAAGCAGTTAGAAGAATGGAAAGAACTTTTGGGTATAGAAGTTAACAGTAAAAAGGATTTAGTTGAAAGGCAGACTTTTGAGGGGAAAGAGTGGAAGAAACTCCCTTTAGATACAAGACATTTTGGAATAGGCTTCAAAATCCGGTTACTTGAGGCGCTAAGTGAAAGAAATGATTTAGATGGAATTCTTGACGGGATTCTAATAAAGAGTGAAAATTGGCAAGCCTTGAACTTACTTCTTGGCAAGTTCAAAGGAAAAGTCCAATGCATATACATTGATCCGCCGTTCAACACTGGAACAAATGAGTTTCTCTACAAAAACAACTACCTTGACTCATCATGGGCATCTATGATGTATGACCGATTACAATCAGGGGAAATGTTGCTAGATAACACGGGAAGCATCTATGTACGAATTGACTATCATGGGAACCATTATGTTAGAATGCTCATGGACAGTGTCTTTGGGAAACAAAACTTCAAAAATGAAATTATGATCAACAGAACCAAAAAAGTCTTTGAAGGCGCCAACAGGTTCATCACAGCCAATGATTCTCTTTTTGTGTATTCAAAATCTGAAGGCGCTTTATTCAATATTGCTAAAAAGGAAAGAGGAGAGCAAAAGTGGATACAGGCGCATTCGCCTGGAATTAGATGGTCGGAAGTGAGCGAAAAATATCTTAGTTATTACAAACCAAGTCAGCTGAAACTTGAAAAGGGGAAATACTACTCTCGAGGGAGGGTTTTCAGAGGAAAAGTTTGTATGCCCCCTGATGGTCGTCATTGGACCTTTTCGCAGGAAAGGCTTGAAGAATATGGCAAGGAGGGCAGAATAAGACTGAATGAAAAAGGTATATTAGAATATCTTACTTCGCCTTTAGAAACCGTTGATTCAGATTGGACTGACATCCCCGGATATGTTGTCCCTTCAAAATGGGGCTTTCCAACTGAAAATTCAGAGCAGCTTCTTCAACGAGTTATCGAGACTTCTTCAAACAAAGGTGACTTTGTTCTAGATTATTTCTTAGGTAGTGGTACGACTATTGCTGTGGCTCATAAACTTGGTAGAAGATGGATTGGCGTTGAGATGAGCGACTATTTTGATAATATTCCTCTTAAAAGAATGAAGGCTGTTTTGGCTGGTGAACAATCAGGCATTAGCAAGGATGTTAATTGGAATGGTGGAGGTTTCTTCAAATATCATTATGTTGAACAGTATGAAGATACATTAAGCAACATAGTATTCTTAGAAAAAGGCAAAACCGTCCAAGAAACACTAGACGAATTCGGAGACTATCTCCTTAAGAACATGCTTGAATTCGAAACCAGAGGTAGCCCAACAAGACTTAATATAGAACAATTCCAAACGCCCTTCGACTACAAAATATGGGTAACCACAGCCGGCGAAAAAAGACTTGCCACAGTAGACCTCGTTGAAACATTCAACTACCTACTCGGCATAACAGTAGAAAAATTCCGTACATTCAAGAACCAAGAACGAGAATACCACTGCATTTTCGGAAAACTCAACCAAGAAAACATCGCCATTATATGGCGCAACACAAAAGACTTGGACCTCAAAAAAGACAAAGAATTTATTGAAAACACAATACTTGCCGGAACAAAACCAGACAGCATTCTCATCAACGGCGACAGCCTAGTCGAAAAAGCCGAACCGATCGAACCTGAATTCAAAAGACTGAAGGGAGCCTGATCTCATAATGTCAAAGCAAATCAAGGTCAAACAACCCGGCAAATTCAGGCTCGAAGACCACCTTCTCTTAGCCAAGTTCATAGCAAACAAACTCGGCATCAACAAACTATCGGAAATCAAAGACTTCAAAGACGTGCCAGAAGAATTCGACGCTGAAGGCAGAAGCCACATGTTCCACGCAATACTAATCAGGCCAGGCAACACCATACCCGAAGACAAATTCAAACAATACGACGACAACATCAGAAAACACTTCGAAAACTGGAAAAAACGCAGAAAACCAAACCTCACCCTCAAATACTTCCAATACCTCAGCCTACTCTTCACAGAAATATTCCTCGACAACTACTTCAACAACCCAACACGATTCCTCGAACAAATAAACAACTGGATAATAGAAAAAGCAGAACAACTAGGCTCAGGCATAACCTACGACGACGTTTTCGGAAGCATAAACAAAATCGCCTACTGGATGGCAACAGGCTCCGGTAAAACCATGATCATGAACATAAACTACTGGCAATTCATCCACTACAACAAAGGGCCACACAAAATAAACTATGAAAACATCATACTCATAACACCATCAGACGAAATGTCAAACCAACACCTCGAAGAACTAAAAACAAGCGGCATACCAGCCATACTCTTCCAAGGAGACACAGCCGGCTACTTCACCACAGAAGACAAAAACACCGTCAAAGTCCTAAGCATACACAAACTCAAACTCCCTGAAGACAAAAAAGGCGAAGGCATAACCATAGACGTCTCAAGCCTCGGAACCAAAAACCTCGTATTTGTAGACGAAGGACACAAAGGACAAACAACCGAAGACATGAAATGGAAACAAACCCGCGACTGGCTCGTCAAAGACGGCGGCTTCACATTCGAATACAGCGCGACTTTCGGACAAGCCATATCCAACTCAGCCGAAGCCTCATTCCGAGAATACTCCCAAGCAATACTTTACGATTACTCATACAAATACTTCTACGGCGATGGCTACGGTAAAGACTTTCACTTATTGAACGTAAGCACCAAAAAATTCGCCACCACAGACGTAACAACAGTCCAACTCGCCAACCTAATGTCATTCTATGAACAAATCCTCCTATATGAAAAACTTGGAGACGCCATAAAAGAATACAACATAGAAAAGCCGCTCTGGATATTCGTCGGTAGTAAAGTCAATGAAGCCGTCTCTGACGTACTACAAGTCGTAAAATTCCTAAACTGGTTCCTCACGGAAAACCCAAACACAGTCAAACAACTAATGATGAAAATTCTTGATGGGAACACAGGCATACTAGACCCAGAAAAAAGAGACGTCTTCGCACCAAGATATCCCGAAAGAAACTTCTCATACCTAAGAGGCGAAAAACTGACCCCAGATGAAATCTACTACGGGATAATGGACAAGATATTCCATGCATCAAGCAAGGCGACACTAAGGAAGTTGCGACTCACAAACCTCAAAAAAACAGAAGGCGAAATAGGACTAAGAGCGGGCACATCCGAAAAACACTTTGGTGTAATAAACATCGGAAACAGAGCCGAATTCATCAACCTCGTAGAAGAAAAGGCCACAGGAGTAACTGTAGAAAACGACGTAACCACACAATCCTTATTCGACCGAATAAACGAACCAAACACAACACTCAACATACTAGTCGGCGCCAAAAAATTCCTAGAAGGCTGGAACTCGTGGCGAGTATCCAGTATGTGCCTACTCAACATCGGCAAACGCGAGGGCACCCAAATCATCCAACTTTTCGGAAGAGGCGTACGTCTTAAGGGCAAAAACTACACACTAAAACGAAGCCGCTTCATCGAAGGACCACACCCAAAATACATAGAACCACTAGAAACGCTGAACACGTACGGCATAAAAGCTGACTACATGGAAACCTTCCGCGAAGTAATCGAGAGGGAAGATGTTCAAGCCTACGAAGAAATACCCCTAAAACCCAAACTAATCAAACTCTTCCCCGGACACCTGAAAATCCTCAAACCGAAAGAAGAAAAACCATTCACCCAAGAAACATTCATTCTTCAACCAGAAGATGCTATCGAAGCCAGAATAGATCTACAACCACGTGGAATAGTAATTGACAGTAGAGGAGAACAAACGATGACCACAACAACCCTTATGCAACCCAAATTCATCGACAAAAAACTACTCGACATACTAGACTGGAACGAAATCCTCTTCTCAATACTACAGTACAAAAACGAAAAAGGCTGGTTCAACTTCGTAGTCACCAAAGAAAACCTAAAACAAATAATGTATCAACAAAAATACCAACTCTTCTGCCCAGACACCTATCTCCAAAACCCAAGTAAAAACTTCTCAGAAACCTACGAACGCATAACAAACCTCGTCACTCTAGTCCTGAAAAAATACTTTGAAAGATTCTACGCCCACAAAAGAAACGAATATGAAAAAGACAAATACAAAACTGAATTGCTCAAAGAAACGGACGACAACATACTAAAAGAATACAGACTACGAACAGCTGAAGACGACCAAAAACTAATAGAAGAAATCAAAAAACTCATAGAAACAAAAGAAATATTCACCACAAAAGGAAACATCACCCTCTCAAACGCATACTTCCAAAATCACCTCTACCAGCCACTACTCATAAAACCAAACACAAACAAAATAATAACAATCCCAGCCGGACTAAACGAAGGCGAAGCAAAATTCGTCGAAGACCTAAGCGACCACCTCAAAACAAACCCAAATAACCTAAAAAACTGCGAAATCTACCTCCTGAGAAATTTAACCCGGAGCAAAGGAATAGGCTTCTTCCAAACCAGCACCTTCTACCCAGACTTCATACTATGGATAATCAAAGACAAACGACAAAAAATAATCTTCATAGACCCCAAGGGCTTAACATTCATACGCGACCTAGAACACCCAAAACTAAATCTACACAAACACCTTAAAACCAATATCCAACCAAATCTGAATGACCCACAAGTAAAACTCGACGCCTTCATAGTTTCATACACACCTTACAACAAAGTAGAACAAATGTTCCGACACTACCACGTGGGAAGAACAGAACTAGAAACAGACAAACACATACTCTTCCAATACGAAAGGGAAGGAATACACAACCCAACATACATCGAAAAAATGTTTGACTTATCTCAAGCGTGAAATTACACTAATTCAAGACATTAAACACAACAAGCTACTAGATTCCATGGATGAAAAGTTCTCCAAACACCCTCTTTACGACTGAGAACGCTCATTCGACACTTCACCTGTCCGCCGGTCTTCCCACTGTCCTGTCTTCCTAGACAACTTCGCACCACCTCTGTTTCTCTCCATTCAAATATAGGAGAGTCTAGAAGATAATAAAGACTGAACTAGCTGAGTTGGTATTGAGGGGTGGTAACGAAGCATTCATTATGTGTACATATAACTTGAGGCCTGCTATTATGAGAATGTCAAGTCAGAAACACAAATACTACCCTATTCTAGGAATTACCAGCCCTTGGATGAGCAGATTTACACTGATGTGGTCGTGTGTTTTTAAATCTAGTTCATTTATACACTTGATATGCTAGCATTATATTTCGACAAATGTTTAAAGATTATCTCAGAAAAAATCTAGATATGTGGAGGTGTGAAGGCCAAATTGAAAACGAGTGACACGACAAAGGTGTTTGACCTGAACATCGAGACGATACTCGAAAACTGGGAAATACATCACGCAATCAGAGAAGTGATCGCAAATGCAATAGACGAACAAATGTTAACGGGCACGATGGATATCGATATCTTGAAAGATTCATACTCACGTTGGCATATTCTTGATTTTGGCAGAGAACTTCAGTACGAACATCTCAAACAAAAAGAGAATGATGAGAAGTTACGTAACCCACATACTATTGGTAAGTTCGGGATAGGTCTGAAAGACGCACTAGCCACGTTTGAAAGACACAATAAAAGATATTCCAAAGAAAGTCGAGAAAGACCTCAAGGTCTATGTGAAAGGCCCTAAGGTCGAGCATATCGAGAGGACCTTTAGAGCCGAAGACCTGTTCGGTGCATAGAATTTGGTTATGGATGAGCTCAACGCCAAACTCAAATACGTTTTTGGGGATGTCGTCGTCAAGAAGGATGCAGTTCTGTACCAAGAGGTTGTCAGACTCCCCAGGTTCATATCCGAGTATCTTATTTCGAGCTTAAAGAAGGAGGAGCCAGAAAGAGAGGATCTAGAAAAGGTGGCAAATATGGTTGCTAGGTGTTACCCTGAGCCAAGGGACAGGGATAAGGTCCTCCACGACCTGATGAAGAACGGTGAATATAACGTGATAGATGAAGTAAAAGTCTTCACGGACGTCTCTTCGGGGACCCATAGGGCCTTCCTCTGGAACCTTGGACTAGAATGCTCAATCACAGACGAGCTCCTGGAGAAGTACGAAAACCTCCTGAGGCAGGGACTCTGGGGGCTCGCGAAGCTACAGTACGTCTCGGAAGGAGTTGGCGGAGGCTACGTAACTGTGACGGGTTTCTTACCCTTCCAAGTGGCCAAGCTCGACATGGACGCTTTTACTGATGGCAGAAAGAAGTTCACGACGGAAGAATGGGTTGATGTGTTGATAAGCACCGTAGGATTCAACCCTGAAATCCTGGCTTGGAGGAAGAAGCTGGCTATACTATCGAGGCTCATACCTTTGGTGGAGCAGAACGTAAACATGATGGAGCTGGGCCCAAGAAATACGGGTAAAACATATACCTACCTGAACACTTCGCACTACACAAGGATATTCTCAGGAGGTAAAGTTAGCCCGGCAGTCCTAATATGGAACCTGGCTAGAAACATCCCTGGTGAGATAACCACAAAGGACTGTGTGGTCTTCGACGAAATAAGCAAGATAGAGTTCGCAAGCGCTGACGAAATGATGGGTAAGCTCAAGCTCTATATGGAGAGTGGATATATCGAGAGGGGCCAAAGGAGGGGGATAAGCCAGTGTTCTCTGATGTTCATGGGGAACGTGGATGTCAGAGACGAGATGCCTATAGAGGACTTCACTTACGTGTTACCGGAAGTCATGAGAGATCCAGCATTCATAGACAGGATCCACGGTTTCATCCCAGGTTGGGAGGTACCGAAGATAGGCAAACTGGATGTATGTATATCCAAGCATTACGGTTTCGTAACCGACTATTTTGCAGAGATACTGCACGAATTGAGGAAGAATACCGAGTTCTACTATCTCGTCTCCAAAAGGGTTGAACTCTCGAACGTAACAGGAAGGGATGAAAGGGCGATAAAGAGGCTGGCAAGTGGAATCCTGAAGCTCATCGCTCCCCACAAAGAGGTGGACGATGTCGAACTTAAGATGGCCCTAGACATAGCTGTCGAGTACAGACAGAGGGTTGCAGATTGGCTGCATTTCATACGCCCGGGCGAATTTGAAAGAAAAAAGATTGGGTATACAACAGGACGATAAGGCAACTGTGATTAGGTGAAGATCGGCCGCCTTGATCCATATCGTCTAACCCTCTCATGTCAAGAGTCAAGTTTGGAGTTATAATTGGTCTGCGAAGTGTCTTTAAGGATTTAGTTTTGTTTCGTGTAAAAAGGGCTCTTCATGAATCCTATTAACTGTTGAGGGGTTTCAGATCTAAATACTTAAATTAAACAACATCATGCATATCTTTCAAGATGGTTAAGGAAAAGCGTTACGAAGAGTATGCATATGTTCTCGATTTCATGCCTAAAGCAAGGTCCAAAATTGTGAAAAATAGGGAAGGACCGATAGTTCAGGTAGTGGGCGAAAAATACTGTACCTTGCTAGAGTTATTGGCATTCGATGATGCCTCTTTTAAGATTGGTGAAAGGATTTATGTAGGAAAGGAAAAGAGAGATAAAATATCAGCTGTGCTGGGAAAGCTATCAGCTGATGATTTAACTGAAAGAGCGAGGGAAAGTTTACAAAACAAAAATATCTCTGCACAGATTATAAGTGCAAGGATAAAAGACTTCCAGAGCTTAATTAAAGAAGAATTGTTCCCTTGGGACAAGCTCGGTTCAAAGCCGGGATCCGTATTTCCTTTTGATAAGCTATGCGAAAGACTGGGGAAAGAGCTTTCTCGTGAAATACCAGAGGGTAAATGGATCCTCTGTGGGAGGGGAGGATGGCGTGTCAACAGAAGAGTGGTGGGCAGACGTGCAAAATACGTGGTAGTAAGAGGTGGAACAATCCCTGGAAATAGTCGTCACCTTGGAAGTAGAAGTTGAAGATGAGAGACTGGAGAAGCGACTTCTGAAGGCCCGCTTCCAGAACATATTAGAGCTTTAGGGTTGACCTGATGTCGCTGTCGGCCTCCGTCCAGCCCCTCCTGCAATCCTGAAATATTTCAGCGAGGGGACCCATCAGCTTGGGTTCGGCGCGATCTCCTTGCCAAACGCCCATGAGTCAGACTTTCCCCTTCAGACCCTAGCGTCACCCTTATCACCACGATTCCCCTTACATATAGCGTGCCGCTGGGGGGCTCGGTGGGTAAAGTGAGGGACTTCGCCAAGGAGCTCGGCGGGAGGCCCGAGAACTGGGACGTGGAGAGGGGGCCCGTGAGGATAAACCTGACGAAGCCGAAGACTACGACCAAGTACTACAACTTCCTGCCTCCGAAGGGGGCTCCAGTACCTCAAGGACTGGCTGAACGTGAGGCGGGAGGTGATGGGGGAAGATCTGGCCGTCGAGGGGGAGGTATCCGACCCTATCTTCGTGAGCAGCAAGCGGCGACCCATGTACGAGAGGCTGGTCGGGAACATGATCAGGGAAGCGTCGTTCAGGACTGGGTCCAGCTGCGGACGGCCGGCGTCAACCGTTATCGGATCCACGGCCACGAGTTCAGGGACGCTTTCAAGACGACGTGCAAGGTCGCGGGGGTGGACGGGGCGGTGGCGGAGTTCTTCATCGGGCACGAGATCGACTCGCTGGGATACGACAAGTCCCCCTGGGCATACCCGGAGCACTTCAGGGAGCAGTACCTGCTCGCGGAGCCGTACCTATCCGGGGAGTACCAGCAGTACCGGATGCAGGCCGAGAAGAGGTGGGAGCTTGAGGACCGAATAAGGTCCCTCGAATCTCTGCTAGCTTGCCTTGCATCTGAGGAAGGGCTGCAATATCGCGAGCTAGAGCAGCAAGCCCTCTCTCAGGGTCAGAGCCGCAGGAAGGGCACCTAGCCAAGCTCTCCGTCACCTGATTCTGCTCCGAATGAAACCCGCATGAGAACCAGGCGGAGGCCGGCTTTTAAGAGCCGGTAGGGCATTATTCAAAGAAGCGTCCCCTCGCTACCTTTGGTTTAGTGAAATCCGTCTGAACCAAGGTAGTGGGATCAAGGGGGACATTCTATCGATGTTTGGGCTCCAGATATTTAGGCTCCATCTCAGAGTGAGAGGCCAAACTGCGAATAGGATATCGTCTTCTGTGTGCTCAGCCTTTCACAAGCTCCGGATAGATCCTGAGCAGACCCTTAGCGATCGTAGCCCCCAGGTCAGTCAGGTAACCGCGTCTCTCTCTCATGGCGATCATTTCGGTGGCCTGGAGTTCCTCCGCAGCGTCGCTCTCGTCTAAGCTGGCCGCCTTGATCCCGTCCAAGGCCCCCCTAGGAAGAGTCCCACGAGAACCTTGTGCTTGGCGTCGGCCTCCAACTACGGCACCCGAATGGAATCAGTACGAGCGGCAGCTCATGACGTACTCTTGGCTTCGCAAATCGCAACCGGGAGCACGTCCGGTTGTGGCAGGGATGAACTGGGATAGGATGGGAAGAGCTACCCTGAACAAGGGCGGAAGCTCGGGGATCTTTTGCAATGCCAAGACCATCGTTAAGGTAATGGTCACAGAAAGAATGACAGTAATGCCGAAGGTCAGGATAAGCCTCTTATCGCTACCGTGCTCTGGCCCTTTCTCAGGAAGTATCGCTTCCACTCCAAGTGCCTTCAGTACCTTCCTCCAGTCATTGATTGCTGCATGCTCATGGAAAGGCCTGAGAAATCTGCCAACCTCGTGTCTGTAGGCAGCCAGATATATTATAAAGAACTGAAGAATGGGAGAATACATTAGAATAAGAATTGGTTCCAACATGCAATTAGCAGGACATCAAATATAACGGATGTAAATATGACCGTCAATACAAATGCAAAGTTCACACATGTGCTATTGTATCGAAATTATAATGAATATAGCTCAACGTTGAGATTTCCAGTTTTGCCAATCTATCTGCTTCTATCCTAAACCACAAATTTCAAGAGGGGGACACTTCATAAAGTATCGCTTCTTTCAGGTCATCAAACCCCTCTCGAGGATTAATTCTCGTAAGCTCTTCTTCCTCTTACCTTGATAAACACACGAATTCCCTTCAATCGCTTAAGCTCCTTGAAGGTTTCTGTGTAAAGGGACCTGATTTCTGGTTCCTCAGCAAAATGAAGAATCACCAGGCGATTCTTGTCAGGACATTCTGCCGTAGTATGCTTCAGAGTCTCAAACATCCTGACATCTATCGAGTCTTTAGAACCGATAAAAACTCTCAGCACCATGTGACACTCCCCATTGACGCCGCCCGGAATGATGTCCGCCTTTGGGGAAAAGAGTTTCACATTGTAGCGCCACATTGCCCACTTTTCCCCTGTGACCCTATCTCTATAAGGTATGTTTGATTCAATCTCGCGCTCCTCCCTTTCAAGTGCTTCTGCTATGGAGTCGCTAGACCAATTGATATCTTTGATGTCATCGATCTCCGCTATTCCCGTTCCCAAGCCAATATCGTATACGACTAAATCTATTCTTAAGGCTTCTCTCAGCGATGCTCTGTTGCTTGACTCTACCCTCAAGCATGGGGCGAGCTGAAGCATCGTCTGATTCCTACACCATCGCTGTTATGAACGTGTTGAAGATTGATGCCAGCATCGCCATGTCATTTGCCATGTTGACAAACTTTGCCATCATTTAATCCCCGAGGACCCTATATACGACGGAGAAGGCTCCCTCGACAATTTATCTGTAGCCGATGCGGTGTATCCTCGATAATACGCTCGGCCTAAAGGCCTGCTTATCCTTGACCCTCCTCTTTTTCATGTAGCTGCCGTTGCTCGTTGGAGCGGATCCCTATTTTCAACCAAATCGCTGCTTTGATTCCCCCATGGACAAGGATGTTGAAGTTCGCCTTCGGGTTTTAGCACACACCGCAACCAATGGTCATCTTCACCTTGACATTGTTCTCTTTACTCTGTTCACCAGCCTCTTCCCGTTGTCCACCTTCTTTAAAGAGACATCAACCATAGAGAAGACGATATGACCGGTCCTTGCGTCAAATAAGATATGGGACCAAGCCGGAGTTCTTTATAACTATTTCAGATCCAGTTGGTATTGAGTATCAGAATTCTCTAAGGCTCTCTGGTTCAGACCTGATTTTAACCTCTCTTAGCACAGTGCCGTATTCATCCATTACAGCTGCGTTTATAGTTGCCTTATGCAGGTCCAATCCGACGTACATATGAATAATGTCAACTGATTTCCTAATATCCTTAATCCTGCTCACATATATCTAAAACGAATATTTTTATAATTGGATATTTATATATATATTATGGGTAATGTCAACGAAATCAGAATTTTTATATCTTCTACATTTAAAGATTTAAACGATGAAAGGAGTTACCTAGTGAACGTTATCTTTCCAGAACTAGTAAGGATAACTAGGGAAAGGGGGATAACCTTAACGATAATAGATTTGAGGTGGGGTATCCCTGATGAGGCATCAATATTTAAGGTAATA
>Ga0080006_1181828_pt1 | contig 16322 bp, 17 predicted proteins | sample RS3BMetagenome_FD_69209 | JGI IMG/M metagenome (GOLD analysis project Ga0080006, IMG submission 69209) | Ferric oxide microbial mat and aquatic microbial communities from Rainbow Spring, Yellowstone National Park, USA - RS3B (SPADES... ... | reverse complement strand
CTGGCGACGCATCGCCACCCGCTACGACCGACTCGCCCGCAACTACCTCGCCAGCCTCGCTCTCGTCGCAACCGCGAGCGAGTGGACCTGAATGAGTCCCCTACCTAAACCGCACTGCTGCTGCCAAGGTTTACGTTCCTGAGCCGGTGCCGGAACTCGAGGTGAAGCTGTACTTTAGAACAACTAAATCGCCAGCTATGAGCAGCAAGTTGCCCAATAGAGCGTGCGCGTATCTACGCACCGGGCGCCTCTCTAAACCACGCCAAGAAAATGAAACGTTGTGGAGCGTTCCCTCGGCTGCCGATGCTTGGCAATCCACGACGCACGTGAACGACGCTTGAGGCCAACGCCGCTGCGGCGCGCTTAAAAGCATCTCCAGGACCGGGCATCGCAGGCCCAGCCGCGGCGACGGCACCGTGTCGTTCCGCTCGACGATCCCGCTACGTCTTCGGTGCGCCGAACAGCTTGGCGGCCGCGCCCAGATGGTCCTGCTTGCGGGTGATCACCGACTCGCAGCGGGCGATCTCGGCGCGGAGTTCGGCGATGTAGGCGTGCAGCTCGGCAACGCTCATGTCGTCGAGCGGCAGGATTGTCAGCCGGGTGGGCTTGGGCCTCGGCCGGTCGTCGTCCATGCGGCGTGCTCCCCGTCAGTCGTCCCAGGTGACCACCACCTTGCCACACTGGCCGCCATCCATCACCCGGTAGGCCTCGCTGGTGGCGGCCAGGCCGAAGCGGTGGGTGACGATCTTCTCCGGGTGGACGTCCCAGCGCGCGAGGTTGAGTGCCAGCTCCTCCATGCGCGGCACGCTGGTCACCCACGAGCCGTGCAGGGTGAGCTGCTTGTGGATCAGGTCGGGGCTGGGCTGGAACTCGACGGAGTTGCCTTCGCCCACGAACACCGACCGGCCCCAATGTCCGGTGCTGCGCAGTGCCAGCAGCCGGCCCGCCCCGCTGCCGGTGGTGTCGATGGTCACCTCCGCGCCTTCCGGGCCGAGCACCTCCGCCAGCGCTTCCGCGCCTCCCTGGCCGACCTGCACCAGGTCGTGGGCGAGCCCCAGCGAACGGGCGAGCTCGATGCGCTGGGCGGAGATGTCGAAGCCGACCAGCCGCGGCGAGCCCAGGCTGCGGGCCAGCATCAGCGTTGCCAGCCCCACCGGCCCCAGGCCGCCGACCAGCACCGTGTCGGCACCCGACACGTCCGCCCGGCGCAGCGCCTCGTAGGCGGTGCCGAAGCCGCAGGCGATCAGCGCGCCGTCGACATAGGAGAGGCTGTCGGGCAGGGCGACGAGATCGGCCTCGTCGGCGAGCAGGAAGTCGGCATGTCCCCCGTCACGCTGCCAGCCATAGGCGGCACGTTCCGCGCTCGTGCAGCTGATCCGGTAGCCCTTGCGGCAGTCCGAGCAGAAGCCGCAGCCGGAGATGTGGTAGACGATCACCCGGTCGCCTGGCTTGAAGCGACGGCAGCCGGGCCCGGTGTCCACCACCTGGCCCGAGGGCTCGTGGCCGGCGATCACGCCCTGGTACTTCTCGGCGCCGACCCCCAGATGCTCGCGATAGATGGCGCGTATGTCGCTGCCGCACAGGCTGGACGCCTTCATCGCCAGCAGCACCTGGCCGTGGCCGGGTGTGGGCACCGGGAAACGGCGCAGCTCCACCGTGCTGTTGCCGGGCAGCACCGCCCCCGTCATCTGCTCGACCGACATTGCGGGCCTCCCCCATCCGCTGCGGCTTGTTGCCGGAGCGAGAGATGGTCTTAGTCCCCGGCCGGCGGACCGGGAAGCTGGGCGGGAGGTGCGAGCTGCGTTCCGCAGCCCGGCGTGATGCCGAGCAGGCGCCGGGAAGCGCGGCGTGTCGGCGTTGGCAAAGCCTCATACGGCGGCGATCCGCCTGGGCAAGGCGTTCGGACGCTCCAGGCCACAGGCCGCACTCGACCCGGCTCTGCTCGGTCGCGGGTGGCCGGGGTGCTGCCGATCTCGCTGCGGAGGCGCGCGAATGGCGCCGGCTCAGGCCTGTGCGCCTGGCAGGGCGCCCGACGCTGTGGCCGGAGGTCGGGTGGGCGATGACCCGGAGCGTCGCCAAGGCGGACGTGCAGGCCGATAAGGATCCGCAGTTCCGTCCGGGCAATCTCCGTGCTCGCCAGCCCCCGGTCGGCACCGGACTACTGCGCCAGGCTCCGCCCGCTTAACCCGCCATTCACGTTGTCGGCTTACAGTCGGGCTCGGCTGCAAGGCCCGCAAATCAGCAGCACGCGGTACTCCCAGCCCGCTTAGGCCATTGCGTTCAAAGAACAACGGCGACGAGGCCCGCGAGCAGTAAGTCGTCAGCAATTCCGTGACGGCCGCGAGAGAGCGGCGTTCAACCTTTGCACAGGCAGATCTCATGAAGACCTCTCGCTACGCGCTGCCACGCATGGCAGCGATCGGACTCCTGGCTGTTTGCGCGACCTATGCACCGTGGATCAGGGCCGAGGGCAGCGGATACCATCAGAGCGCGGACCAGGCCTGGGCAGCCTGCCGGATGGAGGGACCGCAAGGGAGCGGCAACGAGCGCTGGGGCCTGCTGCGGCCCTGCGATTTCCACGACGAATCAGGAGACCCCATCTTCGAGTAGGTCCAGGGAGAAGGGGTCAATCCAGGTTGCCGCAGGTTTCCCCGGGATAGCCGCTCACGCCGATGCGTCTCGTCGCGGTGGCACTGCGGTTGACCGGAGCGCGCGGCTACGAACGACAGCGTCCAGGTTGCTGGTCGGTCCGCGGCGCCGGGGCATCCAGCCCGTCGAGCACGGTGACGGTGCGACGCGCCGGCAGCGTCGGGGGCGGCAGGTCACGCGCACCAGCCGGGTCCGGCTGGATGGCGGGTGCGAGCTGACGCCCGGCTGCCCCGACAATCCAGAGCGTCCACACGCAGCACCCAAGCGTCCCTCGCGCGCCCCGACACCCGGCGTGCTGGCGCCCGATCGCCCGGACAAGGCATTCAGACAGGGCCGCACCCGCAAGCGACCACGCGTGCCGGGTTCCAGCGGACCGGAGCGTCCCTGAGCAGCAGGCACGGGTCAGGCCAGCGGGCTGCGTGACGTCGGCCGCGACGGAGGCCGCGCTGCACCGGGGCGACAAAGCAGCCCCGCCCGAACCGGCCGCGGCTACAATCGCCCCACCCGTCCCGGCGCTGCTGGCGTGTTCGCGCCGATGGGCCCGCGGTCAGCCGGATTGTGGCTGGGCCGTGTTGACCGCCCGTTGGGCGGCGAAGGCGCGCCGGTAGGCGGGGCGGGCTGCGCCGCGGGCAACGTAGGCGGCGAGCGACGCGGCGGCCGCGAGCAGGCCGGTGGCTTGCAGCCTGAGCAGCACGGACACCATCAGCAGGTCGCCGGCGCTGAACGCGCCGTCGAGCCACTCGGCCGTGCCGAGGCGGCGGGAGAGCTGGTCCAGCCGTTGGCGCACGCGCTCCTCGACGAGCGGCAGGCGCTGCGCGGCCCAGGGTTTGTCGGCCTCGAAAAGCCGGTGGGTGGAAAGCTCAAGGATCGGCGGCTCGACGGTGTTCAGCGCCGCGAACATCCAGGCGATGGCGCGCGCTCGGGCCTCCGGCTCGTCGGGCAGCAGGCCCGCGTGGCGCTGCGCAATATGCAGGATGATGGCACCCGTCTCGAACAAGGCGAGAGGGCCCTCCTCGTAGGTCGGGATCTGCCCGAAGGGATGGAGCGCCAGGTGGGCGGGCTCCTTCAGCGCTGAGAACGACACCAGACGGACCGCATAGGGCTGGCCCACTTCCTCGAGTGCCCAGCGGACGCGCGTGTCGCGCGCCAGTCCCCGTCCGCCATCGGGTGAGCGTTGGAAGGCGGTGATGGTGATGGTCATTGCGAGGCTCCTCGCTAACCCGGCCTGATGTGGCTGGCTGGTCTGGGACCGCCTGTTCAGTCAGCAGCCGCGCGGTGGGCGCGCTGGTCGGCATGTGCCTTGGCGATGGCCGGGCGGGCGGTGGCGCGGGCGACGTCGTCGCCGCACGGCGGGTGCCCCCGCCAGCCCGTCGAACCGGCCGACGAGGCGCAGCATGTCGGCCGTGACGATGTCGGGCAAGCGTGAAGGATCCGCCGCCACCCGCGTCCGGCCAGGCCCAGTGCCATGTGCCGCAGTCGGTCGGCGAGGAGCTGGTCCAGGCGCTGCCCGGCAGCGCTGTCGTCGTTGCCGGAGAAGGCCAGGATGGCTCAGGGAAGGCTCGCCATCTCGACCGAGCCGAGGGCCGCGGACGGTCATTGCAGGACCTCGCCGCGGCTGCGCGGATCGGTGGGCAGCAGCGCGTCGCTGCGCTCGCCGGGATGGAGCAGGATCGCACGCTTTCGAAGAGCGAGCCGTGGCCGTCGATCAGCCACGGCACCTGGCCGGAGGGCTGGCGGGCGAGATGGCCCTGGTCACGCACGCGGACGGCGTGCTCGCCACGCGGCAGGCGAGTGCTGCCTCTTCCAGGGCCCGGTGGACACGCGGGTCGCGCAGGGAGCCGCGCGGAGTCTCGGGAACCCAGTCGAAGGTGGTGCGGACCAGGCCGCCCATGCGCGGGCTCCCCTCGCGTCTCGATGTCCTTGAGCACTACATCCGATCCGACTGGATCGGGAAGTGCCCTGGCGTCTCAGATCGGCATGCGGAAGGTGAAGCAGGTCTCTTCCGGGGTCGAGGTCACCTCCAGCGTGCCGCCATGGCCGCGGGCGATCTGCGAGGCGATGTAGAGGCCCAGGCCCAGACCCTCGCCGCCGGGCTTCGTGCGGCCGCGCACGAAGGGCAGGAACAGGCCTTCGCGGGCCTCCTCGGGAATGGCTGGGCCGGCATTGGCGACCGACAGGGTGAAGCCCGCCGCGTCGGTGAGCGCCGCGACGTCGATCGGGCGGTCAGGGTCGCCGTGGGTCAGCGCGTTACCCAGCAGGTTCGACAGGAGCTGGGCCAGCCGGTTGCGATCGCAGGCGAAGCGCCGGCGGATGTCGAAGCGGATCCGGATGACACGCGCGGGGTGGACGCTCTGCAGTTCCTGCACGACCTGGGCGAGGACCGGCTCCAGCGTCTCGTCGGCGTCGGGCCTGACGGCCAGGCCATCGCCGAGCCGGCTTCGGGTGAAGTCGAGGACATCCTCGATCAGGGACGACATGCGGGCGATGCTCCGCTTCATGTGGCCGACGATCTCCACCGCGCGCTCGGGGTGGCGCAGCAGGGAGGTGGCGCCCATGTCGATCGCCATCAGCGGGTTGCGGAGATCGTGGCCCAGGACGGCGACGAACTGCTCGCGCAGCTCGCCGATCAGCCGCTCGCGGGCCAGCGCGTCCTCGGAGACGGTGATCTTGCGGCTGGCGTCGAGCTGCGAGGCGATGAGGGCCGCGAACATCTGGAACATGCCGAGCACCCCGGGATCCTCGACCCCACGCGGTGCCGGGTCGATGGCGCAGAGCGTTCCGAAGAAGCTCCCGTCGGCCAGGACGATCGGGACCGAGACGTAGCTCTTGAAGCCGTACTGCTGCGGTGTCGGGTGCAGGCAGTAGACCGGGTTTTCGTCGACGTTGCCGATGACCACCGGCCGGCGGGTGTCGCGGACCTCGTGGCAGATCGTGGTCTCGACCTTCAGCTCGTCCCCCGGCGTCAGGCCGAAGCCGATCCTGTCGAGGACGCCACAGGCGATCCAGCGCCCCTCAGTGACCCGGGCAACGGCGGCGAAGCCCATCCCGGTGCTGAGACACACGACGTCGAGGATGGTGGGCACGCAGGCGAGACCGGCCACAGCGTCAAGGTCGGCGCCGAAGCCACTCATCCGAGCCAGTTTCCTTGTGCTGTCTGGCCGAGTGCCGAAATTGCGTCCGTGCGGCCTGGCTCCCCGATTGGCGCCAGGGGTCAGTCTACCCGGCAGGCGGCGGAGAGCGCCAGAGCCGGCCAAGCCAAGGCCCGCCGCGCCATGGCCGGCCGTGATGGGGCGCCCGCACTCGGGCCGGCTTGCCTTGCGGCGGCGGGCTGGTCGGTCGTGGTGGGAGGCTGTTATGTCTCGATCGGTCCGGCACTGCCGGTGGAGAGGATCTGTTCTTTCTCTCCGGGAAAGGACCGAAGCACTCCCATCCATTTGGATCCCGCGGCCAGGCTCCGCGCGGCGGCGGGATCGGAGAGGCGATCTTGAGTGATCCGCGCAAGAGCTGGCGCCCAGAGACCTTGGCGCTGCATGGTGGCGAGTGGCGGGCCGATCCGGTGACCGGGGCGGTGGCGGTGCCGATCTACCAGACAACCTCCTTCCAGTTCCACGACACCGGGCACGCGGCGCGGCTGTTCGCGCTCGAGGAACTGGGCAACATCTACACGCGGATCGGCAATCCGACGCAGGCGGCCTTCGAGAGCCGCATCGCCGAACTGGAGGGAGGTGCGGCGGCGCTGGCGGTGGCGTCGGGGCAGGCCGCGACGACCTTCTCGCTGCTCACCCTGGCGCAGGCCGGCGACAACGTGGTCAGTGCCACCGACCTGTATGGCGGCACCTGGGCGCTGTTCGCCAACACCATCCGCCGGCTCGGCATCGAGGTGCGCTTCGTCGATCCCGCCGACCCGCAGGCCTTCGTCCGCGCGTCGGACGAGCGCACCCGCGCGTGGTACGGCGAGACGCTGCCCAATCCGAAGCTGCAGGTCTTCCCGATCCGCGAGGTGGCCGAGCTCGGGCGCGGGCTCGGTATTCCGCTGATCATCGACAACACGGCGGCCCCGGTGATCGCGCGCCCGCTCGCGCACGGGGCGGCGGCGGTGATGTATTCGGCGACCAAGTTCATCGGCGGCCATGGCACCACGATCGGCGGCGTGATCGTCGATGGCGGCAATTTTCCGTGGGAGGCGCATCGCGAGCGCTTCCCGCTGCTCGCCGAACCGGACGCAGCCTATGGCGGGGTGAACTGGATCGATGCCGCAAAGCCGCTCGGCCCGATCGCCTTCGCGCTGCGCGCGCGGGTGGTGCTGATGCGCGACCTGGGCGCTGCGGCGTCGCCGCTGGCAGTCTTCCAGCTGATCCAGGGGCTGGAGACGCTGCCGCTGCGCATGCGCCAGCACAACGAGAATGCGGCGCGGGTCGCGTCCTGGCTCGTCGGTCGGCCGGAAGTGTCGCACGTCATCCATCCCTCGCTGCAGGCGGGCGAAGAGCGGCGGCGGGCAGACGCGGGGCTGACCAGCGGCTACGGCGCGCTGCTCGGCTTCGAGCTCAAGGCGGGAGCGGAGGCGGGGCAGCGCTTCATCAACGCGCTGCGCCTGTTCTATCATGTCGCCAATATCGGCGACGCGCGCAGCCTCGCGATCCATCCGGCCACCACGACCCATGCGCAGCTCACCGTGGTCGAGCAGGCGGCGACGGGCGTGACACCGGGCTATGTGCGGCTGTCGGTCGGCATCGAACATATCGACGACATCCTCGCCGATCTCGAGCAGGCGCTGGAGGCGGTGTAGAACAATCCTGGTCATCGTTCGGACACGGTGGTTCGGCTCGCTGTTGGTTGGCGAGCTGGCCAGGCGTGGCGCGCAGGGGCGTGTGCTCGGCAGGGTGCCGCGGTCGGGTGGCCTGCCGACCGGCGCCGAGCTGGTGACCGGCGACGGGCTTGATATCGACGTCACGTGCGGCCTGCTGCGCATTCTGCGCTGCGGCGTGCTCGGCGCGCGCGGCGTCGCCGACCGGATCGCGGACCGGCTCGGCCGTCCGCTGCGCACCTACCGCAGCCCTGCCGGGCAGACCGTCGCTTCCAGGGCGTGAACGATCCGAAGCTCGCAGGTGGTTCCGGGCCGCGGACCTGGCGATGAACGCGCGCGTCCTGCCGATCTGCGTCCAGCCCCAGATCATGAAGGCGGTCCCGTTGGCGGCGAGGACGAGGGCGGCGCTGGCGCGCTTGTCGGGAGGGCCGGGCCTGCGCACGGGGCGTCTGCTCGGTGTGTCCTTGCGGATCGCGGCGGCCTGCTCGGGCGTGATCGTCTTGTCGGGCGAACCGCCCTGGTCGTCGAAGATCGGCGTGTCGACGCCGCGAGGCGTTTAGCGTGTTGGCGCGGGTCGGCGGCGCCCGGCGTTCAGTGCGCCCATCCGGCAGCGACGGTGCGGGACCGATCCGGCGCCTCTTGGCCGGTGCCATGGTGCGCGGAGCGGCGTGACGTGCCGCACCGCGGGGTGCAGGATTGCGCCGGATGATCGACTGGGATGAGGTGCGCTTTTTCCTTGCCGCAGCGCGCGGCGGTTCGGTGCGGGGCGCCGCCGAGCGGCTCAAGGTGAACCATTCCACGGTGCTGCGGCGGATCGCCCAGCTGGAGCGCCAGCTCGGCGCGCGACTGTTCGACAAGCTGCCGTCGGGCTATCGCCTTACTGATGCGGGCGAGGAGGTGCTGGGCTTCGCCGAGCAGATGGAAGCGTCGTCGAACCAGCTCGAGACGCGCGTGTCCGGCCGTGACCAGAGCGTGCGGGGACTTCTGCGCGTGACGCTGGCGCCGGTGCTGGCGACGCACCTGCTCATGCCGGATTTTGCGGAGTTCGCACGCCTGCATCCCGAGGTCGGGATGGAGATCCTGTCGATCGGCGAGCCGGTAAACCTGACCAACCGGGAGGCCGATGTGGCGATCCGCGTCGTCTATGATCGTGACGCGCTGCCGCTCAACCTGCACGGGCTGAAAGGACCGGAGCTGTTCGGCGCCGTCTACATGTCCTGCGATCTGCTGGCGGAATGGCAGGCGGGCACGGCCGAGCGGATCCGCTGGATCGTCGATACCCGCTTCGGCGTGCCGGACTGGGCGCACGAGGGCGAGGTGCGCACCACGGACGCTCCGTTCAGGACGACGGATGGCGAGGCGCAGGTCGCCGCGGTCCGGCAGGGGCTCGGGATCACCACGCTGCCGTGCTTCGTGGGCGATGCCGACGCGCAGCTGACGCGGGTGCCGGGCACCGGGCTGCACAGGCACGGCACGCTGTGGCTTCTCACCCAGGGCGAGACGCGCAAGACCAAGCGCGTGCGCCTGTTCACCGACTTCATCTCGCTGCGGCTCACCGCCCACGCGCGGCTGCTGGCCGGTCGTCCACCCTGAACGGGGTTCGGGGCCCAGGCCCGAGGGCCTCAGGGCAGAACCTCGATCCATAGGCAGGACTAGAAGGCCGCCCGCGTCATGGCATGTGCAGCTTCGGAGGCCGTGACGTCAGGGGTGCTCGGGGTCGAGGCTGACGGCCGGGTTGTTCTAAGGAACGCCGGACGCCGAGGTCGTGACGGTTCGATGAATCCAGCGGGTGTGCCGGCTGCCGGACGGCAGGCGAGGGTCAGTCGTCCGACCGCCAGCTGTGCGACAGGCCGTTGGCCGCAATGGCCAGAATGGTGGCCTGGTCCAGCCCCATGGTGTGGGCCAGGAGGCGGTATTCGCACAGCAGGTTGGTGCCGAACATCGCCGGGTCGTCGGTCGCGACGGTGACTCGCAGGCCGGCTTCGATCATGCGCCGGATCGCGTGGTCCGGGGCGGCGAGGTCGCGCCAGATGGTGGTGTGCAGTGTGGTGCTCGGGCAGACGGTGAACAGGATATCCTGCTCGCGGCAGGCGGCAACCAGGCCCGGGTCGTCGACGACGTGGTAGCCGTGATCGATCCGCCGGCAGCCGAGCTGGGCGATGGAGTCGCGGACGTGGGCGGCGGGGCCGTCCTCGCCGGCATGGGCGGTGACGCGCAGGCCCTCGCGCCGGGCGCGCTCGAACATGGCGGCGAACAGTTCTGGCGGGTTGCCACGCTCCGCGTAATCGAGGCCGATGCCGACCACCTGCGGCCTGCGGTCGGCGAGCACCCGGTCGAGGAATTCCATGCCGCGCTCGGGTCCGAGTTCACGGTTGTGGGCCGGGATCAGCAGGCAGGTGAGGCCGAACTCCGCCTCGGCGCGCGACAGGCCGGCGGTTAGCCCGTCGAGCATCGCGCCGTAGGAGATCGCAGCCGGGTCGTGGGCGTCGGGGCTGAAGAACAGCTCGACATGCCGCGCGCCGCCGGCCGCGCAGCGGGCGAGGGCGGCGAAGCTCGCCTCCTCGAAATCGACCGGTGCACGCATGAACCGGCAGACCTGACCGTAGACGGCGAGGAAGGCGGCCAGATCGGGGAAGCTGCCATAGGAGTGGTCGTCGGTGGCCAGCGTCGGCGGGGGCGCGCCGTGGCGCTGGGCGAACCGGGCCAGGAGTGCGGGTGCGACCGCGCCGTCGAGATGGAGGTGCAGCTCGGCCTTCGGCAGATGCGCCAGGACGGCGTCGGACAATGTGCTGTCCTGCACGTGCTGCGCCATGCGATGCGTCTCCCTTCGCCTGCGGGCAGGACCGAGCAAACGGCGGGCCAGGATCGTGCCCGGGGCGAGATGCAACGGAGTACGCGCGCCGGTGTGCGCCGCGCCGAGGTCCGGGAAGCGCTAGGCGAGGGCGTCCAGGGCGCGGCGTGCGTCGCGGGCCTGGAGGTGTGCGTAGGCCGTGCGCAGCAGGGGGGTAGGCAGGCCGAGGACGCGGGCGCGGCGGAGCATGTCGCCCACGATATGGTCGGCCTCGATGCGGTTGCCGGCCTCCAGGTCGCGCAGCATGGAGGCGGTGAAGCGCGAGCCGCGGGTGGTGAGGATGCCAAGCGCCCGCTCGCGCGCCTCCGGCCGGACCGGGGCGCCGGACGCCTGGGCAACGGACTCGCATTCGGCGAGCATCTCGCACAGCAGGCTCTCGCCGTCATCGGCTTCCAGGATGGCGCCGATCGGCGCGCGCATCAGGCAGGTCATGCCCGACAGGGTGGAGAGATAGACGAACTTCTCCCACATCTCCTGCTCGATGCGCGGGCTGAGGATCGCCTCGGTTCCGGCCGCCTGCCAGAGCGTCAGCACGTTGCGGCACAGCGCGTGGTGGGTCTCGCCGCGGGGGCCGAAGATCAGCGTGTCGAGATGGTTGAGATGGATGATCTCGCCGTCCGGGGCCACGGTCGAGCCGATATAGCTCAGGCCGCCGAGGACGTTGTCACGGCCGAACAGCGCGTCGAGCCGGTCGAGATGCACCAGGCCGTTGAGCAGCGGCAGCACCGGGGTGGCGGGGCCGGTGAAGGGACGGATGGCGTCCAGCGCGGGCGCGAGATCGAAGGATTTGCAGCCAAGGATGACGAGGTCGAAGGGCCCGGCGAACTCCTCGCCGGTGCCGTCGCCGGCGGTCGCGGGGAGCAGCGCGTCACCGAAGCGGCTGCGGATCCGCAGCCCCTCGCGGCGCAGGCGCGCGGTGGTGGCCGGCCGGGTGAGGAACACGACGCCGGCGCCAGCCTGTTGCAGGCGGCCGCCATAATAGCCACCGGTGCCGCCGGCACCCAGGACGAGGATCCGCATCGTCACTGGCCGTCGGTTCAGCTGCGCTGGTTGCGCCAGCCCGGACGCCACCATTCGACCGGTGCCGCCGCGTCCGATCCGTTATCCGTAGGTTCGTCGGTATCCGACCCGCTCGCGTCCGGCGCACCTGCACCCTGCCCGTCCGCCTGGGCGCCTGCCGCGGCGGATGGCGTCTCGGCGCGCCTGCGCGCCCTGCGGGGCGAGGCGGCCTGGGTGAGCCGGTCGACGGTGGCATGGGCTTCGCGCGCCGCCTCTTCGGCACGTTCGCGGGCCTGCTGCTCGGCTGCCAGATTTTCCGAATGGGCGATCTCGGCGTGGGCGAGCTGTGCCTGGAGCTGGCGGATGGTCTGGTGGGCCTGGCGGAGGGCCTGCTCGGCCTGTTCGCGCGTCTCGCGCTCGTGGCGCAGGGCTTCGGCATGGGCCGGAGCGGCCTGCTCCTCCGCGGCTGGCAGGATCACCGAGGCCGAGCGGCGCTGGTTAACCATCACCACCGGCACGTCACCGCTGGCGCGCGTGCGACCCTGGCGTGTGGGTTGAGCGCTGGGACGCCGCGGCACGCCGGCACTGAGTTTCTGACGGAGTCTTTCCTCCGAACGCGCCAGCGCCTCGGGATCGAGCGAAAGAAAGTCGGTCGGCACCATCTGGATTTAGTTCCGAGTATAAAACCATGTCTGCGACAACGACTCGTCGTTTTATCGCCGGGACGGTTGCTGACAGATAGCCGTCTTCAACCGGATTACAAGCATTAAACTTCATGACTGACGACAACCCGGCTGTCGTCTATCAGTCATGTTGACTTCGAACGCCGCGGAAACTGCGCTGATTTCTTCTCAGACCAGAGACGATGGCGCGTCGATCGGCATGGCTCATCGAATTTGTCGCCAGCCGGCGGCGGCGAGTGGCGCCGGGCTGCTTGCCTCTACGATTGTTGCCGATCTGGGCCTGCCTTTACCAATTCTGCGGGATACGGTATTCCGTCTTGGTAGAGCAGCGTGGACGGGAAGCCAGGGATGGAGGTGTTTCGCTACTGGATCGGTGCCTCGCCGGAAGCTCCGGTGGAGCAGGCACGCGATCTCGACGCCCTGCACGAGGCCTTCCGCGGACTCGACCGCGAGGCCGTGGTCGAGCAGTATGGCGGCCTCGGTGGCATGATCCTGCTCAAGATCGAGACACGCCGCGGGCTGGCGCTCGACTTCCACATGCCGGGCACTGTGATCGCCTTCGAGCACCGGCGCGTGTGACCTGCCGGCCCCGATCGGCTCGCAAGTAATCTCGGATTGGTCCGGGCCGGCGCGATCCGGGTGCAGACAAGCTGATCCGCTTCACAGGCGTTGCGTCCCTGGCGTGCCGCGTGCCGGTCTGCAGCTCAGGCCGGTGAGGCGCAGGCGGTGCCGCGCTGGAGGCGGGCGGTGATCGTGCGGCCCGCACCGTCGGCGTGGGCTGCGGCGGTGGCGGCACTCTGGCCCACATCGCCGGCCAGGATGCTGTCGAGGAGCTGCCGGTGTTCCCGCCAGGCCTGGTCGCGGAGCTGGTTGGCTTCCAGCACCAGGACCATGGCGCGCTGCAGGTGCGGCCAGAGCGGCTCCATGATCTCGCCGATCGAGCCGTTGCCGGACAGCTGGTAGATCGTGCGGTGGAAGTCGATGTCCGCCTGCACGCGGCGCGACATCGGGTGCTCGACGGACAGACGGTTGCCCGCCTCGAAGGCCTCGACCAGGGTCCGGGCCTCGTCCGGCGGCACCAGGCCGTCGGCCATGCGCTGCGCGGCGCGTCGGGCAGCGAGCGCCTCGAGGGCGGCGCGCACCTGGTAGAGATTGCCGACCCGTTCGGGGTCGATCGGCGCCACCTCGAGCCCCTTGCGGCCCGCCTCGCGCAGCAGTCCCTGATGCTTGAGCACCTGCAGCGCGTGGCTCACCGGGGCGCGTGAGACGCCGAGCATGGCGGCGAGGTCGGCCTGCACGATCCTCTGCCCCGGTCCAAGTGAGGTGTCGATGATCGCCGCCATGAGGCGGCGGTAGACGAGATCGAAGAGCTGCGGCGATTCCGCGACCGGCTCGAGGGTCACTGGACCGTGGCTCCGGAGGCGCTCGTCGGCTGCATGGGTTCCGGCTCGTTCGCGGTGCGGGTGCGAGCCGTAGCACGGCCCGGCGCGCTCGGTCGAACCGCGGGCACGGTCCTCGGGGCGAGCGCGGTGCCGGGACCCGGTCGCGGCGGACACCATTCCGGCCCGGAGCCGCCGGCGGCGATTTGCGGGTTTCCCGCAGCCACGGTATTCGGTATTCCATAATGTGAAGCCGGAAGCCGCCTGGAAGGCTGCGCCGGCATCGCGGTCAGGCAAGGCATGGGAGGTGCGGCATGAGCGAGGTACGGGGCGAGGCGGGTACGAGGCTGGACGGGCGCGACGTTGGCGGCGCGGAAGGCGGTAGCGGCCGGGCCGAGCAGGGCGGAGGCCGCCCGACCGCGCCGCAGGCCGGCGCCAAGAAGCATCTCCAGCCCTATAGCGGCTACTACACGGCGAGTGTTCCGGGGCACGATCCGGAACTCACCGAGACCGGGCCGGGGACGAAGATGGGCGAGTACATGCGCTCGTTCTGGCACCCGGTCTGCATGTCGATCGAGCTGACCGACACGCCGCGCTATCTCAAGATCCTGGGCGAGGAGCTGGTCGCGTTCCGCGACAAGGGCGGCCGCGTCGGCGTGCTGCATGCACATTGCGTGCACCGCGGCGCCTCGCTCGAATACGGCGCCGTGCAGGAGCGCGGCATCATGTGCTGCTATCATGGCATGGTCTTCGACGTGGACGGCACCTGCCTGCATGTGCCCTATCCGAAGGGCGAGGAGGCGGAGTCGGAGAAGTTCGCCTGCTCGATCAGGCAGGGCGCCTACAAGGCATTCGAGCGGCACGGACTGGTGTTTGCTTACATGGGGTCGCCGGAGCGCGAGCCGCCGTTCCCGGAATGGGAATCCAACTTCACCGTGCTGCCTGGCGACGAGCTTGTGCCCTACAGCAACTTCCAGCATTGCAACTGGCTGCAGGTGCAGGACAACGCGGCCGACAACTACCATCCGACCGCGTTGCATGCCGGCAAGAACGTGGTGGACGGCCACTATCAGGGCACGACATTCGACGAGGTGGGGGCGGCGTCGATGGAGGTCGCACCCGACATGCAGTTCGTGCCGATCCATGGCGGCCGCGGCCTGGCCTGCGCGGGAGCGCGGCGGGTGAATGCGGACCGGTTGTTCGTGCGCGTGCAGCACCAGGTGCTGCCCAACATCAGCCTGCATGCCTACACCTCCGAGGACGGCTCGGCGCGCAAGCATTTCAGCCGGTTCCACATCGTGCGCTGGACGGTGCCGGTGGATGACACGACCAGCAAGATGATCGGCTGGCGGGTGATGGGGCCGGGGGTCGACACGCGCGGCGTCGGCGACAAGTCTCTGGTCGGCTATGAGAGCATCGATTTCCTCGAAGGCCAGGTGGCGATGCGCCGGCCGGAGCGGTTCGGCCAATACACGATCAACGACCTGCCGCCGATCCCGACCGACCATCGCGCGCGGTCCAACTACAAGCAGGCGCAGTATGCGCCCGGCGACTACGAGGCGATCATCAGCCAGCGGCCGATCGCGGTGCACGCCCTGGAGAACCCGACAAAATTCGATGCTGGGCTCTATGCCTTCCGCAAGATGTTGCGCGACGCGGTGCGCGGCGCCAATCCGGCCGCCTCGGCGGAAGGGTTCGCCGAGTGGCTGCGGCAGCTCGGCGGCGAGCCCAACAGCTATTGCTGCGGCAACGTGCTGGAGATCAAGCTCGCCTCCGACGTGAAGGAGGAGGTGATGAACCGCCGGCGCGTGGCCAAGCAGATCGTGAGCCTGCTGACCGCGAGTGATGCGATGCGCGGCGAGCAGCGCGACGCCTTCGTGCGCGACGGGATGGCGGCCCTCGAGGCCTCCATGCAACGGCCAGGCTGAGGGCGGCACATCGATGGACACGCTCGCTACCGAGGGCGGTGCGGCCGTGGAGGAAAGCCGCACCCTGTCGCTGATGGTGCGGCAGGTGCGCTTCGAGGCGCTGGGCATCAACTCCTACGAGCTGGTGCGGCCCGATGGTGGCGAGCTTCCTGCAGCATCCGCGGGCAGTCATCTCGACGTGCATCTGCCGGGCGGGGTGATCCGCCAGTATTCACTGTGCAACGATCCGGCTGATCGCGGGCGCTACCTGATCGCGGTGCTGAAAGAGACAGCAGGACGGGGCGGATCGCGGCTGCTGCACGATCTGCTGCAGGTGCCCAACCTCGTCACCGTCAGCCTGCCGCGCAACAATTTCGCGCTCTCGGCAGAGGCGCGTCACTCGGTGCTGGTCGCCGGCGGCATCGGCATCACGCCGCTCAAGGCGATGGCGCATGAGCTCGCCTCCAGCGGGCGGTCATTCGAGCTGCATTACTGCACCAGGACGCCGCAGCACGCGGCGTTCGGCGACGAGCTGGCGGCGTTCGGCGCGGCTCGGGTGCGGCTGCACCATGACGGCGGCGATCCGGCGCGCGGGCTCGATCTGGCCGGGCTGCTGCGCGACCATGCGCCTGGCACGCACCTCTATTATTGCGGGCCGGGCGGGTTCATGAGCGCGTGTGCTGCGGCCAGCGCGCACTGGCCGGCGGGGAGCGTGCACAGCGAGCATTTCAAGGCGCCGGCACCGTTGCCGAGTGCGACGACGGACGAGGCCGGGGCGGCCGGAGACGGCACCTTCATCGTCGAGCTGGCGAGTTCCGGCCTGCAGGTCGAGGTGGCGCCAGAGCGCAGCATCGTCGAGGCGCTGGCGGATGCCGGCGTCGAGATCGAGACCTCCTGCGTCTCGGGCCTGTGCGGCACCTGCAAGGTCCGCTACCTGGCCGGCACGGTCGATCACCGCGACTACGTCCTGTCCGGGGAGGAGCAGTCGGAGTACCTGACGGCGTGCGTGTCGCGGGCGGTGAGGGGGAGGCTGGTGCTGGATCTGTGAGA
>Ga0080006_1137622_pt1 | contig 16341 bp, 15 predicted proteins | sample RS3BMetagenome_FD_69209 | JGI IMG/M metagenome (GOLD analysis project Ga0080006, IMG submission 69209) | Ferric oxide microbial mat and aquatic microbial communities from Rainbow Spring, Yellowstone National Park, USA - RS3B (SPADES... ... | reverse complement strand
ATCAAAAGCAGTGCTGAAGAACACATTCAAACTCACTCAGATGCTAGACAAAAGGGCTTTTTTGAGATAATTAAAAAACCTCTTCTGCTCTGGCTCGGCTTCTACATTATATTCCTTATAGGAGGTCTTATCGATCTGCCACAGCTTTCGGCTATGTTCCTCTATGGCAATTATGTTATGTTCCTCGCGCTTCTCTTCGGCTTATGGCTAGGTAGAAATGCAAGCAGGATCTCAAAATACTTCTCTGTTGCGCTAACCTCTTCATTTACCGCATCTTTCATCATAGGGATTATAGGATTTGCATTTATCGCTGGGCTTAATGCATATAGCAGCTCATTTGCAGCTGCGGTTTTCGGTGCACCTGCTGCACTTTCCATAACCTTACTTCTTCAATACTTTGCCTCATCATGGATAGAAATGATTCTTACAACAATGCTTGCGGCTGCGGTTGGTTTTGAATTTTCAAAGATTGAATAAAAAGTATTGAAAATCAAAAATAGAAAGATATATAAATCTAAATAATTAAAATAAAAATGAAAAAAGGTGAAAAGATGTTGAATATAAAGAATCTTGCTGAAAAAACAAAACTATATGGAGTATTTAAAATACTTCTTTCTGCATTGATGTTCCTTACTATTTTTAGCGCACCGATGAGCATTGTTTATGGACAGGCAGCTGGAGCTAATGCCGTTCTATGTGATTTATACAGTATGTACAACACTATAGATAGTGCGATATTTATAATAGCGCTTGTACTTATGCTGCTTGGTGGTGCACTTTATGCTGCCGCACACGTAATGCCAGGTCAAAGCAAAGGAACCCTGCAAGGTTATGGTATGGGTATGATTCTCGGCGGTGTAATAGGAGTAATATTAGCAATACTGCTTCCTTACGTATTTTCTATGATATCAAATAATTCAGTGAGTAATATAACCACTGCGGCTTCAACATATTGCACCTAATTAATTTTTATTTTTCTTTTATTTTTAATTTTTATTTCTATTTTCTATTTTTATTAAATTAGCTCATTTATTTTAATTATTTTATAATAATCTAGATTCTATTTTTAATCTTATCTTTAGTTTATCTATTTATTCAAAAATAAAAAGAAGAAATTTAAAAAGCCAATTCATCTATAATCTATTTAATTTCATTAAATTATTAATTGCATCGAATCCACAAGTAATACAAGTAATAATAAGCGTAGTATTAAAGAAAGATTAAAGAAATTAAAATAGTTAATAATTTAAATTTATTTGTGATTAATAATAATTTAATGATCAATCAAAATGCATACTATTATTAATATATTATTTATTAATAATTATTAATGTATATTTATTAATGTATTTTTAATATATTATTAATAGCGCGACATAAATTATACAAATAAAATTACATAATCATTAAATATAATTATATAATTAATTAATAATATAAATTAATTAATAATATAAATAGTATAAATAATTATATAATTAATAGTATAAATAGTATAACAAAAAACAATGATTGGTTTTAATTTTAGTTAATGGTGTGGTTGGTGGAGCAGAAGAAATTATTTTTGTTTCTTGGACTTTTTGGTGCATCGCTATTTATAGTTGTTATAGATATCTCAATATCAACCGCAATATTGTCTCCTATCCTAAAATTTATAATACTGCTTATAGCGTTTTTTGTTGATACTCTTGCTATTTCCTCAAGGTTCTATAGCTATCTTATTCTACCTATCTTTAAACAGATGAAGAGGAATGTTGTTCTAAGTAAAGAGGATCCCTACTGGATTGCAAGCTCGTCAGATTCCATACTCCATAAAGAGGGTGAAGAGTATATTGCAACTGTTTATATAAAAATTCCTCTTTATAGATCGGAAACAGAGATGGCTCCTGAGGAAGCGCTCGAATTTGCGCATCAGACAAGCAGGCTTCTTGGGCAGAGCAGAACTCCAATCAGGTTCACACATGAGATGCGCATAATGGATAAGGATGCTTATTTAGATACAATAAAGAACATGATTTCCGAAGTTGAGAATGAGGAAAGCCAGCTTATGGCCCAGAACGCATCTGCGGCTGAGCTTAGCAAGGTGCGCGGTAAATTAAGCATGTGGAGGGGTATATTTGATAATATGAGCAAATCGAGCTCTTTAGAGCTTCTCATCTATTCAAGTGTATCTGGGAAAGGAAGTCAGGAGTTTGAAGCGGTTGGTGTTGCGCAACAGAGGGCTCGAGAGGCGATATCTGCGGTTTCATCAATATTTGGAATTACTCCAAGCATTGTTACCGGCGATGAGCTTCTCAAGTTTGTAGAGCCAGAATATATGATACCCTATTCAACAATAAGCGAACAGATAACTAAGAATATAAGGGAAGAAGTGGTATAAATGGATGAAGAGGCAATAATATTTTCAGTATTTACCGCTATGATTCCTGTTATTGTAATCGCAAATATGTCCTCTTTTGGTGGAGGTTTATATCCTTATTTAGCACTTATATTTGCTGTTTTAACCATCGGTCTTATATTGATGATAACATTTGCTGACTTTGTTGTTTTTCCTCTTGCAACGAGCATTTTAGGTATTACATTTCAGCCTTTCAAAGATTATAAAATAACTAAAAAACAGGATGCGGTTATTAAATCCGTGCGTGGAATATATTATGCAACAGGTTTTATTACTGCAAATCTTTTTGCATTTGAATTTAAAGAGGAGCAGGTTGAAGAGAATGTTGAAGAGCGCGAGGTAACATCACTGCAGAATTGGGAGAAAGCGGTTATGAGCCTTGATTTTCCATTTAAGTTTCATGTTCTTTCTGCTGGATTAGATGTCCAGAATGTAAGAGATGAACTTGAGGGCAAGCGCTCCTATCAAGAATTTAACCTCTCAAAAGCACTCCAGAGTGGATCTGCAAATGATGTAATAATAACCGATATGCAGAGGAAGATAAGTATAATCCAGGCAAAATTAGACAGAATTGCGCAGGGGGAGCGCCCCATAGGTGCTGTTATGTATTTTGAAACGACTGCTGTTGGTATAAGCGAAAAGGCAGCGCTTGATGCATTATCAGAGCAGATAAGAAGAATACAAGTTGCATTCACTGGAATGGATGTCCAGCTTCTAAGAGTTGTTGGAAGGGAGCTCTATACACTTTACAAGTTTAATTTTATGCTTCCAACAGAGGTTGTTGAAATGGAATCAAATTTTGATAAGGAACAGTAATAAAAAATTAACTAAATATAAAAATATTAATAAATATAAAAATATTGAATAAAAAACAAAAATGGAATTTATTAATAATGAACGTTAATAATTTAATAAAGATATAAAGATAGGATATAAAGATAATAAATAAAATATAAATAAAAATGTGGTAAAAGATGACGCTTGTTAAGGTGCAGCATATATTAAGCACTGAAGTATCAAAGAGGACATTCCTCTCGAGGCCACCAGAGCCGCCCGCAGAGGTGCTTATGAGTGATCCTCTTCGTTCACTCTTTGTCGGTATAACAAAGCTTATGCGTATTCCCTTCTCATGGACATTCCTTAATCTTACAAATCCCCATATCGCTGTTGTTGGTATAACCGGTTCTGGAAAAAGCTATTTTGTCAAAACATTATTAATGCGGGCAAGCTATGTCTGGAATACAAATGCTATAATTGTAGACTGGGCTGGTGAGTACAAGCCATGGGTGAAGCAGAGCGGTGGTGTAATTGTATCGCTTGGAAAGGGAGATTTTATAAATCTTCTTGACCTATCTGGAATGAAGCCGCTCGATAGAACAAAGCAGGTTATGAATTCTCTTGATATTCTAACAGATATATCACAGTTTCCAGAGCAGAAGAGGCTCACTGAGGAGGCTATAGAGCAGGCTTATGTAAACATGGGCTTTATAGCTTCAGAGAAACCTCCAGAGGGCAAAGAGGCTCCGACGCTCAAAGACGCAATCGCATTGCTCGAGGAGAAGCTCACAGAAGGCACCTATGAATATCCAGCAGAGCTGGAAAATGCTATTTATAGATTAAGGCAGTTTGCTCGAGAAGGTGAGGACTACTTTGCCAGAAAGAGTACTATCGACTTAGGAAAGCTTTCAGAATCAGGTCTTGTAGATATTGATTTATCAGGTCTTCCAGATGAGCGTTTCAGAGCGCTTGCCGCTTTATTTATACTACAGACGTTAAAGGAAAAGATGCGTTCTGAAGGATTCAGCGAAACAAAGGGATTGAAGGCGGTTGTTGTACTTGATGAAGCATGGAAGGTCGCAAGTGATGAAAAGAGTGATGCGATAACGATAGTGCGTGAGGGTAGAAAATACCAATTTGGATTAATAGTTGCATCACAGAATCCTACTGATATAAACGAGGCGATATTCTCCAATGTAGGTACTACATTCATATTAAAAATAAAGTTTGAAAGGTTCTTAAACTATCTTCAGGGCTCTCTCAACTTCTCTGATTTCATCAGATCTGAAATAACTAAATTTGGTGTTGGGCAAGCAGCTGTTGAAATGTCTTTTCAGAGTGCATTGCAGTTTCCAGGTACATTTATACTCGATAAAATATATGGAGAGGAGCCGCTTTATGTTTATGTTATAGACTTTGTAGAGGTGCTAACTCAGAGCGAGCTTTCTGCTGGCGTTATCGCACGTGATTATCAATTTGAAAAAGATGAACTCAAGGCAAGGCTTATTGAATATAATATGGGCAATGAAGCGATAGATATGCTGTTTAGCAAAATGGAAAGCAATAAAAGAAGCATTGATATATTAACATTTGTGAGGGATTTGAGTGTTGGTGGTGTTATTACAAACAATATTGTTGAATTCCTGAAAAGCATGGGGCTTGATGATATAATAATAAGCAGGGTAATATCAAGAGCAGGTGTATAAATGTTTAATAAGAGCAAGAAGGAAGAAAAGGCAAAACAGGAGACTTTTGTTATAACAAGGGCTGAACTACGACGCCTTTTCATAGCCTTAGGTATAAGCGAAAACAGGATATCAATGATATTTGCAAACATGGAGAAGGCGCATAGACATATCAATGCGGTTGCATTTGCAAGCATTTTAGAAAGGATGGGCGGTCTTGAAAGAGATCAAATATCAAACGTGCTCAGAAGAATAGGGCTTGATGATGTAACAATCAGGAATGTGCTTAATAATATGGATGAGCAGAAGATTATTGCAGAATCTGGAAGAATCTTTGATGCATCTATTTTATTTACTTAATAATATTTATTTTTTAATTATTATTTTTTATAATTATTATTTATTAATATTTTATTAATTATTATTTATTATTTATTAATATTTTATATTATTAGTATTTTATTTTTAATTATTATTTTTATTAAATTTGATTATTGATTACTAATATAAAAAATATTATGAAAATATTATAAAACTATTATAAAAAGTTTATTTACAGGTAAAATTAGATAAAAATATTGATAAAGAGTGATAATGATGGTTACAAATACAAATATTGATAATAATGATCATAAGAGGGAATCAAGATGCATAATATGTGGTGAAGAGAAAAATGGGCTTGAAGTAAAAGAAGATTTTGTTATATATGCAATGAGATGGTTTAAAAGAAATATAACAAAGAACGAGAAAAATTATCGTCTAGTGGTATGCAAAGCATGTTATCCTAAATATTATGAAGCTAGAAGGAAATATGAGAGAAGGCAGGCATTGTATATTGTTGTAGGAATCCTTTTTGCCGCTACTATGATTCTAGTGGGAGAGAACAAGCTTCTTGCAGTAATCTATGGAATAATCATAATATTATTTGTTTATATTTTATCACTTCTTACATATATGCCTGCGGTTAAAATCCCAAAAAGATTAGAAGAAAGCAAGTATAAAAAGGTGCAAAAATAAATTTTTATTATCTTTAATTATTTATTTAATTATTTTATTAATTATTTTTATTATTTTTTATTTTAAATTTTTATTTTGTTTTATTTTACTTTAATTTTTTAATTTTATTTTATTATTTTATTTTATATAAAGATTATATAAAGATTTAAAAACTATACTAGCAAATATTAAATGTTTAATAAAGTTTAAAATGCTTAAAGTGATTTAATTGGAGAATGTTCAAACCTCAAAAAATCCACTTGAACCTGAGATGGAAACAATAGTTATAAAAGGCACTCTTAACAGTACATTTAGCGCAATGCAGAATCGCCTTTCAACATTACAGATGTATGGAGTAAAGATAGATGGAGATAATTTAATTGTTGCAAGAGTAGAGAGCAGGAATATACAAAAAGAACCATTCCTGTTTATGATATTTACATTCAGCAAAAATTCGGTCAGTTTGACATATTCTTTCGGCTTTGATACAAGCCAGAAGCTAAGGCGCCTTTCAGTATTCAGGCACTTTCTAGCGGTTTTATCTCTGATCTCAGATTTATATACTGTAGATAATACTGAGCTCTTCCAGCATCTGGATACAATAATCGATGAGGCATTATCAGGATTATCGCAGGATTATAGCACTCTCTTCAATAATTATGATTCGCTCTTTAATAAATACAGAGAGCTTAAAAGATTGAATATCGAGTTAGCAAATTCAAATAGGGAGCTAGCGGTTCAGGCGTCGGCGCTTTCAAAAGAGAATGAGGAGCTCAAAAACCAGCTAAAAGAGCTCCAAACCTATTCCGACGAATCGCTCATGTCTATGGTTGAAGATTGGGTTGAGGCACATGGAGGTATAATAGACATCAACGAGTTCGCGAATAGCTACAAGCTCGCGCCACCACGGGTCGAGCAGATACTGAATAAAATGATAACTTTGGGCTATATAGAGCTTAAGGGCTGAAATTATGATATACAGAATCCGTATTAATGAGAGGGTAAGGAATGTAAAGGTAGTTCATATAATAAAAAGGCTTAGCGGTAATCCGAACCTTCTAACAAGGCTTTTTATTAGAATATTTGCTGGTAAAAAGAAGGAGTATTAATTTATTAATTAATTTTATGTTTGATTAAGTGAAGCAGTATGGCACAGATAAAAAATCAACAAAAGAAAAAGCCTATTAATAAATTTATAAAATTAATAATTATAATAATTGCAATAATATCAATTTTTTTATTAAGCCTTATAATCTATATTGGAGTGATGTTCAAAAGTGCTCATATAACTCCACCAACACCTTTTCCTAGTTATGTTAAATTTACCGCTTATCCAATATACCAAGATATACTTTATTATGAAAGCGGCAGAGTGCTTATACCATATGTATTATACAATTATTCGGCTTCAAATGTTATGCTTATAAATGTCAGCGCAAGGATTCTAGCTTCAAAACCTCCAGATCATATATTTGTGCTTAACTGGAGTAATGAATGTTCTGGATGTGGAAATGTAACCGAATTCATAAAAGATTTAAATAACAGCCTTTCTTCCTATGGAATTACTAATTCTACAAATTATGTACAAGTAATCAATCAAAGTGCACTTGGATCCCTAAATAGTCAAGATATATTGTTTATAGTTAACGGAAGAATGCCGCAATATCTTTTTAATAACACTATCTATGGAATACCCCTAATTCAGCAGATTCTTAATAATGGTGCTACTATCATATATGTTGGTGGTGATTTTTCAAAAACCCTTACTACACCCTCTTTACTTATTCCTTCGCAGAATGTGCCTCCATTCCTTTCAACATCAACTATGAATACAACAGGTCCGTATGCTAATCAAACTTTTTCATTTGTTTTATCGAGTGGTAAAAAATTAAATTTTATGAGCTATGAAGCAGTAGGTAATGGTTATATTTTTGTTTTTCCTGATTATCTTGACTCGTTTCCAAGTATAAGTAATGCATCCGATTTTTTTGCTTCATTTATTGAAAGTGATGATTGGATACCAAGCCTTGATAGCGCTTATAGTTCTCTACCAATAAATTATTCAAAAACTGCAAGCGGACGTTTCGGCATATTATTCAATGCAACGCTCCTTCCCGCTTTAAATTCAACAATATCTAAGTTAAATTCTGCTTATATTAAAACAACAATTAGTGTGCATAGCGCTTATAATATTAGTTTTAATACTTCTTTATTAAATAAATTATCAGTATCAACAAATGGATCTATTAGCTTACCCTATTTTGTATCACCAGGAGTACCAATTAATTCAACAATAAGTCTCTTTATTAATCATTCAGAATTTATTGAGCCGCATATTGATGTATATAACATAACTATGGCTAAGGTTTCATCTGCACCACCTATTTTTGCAAAGAATGTATCATCAACATTTACATACTATGAAAATTTTACACCTCAAATAAGCAGAGGCTTCTATATAATGCAGGTTAATGGATATCAAGGCCAGCATTATGCCTCTGCTCTGATGAGCGTTCCGCCTATTTATATAAACATGCTTATGGGCAACTATACTCTAGGCCGATTCTTATTTTCAGCATTTTCAGGTGGAAGGCCAGTATCAAATGTAAATGCGATTGTTACAATAAATGGCAATTATTCTGAGAATGTAACAATAAACAAAGGTTTAATTTTATATACCCTACCTTCAGGAGCCTCAGTACCTCAGGGCAATATAACATTCAAGGTATCGACATTGAGTCAGGTTGCCGAATTCCACAGCTATTACAAACCCGCATATGTGATAATAAACCAACAATATATAGAATTTATTATTGTGCTGATTATCGTTATTCTTGAAGTTACACTTATTAAAACACCTTTTAGAGATGAATTTTTCATCGATATACCAAGTCTTCCACCACCAAAGCGCATTGATATAAAGATAAGGGATACAGAGCTTCTTAATGTATTCAATAATCTAAATAACTATTATCACTGGCACTATATGCCTTTATCTAAAGAAGAATTTAAATCAGCTATAGCAAATAATATAAGATTCAATTCAATCCCTGTCAATTTGACCTATGAAAATGTTGAATTAATCCTAAATACACTCCTTGAAAAGAATTATGTGGTTTCTGCAGATAATTTATATGCACCAATATCATGGATAGAACAAAGCAAACATGATATTGAGTATCTGGCAACATTTAAAAAACTCAGGAATTATCTTGTTGGACATGGGCATATATTTACAGATCTTGATAAAAGCGATGTAGCTGATATAGTTACAACATTACACAATGAAAAAGCTTATATAGTAATATATTCAAAGACAAGCAGATTCCTAAAGAAGCTGCCGATACAGGAAAATATTAAAACCTATCTAGTCTTCTTAAATGAGGATAAATTAGAAGAGTTCAAAAGAAATCTTTATACATCAATATCAGAAGATGCAGAAATTTTAAAAATGTATATAGCAACTAAAAATGTAATTTTGGCTAGTGCGGATAATCCTGAAGAAATACTATCATAAAAAATATAAAATAAAATGTAAATAAAAAATGTAAATGAAAATAGAAATCAGATTAGTTCTTAATGTTCTTAATCTGCTGTTTCAGAATCCTCTATCTCTTTATTTTTATTGCTTTCAGTAGTTTTCTCTTTTTCATTCTTTTCTTCTTCATTTAGTTTTGCTTTTGGATAATGTGCTACTATAATATTCTCTAACTCTTTTAATATTCTATCCTGATTTTCACCAGTAATCTCTGAAAGATTTAGTGATAGCTGTTTTGCATATCTCATTATAGTTTTATATCTTCCAACCTCAAATGCAACATGCTCTTTACCTCTTATAAAGTTTTGGACACCGCGAGCAGCCTCCATTATAGCAAGCTTTATTTCTTCTATTATCTCATCCTCTTTTGATATCGCCTCCTTTCCCACACCAGAATAAGGAATATAAACAGATGAAACATTTACAAATATGCTAATAGGTTGTGTTTCTATATCTATATTATATCTTTTCCAATCAATCTCCTTTGCTGCTTCTGTTATCGCACAATTTCCGCTGTCGAAGAGTAGAGGCACTCTATTAGCAAAACGGAGTATATTACCTGATACCTCTTGATCTGTTTGACGTCCCGCATTACCACCATACGCAACTGCAGCCTCTACTATGAAGGGTATACCTCCTCTGAACACCTTTGGTTTCCTTTCAACAACACTCATATATTCGGGGTTTAATATATTTTTTAGAGCTATTTTAATTTGGTCCTCACCTATCGGTATTACTGATGTAGCATCAGGTGCGATCCATTTTACTTTTCTGATTGATTTTATTAATTCTTCAGCATCTACCCATGTCATCTCTTTTGGTGATTTATCAAGATCAACAGAAGGTGCAAGTTCTCTAAGCTCGTTTACCTTGTTTTGTGTAACTCTTGTAAATGTTTCTATAAGAAATGAGGAAATTTTTCTGCTTTCAGAAGAATGTGCAAATTCTAATAAATCATTTGTTGTCAATCCGAGCGGATGTGGCTGTATTGGTTTTGGTCTTTGAGGCATCTGCTCGACCGCACGGACAAAGAGATAACTTTTACCTTCAGGATCAATAAAATTTATCTGGCAATGTGGATTTGCCAATGCGGTTCTTTTTAAATACTCAAAAACACCATGCTCGCTATTTTCGTATTTTATATCTGCAAATTCTCCCTCAACACTTAAACCTCTAAAATTATCACTATAAAATTCATTAATGTTAGTAACTATGGGCTGGTTTTTTGCTGTATCTATTAAAATATCACAGGTATAAGCTTTTTTATTATCTGTCGAAGATTTAACATGAATGGGCTTACCTGTTGTTGTTTGTGCAAATAAAAGGCATCCTGCAGCACCTATACCCTGCTGGCCACGTTGCTGCATATATCTATGGAATTTTGTTCCTGCTAAAATTGTACCAAGCGCTTTTCCAACATATTTTTTAGGTATTCCAGGTCCATTATCCGTTACATTTATTCGATATTTATATTCGCCAATTTCATCTATTTTTACATTTATATCTGGTAAAATACCCGCTTCTTCACACGCATCAAGCGAATTGGTTACATACTCATGAACAATAGTAACAAGCGAGCGCACCATTCCTGAATAGCCAAGCATCTGTCTATTCTTTTTAAAGAATTCCGCAATTGAATGCTCTTTGAACTCTTTAAATATTTCTTCAGCTTTGATATCAACCATACCACTACCTTATAAATATCTTACAAAATTAATATTTTATAAAAATTAATATCTTATAAAATAAACATCCTATAAATATAGATCTTAATCATCGCATAATACTTTCAAATTCATCCTGATTCTTATTTTTTCTATGTGCTGCCTCCATATATCTATAAGCGGTTCTATGCATCTTACCATTTATTATTGCATTTACTGCTGTTTTTGCTTCCTCAATGCTTTTTTCACTTCCTATAAATGAAACAGTGTCGCCGTATATACTTAGCTCAGCTCCGCTTACCTCCTCTATATATAATTTGGTCTTACCATTTTTTCCGATAATTCTTGATTTAATCCTTTGGATCTGCTCTTTTTTATTAAAGATATTTCCTAAATCGATTTGGAAGAAATATTCATTGTTATTTATTATCTTTTCAGCAGTGCTAAATTTAAAACCCCTTCCAAATGCAAATACAACATCTTTTAATAAAAATTCTTCAACTGCATCTTCTGCAATTATTCTTACTATATTTTTGTCTATAATATTTATTTTACAGTTAAATTTCTTCTCGATTTTTGTGATTAAATCATCACTTTTTAATAGCCTTACTCTTTCTTCTGGAATATATATTTCTTGCATGTTGATCCCTAATTATTAATACAACTAAATATTTAAGTTTATCTTTGATATCCTAAAAATATACTAAAAATAATTATATTAATATAGGTTTAATATAAATTTTAATCTTTTAGATAAAATTCCGCTATTCTACTATATGTAAACAAAATCAGAAATATTTAAATATCTTTTTATTCTAAATAGAATCATGAAAGAATCATGATAGTTGCATGATTATATTGTGCAATGTTCATGCAATGTTCATGATTATTATAATATTATATTATGTTGATAAAATGGCTGCAAAAAATAAATTTAAAAATGAAATTACAATGCTTAAAAAAGAACTTAACAAGCTAAAGAAAAAAGAATATGAAATGAATTCTATTCTATCAAATAAAGAGACTGCAGAGAAAATGAGCTCAAATCTTCTTACTTTATTTAAGATAATGATGGAAGAAAATAAGGCTACAAGGCTGTTAATTCAACAAACATATGAAAAGATTTCAAGATTAGAAGAGGGTATAGTGGAAGATGATGATGTAAAAACCTCTTATAACTTAAAAGAATCCGATGAAAATTTGCAAAACAAAGTAAAGGAGATAGCAATATCTGATTTAGATAAAAAGATAATTCAATATATACAAATAAAAGGTATGGCTTCTGCCGCAGATATACAAAAATTAATGGGTTATAAAGGTAAAAATGCGGCAACATCAAGATTGACAAAACTCTACAAAGAGGGTATATTGGAAAGATATCAATTAGGTCACAAAGTTTTTTACAAATTTGATGCTGGCAAGGCGACTGCTAATGTATTAATTATATCACCACCATAAAACTGAGCCCACTATATTTTAGTGGGCTCTCTTTCTAAATAAATTAGAGTGGTGATCTCTTTCTTTTTAATATTTATTTTTATTGTTTATATTTTCTTTTATTTATTTTATTATATATTTACTATAACTAAGTGATTAATGAGTGATTAACAGCAATTTATAAAAATATATATTTTAAATATGCTTGAGAGAAGTCCTATTTCGTGAGATAGGGATGAAAGCGAGCGAAATATTTATAAATATAAAAACAAGATAATAAAAAGATGTGTGTTGGCTGACTAATATGCTTACAGAAAAGAATGATAAAATAAGAAATAAAGGTTATGAAACCAGAAATGAAAGAAAAGTACAGACTGCAAAGTCTTTTGAGATAAAATTTGACAAGAGTAAAATATCAAAAGAGAAATTGAATAACCTGCAAAGGATGTTTCTCAAAGGCAAATATTAAAATTAGTGATTATAAAGATAATAAAATAAAGATAATAAAAGGGATTTTATGGAAAATATAGATAAAGAAAAAATGAGGGCCTTAATCTCAAGTTTACCTTATACCTATGACGTTAATGCCAAAGCCCGTTTAATCAAGTCTGATTATAATAAATATGAAGGCAAAGAAGTTTCGGTTGCAGGAAGGATAATGGCATTGAGAAAAAGCGGAAAGATTATTTTTGTTGATATATTAGACGAGAGTGATAAAATACAAGCATATTTTGAATTCAATCAAATAGGTGAAGAAAAGTTCAATGCAATTAAATCATTTAATCCTGGAGATATTATAGGTGTAAAAGGTACTGTTTTTAAAACAACTCCAGGTGAAATCAGCATTAAAGTAAATGAATATACACTTCTTGCTAAAGCACTAAGATCACTTCCTGATAAATGGCACGGTTTACAAAATACAGAAGTAAGATATAGAAAGAGATACCTTGACTTAATAATGAATCATGAATCAAGAGAGATATTTAGAAAAAGGAGTATTATAACCAAGAAAATAAGGGAATTTCTAGATAGTAGGGGTTTCCTTGAATTTGAAACGCCCGTAATACAGCCACTTTATGGAGGCGCGGATGCAGAACCTTTTAAAACACATGTTAATACCTTAAATGAGGATGACTACCTTAGAATATCTAATGAATTATATTTGAAGAGGCTTATTATAGGTGGTTTTGAAAAGGTATACGAAATCTATAAGGCATTTAGAAATGAAGATATAGACGTAACGCACAGCCCGGAATTTACAATGATTGAAGCTTATCAAGCATATATTGATTATAATGAGGTTATGAAGCTTAATGAAGAGCTTTTCAATTTTCTTGCACGCGAGGTTAACGGCTCTGAAGAAATTGTTTACAATAATCAAAGAATAAGCTTTAAACTTCCATTTAAAAGACTAGGTTTCCTTGAAGGGATAAATCAAAAAGTTGGTTTTGATGTATCAAAGCTTTCGGATGAAGAACTCTTTAAGCTCGCTGAAAGCAAGGGGATAAAATTTGAAAAAGGAAAGAGAAATAGAGGACATGCATATGAGAAGCTGCTTGAAGTATTAGTGCAACCCGAGCTTATACAGCCCACATTTATAATTGATTTTCCAAAAGAGACAACCGCATTGGCAAGGCCAAAGAGAGGAAACGACAAGCTTGTTGAAAGGTATGAGCTTTATATAGCAGGAATTGAAATATCAAATGCATATTCTGAATTGAATAATCCTATAATACAAAGAGAAAATTTTGAAGAGGAAGAGAAGAAGAGCATGGAAGGAGATAAGGAAGCAGAGCCTCTAGACAATGAATTCATAGAAGCAATGGAGTATGGAATGCCGCCAACAGGTGGTATAGGTATAGGAATAGATAGATTGGTTATGCTGCTTACTGGCAAAACATCTATAAAAGAGGTTATAATCTTCCCAATGGAGAAACGTGAGAATATGCAGAGCACGCAATTACAAAAAGGAAAAGACGTAAAAGATGCTAAAAAGAATTAACAAAGTGAGCGGGAAATCCCACGCTCTTTAGAGGTGGGATGAAAGCGAACCGCAGAAAGGTATATAAAGATGAACAGAGGTATACAAATATGGAGTCCATAAGGGCATATAGATTCAGAATTTATCCAGATGCTAAACGCCAATCGGAGATAGATTATCAGCTTATTCTTGCACAGCAATTCTACAATAAGATTCTTGAAAAATCAATCGCATTCTATAAAGATGGAAATACTAAAGTTTCAATGGCACAGTTCAACCGCTTCGTAAAGGAGATACTTCAGGAAAACAAGGATTTCCTGAAGCTCTATTCACAAACAAGATGCGAGATTGAATACAGACTTTTCAAGGCGTTCAAAAACTTCTTCCGCAGATGTAAAGAAAAGAAGGCTGGGAAGAAGATAAAGGCGGGTTTTCCACGTTTCAAATCAATTGATAAATACAGGTCAATAACATACCCACAGAACAACGGTTCTTTCTCAATAGATAAGGAAAGAAATGTAAACATGCTCAGGGTATCTGGTATTGGCAGAATGCAAATAGAACTACACAGGCCTATAGAAGGCAAAATAAAAACCCTGACAATAAAGAAGAAGGCAGGAGAGTATTATGCAATATTCACAACAGTAAAAGAGGTGCAAGTTCCAGAAGTTGCTGATACAAATCCTGTTGGCATAGATATTGGGTTAAACTCTTTTGTTGCACTATCAGACGGTACAAAGATAGAGAAGCCTAATTTTGCAAAGAAGAGTGCAAAGCGCATTGCAAGATGGCAAAGAAAACTTGCAAGAAGGACAAAATTAGAAGGAAAGAGGTTAGCAAAAGAACAGTCAAAGAACAGGGATAAGGCAAAACAGAGATTGCAGAGAGAGTGGGAACACACTACAAACCAATCAAACGACTTTGCACAAAAGCTGTCAAGCAAGTTAATAAACTCTGGCTACACTTCTTTTGCGCTTGAAGAACTTAATATAGGCAATATGGTAAAGAACCATAATCTTGCACAGGCGATATATAACGCTTCATGGAACAAGTTTTTTCAAATGCTCTCATACAAGGCTGAAAGTGCTGGTTTGAGGGTGTTTGCAGTTGATCCAAAAGATACAACGCAGGAATGTAGTAAATGTCATAATATAAAGAAGGGAAGTGAAAGATTGACTCTGAATGACAGAATATATCACTGCAATGTCTGCGGATTGACAATTGACAGGGACATAAATGCATCAATAAATATACTTGCAAAAGGTAGGGAGGGACACTCCCGAACTAACGCCTCTGGAGATGTGACCTCTACGATACAACAGGTATCGCAAGTTGCGTCGATGAACCAGGAACATACTCTGCAACCAATGGTTGCAGGGGAAGCCCACACGCTTTAGCGGTGGGAGGATGTCACAATAACCTAAAACTAAAGATCTTTTAAATATTTTTTATTTATTTTTTATTATTTATTTTTTAATTTATTTACCTTCTGTTTTTATTTATTCATTTTTCTGTTTTATTAATATTCCAAGTTTTTCAAAATCCTCTTTGATTATAGAAATATTCTTTTTTATTCTTACCGCAGCTGCTGGATGTATAGTTATAAAGAATTTGCAATTAAATTCCTTGCTTTCAATAATGCTACCATGATTTTTCATTACGTTGCCGATGCCTAATATACTCTGCGACGGAATGTTCCCGAGAAGCACAACAAATTTTGGTTTTATTATTTTCATCTGCCTTATCAAAAATGGTTTACAATAAGAAATTTCATCTTCTGTAGGTGCTCTGTTAAAAGGAGGAAAAAACTGGACAATGCTTGTTATATAAACATCATCCCTTTTTAATTTTGCTTTTTTAAGCAT
>Ga0080006_1164934_pt1 | contig 16343 bp, 18 predicted proteins | sample RS3BMetagenome_FD_69209 | JGI IMG/M metagenome (GOLD analysis project Ga0080006, IMG submission 69209) | Ferric oxide microbial mat and aquatic microbial communities from Rainbow Spring, Yellowstone National Park, USA - RS3B (SPADES... ... | reverse complement strand
GAGTATATGAATGGTATACCGCTGCCCAATTGGGCAGGCGTAACGGGCAGCTTAAGCCCAACTACTAATGATTTATACATAGGGCCAGAATACGGTATACAAACCGTCCCCCTAAACGAATATATTTCAAATGTCCAAATCTACAACACTTCCCTTTCAGCAAATGAAATACAAGCACTTTATCTAGAAGGCATAGGCGGTGCACCTATTGATTTGCAACATCTTGTTGGCTGGTGGCCACTAAATGGCAACGCTAATGACTACAGCGGCAATGGCAACAATGGTGTTCCTACTAATGTCATCTTTGTCAGCAATTGGTATAATGGTTACACGCCGCCGTGATCTGTCCACTGAGCTGTACCGCGCCCATTGCCTTCAAGAAGCCAACGCCACAGTGGAACATAGTTTATGGTGGCGCCGTCTATTCTTGCCTTGTCTTCGTAATCCCACGTTATTACGGTCAAGTTCTTACATCCCAATTCCTTGCTTGCCTTGAGTAGCACATCGGTTTCTCCGCGCCGCATCTCACTCTTATCAGATACGCGAGTTACCTGGATCAACTCCTTTATCTTTGCGCCGTTTTTTACTACAAAATCTACTTCGTGTCCTGCCAAGTCTTTGTAATAATAAAGCTCTAAAGCTGGTGCCTCATCTATTCGCCTTTTCAATTCGAGAAATACGGTGTTTTCCATTATCCTACCCTCGTCGTAAGGCAGGCGCCATGCCAACCCGTTGTCAGCTAGATAGACCTTCTTTGGCCAGCCAGACCTGAGACTAACTTTTGTTGCGTACTTTTCTAAGAAGAAAATTACCAACGTGTCTTGCAACTTTTCTACATAGTCATATACTGTGTTACTGCCAAACGGCACGCCGTTAGATTTCAATGCCCCCAGTATCCTTCTTACACTCATCTCGCTGGCATAGCACTGGGTCACAAAATTGAACATATATCTTGCAACCTCTATGCTTCTTGTCTTATGTCTTTCAACAAAATCCTTGAAAAATATTAGATCCTTGTATTCCGAAAGGAGCCTGCCTTTGTCTTCATTGGACAGCACAACCTCTGGAAAACCTCCGAAATGCAGGTACTTGTCCAGTAGGTTCTTTACCCTGCCTCTCTCGTTCATGCTGTTTAAGTCTATCGTGTGCTCTCCTATGGCGTCTAAGTATTCAGAGAATGAGAAAGGTAACAAAAGGTGGGTTGAGCTCCTTCCCCTGAGCTGCGTTGCTATCTCCCTTGCAAGCAGTTTTGAAGATGAGCCGGTGGCATATACCTTGTAGCCTCTATCGAGCAGCGTTCTTACTAGGCTTTGCCAATTATCAACATTTTGGATCTCGTCCAAAAATATGGTACTCGCTTTTTTCCCGCTCACCTCTGTGAATACGTCAGTTATTACTCTAAGTGCTTCTGTTGCAGACAGGCCCCTTATAGCTATATCTTCAAAGTCAAGATATATGGTTTGTCGCCTTTCATATTTCGCAATCTCTTGCCACATAAGAGAGGTTTTCCCAGCCCTTCTAGGTCCTACTATAGCAATGGCTTTACCTTTTGCAGCATTCAGTTGCAATGCTCTTTTGACAAGGTTTGGCACCTTGGCATTGAGATAATTCGAAAGATAATCCCTGACTAGATATGCTTCCATGATTGTATATTGAAACTGATACATTATTAAATTTTATTGTATCAGTTACTGATACATTTTCAACACAGCACGTCGGAGTGCATGTCAGATCTTCAGAACGTAGTGGCAACAGCAACAATGGTGCTCCTAACAGTGTAACTTTTGTAAGCAATTGGTATAGCAGCTATACGCCGCCGTAGCTCTTTATAATAATAGTGCCGCAACAAAAGATAACGCATAAATACTTTGCATGCGATAAACAATGTTATGCAGAGCCTATTTGCTTTGAAGTCGAGGATGTACATCACTTTATTGTTAGTTTTCGCCATAGGCTTTGGGATAATATACTTGCTGCTAGCGCTTGCAGGCACACCTTTCATCGGCATACTGTTTATAGCTGCGATGTTCTTCCTGCTGCAGTGGTATATATCGCCAAGCCTACTGCGCATAGCATCAAGGCTGCGCTACATAAAAGATGACGAAGAGCCCGAGCTTCACGAGATAGTTGGGAGGCTTGCAAAAGGTGCAGGAGTTCCAACACCAAGGATAGCCATAAGCCCGAGCAAGGAGCCTAATGCCTTTGTTTTCGGGAGGACGAGAAAGAGTGCAACACTTGTTGTGCACCAGGGGCTTCTGGACACGCTGAACAAGGATGAATTGGAATCAGTGCTTGCACATGAAGTAGGGCACCTTAAGCACAACGACGTTGTTGTAATCACAATAGTCTCATTCATACCCTTGCTGGCATATATAATTGCACAGAACTTCTTCTTCGGCGGCTTCTACTCAGGCAACAGGAACCAGGTATCATACTTAATGCTGATAGGCATGGCAGCATTTGCAGTATATTTCATTGCAGAGCTGCTAATGCTATCACTTTCAAGGGCGAGGGAGCTCTACGCTGATTCTTATTCTGCAGAAACGACGAAAAAGCCAGAACACCTTGCAAGTGCTCTTGCTAAAATAACATATGGCATATCAGCAAGTGGTGACAGCAGGCAGGCACAGGTTTCTTCAGCCGGGACAAGATCCCTTTACATAGCAGATAACCTGACTGTGGAAAAGGATATGAAGGAAATAGTGGCGCATGCTGCAGAAATAAAGAAGCTCCTTCCAGAGATAGACATAGAAAAACTTAAGGACGCTACAAAAAAGGAGCGTGGCATAATGCATTCTTTCACCGGCATGTTCATGACACATCCGCCGACTTACAAGCGCATAATAATGCTTGCAAAAATGAAGCAGGAAAGCTGAATCTTGCTTTGCATGCTGCTCAGAAGGATAATGCATGGATCAAAAATTTCAGCTGAAGCAATGCTGCCCTGTGCCTATGTAGGTAATGGCAGGGTGCGTGTGCACAATAGCAAATCCCAATATTGCAGAAAAAGGTGTTATAGTGATAGAAAAAATAAGCACTCCTTTCAGCGACGAGGAGAGCCTTTCTGTGCTTAATCAGTATGTGAGAAACTGGTTTGTCTCTAATTATAAAGAGCTTACCCCTCCGCAGAAGTTTGCCTTCAAGCTGATAAGCGAGAACAAGAACGTGCTGGTGACTGCTCCAACAGGCTCTGGCAAAACACTGGCAGGATTCGTGTCAATACTGAGCAGGCTTTTTGACAAGGCAATATCAGGCAAGCTTGAAGAGAAAGTTTACTGCGTATATATATCTCCGCTGCGTGCTCTCAATAATGATATCTACAGGAACCTCACAAAGCCACTTGAAGAAATCTACTCTTCAATAGAGAAAGACAAATACCTGCAGGTGGGCAAGCAGCTGGTGCAGAGCTCAAGCATACCAAAGGTTACGATAGGAGTAAGGACTGGAGACACTCCTCAAAAAGATAGGCAGCATATGCTTGCGCATGCCCCGAATATACTTGTCACCACCCCGGAGAGCCTGGCAATAATACTGAATTCGCAGAAGTTCATAGAGAAGATGAAGGACCTTGAATTCATAATAATAGACGAGATACATGAGCTTGCAAACAACAAGCGCGGTGCGCATCTATCACTTGCAGTAGAGAGGCTTGCAGAAATAATCGGCCATGACTTCACAAGGATCGGGCTTGGTGCTACTCTGAACCCTAGCGAGGAGGCGGCGAAGTACCTCGTGGGTTTTGAGAATGGCAATCCAAGAGACTGCAAAATAGTGGATGCATCATGGTCAAAGAAGCTTTCAATAACAACAGTGAGTCCTGTAAAGGACCTCATATACACGCCTGATGAAAAGATAGAGGACTCAATGTACAGGCAGATAAATAACATAATAAAGCAGAACAAGACCACACTTGTTTTTACAAACACGAGAAGCGGCACTGAAAGAGTTGTATTCAATCTAAAGAGGCGCTTCAAGTATGGCGAAGACATAGCAGCCCACCACGGCTCACTCTCAAGGGAGTCTAGATTGGAAGTTGAAGAGACGCTTAAGAAAGGAGGGCTCAAATGTGCTGTTTCTTCAACGAGCCTGGAGCTCGGTATTGACATAGGTTCTATAGAGAGCGTTGTGCAGCTTGGCTCCCCTAAGAGCGTTACAAGGCTTGTGCAGCGCATAGGGAGGGCAGGCCACAGCTTTAAGATGGTTGCAAAAGGCACAATGATAGTTCTAAACAGGGACGACCTTGTTGAATGCTCGGTAATGGCTCAGAAAGCTCTTGAAAAGAGCCTCGACTCATTCGATGTGCCGCAGAATGCCCTGGATGTGCTTGCACAGCACATAGTAGGAATGTCGCTTACAAAGAAATGGCGCGTTGATGAAGCGTATGAAACTGTGAGGAAGGCATACCCTTACCACAATCTGCCAAAGAGTGATTTTGTCGCTCTTTTAGATTATCTGGCAGGCAACTATGTCGGCCTTGAGAGCAGGCATGTATACGGCAAGATATGGTATGATGAAAAGGAGCAGATGTTCGGCAAGCGTGGCAACTCCAGAGTGATATACATGCTAAACCTGGGCACAATACCCGATGAGGTTGCGGTTAATGTGCTTCTTCTTCCAGAAAAGAAATGGATAGGCAATATAGAGGAAGAGTTCCTTTCAAGAATGAAGCCAAATGACATATTCGCATTGGGCGGCAGGCTATACAAATTCGAATATTCAAGAGGGATGAAATGCTTTGTAACCGTTGCACAGAGCTCTTCGCCCACAATACCTCCATGGTTCTCTGAGCAGCTGCCTCTGAGCTATGAGCTGGCAAACTGGATAGGCGAGTTCAGGCAGGGGATGCTCCACATCATAGAAAGGAATGAGAAAGACTTTACTAAGGCATTCAGGCTTGGCAAGCTGCCAAAGGAGGCAGACGATTACCTTAGCAGGCTGCCAATAGACAGCAATGCGAAGTCTGCAATATTCGGCTACTTCATGGAGCAGTTTCTTTTTGCAAGGGCGGTGCCAAACAATGAGCTGCTTCTTATAGAGCAGAGCTACGACCCGCATGCAAAGCACCATTACCTGATATTCCATGCGCTCTTCGGGAGAAGGGTGAACGATGCGCTTTCAAGGGCATTTGCAATAAAGCTCAGCGAAATGCTGGATGAAGATGTTAGCATTATGGTAAATGACAATGGCTTCCTTCTTCTTCCAGATAATGATGCAAAGCTGGAAAAACAGCAGGTGTCATCATTGGTAGAGTCTGTGCTCAATGAGAATCTTCTTACGATGCTAAAGAGCAATATAAGGAACACCGAGCTGATGAAGAGGCACTTCAGGCATGTGGCGGCCAGAAGCTTCCTGATACTCAAGAATTACAAGGGATGGAAGATTGCAGTAGGCAAGCAGCAGGTGAGTTCGCAGCTGATATTCAAGGCAGCCGAAGAAACAGACACAAACTTTCCCATAATAAAAGAGGCTTACAGGGAGGTTCTCAACGATGTGATGGACCTTCCAAAGACTGAAAGCATACTGCGCAGCATCAGGAGCGGCTCATTAAAATACAGGTTCATAGAAACCCCTTCACCGAGCCCGTTTGCACACACGCTCATAACATTCGGCCATGCGGATGTAATAGAGATGAAGGGCAGGTTAAAGTACCTGCAGATCCTTCACAAGCAGGTTATGAAGCGCATAAAGGGGCGATGAAATAGATATTAACAATGATGTGACGCTCATCGACGGAATGCCTGTAGCCTACATAAAGAGCCTTAATTCAATTGTAGTAGCAGACCTGCACCTAGGCTATGAAGGCGTAATGTCAAAGCGCGGTGCATTCCTCCCTAAGGTTAACCTGAAGAAGATAAAGGAGAACATGAGCAGAGCGCTCGCTGCCACCAAAGCATCAAGTGTGATAGTAGATGGAGATATTAAAAACGAGTTCTCAAATGTAGATGTGGAGGAGTTCAACGAGCTCTATGAGCTAGTGAACTTTTTCAAAGGCTTAAATGTAAAGCTTGTTCTTGTAAAAGGAAACCATGACAACTTTGTAGACCGCTACAAAGGCTCATTCGGCATAGAGATAGCCAGGCAGCAGGTAAAGATCGGCGACTACCTGTTCTTTCATGGAGAGGAGATGCCAAGAGGTGTAAAGGGAGCAAGGATGCTTATAATGGGGCACGAGCATCCTGCCATAGGCATACCTAATGCAATAGGCATAAGGAAGAAGCTCAGGTGCTTCCTATATGGCAAATACATGGGCATCCCGTTGCTTGTTTTACCTGCAATGAACTATTTTGCTACAGGCACAGAGGTGAATATACAGCCGAAGGATTCGCTGCTGTCTCCGATTTTCAAGCATTTAGATATAGACAGCATGCATGCAATTGCTGTAGGATTCGGCGAAACTATCGACTTCGGCACTGTGGAAAAACTGCGCATGGTGTAAGCAGAAAAGCGCTGGGGGTGGGAATCGAACCCACGGAGGCTATTCAGCCAAACAGCTTAGCAGGCTGCCGCCCTTTAGTGAATTGTTAATTTACCACTAGGCGACCCCAGCTCAATATTATTCCTGTGCATTTCCTTTTATACCTGACGGAGAGCAGCAGTAGCCGGCATTGCACTGCAACGACGTGCAAGTTTTAATATGCATCCACTCCGCCCCGTATCTTCAGAGCATAGTCCTGTATAATTAAGGTTGCTCCTTCCGGCCTGGCCTGGTTCATATATAGGACCACCACCGAAGGCTGAGCATCATTGCTTTTTGCATATTTCTTGCATGCGAATGCAGCACTTTGCCGGAATGCGGCCTGCCATAAGGGGGATTTGCAAACGGGAAACCCCCAGCTTCCCGGCCTTACTGCTGCAATATATAGATGAATACTCTTATTTAATATATTTTGCTCTGCATATCTTAACAAAAGGTGTAGGTGTTTATCTTTGGCTGATGAATACTCAGAACTACTTGACAGGGCATTCAAATCGCTGCCCAATCTTTCTGAGGAGAAAACAGATTTCAAGATTCCGAGAGTTGACTCGATAATACAGGGATCAAAAACAATAGTAAGAAACTTCTCAGAGATAGTCAAGGCTGCAAGAAGGAGCGAAGCCGAGATATCAAAATACCTCACTAAGGAGCTCGCCACACCTGTTGAGGTAAGCGACCAGCGCCTTGTAATAAGCGGAAGATTTTCTAGCGAGGCGCTTGATGAGAAAATAGGCAAGTATTTTGCAACTTATGTTATATGCAGGGAGTGCCACAAGCCAGATACACATGTGGAATCAGCAGGCAGGGGCTTTATAACAATAGTATGCGAAGCATGCGGTGCAAGATACACTATAAAGAACTATTGATGATTCAATGCCTTTCTACAAAAACAACAACGGCCAGGCGCCTATACATCAGCTGAAGCTGCCTATGCAGGGCGAGTTCATAGGCAGGGTTACAAAAACCCTTGGTGCCTCTAAGTTCATGGTTCTATGCTCAGATAAAAACGAGAGGGTATGCTCCATACCAGGCAGGCTTAGGAGAAAGTTCTGGATAAAGGAAGGGGATCTGGTTATAGTAAAGCCATGGGTGGTGCAGAGCAATGAGCGTGGGGATGTAGTCTGGCGCTACAGTATAATGGACAAAGACCTTCTGAAGCAGAAGGGCTACACTGTGCCTTGATTCTTCACGCCTTTCTAAACTGCTCCTTAATAACTTTTATAAATTCCATCCTAGCCTTAAGCTGGCTTTCAATTTCTTTTGTGTCAAGCATAAGCGGTTCTTTGTTATCTATGAATCTACGGAGCATGCTGCGCAATTCCTCTTTCTTATTTGCATATACCTTGGGGTCATCAACCCCGTTAGGCAGATACCAGTACCCGCCAATCTTCTCTTTTATGTTTTTCAGTCTATCCCCATAGATATCCTTATGTGATATCAGTATTGTGTAGAAACCGTATATCCTGCTGAAATTACTCAACTTTGAGACGTAATCTTCTTCTGCCGAGGAGTGAAGTTCAAAAGCAACAATCTTTCCGTTGAGCTGCATGCAGGTTATAAAGTCAGGCAGGTATGCTTTTTTCTCATCAGTAGGAAACGTCTGCAGCTCATAATATGCATTTATTTTTTCTTCTAGTAGAACCTCCTTCATCAATCTTTCATAGTTGTTTACAACTGGCGTATTTGGAGAGAGCCTCTTATCTGCAAAAATTTCTAAAGTAGGCTTTACCAAAACTTTTTCCCCGCTCTGCATAATTATAGATGACATTATAATATATATATTTTTGCGGTCTCAAAGGCATGAGGCAGTTTTTCATGGGCAGCAGCCTGATAGAAAAAATTATTGCAGGCAGATGGATAGCTGGGAGCAACATAGCCGACGCCATCAGAGTTTCGGAAAATTTCAACAAGAGGCGCATCTCTACAATAATAAACTACCTTGGTGAGGAATTTACCAATGCAAAAGATGTTTCAGAGACTGTAGACACATACTTTGCACTTATAGACAGCATCGCAAAGGCAAATGTGCGCGCAGCAATCTCTATCAAGCCTACACAGCTGGGGCTTCGCATCAGCAAGACAATGGCAAGCAGCAACTACGCTAAAATACTAAAGTATGCAGAATCAAGGAAAATTTTTGTATGGCTTGACATGGAAACATCAAAGGACGTAACTTTTACAATAGACACATACATGAAGATGCTGCGCAATGGCAACTCTGGGATATGTATCCAGGCATATCTTAAAAGAAGCAGAGAAGACATAACCAAAATTGCAAAAGCCGGAGGAATAGTGCGCCTTGTAAAAGGAGCATACAGTGAAAGCGAAAAGATAGCATACAAGAGAAAGGAGGCTATAGACAAAAATTATATAGCATTGCTGCATTATCTGTTCAGGGCATCGCACAGGTTTACAGTTGCAACACACGATCTGAGAATGATAGAAGAATCACTGCGCCTAAATAAGAAGTACAAGAGGCATGTGACTTATGCCATGCTCAACGGCATCAGGAACAAAAAGGCAGTCGAACTGGCTAGAAGGGAAGATGTTGCCATATATGTGCCTTTCGGAAGCAGATGGGTAGACTATGCATACAGGAGGATGAGGGAGGCAGGCCACATGAACATAATAATAAAATCTCTTCTAGAATCTCAAAAAATCTAGGCTCCTTGTTCTTGTGACTGCACTATTTCGTTAATTGCCTTTTCATAGTTATATGAAATGCCATATTCCTTGTAAAAGTAGTTCAGTATGTTGTGCACATCCCTCTCCAGGAACTGCATTGCATTTGGGTGCCTCAAGACAACCGCCTGCCCAAAGTCTATAAGGAAGGGCTTTCCATCCTTTACAAGTACATTGTACTCGCTCATGTCCGCATGCACAAGCCCTGCTTTGTATAGCTTCTTTATGCTTGAAAGTATGCTTGCAAGAATTTCACCAGGGTTGTCTAACCTGACGTCTTTGAGCATGCTCGCAGGCACACCATTGCTGCCTATAAACTCCATTGCAAGTACATTGCCTGAGAACATGTAAGGCTTAGGCGCATTTACGCCTGCCTGCTGGGCAATCTTCAGGTTTCCATACTCCTTCTTGCACCATTCATTTACCACAGAATATATGTTGTGCTTTATCTTGCTGAACCTCGGGTCCCCTATTATATAGACCATTCGGTTGTCAAAATCTGAAGTCTCTATCCTGAACACCTTGACTGCTACCAGCTCCTCCTCTACTTTGTCACCAGGATCAGCCAAATACACATCTGCCTCCTTGCCCCTTGCAGTAAGAAAGTGTATCTTTGATATTATACCATGAGTAAATAGATCTCCAAGCCTCATGACTGTTCTGTCATCAAATGCTTCATCCTCTATCTTTAGCTGCTCCCTGAGCATGTATTCTTCCCTGAGTGGCCTCTTCTTCTTGCTCCTTCTCTGTGCCATTGCATCGCCGCACTTGTAGCATAGACTTATGCACTGACATTTATTTATTATGTGCGCTGCAAATTATTACTATGCAAGTTCGGGTAATAATAGACACAAGGGAAAGAAGCATGGTCATACCAGAAGAGCTGGCAGCGCATGGCATTGAGATAGAGTATGCAACTGTGCCAGCCGGAGACTATATTGTATCAGACAGGGCATGCATAGAAAGAAAGTCGGCAGGCGACTTCGAGAGCTCTATAATGAATTCAAGGCTTTTCGACCAGCTGGCAAGGCTGAGAGAGAGTTTTGCAAAGCCTATGCTGCTTATAGAGTCAACTGAGGATTTCAGGCTCAACAAGAACGCAATAACTGGTGCAGTGCTGAGGGCTTATCTGGAGTACGGTGTGCAGGTTATATTCTCAAACAGCCAGGAGGAGACAGCAGAGCTGATAGAAAAGATAGCAAGGATGGAGCAGGCAGACAGCATGCATGAGCCGAGGCTAGTGGGCATAAAGAAAGCCTATTCTACATATCAATGGCAGCTGCTGATACTTGAATCAATACCTGGCATAGGTCCGAAGCTCGCACATGCGCTTCTAAGACGTTTCAAGAGCGTAAGAGGGGTAATAAACGCAGGCCCTGAACAGCTTGTGACTGTTGACAAAATAGGAAAAAAGAAGGCAATGCGTATAGAGGAGGTGCTTGCAGCGGAATATGAGGAAAAGGAAGATATAAAATAAAGATGCATATATATCAATAGGTGTTATTTTGTCAAGTATAAAGGAGCTTTTTTCCAAGCTTGCCTCATTGATAAGATCATTCGCCAGTGACATAGAACATGTCTCTATGGACAGGGAGGCAAAACTCCCTACAGATGAAATAAAGAAAATCATATCTGACATAAGCACCAGGGCAGCTGTAGACGAGAAGGAAAGTGCAGAGAACAAGGAGATAATAGCGCTTCTGGAGCAGCTCTTGGTTGACAAAAAAATATTCTCAATAATAAACATAGAGTCAAAGGAGTGGCTCTCTCTTCTTGATGCTATAGAGAAAAGGATAAGCATCAACAGCGAACTGTTTGACAAAGAGGCGCAATATGATATAGATAAGATAAAGGAGCTGGCAGCTCAAATGAGAGGCGCAATACGCGAAGGCAGGGACAATGTTGGAGAAAAATGAGGCGCTTGTGTGGGACTTTTAGGAAAAGCCTTTAACGGCGGCGAAAGCGGCATAATAAGCGAGAGCAGCAAGATAGTAAAGATTGCCATAGAAGCCAATTCTAAGCTGAAAGCACTTATAGAGGAACCCACAGTGATAAATGAGATAAAGATGCTTGAAAAGAAATCCGATGATGAAGTGCTGAGACTATCAGACATGATAACCTCTGGTTCTATAGCCCCGAACCTTATAGACGACTTCTTAGAATACATAGACAAAGAGGATAATATAGTGGACTCAATATACAATCTTGCAAGGGAATTCCTAAGGTATAAGCCTAGGAATAAGAGGATAAGGCATTATATGAGGTCGCAGCTATTAAAGATGAGCGACATCGGCGCACTCGCAATGTCATCGCTTTATAAGATGCAGCATAATGAAAACCTTGAGATAGTAAAGAAGCATCATGTGGAGATAGAGCACTTTGAGGAGGAGGGAGACGAAATAAAAGACGGCATATTCGATTTTGCATACAGCAGCATAAACGACTTCAAAACATTCTACCATGTTTCACAGCTTGCACACTATGCAGACAACATGCTCGACAACTGCGAAGATGCGTCTGATGTGCTTGTGTCTATAATGGACTCTATAATATCATGATGATTGGTTGTTGCTACTGCTACTGATATTCACAGTTGCTTTCATACTCGTAGCTTTTGTTTCAGGCAACAATCTTGCTGCATGCACAGGCAGTGTGGTGGGCAGCAGAATAGTAAGCAGAAAGGGAGGCATGGCAATAGCAGCATTGGGGTACATTTCTGGATTCATAGCTCAGGGTCATATGCTCAAGGCAGGCATAGAGGCGCTTATGCCATATAAGCCAGAGCTGCTAGTACTGGATGCACTCGTGATCGCTACTGTGATATTCATCATAGCCCACAAGATGCGCGTGCCGCAGTCCCTTTCTATGAGTTTTGCAAGCATAGCCCTAGGCATAAGTGTTGCTGAGGGCGCACGCATAAGTGCCATATATGTAGCCAAGATGCTTCTCTTTTGGGTGTTTGCGCCTGTCGCTGCATTTGCCATTGCAATTTTATTGATGAAATTCCTCAAAAAAACAATAAACAAGAGGCACATCTGGGACACAGTGAGGAACCTGAAAATTGTTTCTATAGTATCTGCATTCTTCACAGCATTTACGCTTGGGGCAAATACTATAGGATTTCTATATGCGTCAATACCTGAAAGCATATACAGCTTGCTGCTTGTGGTAGCTGCGATTGTGGTAGGAAGCATTGTTCTGAGCAGCGCAGAGCTCAAACGCATCGGCAATGAAATAATACCTATAAGGTATATGAGCTCTGTGAGCACGCAGATCTCATCTCTGCTTGTTGTAGAGGTTGCAACAATATTCAGCGTCCCGCTTTCTAACACTCAGGCTTTCACTGCAAGCATATATGGAGCAGGCATGAGCTATGCACACAGGTTGCTGCTGAAGAAGCCTGCTATAGTAATAGTTGGCACGTGGATTGGAATAGCCGTACTAAGCTTTGTTCTCTCCTTTGTCAGCGCGCTGCTTTTGCTGTAATTAGCTAATGCATCACTCTGGCGACTGCGCTTGCCTCTTCAAAATCAATATCTAGCTTGACACTTCTGATTACCTTCACGCCTGATGCCTTTGCAAATTTCTTAAGCAATGCAGAAGGAGATGCAAAGACTATGAAATTATTGCCCTCCTTTGCCCCGCATTCTTTTATGGCTTTTCTTATGTCTGTGCTACCGCATAAAAGCAATAGCATCTCTATGCCTATATTGCTGCTTATGGCAGAGCCTTCCCTGTACCTCAAAACAGCATTTATGTATGCAGGCATAAGCTTCGGCACTATTCTGCTGCTATAGTCAAAGAGCTGCACAAAATCTTCCCTCTTGCAGAGCAGCTTTGCAGCCTTAAGCACATCCTCTAAACTGGCATTTGAGGAACATACGGCTGCTGCCGGCCTAGCGAAATTGAAATGCCCGTCTGCCATTTCCATACAATAGCCTGCCAAAACGTGAAAGAATTACCATTAGCTTGTTGAATTTTTAAAAACCTCCGTTTCGAATATAAATTTAATCCCTACAGCAGGGGTTACCTTCTCTCTCTTCGACGGCAAAACCCCTGCAGTAAGTAGGGATAGTCATGAATAAGGTGACTACAATGAATAAGGCGACCATAAAAAATAAAATACTAGAGGTATACGCGGCTGCACGCGTTATTGTGCAGAGATATGGGCATACGAAGAAGTTTGCAAAACACATTGTTGCACTCGTAATAAAAGAGCATGAGAACCTGATAGACGAGGAACTTGCAGAATTTATGGCAGTAAATCCAATAGGCAGAGTGTTTGGTTACAAAAGGAAACCAAACCCCTCAACCTTCTCCAAAGTAAGAAGCTGATCTGATCAGAGAATCTTTGAGGAACTTTATTATTGGTTGGTGCAAAACGCAATGAAGGGAAGGCAGTTAAGGCTGATTGCACAAGATAGTACAGATGTGCCTGCATATTCGCGTAAGGACATTTATGCACGATGGGGAGTTAGGACGATACCAAAGAAGAGACAGAGAAGTAAGGAAAAGGTTGAATATTTCTTTGGCTACAAACTGCACCTAAATGCAGATGCAGAAAAAGAGATACCTCTTGTGCCTGCGATAGAACCTGGAAATAAACACGATAGTAGATTGTTTTCAAAACTTTACGAAGGAGCAAAGAAGATGTTTACATTCGGTTTTGAGGCAAAGTACCTTGCGGATTCTGCCAGTGATTCCTCCAAAGTAAAGCAGACACTGCACTACGACAATGTAATACCTGTAATTGCACAGAATGGAAGACGCTTTCGCAAATCAGAAGAGCCTAAAGACAAAGATTACAAGAAGCGCTGGGCAATAGAGAGGGTTTTGCAAGGTTGAAGGAGATGTTAGGCCTTACAAGAAACAGTTTTGTAGGAATAAAGAAGGTCACAATACACGTATTTTCATGCCTTATCGCATTCTGATAAGGTATGTGATGTAATTTTGTGGATTTGACTAGGGTGATAAAATGTAAATGTCAGGATCCTATCATATTGGAAAATTAAACTACAAATAAAGAATAAAATAGATCTTGCGTGTTGTTATAACTTTGCTTTTCATTTTTAGCTTCGCACTTTATGTGATCTTTTTTATTGTATTATTGTATTCCATTTGACAATAGCTTTTCGAATATTTCCTTTGCTTTTATTCTCACATCTTCGTATGGGCTTTCTGATGCCACCCTGTAAAATTCCTGTATATCTTTTGGTTCGTATATATAGTCTACTAAAGCCTCTTTCAAAATAGACAAGACTTCTTCTCTTACACGTGGGTTTGGGTGTTTAAATGCCGCTTTCAAAATAGACAAGACTTCACGTGGACTTTCGAATTTCGCTTCCAAAGTAGACCTGGCTTCTCTTCTTTTATATGAGTTGCTTATTAATTTTGCCAACAATTCTTCATCAGCACTTTTTGGCTTATCGTTTACCTCTTGCTTGTTTGCATGATCATCTGGGATTTTTTGCTTTATAGTCATTATAACACCTTTATTTTGATAAAATTTATATTTTATTTCATATAAATACCTTTCTTTAGTTTTGTCATATTGGAAAACTACAAATAAAGAATAAAATAGATCTTGCGTGTTGTTATAACTTTGCTTTTCATTTTTAGCTTCGCACTTTATGTGATCTTTTTATTGCTTTATTGCCTTTTCTTTGCACTCAATTCATTTATTACTTTTCCATCCAGCTCTTTCAGCTTTTTCAGCATTTCCAGTGCTCTTTTACTTATGAATGGGTCTTCGTTTTTTGACGCGAGTTCCAAAAGATCTGGATATTTTGAGATTGAAGGATTATCTAGAACAAAAAGGCCTATATACTCTCTCTTTAGTGCATACTCGAGTACCTCCTTCGGTGTGCTTGGGTTCTTTATAATATTAATCGCTATGCCTAGCGTTAGATCTGATTTATCTCTAGATTTAACTATAGCTTCCATTATATGATCATCATCTTTTAATTTAGATAATATAAATTTACTAAGAGCATATGGAGGTGTGCTAGGATTCGCTGCTGCAGCGTACTTTACTAGAGGTTCTCCTCTTAATAGTAGCTTTGCAAGAGTCTCTGGTGGTGTGCTTTGGTTCTCTGCTGCTGTTTCTCCTATATTTGGTATATATCCTCTTCTCCAGAAATATCTCTTTCTTGTTGCAAGAGCTGCAAGGAGCTCTGGTGGTGTATTAGGATTTCCTGCTAGCGCCTTAAACATATCTAAGTCTGCATAGTAATATGATAGTCTAAGCTGTGCCAAAAGCGCAAGGAACCATGATGGTGTGCTAGGATCCTTTGCCTTGTCTATTAATAGATCATGGAGTGCAGTTGGATTGTCGCGCTTCTTTGCTTCTTCCATAATTTTTTTAATCTCCTTCTTTGCCTCTTCTACTCTCTTTTTATGTTCAGCCTCTGTTTCTGCCTTAATGTGCTTTTCCGGCCATGGATCAGTCAATTGCTTTATGATTGCTTTTTTGTCCTTGTCTGCTTCGGTTTCCTCTATCTTCATCTGTTTCTTCTTTCGCTCATTTAGCGTTTTTTTGTTATTTTTCTGTTCCTCTTGCTTGTTTTCTCCTCCTTTCTGCGGCGGGGTTTCTTTAATAATAGGGATTTTTCCTTTTTCATCTGGGTTTTCATTTTTATATTTTATAGCCTCCGCCATCATAACCACTTTATTTTGATAAAATTTATAGTTTACTTCATATAAATACCTTTAGTTTTGTCTATCAAGGATAAGCTTAAATACTCTTTTTGAATTTAAGCCAGCTTTTTGCTTTAAAGCTTTGTTTCCAGAATTTCGCTAATTTTCTTCTTTGCTTCGTGCTTAGGTATGGCTCGCAAGCACTGTATAGCTTTTTGAAGGCATCACTTATCTTCACCATCTTTTCGTATCAGTCTTCTTCTTCGTACCAGTTTTCTGGGTCCTGCTAATTATTTCCGTGACACCCTCCCACCGCTAAAGCGTGTGGGCTTCCCAACAGAAAACCAATAGGATAAAAAGTTATATATGTTTGCAAGCAGTTCGCTCTCATCCCACTTCTAAAGAATGTGGGATTTCCTGCTCACATTGTTAAAAAATAGAAGACAAGTCTACGGCACTTCTGAGGAAAAGCAGATGCAGTTGCAGCCTGGCGGCGGAGGTGCCGCCAATGCCATCTTCAGGATTTTCCTGAAATCTCGCTGATCCTCTT
>Ga0080006_1152824_pt1 | contig 16345 bp, 14 predicted proteins | sample RS3BMetagenome_FD_69209 | JGI IMG/M metagenome (GOLD analysis project Ga0080006, IMG submission 69209) | Ferric oxide microbial mat and aquatic microbial communities from Rainbow Spring, Yellowstone National Park, USA - RS3B (SPADES... ... | reverse complement strand
AACTCTAACATTGAGTCGAGTAGCAGTTAGAGCCGCACATTGAATGTCGAGGCCGTGTATCGAGGAAAAGTCGGGGAAATGTTCAAAAGGCAGGCACAGAGCGAGCGCTTCACTGGCCCATCCTAGCCTGGCGTTTCGATAGCTCTGGCATTGACGCTGGTATCCGAGCTGGTGCTGCACATGCAGGCAGCAGCGCGCAGTCGAGTGCACGAGTGCACGTGGTCTGTCGCTGGGCGCTGCACGAGACTCGGCCTCACGCGAGCGTCCGCGAAAAAGCCCGACACCGCGACTCTTACAGCGCTATCTCGCGGGCGACAGGCCGCAGGACTGCACGTCCTGTTCACATCGCCGCTGTGTTCGCGTTGCTCCCGTTACTCAACACGTTATCAAGGCGCTCGCGGCTCGCAGGAGCACTGTGCTCGAGGCTGTGTTTGTGGCCCGCACCTGAGCGGAATACTTTTATGCGCGTCGTGGTAAACCTACCGTCGAAACAACAAACGTCTGCAAGCTCTGCCTGGAACGGTCGTTCCTGGTTTTCATGGGGAATACTCAATTTATGGCTGAGGTTCGCTGCAACAAAACATAGACCTCGTTTTCCATAGCTCAGTATAGCCGTTTCTAATCGTATACGCTGCAGGCTGTGGTACCTGCTGCATACCGATTCCAGTGCATGGCATCGCGCGCCGTGCGGCCGACCAGACGATCATCAGTCTCCGCGCCTGCTGCTGGGGAGCAGTGTGTAGGATAGTGTGTTTCGGACAACGCCGGAGCTTGAGTAGTGTGTGAAACCTGGGGCTGCCTCTGCCGGAAGCGAAAGCGTGCTCATATTTGTGGAGAGGTGGTGGCGGGACGATTTGCCTCGAACTGGGCAGCAACGGGGTACTGTCGGGAGGCCCGCCGCGGCGCGGGAAGCGCTCGTTTCCTAGCGCAATCGCGTTGTTTGTGTCCAATGGGTTTTGACGCTTCAGAAAAGCAAATCATGCACGAGCTCCTAGAACTGTCCGATGAAGCCGATGTTTGCGTTTCTGCCCGTGCGCTTGCTCGCTGCTTTGCTGATAAAGTACAGCGGAAACGTCCTCCTCCGCCACAAATTTCGAAAAGCCACGAGGACCCGCTTGAGAAGAAAAGGAGGATAAGTTTCCTCTCTGAGGAACTGTGTGCAACACTTCCGTGTGGACAAGAGATAAACGTGGATTTTGTTGGGTTTCTGAAGGATAGACTCGATTCTTGGTACCTGGATAGCAGCGTCGAGGGAGATAGCGTAGACGATGCGAAGCTCGCGCAGAAGCTATCCATGCCTCCCAGCGTTGCCCTGGAGGATGTCGACATTTTTATGACTCGCAGCCCTGTATTGTATGTGTGCAAAAACTGCCGCCGCCCTGTAATCGAGTCCCGGGTCTATGAGCATATATTACGCTGCTGCCCAGATCGATGGGTTCCGCTCCTCAATGAGTGTGCCAAGCAGGTGACGAACGTCGCCACGCAGTTCCAGCGCAATATGTGCGACAGCGATCTGCATAATGTCGTGCTTTCGTTTGAGTTTCCTGAAATCTATTTCTCTCAGCTTCTGGATGACGAGGATGGTGCACCAAAAACGCGTTTCGGCAGACATGCAAAGCGTGTAGGGAAAGTGTACGACTCGCAGTTGCTCTTCATGCACGGAATGCAGTCTGCGCGTGCGATCAGCGGCAATCGTGATCAGCAGCATCACACTGCTCCGGTAGACGCAGATTTGAGCTTGTATCGGAGCTTTGCTGCACTTTCAACTGTCAAAGTGACGAGGAACGCTGGTATCGCTGAGACCAACTCCCGGATCACGGCGGGCAATGTTGCCACAGAGGCCGCCAAATGCCGAGCCTTTCACCGCAAGTATTTTTGGCCGCGGATACCATATGCGTCAAAACCGAATAGCGCTGAGACAGAGAGCATGCCGGATCGGTTGGATCCCCTTGCGCGTCTTCTGTATCTGAACATGTCTTGGGAGAGAATCATGCAGATGACTTTACCGCCGGCTATGAAGAAAAAGGTAACCAGTGCGAGAGGCTACGTGCACCCCGCCAAAGAGCAGCTCTCTACAAAAGAGGAGCTTCTGCCAGCATCAACGAATACGATTGCCCATGCGATTTTGCGGTTACAGAGCAAACGTTCTTTCGGCTCATCATGGCTCATAGACTCTCGGCAGCTCTCGCAGAACAGAACCACGAATGGGATCTTCCACGGTCAAAGCTTTTTTGCTCAGCCCGGCACATTTTGGACTGACCCAAGTCGCCAGTTGCTACCGCGTCTCCATCAAGCGCCTACGAGCACGCAGAGAGCAGTCGCCGCGTCGCTTTCCTCGGCGTCCAACGGGCCATCATCGATTCGAAGCCAACTCTCTGATCTTGTGCAACGGCGAAACAGTGTGCCGGACGAGGCCTCCAACGCAGCTTCCACAGAACGAAATCAGGTGGCGAACGCGGCTGCTGAGAGCAAATCGAGTCAAGCCTCTGCGGGAATCCCACAGCGGTTGAGCTCCCTCCAGTATCGTGCAAGCATGCCGAGCCCTCTCGGTGCTGTTTCCAGGCAGAGCGCACAGCCCGCTAGTGGAGCGAATGCGGGGCATGGAACGGGACTTTTGACTCCAGGCCGGGAGGTGGTTCAGGAAACTATGCGACATCGGATTGCTCCTGACCTTGTAGAGTGGCTGCGACGGGACCCGTTCTTCTTACAAATGACCGAAGCTGCTAAGGAACGAGTACTCGTGATGCCGAACCTAACTCCAGAGATGCAGCAGCAAGCACTCGAGGCCCTGGAGCAACGTCTCATGCAAGAGCGCCTGAGAGCCATTGCGCAAGCTGTCGTATTCGCTCGTGAGATGCCACAGAATTCACGGGCAAGAATGTCGGCAACGTCGCTGTTGAGCACCCTCCATCCGATGAACGAGAGCCAGCGCAAGGCACTGGGCGAGATGGTTCGGCAACTCTTGATCACTCAAAGGGCGTCCACGCAACCGCCGCGTCCTCCAGATCGGATTACAGAAGCGGTTGCCTCTGAGCATTCCTCATCGAGCATTCCGAGCCCGGCATCATTTGCATCGCGAACACAAAGGCAGGGGCTGGATGCACGCCCGTTGCAGCGCTTAGATGCCCCAAGAGAGGCCAGCAATGGTTCAAAAGCAGATACCGATGCAGAGCCCCTGCACGGTAAGCCTGGTAAGGGCGCTCAAGGCCGTCATCGGAGTGACGTAGATCTGCTTGCTGCAATCGATAGAGCCTTGGGAATCCGACGTGACCCTGAATAGGGACTTTTGGCCAAATCTGCAAACGTATCTGGGATGGATCTAAAAGTTAGCATCGGGACCTCTGGATCAGCGTCCGAGAGGGATAACTTGGTCGCCGGTGGGCGGCTGCATATAGCTCATGTACCCAGGTTGCACATGCCAGCCAAGCTCTCTTCTTTTTGGGTCGTCTAAACGATTCCCCGAAATCCATACATTGTCATACTTGCTCTAGAGCACAGCAGCACTCTTCTATCGATTCACTGGTTACCCTTTCTACGTAAATGTGAACATGAGGATGTCCGCCCGATTCTGGAAGCCACGCAAAGGCACCTTGAAGCGGCCGGGAGGGGCTTCGTTCATGGAAACCTGCGATGTCCTCAGATGGGGGACGGCATGAATGTTTGCATACAGTCCTGATGCGAAGCAACGGCACGCACCTGCAAAAACCTGCTGATGCGTGGTTCCTGAGCGCCGAGACCATGTGCGCAAACTGCTTTGCCTCGCCTCACCAGAAAGGCATTTCCTGAGATGCCGCTCTGATGTTGCCATTCAACTTATGAAAAAGTGCTGCTCATACTCCCATGCTTCCGTACAAATCGACAAAGTGCTTCCACTGCATCGTTGCACCCATTTGTTCGCCGACAATATCCTTCCATACGGCATAAATGATTTCGTCGGGAGGCTCAGTGAACGTTGTCATGAGCTTTTCGGCGTCGCTAACCTTTCGATCGGCCAACCAGTGATTCCGCAATATCTTGATTACTGCGATCCGAAAGAGGTTCCAGTCCACATGCTTTCCTGCCGGCTTGAAGACAGTCTGCCACGCTTTGAGCATGTTTCCATATATATCCGTCTTATGCAGCTCTTGGACAATGGTCATGCGCAGGTTTTTTGCTCCATCAGAAACCCTCGATGGAGCCAGCGACGATACTTGGGCTGCTGTCAACGAGTAATTACTCTCTAGAAGGTGCTCTCGAATGCAGTTACGCTCCATCGAAGAATTGGCGGCAATTTGATCGTCGCAGGATTTTTCGTGGGGTATCCCGATTCGAGACCCATCCGCGTGAACCACAATCTGCGTCGCGGCTGGGAACTCTGAAACGGCAGACTCGGAAACCTCTAACATTTCGGAGCGTCCCTCGGAGGAAAGAGAACGAATAATGCTCAGTTTTGTCTCCGCGATTTCCCTCTCGACTACGCTGAAACGACGTTCCATGTTCAGACGCATCAGATCGAGTTCACTCAACAGACGAGCTCGTTGAGCCTCTAGATCTTGAATTTGTTGCCGCAGCGATTCTACTGCTTCTGCTGAGCGTATATCCGGAAATATCGTTGAGAGAGACGTATTCTCTGCGTCTAAGTGTGGATCGTCATTCGCGGTACGCTGATGAGCATCCGCCTGAGTTAGCGTTCGCCAGGCAACGTTCGCTGTGGAGGAGCAATCTACATGAACAGCTGATAGAATCTCGTCTTCTTCGCAAAGAAGGTCTGCGTGCCGCGATCCAGGCGTATCGGAGGAATCCGCCTGCAATTTTGCCGAGTTTCGAACACGTTCACTGTGCTGTTCCCGTGAATTGTCGCATTCACCACAAGAAAGAGTCCGCCGCGACGAGAGCCGGTTGTTGGAATTGCTGCTCACGGGGGTGCTTGATGTGGAAACTGTCGACGACTTCGACATTACCGCACTGGCAACTACGGAATTTGAGCCCATCAGAGGTGGTGCAATGCCACGATGTTCATCAGCTGCTGTGCCGGCTATCGAGAGCGACGTCGCTTCGCTGGTAATACGTCGAGGCTGTGGCTCTTCATCCGAAAGTACCGTCATTTTCGACAAAAGCGGCTGGGGGTTGGAACCATCAGAGACCTGCAAGTGCAGTGAGTCCGGATCATCTTCCCTGTTTGTCTTATCGGACGCTTCGTCCAACGAGGGCTCGTCTGCAGACGTCGAGTTTCGCCCGGCAAGGCCGCCCAAATCTCGACCGCAGCTGCCAAGCGCGTATGTGCTTTGCTTCGGGCGCTCAGCTGCATGAGTGTTCTCTTGTCCGTCTGAGAAAGCGGGAGGATCTAAAGCAACCCTGTCTGTTTGTGACTCGGACTCAGGTTTCAGAGACAGCGCCGTTTGAAGCAAGTTCGCGTTGCGCACCCGAAACCGTATTGGAGACCGTTCCGTTACGGCCTCGGCGAGACGCTGCGACTCGAGCCACTCGTTATCCGTCTCGGGAGAATCATAACGTCCCGAGTAAGAGGCGCTAGTCCCTTCTTCGTTCCGCTCTGCGAGCGTTCGGCGCCCGAAAGATCCCAGGGAGTAGTCTTCCACCGGACGTTCGCTATCCAATTCGGTCATATGATCCTTCGTACTCGCTTCACTGGGTGTCACGCTTCGGGTGTACAAGCTGCTCATTCCAAAATGTTTGTGGGGCTTTTTGAAGTCTTCAATATACACGAGCAATATACTGGCGCGTGTCGCACAGTGTTGCTAGGTACCGCTTCACGTCCTAGGCATAGGCTCAGCGACGATCGGTACCTCTTCGTTTTGGATGGCGCCATCGCATTCGATGGGGAATTCAAAAGATCGCGCGGAATGTTTAAGACTAACATTTAGAATGGAACTTTATTAGACAACGTAGGACTTCACGTTTTGTCTACGATCCATATTTGAAGAACTTGGTGGATTGTTCACGTGCTTATGAAAATCAAAAGCAGCGTGTGAGAGACAGGGGTGGTTCATACATTTACTGCAGAGGGCCTGCGCTATCCTCGTCAGATAGCGCAAGGGCGCGTGCTCCGGACGTGCCAATCCTTCGAGAATTGTCGGCTCATCTGCGACTCGGGTTCCTAGAGGCCCGTCGATAAATGTGAAGCAGCGGGCAGCCGCTGGGGCTCCAGAACTTTCCAGTCGCTTTCGATTTGACGCGTTCCTTGCGAGAAGCCGTAGGACCTAGCAGGGCACGTACTTGGTTGATCGTCACTCAGGGAAGCGATGGAATATATTTGGAGAATTCAACTGCCCAGAAAAGCTTGAATGCTACCTGTCTTCCGCGAATGATGGAGAGTTTGGCGAGCAGATTTCCGAGAACGTTCAATATGCCTTCCTGCATTTTAGTTGAGTCTATTCCAGCACTGAAATAAGTTTAAATCTTTGCGTAAGTTTTGTGTTTCGGCTGTTGATCGCGATGCTTCTTTTCCGGAGAAGGATCGGCAAGTTTCCGTCGCCTCGACGCACCTGGTCTGGCAACTGCTCGTTCGAGTCCCGGGCGCGGGCTACCAGCAGTCCATATTCCCCTGGAAATTTTCGGATCAAAGATTCGCGCGACATAGCAACTGATCCTTGCGACTGAGGATGCAAAAGAGCATGATCTTCGGACCAAAAGTTTGTACGCGCGCTCCCTGCAATACTTTGGCACGAAGCTGCGAGACGCCGGCGTTCTGAACATCTTCAGCGCGGGTACCCTAACATGTAAAGCCATCCTTCGAACCCAATGGCAGATCCGAGTCATTTCCGAGCGCTTCATGCTGCTCATCGTTTGCGCGCAATATACTAATCTCACTGGTAGCGGAAACAGGGAGCTAATGGAAGAAGTGCCTTGGATGTCGATGGAAGCGAATGGCGGGCTGGCAGTTGCGTATGTACTCAGCTTTCGAGCGTATCCGTGGGGGGTGTCGCTAAGAAAGTGAGCGTCAAACCAGAACTCCGACGCCCATCGTGTTGCATCAGATCTCTTCACTTAGGATGTTGTATCTTTAAGGATGGTTGAAAGGTGATGCCGGCCCTCCAAGCTTCTTGCGCCAAATCGATTTCATAAACAGAGCTTTTCGTGGCATACCAGTCTTTAGCCTCGAATCCGAGCGGCATCACTTCCTCACGGGTTTTGTCGGTGTACGTCGCATAAGTCGCATCGAGGACCATTCTATGCCCGCAACCAGTTTTGTAGTGTGCTTCATGCCCTCCCAAAGGCGCCATGTATGTTCTCTGCAACCAAGTCTGCAGCATTCGAACAGCTTCGCGCAAAGCACGGGCGGAGCTCCTTCAAGTTTTCGCTCCTACGGGGAGAAAATTTAATGGGATTCACATTGAAGACAGGGATCGACGGAATGCCATTCTGCATGGACTATGTGAAATGTAGGCCGCAATCGAGCAACGAGACACACTTGCAACTGTTCAAGGTATAAGAAAAGAAAGATTTCAAAGAGGGTGAGTATATCGGGTTTTAAATACTCACGGTTGCCGCCACGTATCTTCACCAATAGTACTAGGTCAAGGACCTGAACGGAAAGCAGATGCGGCCACTCACTTTTCCAGGGGTTCTGTATAATCGGGACCCATGCATGATGGAGGTCAGAATAAGTACCATCAAATGGAATGTGCACATCGGGACCCACCTGGACGCTCTGGCATTGATATCGAGCAGAGGTGGATGCTTTCAGCGCCTCATTCAGCGATCAGATGAGCGTCCAAATGTCTCCAGCGGACGATATTTGGAACGAGCAGATGAGACCGTGCCGGGGCGGCGAGAGTTTTGGTCGCAGTGACGCGGGTAGCGTGCATGCCCCAACATGTTCAATGAGATGGGAAAGGAAGTGACCGGCAGGCCATATCACTTGGTGCTCGCCAATAGTGCTGGAGCAGCTGTCGGGCACAGACGCTACTCTTTTGCTCCTCGGGTGAACGCGTACTACGAGCGCAAGAACCGGGTCCGAAGAATACCCATTGATAAAGGCTTCATGACATTCGCACCTAACGAACACGGGCACGTGCTCAAAGCTAGTAGAGGAGCGGCTGGTGAAACAGACACATACGCAACAGAAGGGATACGGGGAGGTGCACGAGCGCAAAACGACGTTGCAATCGAAGGCAAAAGGCTTGGTATGTTGTGATTCCACCAGCAGCAGGGCCCGCGAGCACTCTGTGCACGGGGACTTGAGCGTCTCGATCAACATTCGGAAATGACTCGCACTTCCGAAGCGTCCAGCGGCTTTGCGTGAGACGGATTTATGAGAGAATCGTTTGCCACAAGAAGTGAGCATTTCGCTGAAATGCGAGATGTTTGCAGTGAGAGACAATCAATGTCCAGGAAGCAGCAGCATGGATTCCCGCCTGGAGCACGGCACTTTTACGGTACCGTCAGGCGATCCAGAAAGCTGCTGCGCCCAACATATCCGTTAGAAACGATATTTCTAGGCAATTGGTGATCTTTATTGGCTTTCCACCGTTCAATATAATCAAGTCTAAATTTCGTGTTTGTGAGCATGGCTTCGAATACTCGCTCGTGCAGCAGTCTTCTAAGTTTATAAAAGATCTCCAGCGTGTTCCATTTCAGTCATCGGATCTTTACCAGATGCCTCTTTCCATCATCAAACCGTCGTCGCATGCTGTGTTCCCATACATCCAAGAGCGCATGCCGCTGAAAACGGCCCGACGAGCTTTCAGCGCCAATCGATGTGAACGCGCAGTCAATAGGAAACGTATCAAGCGTTTCCACCCTGTCTATATGGAGAGCTTGATATCGAGAGCTCTCCGCGGTACATCCGATACAACGGTTTCATGTGTCTAGACACCTGAATCTCTCTCTTGCGCACGCTCGTACCGTTCTTCTTTCGGTATCTTGTTTTCCCATTACAGTTCATTGTGAGCTTACGCCGCACAGCGGTTCGATCAAGTGAGCAGATCAGAGCCTTAAGAAACTGTTGTCAGGATTTCGAGTAGATCTCAAGATCTGTATTGTTCGTCGATGTCCATAATCCAATTTTATGTACCTTGCGACGCCTGTCCAGGCAAAATACGGCAGCAAGCGTCGATGTGCAAAAAGGAGGTGCCCGCGGAGCCGCTCGGGCTCCCTGCCAGGCACAGAACACCCCCGTGGCGATCAGGAAGGTTCGCGAACGCTGCACTTCAGGAGCTTCTTCGGTGCACTCTGCGTTGCCAGGGTGTTTCTACTCTATCAAGTGGAAGATAAAGTTCAAAGTAGATTTTTGAGGAATGTCAGCGCTCTCTAGACGCATTCTTCCACTTCTAGATCGCGTGCTTGTAGAAAAAATAGTACCGAAGAAGACAACACCGGCTGGTGTTCTCCTTCCGGAGAGCGCGACGGCAAAGGCGCTGAACGAGGGCAAAGTGGTTGCAGTTGGGCCTGGATCCTACACCCGAGAGGGCCAGGTGTTGCCCGTGTCTTGTAAGGTTGGTGATACTGTACTTCTTCCTGAGTTTGGCGGCACGCAGATCAAGCTTGACGGCAAAGACTTCATGATCTATCGTGATGATGAAATTCTGGCCAAGCTCGAATAGCAAAGGACGTTTAGGAGTTTTAGGTTGTTGACATAAACGGAGGATCTGCTGTTATTCGATTATGATTATATGGACTCGGGCAACTCGTAGACGTTATTGCAATTCTGCGGGGCGACTGTTCGAGTTCACGAAGCTTGACGCACCTCGCCGCCCGGCGGAACTCGCCTCACCTATATTAGAATGAAACGGAAGGGGTCCGCTTTTCTACGGCGGACGCATAGACTAATGGTTTGGTGTGTTTCCAGTGGCGTGCCATGAGCCTTTTGCGGATATTTTTCCGCGATAGATTTCCTTTCCACTCCCTTACCTCCGTCTTTGAACGAACTGGCCACTCCTGTTCCTCCTGCTCGGTTTCCAGCATTGGGGGCATGTAGATGGCAGTGTCAAAGCCTCGATTTTGCTGCCTACGGCTGCTGCTAACGCACTTCCTATGCAGATGGAAGTTGCCATCTGAGAATTACTTGCCATTTTTATCTTTTTCATATGCGGCCTCTGAGCGCCCATCGCAGCGGTTTCATTTGACCGTGGTCAGTTGTTCACATAAGTCCACCACGGCTCTTCTCCGGTGGCCGGCGTCTGGCGTGCGAACGCTTGCCTCATCGCCCAGTATATGTCTATGACGGTAGTAGAAGGCTCCCGTCGATACCATCCTCCGTTGCCGAGTCAGGTGCTGTACCTACGATTTTGGGCTTATTCCATGCGATCTGCTTCGCGAGTACTCTGACCGCTGCATGCCGAGGCACGCATTGTTCCATTCGACAGAGGATTTGTAGAAAGCGGTGATGCTTGGTATGAAAAGGGACCGAATGCGCACTAAATGCTGGAGAACAAATCGAGAAATTTCGATCCAGGTACGCTCCTTTCGTTCAAAGCTGTAACGCCCTCTCAAGTGGAGGCGATCGCTGCAATGAGAAAAGCTCGGGTCCAACATTCTTTTCCATGCAAACGGAAGACATAGGAGCTTCTGGGAGCACATCTCGACAGAGATATCATACTGCAGTCGAATGCAGTCTCGCCGACGGCAACGAAATGAGGAGGACTTGTGTTTCGGACGAAATCAATGATTATACTCGACAGGTTCATTGAGCTTCCCGCATAAGCTTGTGAAGAAGTCTTTGGGGTGCAACTTCGAGATGTGTTAGTTCCCAATGCATCTATGAGATTTGCCGCACGCAAGAGTTGCCTCGAAACAAAAAAAATAAAATCTTGAAGAATTTGTGATTAAGGAGCGCTACATCTAAATGCGAAGATAAGAGGCTTATACGAATGAATTGGATGATTACATTGTATGTTTTACGAACCCGTGTTCGAGGGATTCGCGAATTATCTTTGTGACGGCCGCGAAACGAGCTCTAGCCACACAGAGTCGAAAAAGCCATTCCAGAAAAAAAGCCCAGAAAACTAAATGTGAGCTTCAGTCCGTCGGGTTTAAATGCTGCACTTCGAAGGTCGCGACTGTACATCAAAAAATCGAAAAAACGAATACTGGAAACAGAATGAAGAGTTCAGTATTCCGTTCCAATCTGAGGCCTATGGAGAGACGCTTAATTTTCGACATGAATTCCTCATCTCGCAAATCGTGACGTTTAGTTGGCTGTTTGAACGCGCACTGCGCGTACTTCAGACCGTTCCTGGAGCTTTCCCAGGAAGCTCTTCATTTTAAACAAAATGCACGCCTCTGTTTTGCAGCAGCTTTTCGCAGCAACGCGGGAGAGCTGCAAGACAGTAGCAGAGCTAGTGGACGAAAAAGGCGCTGAGAGTCTGGACGAGAACGATGTGCTCGCAGTCTTCAGGCAGGAGTTCTACTGTCCAGGCCGGGGACCGACAGGTACACTTTCTTCAAGTTGTCCTTCTTTAGAATTGGCAAGTGATGCACCAAAGAACCACCTACGTGGCGGAATCTGCGATCAGCACGACGAAAAAGCGGCCGTTTACCTCTGTGGTCACTCTTTAGGCCTTTTACCCAAGCGTGCTTATAGACTTGTTTCTGAACACCTTGAGCTGTGGGCCCGTCTGGGCGTTCGGGGACACTTCGAAGGGCCGGACCCATGGTACACTTTCGACGAGAGGCCACTAAATGTAGGCGGTGCGGAGATCGTTGGCGCGCTACCTCATGAGGTTGTGTACATGAACTCGCTAACAGTTAACCTTCATCTAATGATGATTGCTTTCTATCGCCCAACGGCTAAGCGTCATCGCATCCTCATCGAGAAGCATTCATTTCCATCAGATCGATGTGTTGTGCTGTCACAGGTCGCCTACCACGGTTATGATCCGGCAACGGCAATACTAGAGGTAGGAGCGGGCTCTGAGGACGCCGGGCTTATCGATTTGAATCAACTCGAGTCTGTTTTGAACGAATATTCAGATGAAATTGCTCTGGTCTTGCTCCCTGGCGTGCAGTACTTGACCGGTCAGCTGCTACCGATGGAGGAGCTTGTGAACATCGTGCGAAAGACATCAAAAGATATAAAGATTGGATTTGATCTGGCCCATGCAGTCGGGAACGTCGTCCTGAAATTGCATGAGTGGGCGCCAGACTTTGCCTGCTGGTGTTGCTACAAGTACATGAATGGTGGACCCGGTGCGGTAGCCGGATGCTTCGTGAACGAAAAGCATACCTGTGCCACGGATTTAGAGCGATTGCCTCGCTTGTGCGGATGGTGGGGCCTCGAGCGCTCGTGTCGCTTTGAAACGCCGCGTGCACTCTCACTGCCGAGCGGCGCGAAGAGCTTTCAGTTGAGTAATCCACCGATCCTCGCACTTGCCCCTGTTGTGGCCTCGTTGGAGATTTTTCGGATGGCCGGTGGAATGCAAGCAATTCGCCAAAAGTCCGTGCTGCTTACAGGATATTTGGAGCTTTTGTTGGAGCAACTAGTGAAAGAAAAAGTTTTGATCATCACACCTCAGGACCCAAACAGCCGTGGGTGCCAACTTTCCCTCAAGTTGAACTGCTCCGCCACTGCCAAGGAGCTGTGCGAAAGGCTCGCGAACGAGGGATTCATCTGCGATGCACGTGAACCGAATATTTTGCGCGTTGCCCCGGTTCCTCTGTACAACTCCTTTAGCGATGTGCACTCGTTCGTGCGTGCTCTCGTTCGCCTAACCAGCATTCCCTGAATTCTAAACGGTAGAGAACGAGGTATCTCCCACCACAATAATGGCTTTCCTCGCTGCGAATAAATGCTGTGGCGGTTGTACTCGGAGCAGTCAGTTCCCGAGCATCTGCCCCAGAACGCCCCATTGATTTTGCTTTTGTTGCTCGCAGCCATCTTGCAAAACCAATGGATACTGGAGATTGCGTAAAAGTCGCGGAGTAATTTATACACTCATTTCTTGGATGCGGGATAGTGCTGCATGTGTGGAGTCTCAAAGTGTGAGCAGTGGAATGCAGGGGTCGAAAGTGGCTAAACATTTTCGATCAGCAAAAATTGTTTGAAGCAGATTGCTTCAAGTCTCGTGGAATCGTCCATCGATCGCATGCACTCTTTGCGCGTAAACTGGATCTCGAAATCAATAATGGCGCGAAAGATTTTGGATGAGGCGTGTCAAGAAGTGCGAAACTTTCGGCTTGTTTTCACCTCATGGCTACTTCGGTTGCTGTGGAGTTTCTGCTCAGAAGGTATCCTTCCTTAGCGAACGCCTCGGTCTCGAGCGCTAGGGCTGCACTCTCGAGGCTCGCGAGCACCTGCTCAGAGCTCGGAATCGACCTGGAAGCGACTGCGGCGAAGCTCGAACTGTACCTTTTGAACACGAGGAAGGAGCTTTCTGAGGACACAGTTGAAGAGTTCACTTCGAAACTCGCTGCCTCTGCCAAAAAGAGCAAGTGCTCTCGGGCAAGAGTTTCCGAGTCTACTGAACTTATCGCGGAGGCGGTTCGCCGGAGAGCACCGCTGCCAGTCGATAAGCCGGAGGAGCACTCGCTCCCAGAGGTGCAGCGTCAAACTGCCCCAGTTTCACCTGAAAATCCGTATCTTTCGAGCGACATACTGACGGAGAGTTCCCATCCAAAACATGGATTCATGCCCGAAAGCACGCAGTCCCAGGAGGAGTTTCTAGATCTGTTTCCACATCGGGACCCTTTTGTTGATCTTTCTTCGCATGGCGTTGATGGGGTTGTCGTAAATTCCTCTCGCGCAAACCTGCGACCATCCTTCCGTATCACTCGTCCGCCGCCGGGGCTTGATCTTGAGGTGTGGCCTGAAAAGCTGATGTTCGATTGTCTAGAGAAAAGAAAGGAATCACAACGAAAGCGAATTCATGACGCCTTTGACGCCCTCCAAAGTTCCGGACGCATTGAGAGTCTTATGGAAACATCGGGAGAACCTGTTGATGGGCGTTTCATTGTCGGACAAGTGTTGTTTTCGATTCAAGGGCATGAACGTAACCGAGAGGTGTTTCTTGAAGACGACGAAGGTGTGATGGTGCAGCTTGAACTGTCAAAGCTGCATACATACTTGCTATATCCAGGCAAAGTCGCCGGTTTCGTTGGCCTCGATCTACCCGGGCATATCTTTGAGGTCCATCAAATTGTAGATGATATGTTTGTAACGGAAGAGGTGCCTCGACAGAGAAAGCGGGTAGTATCTATGAAACCAAGCAGCTTACGACCGAAATGGAGGATTCTCCTCATGGTAGGCCCCTATATTCAACCTGAAGACCCGGACTGGGACATATTCGATTTCTTGAAGAAAAAGGTTGCGGAACTAGAACCTGATGCAGTATGCATAATGGGCCCACTTGTTGAGGAGAATCCAGATGCGGGCGACGCAACACTGAATCTTGAGGACAAATTCGTGCAAGGAGAAAGGGTGCTCCAAGCGCTGCAAAATATTGCACGAGAAATGCGGTCAACTACCTTCCTGATCTCTCCAGCGATTGATGACTTGATGCATCATTTACCGGTCTTTCCTCAAAAACCATACGAATTTTCTGCGGATCCGATAGTCAAAATTGGTAACCCGACTTCGTTCCGCATCGAACTCGACCGACGAGACTCTATGAGAGTCGCTATCATGAACTTGCCTATTCTGGATGAAATGCGCCTTTCGTGCCTCTGTGGAGGGAGCAAGATTCCACGTATGGAAGAATGCAGCGCAGAAATCATACGGCAGGACACCTTATTCCCATATGATCCCTCTGGCTCGAAGATTCCTATAGATTATAGTCTTGTTCAAGAACTGAAACCAATGCGTCCTGATCTTTTAGTTATTGGTGGATCTGAAAGCAATTTCGCTTGCGAGGCGCATGGATGTTGCATCGTATGCCCTGGAAAATTTTGCAATCGTACCAGTCCGACCGAGTTTGCAATCGTCGATCTTGTCTCCAGCGACGCTGAGGAAGCTTGGCACGTACTATTTGGAAACGGAGGCGCCATGCCTGGACGCGACAACAGATGAAGTTACGGAACGCTGCAGGTGGAGATTATGGCATACGAATCGGCAATTCATTGGCAGAATCTCTGCTCTGGGACTTGTGGAGATTTCTTCTTACTTCGAGTGGTCCAAAACAGTCGCGTGCGGTCAAGCGAAGGCGCCATTTTTAATTGGTTCCAGAGAGAATGCACGCAGTGTGCGAGAAAGCCGCCATATGACAAAGAAACGAAAGGCGGCCACTATGGATCTATTCAAATAGTAAGAAAGCCGGTAAGGTACGAAAACTCTGTAGTAATTCACCAGCGCACCGGTTAAGGCTTGTTACTGCGTTAAGACTTCTAATACGCTTTCGAAGATACGTATTATACCTGAGGATCCGCCTCGTTTGTTTTGGATACGTTTGACGGTCAGGCGGAAGATTACTCATAATACTGGTTACAAAGACACAATTATTCGATACTATGCACTCATTCGTGAACGTGCAAGTCCTTCGAATACGTCCCTCGGACATCCGCCTATCCCCTGCGTCTTAGACAAGACGCGGCGACGTATTTTCAAAACAGCTTTCGTTTATGCTTAGCTCGCAGGGTTCGCTGCCACAGCAAGTTCCAGCGAGGTGGTTTTGCCTACGTCTTCGTTGTACACCAAAATCGAAGCGGCTGTAACTGCAGCGGAAGTCCTCCCATTTCAAAGCAACAGCGCCTTCAGCGCAGATAACAGTTTTCAATGAAACAGTCCCGGGAGCTTGGGTAGCAACTGCACCGCCACGAGCCGTGGAAAGTGCTCCCTAAACCCCTGTCGCAACCTTCATGGTAATGGTACAACCGATGCGGTGACTTCCTCCAAAGGCGCGATCCAGTTTTGAGCGGCGAATGGAGCCGAAAAAGACAAAATTAAGAATATGCTCGGGCATCTCTGACGGGAGTGCGTTAGTACCATCAGGCGCCAACGCCAGAAACGAAGCCCGCCAGTTTCGCACATCTTGCAACTCGTTTGGCTGCATTTTATGCTCCCTCCGCAGCGATACCTGGAGATGGTGCAAATCGAACAGTCATAAGCGACGCTGGAAGAAAATTACAACCCCAAAAGCTCGTAGCGATTCCGGGAACTCGAATTGACGCTAGAATATCGGCTGTCTGAGCACCTGCGAGTGTATCCGCGTCGCGTTCCCCTGGGTATCTCCCCACAGGTAAGGCAAGCCACGTGACCGATGAGGTCTAAAATACTGGCATTTGTGCGTCGAACGGGCAAAAGCTTGAATCGTTCATGGGTTTGCAGCTATACCCATGTCAGACTCAAGTGGAACGCGTCCAACTACGCTAAAGCAGGTGTGCACCATAAACAATCGGTCAGTTCCCACTGTCATCATTACAAGTCTCTCCGGGCTTTCCAGCAACCGATACCTTTTCATCGCTCTCTATCTCATCC